>Ga0123337_10003701_pt1 | contig 16100 bp, 14 predicted proteins | sample frozenSSSSmetaG_FD_89792 | JGI IMG/M metagenome (GOLD analysis project Ga0123337, IMG submission 89792) | Glacier valley bacterial and archeal communities from Borup Fiord, Nunavut, Canada, to study Microbial Dark Matter (Phase II) -... | ecosystem: Environmental > Aquatic > Freshwater > Ice >... | reverse complement strand
TCTTCTGCCTTCTCGGGCCGTCGGGCTGCGGCAAGACGACGACGCTGCGCATGATCGCCGGCCTCGAGCTGCCGACCTCGGGGAAGATCTTCCTCGGCGGCGAGGACGTGACTTGGAAGCGCGCGTCGCAGCGCGACATCGCCTTCGTGTTCCAGCTGTTCGCTCTCTACCCGCACCTCAACGTGCGCAGGAACATCGCCTTCCCGCTCGTCTCGCAGGGCATGGCGAAGCGCGACATCGCGCAGAAGGTCGAGGAGGCTGCGCGCATCCTGCAGATCACGCGCCTTCTCGAACAGCCCGTATCGGGGCTGTCGAGCGGCGATCGGCAGCGCGTGGCGCTCGGCCGCGCGATCGTGCGCAACCCGCTCGCCTTCATGATGGACGAGCCGCTCGGCGCGCTCGATTCCGAGTTCCGCGAACTGATGTGCGGCGAGCTGCGCGCCCTGCACGACCGCCTCAAGGCGACCATGGTCTACGTCACCCACGACCAGATGGAGGCGATGGCGATGGCCGACACCATCGCGATCATGAACAACGGCGTGATCGAGCAGCTCGGCGCGCCGCAGGACGTCTACGACCGGCCGGCCTCGGTGTTCGTCGCCGACTTCATCGGGGCACCGTCGATGAACTTCATCCCGTTCGCCGGCGCGTACGCGGCGGGCGCGAGCGAGGTCGCGATCGGCGTCGCGCGGGTCGGCGTGCCGGCTTTCGCGGAAGCGGTCGGCGACGGCCCGCTGCTATGCGGCGTGCGGCCCGAGCATGTGCGCTTTGAAGACGCTTCGGCCTTGCGCGGCGAGGTCGTCGGCAGCGAGTACCTCGGCCACAGCCAGATCGTGACCGTCACGACCGCCGTCGGATCGACCCTGCGCGCCAAGGTCGGCCCCGACGTCCGGGCGGCGCGCGGCGACCGTGTCGGCCTCGCCTTCGACGCGCGCACCGTGTCGCTCTTCGACCAGCCGACCGGCCGCGCCCTGCCCGTGCGACGCGAGGCGATCCATGGCTGAGCTGCGCCTCGACCGGATCGGCAAGCGCTTCGGCACGGTCACGGCCGTCGACGATCTCTCGCTCGAGATCGCGAGCGGCGAGTTCATCGTCCTGCTCGGGCCGAGCGGCGCCGGCAAGACGACGACGCTGCGTCTGGTCGCCGGCCTGGAAACGCCCGACCGCGGCCGCGTCTTCATCGGCGGCGAGGACATGACCGCGACCGCGCCTGCGCTGCGCGACGTCACCTTCGTGTTCCAGCAGTACTCGCTCTACCCGCACCTGAGCGTCTACGACAACCTGGCCTTTCCGCTTCGCTCGCCGCTGCGCCGCACGCCCGAAGCGAAGGTGCGCGAGAAGGTCAACGAGATCGCCAAGCTGCTGCGCATCGACGACAAGCTCGCCAACGCCGCGACGAAGCTCTCCGGCGGGCAGATGCAGCGCGTCGCGATCGGCCGCGCGCTCGTACGCGAGCCGGCGGTGACGCTGATGGACGAGCCGCTCTCCTCGCTCGATGCCAAGCTGCGCAACGACCTTCGCCTCGAGCTCAAGCGCATCCAGCACGACCTCGGCGCGACCATGCTCTACGTCACGCACGACCAGACCGAGGCGTTGACGCTCGCGACGCGGATCGGCGTGCTCGACCACGGCCGGCTCGCACAGGTCGGCAGCCCGCGCGAGATCTACGAGGACCCGCAGACGAGCACCGTGGCCGCGCGGCTCGGCTCGCCGCGCATCAACCTCTTGCCGCGTCCGGCCCTCGGCGCGTGGCCGGCGCCGGCGAGCGCGGCGACGGTCGGCATCCGCGCCGAGCATCTCCATGTGCGCGCTGCAAGCGACGCCGGCGGCCCTGCCTTGCGCGCGACGGTGCGCCGCATCGAGATCCTGAGCGATCAGCGCCTCGTGCACCTCGCCCTCGCCGACAGCGCCGCCGAGCTGATCAGCGCCGCACCGGCGTCCGGCGCGGTCGAGCCCGGCAACGACGTCCGTGTCGAGCTCGGCCGGGCGCTCTGGTTCGACGCCGCCGGTCGGCGCGTCGCAGGCTGAACCCGACACGATCGCTCGCCTCCGGAGCCCGCCCATGGACCACCTGTCGTTGATCCGCACCGCCACGCAAACGCTGATCGACCATGTCGAGGAGCTGACCGAGCTCGACAGCGCCATCGGCGACGGCGACCACGGCCTCAACATGAGACGCGGCGCGCTCGCGATCCAGGGCAAGCTCGAGGACTGGCGCGGCGGCTCGCTCAACGACGCGCTGAAGGCCGCCGGCACGACCTGCATGAGCACCATCGGCGGCTCGTCGGGACCGGTGTTCGGCACGCTGCTCGTGACGCTGGCGAAGGAGCTCCCGGCCGCGCCGCGCGCGCCCGACCTCGCCGCCGCGCTGGCGACCTCGATCGCCGCGCTCACCCGACTGGGCAAGGCCGAGGTCGGCCAGAAGACGCTGCTCGACGTGCTCGATCCGGTGCAGCGGCTGCTCGCGTCGATCGATCCCGACGCCGTCGATCTGACGGCGCGCGTCAAGCAATGCGCGCTCGACAGCGCAGCGGCCACCGCGGCGATGGACGCGGCGCGCGGCCGCGCCTCCTTTCTCGGCGATCGCGCGCTCGGCCACGTCGACCCCGGCTCGCGCTCGATGGCCTTGATCATCGGCACGATCTGCGACGGTCTCTGAACCCCCGCGCACCGGACCGGCTTTTCTTTCGAGGTGACCATGAAGAAGCTCATCAACGACGTCGATGACGTCCTCGCCGAATCGCTCGACGGTTTCGCCGCAGCGCACGCCGACATCGTGACCCTCGGCGCCGAGCGCAAGTTCGTGCGCCGGCGCACGCTGAAGGCCGGCAAGGTCGTGCTGATCTCGGGCGGCGGCTCCGGCCACGAGCCATTGCATGCTGGCATGGTCGGCCACGGCATGCTCGACGCCGCGTGCCCGGGGCAGGTCTTCACCTCGCCCACGCCCGACCAGATGCTGGCGGCGGCCGAGTCCGTCGACGGCGGCGCCGGCACGCTCTTCATCGTCAAGAACTATTCCGGCGACATGATGAATTTCCAGATGGCGGCCGAGATGCTGACGAGCGACAACGCGACCGTCATCGTCAACGACGACGTCGCGGTCGAGAATTCGACCTACACCACCGGCCGGCGCGGCGTCGCCGGCACGCTGATCGTCGAGAAGATCGTCGGCGCCGCGGCCGAGCGCGGCGACGCACTGGCCGCGCTGAAGACGCTCGGCGACAGCATCAACAAGGCGACCGCCTCGATGGGCGTCGCGCTGACCTCGTGCACCGTGCCTGCGGCCGGCAAGCCCACCTTCCAGATCGGCGCCGACGAGATGGAGATGGGCGTCGGCATCCACGGCGAGCCGGGCCGGCGTCGCGTCAAGCTCGGCTCGGCCGACGACATCGCCGGCGAGCTGGTCGGCTCGATCCTGAAGGACCTGGCGATGAAGCGCGGCCAGGAGACCATCCTGTTCGTCAACGGCTTCGGCGGCACGCCGCAGCTCGAGCTCTACGTGATGGTGACGGCGGCGCTCAAGGTGCTCGAGGGCGCCGGCGTCAAGGTCGCGCGCTTCCTCACCGGCTCGTACGTCACCTCGCTCGAGATGGCGGGCTGCTCGGTGTCGGTGACGGCCGTCGACCCGGCGCTGCTCGCGCTCTGGGACGCGCCCGTGCACACCGCTGTGCTGCGCTGGGGCGTGTAGAAGAGCCTAACCCCACTGCAGGCAGCGCATGCTGGGCGTGCCTGCGTGCCTGGAACCCTTCGAACCGGTGCCGTGACACTTCGCCGCGCCGCGCCGAGCGCGTAGACCTGCGCCAGCGTGCCCGAGAGCGCGAAGCCCGCGCCGATGGCGACGAGCTGGCGCCGGCGGTTCACTCGAGGCGGCACGCTTCCTCGAACGTCAGGCGCGGGCTGCGCGGGAAGAGCTTCGACGGATCGCCGTGGCCGATGCTGCACAGGAAGTTGGTCTTGACCGTGGTGCCGCTCCAGAACGCGGCGTCGATCTTGTCGTGGTCGAAGCCGCTCATCGGTCCGCAGCCCAGGCCGAGCGCGCGCGCGGCGAGGATGAAGTAGCCGCCCTGGATGCTCGAGTTGCGAAACGCCGTGGTGTCGGCGAACTCCTTCTTGCCGACGAACCACGACTTCGCGTCGGCGTGCGGGAAGAGCCGGGGCAGCTTGTCGTAGAACGCAAAGTCGGTACCGATGATCGCCGTGACCGGCGCCGACTTGGTCTTCTCGACGTTGCCCGGCGAGACGCAGGCGACGAGTTTTTCACGCGCGGCCGGCGTGTGCACGAAGACGATCCGCGCCGGCGAGGAGTTGGCCGAGGTTGGCGCCCATTTCATCAAGTCGTAGAGCAGGCGGAGCTGGGCGTCGCTGACCGGATCCGAGGTGAAGCCGTTTTGGGTGCGGGCGCTCTCGAAGAGCTGTTCGGTCGTGATGTTCATCGTCGGCGTCGCGTCAGCGGCTGCAGGGTGGGAATCGGGCGATTCTGCGGCGCGCGGGGCACGGCCGCGTGAAGGGATTCGTCGGCAGCATTCGCGGCCGGTGAAGGATCGCTCGACAATCAGCGCCATGTTCTCGCCCACCCAGGCCGACGTGCGCGGCTTCTTTGTCGACACCCGCAGGAAGCGGCGCGAGCAACTCGTGCTGACGCCGCTCGAGACGATCGCGGCCGACTGGATCGACGCGCATCCCGAGTACGACACCGATCTCGGCGCCGCCGCGGCAGCGCCCGGCGAGCCGGCGGCGCCGCAGGAAGGTCGCGAGAACCCGTTCCTGCATCTCTCGATGCACCTGTCGATCACCGAGCAGCTCGCGATCGACCAGCCGCCCGGCATTCGCCAGGCGCACGACCTGCTCGCGCGCCGACTTGGCACGCCGCACGCGGCCCAGCACGAGGTGATGGAATGTCTCGGCCGCATGCTCTGGGACGCGCAGAAGAGCGGCGGAGTGCCCGACGGCGAGGCCTACGTCGAGTGCGTGCGCCGGCGCGCGACGCGGCCGTGACAGTCGCGGGGCGTCGGCCGGCCGTGCGCGGCGCGCTGCTGGCGCTGCTCGCGGCCGTGCTGTTCGGCGCGAGCACGCCGCTCGTCCAGCGCTTCGGCATCGGCCTCGGCCCGTTCACGACCGCGGCGCTGCTCTACGCCGGCGCGGCGTTGGTCGGCGCGCTGTCGACCCGCAGCGTCGACCGAGAGGCGCGGCTCTTGCGCAGCGACGCGCGCCGGCTGCTTGCGGTCGCGGCGAGTGGCGCGGTCGTCGGACCGGCCGCGCTCGCCTGGGGACTGCAGCGCGCGAGCGCGACCGACGTCTCGCTCCTGCTCACGCTCGAGGTCGTCTTCACTGCCCTGCTCGCACGCGCGCTGTATGGCGAATCGATCGACCGGCGCGTCGCTGCGGCGATGGCGCTCCTGGTCGCAGGCGCCGTGCTGCTCGTCGCGCGTGGCCACGGCGCCGGCGCGAGCGCGGCAGCGGGGCTCGTCGCCATCGTCGTCGCGACGGCCGCCTGGGGCCTCGACAACGCGCTGTCGCGCGCGCTCGCCGACCGCGATCCGGGCCAGGTGGTGATGGCCAAGGCGGCGCTCGGCGCGCTCGCCTCCTCGCTCGTCGCACTGCTGTTCGTGGAGCCGCTGCCGGGCGCGACGGCGATGCTCGGGCTGCTCGCGGTCGGCGCCACCGGCTACGGCATCAGCCTGCGCTTCTACCTGCTCGCCCAGCGCGCGTTCGGCGCGGCGCGCACCAGTTCGGTGTTCGCGTTCGCGCCGTTCATCGGCGCCGCGCTGGCCTTCGCCCTCGGCGATCGCTCGGGCGACGTGTTCCTCGTCGCCGGCGGCGCGCTCATGCTCGCCGGCATCGTTCTGCACCTTTCGGAGCGCCACGCGCACGAGCACGTCCACGACGCGCTCGACCACGAGCATGCGCATCGGCACGACGACGGCCACCACCAGCACGCGCACCCCGACATGCCGGACGGCGCGCACAGCCATCCGCATGCGCACCGGCCGACGCGGCACGTGCATGCGCACGTGCCGGACGCGCATCACCTGCACCGGCACTGACCCCGGTTCGGTTCGAACGCCAGGACCTGTCGAGAGCCACGGCGGCGCGGATCAAGGCCTTCAGCGCCTTCTCGTCGAGCTTGTCGCCTTCGGGGAAGTCGATGGCGCGCCGGGTGTTGCCGTCGAGACCGGCGTTGAAGAGCTTCGACGGATCCGCCAGCGACGCGCTTTTAGCGAAGGTCGTCTTCACCACCTTCTTGTAGGTCTCGCCGGTGCAGACGATCCCGTCGTGCGACCACACCGGGATGCTCCACTTCCACTCCTCCACGATGGCGAGGAGATCGCCTCGCCAGTCGCCGAGGCTCGCGATCTTGGCGTCGATCAGCTCGGAGGGCGACGGGCCGGAGGACGCGACGGCTCCCTTCGCCACTGCCTTCATGCGGCCGCCCGGCTTTCGCGGCGCGACTCGATCATTTTCCAGCCGTTGCCCGACGGGTCGCGGAAGCCGGCGTCGACGTTGCCGTAGCGGTCCAGCGGCTCCTGGGTGAACTCCACGAGGACGGGTTCAAAGACCGTGGGGTCGGCGCAGAGGCGTCAACGACGCATCGAAGTCACGCGTTGGAGGGTCCGGCTCTGCCACTTTCCCTCGACATGACCACTTCCATCCTTCGCTTCGTCGGCCCCTCGCACCAAAGCCGCATCCAGCTCGTGCGCCTGCTCCAGGAGTTCCCGCAGGTGCAGTTCCACGAGCGTGCGCCGACGGAGTTCCAGGTGACCGCGCCCGACGAAGCCTCCCTGCGCGCCCTGGCCGGCCAGCCCGGCTGGAGCCTGACCGGCTCGCATTGAGGCGCTAGTTGCCGACCAGCCCCCGACGGATCGCATAGACCGTCATCTCGGAGTTGTTGGCCAGGCCGAGCTTCTCGAGCACCCGGGCGCGGTACACGCTCACCGTCTTAGGGCTCAGCATGAGCTCTTCGGCGATGTCGGAGAGGCGCTTGCCGGACGCGATCATCACCAGCGTCTGCATCTCGCGGTCGGAGAGCTTGTCGTGGGCATTCTCGACGGCCGGCGTGGTCAGGCTCTCGACCAGCATCTGCGCGATCTCCGGCGTCACGTACTTGCGCCCTTGCGACACCGTGCGCACCGCGCTGACGATCAGCGCCGGGTCGCCGCCCTTGTTGACGTAGCCGTAGGCGCCCGCGCGCAACGCCCGGATCGCATACTGGTCTTCCGGATACATCGAGACGACGAGCACGCGCATCGCCGTGCCCTCGTCCTTCAGCGCATGCAGCACGTCGAGGCCGCTCCGGCCCGGCAGGTTGATGTCGAGGACCAGCACGTCGGCGGTCTTCTCGCGCATCAGCGCGCGCAGCTCGCCGTAGTCGCCGGCCTCGCCGACGACTTCGATGTCGGGCGCGTCGGAAAGCGTGTCGCGGATGCCGCGCCGGATGAGGGCGTGGTCGTCGCAGAGGAAGACTTTGATCATGGCTGCTCTAGACGTCGGCCCATTGGCTCGGGTCGTACGACTTGTCTGGAAGCTCGGGCTCGTAGTTCGTGTCGTGCACGTCGAGCGGCACCGAAAGGATCAGCGTCGTGCCCTGCGCGCCGCTCGACAGGTCGATCCAGCCGCCGACCGTCGTCGCGCGCTCGTGCAGGCCGCGGATGCCGAACGAGCGCGCCTTGGCCAGGTCTTCCTGGCTCACGCCGCGGCCGTTGTCGCTGATCTCGAGCGAGAGCACGCCGCCGGCGAGCGAGAGATCGATGCGCACGCGCGTCGCCTGCGCGTGCTTGCTGATGTTGGTGAGCGCCTCCTGGGCCGTGCGGTAGGCGACCAGCGGCACGCCGGCCGGCAGCTCCGGGAGCTGCTTGGGCAAGCGGATCTGGCACTCGATCCCGGTGCGGCGCTCGAAGCGCAGCGCGATCCAGTGCAGCGCCGCGGCGAGCCCCTGCTCGAGGATCGCGGGCCTGAGGTTGTGCATGATCCGCTGGCTCGACTCGACTGCGTGCGTCACCGTCTCGATCGCCGACTGCACGCGCGAGACGATCTGCGGCGAGCTCGAATGGCGCGCGATCCAGGCGAGGTCGAACTTGAGCGCCGTGAGCGAGCCGCCGACGTCGTCGTGGATTTCGCGCGCGATCGCCGCCCGCTCGTGCTCGACGCTGGTCTGCAGGTGCTGCGCGAGCTCGTGCAGGCGCTGCTTCGACGCGACCAGGTCGCGGTCGGCCTTGACTCGCGCGCGCCGCGTCTCGGCGGCGTCGACCGCGTGCAGCAAGGCCGGCACCAGGCGCGAGAGGTTGTTCTTCTGCAGGTAGTCGCTCGCGCCATTGCGCATCGCCTCGACCGCGGTATCGTCGCCGATCTCGCCGGAGACGAGCACGAACGGGATGTCGCGCATGCTCGCCTTCAGCAGCTCGAGCGCGACCAGTCCCGAAAAGCCCGGCAGGTTGTAGTCGGAGACGACGAGGTCCCACGGCTCGACGAGCGCGTCGAGGAAGGCATGCTCGGAGTCGACCCGGCGCGTCTGCGCGTTCAGCCCGCCGCGCGCGAGGTGGGCCAGGAGCAGCTCGTGGTCGAGCTCCGAGTCCTCGAGATGAAGGACCCGGAACACGCGATCCCTGGTCTGCGTCGGCATGGCGCCAAGTATGCCGCCGGCCTGCATGCGCCTTCGTGACGCAAGGCCCGATTCGGCGGCGCGATGCGATCGATTTCGCCCGCCAGCGTCTACAAATGCGCGCTCTTCGCCCTACAGATCCGCCGCCTGCCGCAGCGTCTGCACGACCGGACGCGTCAGCACCTCACGCAAGCCCCACCAGCCGGCCGCGAGCGCGAGCACCGCGCCGACCGCGGCGCCGGCCAGCGGCACCCACGGCGACGGGTTCCAGGGAAACTCGAAGACCCAGCGCGCGAGCGCCCAGCTCACCGCGATCGCGACGAGCGACGCGAGCAGCCCCGCGAGCGCGCCAACGCCGAGCAGCTCGGCGCGCTGAACCTGCGCGAGGAGCTTCCCGCTCGCGCCGAGCGCACGCATCACCGCGAACTCGCGCGAGCGCGCCTCGCGCGTCGCGCTCACCGCTGCGAACAGCACGACGAGGCCGGCGGCGAGCGTGAAGCCGAACAGGAACTCGACGGCGCGCACGACCTGGTCGAGCACGCGCTGCACCTGCGCGATCGACGCCGAGACGTCGATCGAGGTGATGTTCGGGAAGTCGCGCGACAGGCCGTTGTCGAAGCCCCGCGTCTCCGGCGCGCGGTAGGCGGCGATGTAGCTCACCGGCGCGTCGACCATGCGCGCGGTCGGAAAGAGGACGAAGAAGTTGACGCGCATCGACGACCAGTCGACCTTGCGGATGCTCGTGACCCGGCCCTCGATCGGCATGCCCCCGAGATCGAAGCGGAGCGTGTCGCCGACCTTCAGGCCAAGCGTCTCGGCCATGCCGTCCTCGACGCTGAGGCCGCCCTTCTCGTCGTCGGCCCAGCGGCCGCCGACGACGGTGTTGTGCGCCGGCAGCGTCGCGCTGTGGCTCAGGTTGAACTCGCGATCGACGAGACGGCGTGCGCGCGGATCGGCGAAATCGTCGGGCTGGATCCCTTTGCCGTCGATCGCGACGAGCCGGCCGCGGATCATCGGGAACCAGTCGTAGCGGGTGACGCCGGACGCCGTCAGCCGCGCCTGGAAGGCCTCGGCCTGCGGCGGCTGGACGTTGATGACGAAGCGGTTCGGCGCGTCCTTCGGCGTCGCCTGGCGCCAGCTCGAGATCAGGTCGGTGCGCAGGAGTGCGAGCAGGATCAGCGCGAGCAGGCCGACCGAGAGCGCCGACACCTGCAGCACCGCGAACGCCGGCCGCGCCGCGAGCTGGCGGGTCGCGAGGACGAGCCAGCGCGGCGCGCGCGCCTCGGGCACCGAGCGGCGCAGCAGCACCAGAGCGCCCCACGAGCAGAGTGCGAACACGAGCACCGCGCCGGCGAATCCGCCGACGGCGATCAGGCCGAGCTTCAAGTCGCGCGCGACGCCGAGGAGGAGCGCCGCGAAGCCGATCGCGCCGGCGCCGAGGACCGCGAGCGATGCCGGCTTCATCGAGCCGACGTCGCGCCGGATGACGCGCAGCGGCGGCACCCGCGCAAGCTGCAGCACCGGCGGCAGGCCGAAGCCGAGCAGCAGCGTGAAGCCGACACCGCCGCCGAAGAGCGCCGGCCACGCGCTCGGCGGCGGCAACACGGCCTCGACCAGGCCCGAGAGCAGCCAGACGAAGACGTAGTGGACGGCGAAGCCGAGCACCAGACCCGCGCCGCTCGCGAGCAGGCCGACGAGCGCGAACTCGATGACGTACTGGAGCGCGATCGTCTTCTGCGGCAGGCCGAGCACGCGCAGCATCGCGCAGTCATCGAGGTGGCGGCCGGCGAAGTCGCGCGACGCGATGCCGACCGCGACCGCGGCGAGCAAAGCCGCGAGCAGCGCGACGAGGTTGAGGAATTTCTCGGCGCGGTCGAGCGTCTGGCGCATTTCCGGACGCCCGGTCGCGAACGACTCGACGCGCAGGCCGCGCAAGCCCGTGGCCTTGACCTCGGTGTCGATCCAGTCGGTGAACGCCGTCACCTTGGCATCGTCGCCCGCACCCGGCGCGGCGAGCGCGAAGCGGTAGCCGATGCGGCTCGTAGGCTGCACAAGGCCGGTCGACGGCAAATCGCTCTCGTTCAGCATCACGCGTGGCGCGAAGCTCGAAAAGCCCGTGCCCCGATCGGGCTCGATGACGATGACGCGCGCGATCTTCAGGCTCGCGTCGCCGAGCAGCAGCGTGTCGCCGACGGCGAGTCCGAGCGCTTCGAGCACGGCCGGATCGACCCACGCGGTGCCGGGCGCGGGCGACTCGGCGACGTCGCTTTCCTTCGAACCGGGTGCGCCGCGCACGCGCAGCTTGCCGCGCAGCGGATAGGTCGCGCTCACCGCCTTGACGCTCACCAGCCGCGTCGCGCCGCCCTTGTCGTCGGGCGCGCGGCCCATGCTCGGGAAGTTTGCGGTGGTCGCGGTGACGAGCCCGAGCGCGCGCGCCTTTTCGGCGAGCGACGGCGGCACCGGCTGGTCGCTCGAGACGATGGCGTCGCCGCCGAGCATCTGGCGCGCGTCGCGGGCCAAGCCGCCGTTGATGCGATCGGCGAAGAAGCCGACCGCCGTGAGCGCGCCGACCGCAAGCGTCACCGCCACGACGAGCAGGCGCAACTCGCCGGCGCGGAAGTCGCGCATCAGCTGGCGCCAGCCGAGCTGCCAGGCCGACGGCGCGCGCGGCATCTGCGGAATCGGGACGGGAGCGGTTGTGGCCAGATTCGTCATCGTGCGCGAACTTACACGAGTCGTGAACGCTGCGTGCATGGCCACTGAATAGACCGACGCCCGGACGGTGCTCCAATGGCGCATGAACACCATGCTGCCCACGATCTTTGTCTCGCACGGCTCGCCGATGATCGCGCTCGAGCCCGGCGCGGCCGGCGCCTTCATGCAGCGGCTCGGGCCGGCGATCAGCGCCACGTTCGGCAAGCCGAAGGCGATCCTCAGCATCTCCGCCCACACTGCGGCGCGCGTGCCGGTCGTGCTCGCCGGCGCGCGCCACAGCGCGGTCTACGACTTCGGCAACTTCGATCCCAAGCTCTTCACGCTGCGCTACGACGCGCCTGGCGACCCGGCGCTCGCGGCGCGCGTCCTCGCGTTGCTGCGCGCCGCCGACATCGCGGCCGAGAGCGTCGAGCAGGGCGGGCTCGACCACGGCGCGTGGACCGCGCTCCGCTATCTCTATCCCGCGGCCGACATTCCGATCGTGCCGCTCGCCTTCGTGCCGAGCGATTCGCCGGCGAAGCAGTTCGCGCTCGGCGCCGCGCTTGCATCACTCGCGCACGACGGTGTGCTCGTGCTCGGCAGCGGCAGCATCACCCACAACCTGCGCATGGTGTTCTCGGGCGGCGGTCTGCATCCCGACAAGGCGCAGCCCGAGATCCCCGAGTCCGCGGCGTTCCGCGGCTGGATCGCCGATCGCTCGCACGCGCTCGACTGGGACGCGCTGTTCGCCTACCGTACGCGCGCGCCGCACGGCGTCGACATGCACCCGACCGACGAGCATCTCCTGCCGTGGTACATCGCGGCCGGCGTGGGCGGCCGCACGTCGGCGCCGCTGCGCCTGCACGACAGCGTCACGATGGGCAGCCTCGGCATGGACGCCTACGCGTTCGGGCCGGCGGCGCGCGAGCTCTCCGATGCGTTGAAGACGAAGGAACCTCAGCCGGCCTGAGCGGCGAGCCGCCGCGGCGCGCGCAGGTCGCGGGCCGCGAGGGCACTGGCAGAACACCGCGTTCGCGCGGTTTCATTTTCTGCGCGTTTTGCCAGCATCGCGGCTCGCCCTTATCCTGTGGCGCAGCTGCCGCTGGTCGAGGGCATGCGCCGAATCCGACCGGACACCATGCGCCTGCTCACCTTCACCCGCCTCGACGACAACGTGCCGACTCTCGGCGTGCGCGTCGGCAGCCGCGTCCTCGACGTCGCCGCCGCGGCGCGCATCGCCGAACTCGTCGGCATGCCGGCGAGCCTGCGCTCGCTGCTCGCCGCCGGCTCGAACGCGATGACGCGGGTGCGCGACCTGAGCGCGATGGCGCAGGCCCACGACGACGACAGCTTCGACGGCGCATGGGCCGACGAGAGCGCGATCCGCTACCTGCCGCCGATCCCCGACGCCGACAAGTTCCTGTGCGTCGGCAAGAACTACCGCCAGCACCTCGAGGAGCTGCAGCGCACCAACCTCATCAAGGAAATTCCCGAGGAGCCGACCGGGTTCATCAAGCTGAACTCCGCGCTCGTCGGCCATCGAGCGATGGTCATGCGGCCCGAGGGGATCGTCCGGCTCGACTACGAGCCCGAGCTGGTGTTCGTGATCGGCCGGCGCGCGCTCGGCGTGAAGAAAGCCGAGGCCTTCAAGTACGTGGCCGGCGTCACCATCCTCAACGACCTCACCGACCGCGACTCGCAGGAGCGCGAGGTGAAGTCGGGCTCGCGCTTCTGGACCGGCAAGAACATCCCCGGCTTCGGCCCGCTCGGCCCCGAGCTGATCACGCTCGACGAGATCGCCGACCCGTACGACCTGTGGATGACGTGCTCGGTCAACGGCCAGCTGCGCATGCGCGTCAACACGCGCGACCAGATCTGGAAGCTGCCCGACATCGTCGAGCACTTCTCGCGCTACATCCCGATCGAGCCGGGCGACATGTTTTCGACCGGTGCGCCCGGCGGCGTCGCCGTCGGCAAGCCGAACGCGGCCGAGCTGTTCCTCAAGCCCGGCGACGTCGTCGAGTGCGGCATCGAAGGCTTCGCGACGCTGCGCACGACGATCGTCGCACCCGCGAAGAAGCCCGCGTCGACGTCGGCCTGATCGACCGACGCCGCGCCGAGGCGACGCGCGTCACGAGCCGCTGGTGCCGAACGCCTGCTTCAGACGCTGCCCCGCGTAGGCCTGCGCATCGCGCGCCTTGGCGACGACGGCGGCAGTGCCGAAGAACTCATGCGTCACTCCCTCGTACTCGCGGCGATCGACCGGCACGTCGGCCTTCTTGAGCGCCGCGGCCATGCGCGAGCCGTCGGCGCGCAGCGGGTCGATGCGCGCGTTGATGATCGTCACGCCGGGCGCCATGCCGGCGAGCTTGGCGTCGACGAGCTGCAGGCGCGGGTCCTTCAGGTCGGCGGGAGAGTTCACGAGGTGGTCGACGAACCACTTCACGATCGCGCGGTTGAGCGGCTGGGCGATGGCGTTCTCGATGTACGACTCGGTGTTGAGACTGGTCTGCGTCACCGGATAGACGGCGAGCACGTGGGCCGGCTGCTGCAGGCCGGCGTCGCGCGCAGCGATCGCCGTGGCCAGCGCGAGGTTGCCGCCAGCGCTCTCGCCTGCCAGCGCGACCTTCTTCGGATCGCCCTTGATCGACGCCGCGTTCGCCAGCGTCCACTTGTACGCCGCAAGCGCGTCGTCCCAGGCTGCCGGAAACTTGTTTTCCGGCGCCCGCCGGTAGTCGACCGAGACGACGACCGCGTTCGCCTGCTTGGCAATGCCGCGCGCGCCGCCGTCGTAGACCTTGCGGTCGGCGATGACCCAGCCGCCGCCGTGGTAATACACGACGACCGGGAACGGACCGGCGCCGGCCGGCGTGTACACCGTCGCCGGCAGCATCCCGGCCGCGCCCTGAACGCTGATGTCCTTGGCGGTGACGCCGGGGACGAGCTCGTCGGGATTGGTGCTCTTGCCTTGCTGCTTGAGCACGACGTTGACCGCGTCGGCGATCGTCGGGTTGGCGCGTGCCGTCGCGACGTCGACCTTCTCGATCGCCTTCGGATTCAAGCTCGCATGCGCCTTCAGGACGTCGAGCATGTCGGCGTCAGCGCGGATCTTGCCGACTCCCTTGGCAATCGCCGTCTTGACGGCGCCGGGCTTGCCGGCATCGGAGGCGGCGGGGTCGGCAGCCAGCGTGGTCGAGGCGGCGGCGAGGGCGGCGATCGCCACGAAAGTGGCGACGACTGGGGAAACTGGATTCATCAAAGCTCCGGACAAAGGTAATCGAACGAACGAGGTGATACGAACGCAGCGCAACGGAGATTGCACAGAGATCGCCGCGTCGGCTCGTAAGATCGCTCCGACGCTGAGACCGCGTTCGCGCTGCGTAAAGCACATGCAGGCAAACGCGCGGCCTGCCTCCCGATCACTTCATCCGATCCGCATGAACCCATTCGAACAGTTCACGCGCCGCGCCGCCATCGCGGCGCTCGCGGCGTCACTCGCCCTCGCCGCGGGCTTCGCGTCTGCCCAGGCCTTTCCCGCAAAGACGGTCACCATCGTCGTGCCCTTTCCGCCCGCCGGCGGCGCCGACACGCTGGCGCGCACGCTCGCCCCCAAGCTGAGCGCGATGTGGGGCCAGAGCGTGATCGTCGAGAACCGGCCGGGCGCGAGCGGGCACATCGGCACCGAGCAGGTGGCCAATGCCGCGGCCGACGGCTACACGCTGGTGATGGCCTCCACCGCTGCGATCACCGAGAAGAACCTGCCGAAGCTCGCGCCGGTCGCGCTCGTCTCGGCCGAGGCCTACGTCGTCGCGCTCAACGCCAGCGTGCCGATCGCCAACGTGAAGGAGCTCATCGCCTACGCCAAGGCCAATCCGGGCAAGCTCCACTTCGGCTCGTCGGGCATCGGCGCGGCCTCGCATCTTTCCGGCGAGTTGTTCAAGGCGCAGGCCAAGGTCGACATGCAGCACGTGCCGTACAAGGGCACGGGCCAGGCGCTCACCGACCTGCTCGGCGGCCAGATCGAGCTGATGTTCGCGCCGACGCAGACCGTGATCCCGCAGCTCTTGTCGGGCCGGCTGAAGGCGATCGCCGTCACCGGCACGCAGCCGCTCGAGGCACTGCCGCAATTGCCGACGGTCGCGGCCTCGGGACTGCCCGGCTACCAGGCCCAGGGCTGGTTCGGCCTGCTCGCGCCGAAGGCGACGCCGCCGGCGGTGATCGCGAAGTTGCACGACGACGTCGCCAGGGTGCTGGCGATGCCCGAGGTGAAGAAGGATCTCGTCGCCAAGGGCGCCGAGCCGGGCACCGGCACCGCCGTCGAGTTCGGCCGCTTCATCGCCGACGAGCAGGCCAAGTGGGCGAGGCTGGTCAAGGACGCGGGGATCGTGCTCGAATGACCGGCCCGCGGGCCGCGCTCATTGCGGCTCGCTCGACCCCTTGCGCATCCAGCGCAGGTTGGCTTGCGACAAGCGCTCCGGCACGAACACCTCGTCGGCACGGCGACGCACGGGCTCCGGCGGCGGCTTCTTCGTTGCACGGCCGGTGCTCTCGCCATCGCTCGGATCGAGTTCCGACGACGTGCGGTCCGCACCGCCAAGATCGTCGGGCAACGTCGCCGAGAGCGGCGAGACGCCGGTGCCACGGCCGTGCGCGACGTGCAGATCAAGCCCCGGCACCGCCCGGCCGTCGCCGAGCGCGCGCAGCAGCGACTGCTCGAGGCGCGCCGCCTTGAAGACGCGCGGTTTCTTCTGCCGGCCGTCGACGAGATAGACGACGTACGGCGGCATGGTCCGCGCCAGGTCGGCGCGGT
>Ga0123337_10003699_pt1 | contig 16103 bp, 18 predicted proteins | sample frozenSSSSmetaG_FD_89792 | JGI IMG/M metagenome (GOLD analysis project Ga0123337, IMG submission 89792) | Glacier valley bacterial and archeal communities from Borup Fiord, Nunavut, Canada, to study Microbial Dark Matter (Phase II) -... | ecosystem: Environmental > Aquatic > Freshwater > Ice >... | reverse complement strand
CTCTGGCGAGTAGATGACAAATGTGTCCGGTGATTCTTCAGTTGCGGTCTCATTATAAGATACCAAGAGGAGGTCGGATGCTGGAGACCATAATAGCCATCTCACTTGAACATTTTTCTGTAGAACGGGCGGAAGCATCATTCCGGCGCGACTTACAAGATAAACATCGCGTTGTTCGCCTGAGCCGAACGGCATATTTGATGTCCATGTGAACCATTTCCCGCTATGTGACCATCCCGGTCCAGACACATAGGCATTAAGGTAGAAACCAGTTGGGGGCAGTGAAAAATTCGCCAATGTGCGATGTTCGCTGCCGTCTGCGCGCTCCACGATAAACGCGCCCGCATCATGCGAATAATAGTAGATGAAGGGTGCACTGCTCGTCGCACGCGCCGGACCATTGGCGATGAGCAATAGCGCTGTTACCACCATCAAAGCTACTTTCCAGAGTTTGAGAATTCTTTTCATGTTTTTCAATGCCTTTCGATGCAAGCATACGCTGTAGACATGTGAGATTACAATTGCTTGCTTTTGTAGACCATGTGTGCTATTCTATGCTGCGTGTCGCCACTCTCACAGGGAGATTTTCCGATGACCGACCAGATCGACGCAATCAGTTCTGTCCATATTTTCGTCAACGATCAGGATCGCGCCAAGAAGTTCTATACGGAAGTGATGGGCTTTGAGCTTCACTCCGACATACCATTCTACCCCGGCGCTGATAACCGCTGGATTGCCGTCGCTCCGAAAGGCGCAAAGACGGAACTCGTCCTGCTCAAGATCGATGCCGAGTCCGCACGTTTCGCGCCGCTGATCGGCACATCGCAAGCACTCACGTTCAGCGCGATTGACGCAGAAGCCGCCTATAACGACCTGAAAGCGAAGGGAGCCACCTTCACGCAGGACCTCAAAACCGAATTTTGGGGAACCTCGTTCATGGTCAACGACTCGGAAGGAAATAGCCTGCTCGTCAGCGCCCTGGTAAAACCTGCCACGACCTGATCCACTGTGTATCTTGGGTAGGGGCAATCCCTACCCACCTTCCCATACTTTCCACGACCCCGAAAGCCTCACAATCCCAAACAATATCGCATAGCATTCTCGATGCGCTTCATTGTTATTGCTGTAAGTTTCCCGGCAGGTTCGGGTGGGAAACGGTTTGCATCAAGCGAACGGATTTGAAAGCACAAAAAGACTGTTTCCTGCGACAAGCCGCTCTCCCCGGCAGAAACTCGCACATTCGTCGGATAATCTTGCGTTATGTTCGCGCCTTTTGTGCCAACAACGACCGTGACAACAAGCGGCAGACGATTTATTGCATTTATTGAAGCAACCAGCGCCGGACGCTGCCCCGCTTGCTCACGACCTTGTACCGGATTGAGATCGACAAAATAGATTTCACCACGTTCGAGAGTCATAACCCGTCACTCTCGGCTATCGCAAAATCCCTGTTGATTATTGCGATTTCGTGCTGTATTTGCGGGTCTGCGGCCATCGTTTCTAGCTCTGCGTCAAAGGATAAATCTCGATGACCAGCACGCTCGCGAACGGAACGCGCTAATCTCTCCAAAAGCACGAGTTGTTCGTCAAGCGTCAGTTGTTCAACATTCACGATTAATTCTTCAAATGTCAGTGTATTCATGCGCCATGTTCCCACTTCTCCTGTAATTCGGTCAGTGTTTCATACACCCCATCCGGTGCAATCACCCCAATCTGCGCGCGGGTACTCACCCCCGTCAGGACCAGCGCGGCGGGCAATCCCGCGAGCTGTGCGCCCTCGATGTCGGTATCCAGACGGTCGCCAATCATGAGCGCTTCGTGCGGCGCACAGCCGAGCCGCTCTGCCGCGCCTTGAAACACGGCGGGCGCGGGCTTGCCGATTACGGTAGCGCTGCGCCCGGATGCCTTTTCCAGCGCCGCGACGAGGCTCCCCGCACCGGGTGCGAGTCCTTCCGGGGTGGGGAAGGTCGCGTCGGCATTCGTCGCGTAGAACTCTGCATCTGCGAACAGCCGCCGCAGCGCGATTGACAGCTTTTCATAAGTAATATGAATATCCAGCCCGACGAGGACGACCCGCGCCTCCTCCGGGTCAATGACGTAGCCCGCAGCCGTGAATAGCCCGGCCATGCTCGCGCTGCCGATAACGTAAATGGGCGTCCCTTCTGGATGCTTCTTTCGCAACACGTCGAGCAGGATCATCGACGCGGAGACGACCTGCGCCTCACCCGCTGGCAGACCAAGCCGCACGCACTTCGCAGCGAATTCCGCAACAGTGCTGGTGCTGTTATTAGTCGCGAGGACATATGGGACGCCGCGCGCTGTCAGAAAATCCATGAAGGGGCGCGCTTCGGGGATCACCGCATCGCCGCGCCACAGCACGCCATCCATATCGAAGACCACGCCGCGTATCCTCTTGAAATCTATCGCCAAAGCCTTATTCCCATAACATGCCGTTCATATTCGCGCGCTAGAGTGTAGCGAAGATTTTACGGTCCGGCTGTACTGCGCTACCATTTCCGATGTCCCCGCGTACACAAACGAGGTCCCATCATGAGAAAAATCGCTGTTCTGACTTCCGGTGGAGACGCGCCGGGCATGAATGCCGCCATCCGCGCCGTGACGCGAACCGCGCTCGGCAACAACTGGGAAGTTTTCGGGGTCAGGCGCGGTTATGCGGGGCTGATGGATGACGACCTCGAACAATTCACCGCGCGCTCGGTCGGCGGCATCATCCAGCAGGGCGGGACGATCCTCGGCAGCGCGCGTTCGGCGGATTTTCACGGGATGCCCGGACGTGAAAAAGCCATCGCAAATCTGACGCGGCGCGGTATCGATGGGCTGGTCGTGATCGGCGGGAATGGCTCTCAGGCAGGCGCGAATGCCTTTTCGGAAATGGGCTTTCAGGTGATTGGCGTGGCCTCGACCATCGATAATGATCTGGTCGGCAGCGATATTACGATTGGCGTGGATACCGCGCTCAACATTGCGCTTGAGAATATCGACCGCCTCAAAACGACCGCGAGCAGCCACCGCCGCGCGTTCTTCATCGAGGTGATGGGGCGCAACTGCGGCTATCTGGCGCTGATGGCAGCAATCGGCGGCGGCGCGGAGATCGTCTCGCTACCGGAGATCGAGACCACGCCGGAGCAAATCGCGTTCGCCGTACAACAAGCCTATGCTTCGGGCAAATCGCACGCGATCATCGTCGTCGCGGAAGGCGCGAAGTACAACGCCGAAGCGCTGGTCAAATTCTTCAAGGAGAACGGCGCAAATCTCGGCTTCGACCTGCGCGGCTCCACGCTCGGCCACATCCAGCGCGGCGGCGCACCGACTGCCTATGACCGCGTGCTGGGGACGCGGCTCGGCTATGGCGCGGTTGTTGGATTAGCGGAAGGGCGCAGCGGCGTCGTAACCGGGATGATTCAGGGGACGTTGACGTATACGGCGCTCAAGGATGTGGTCGGCATCACCAAAAGCGTAGACCCGGTACTGTTCGAGATGGCGCGCGTATTGAACCGCTAAAAACAAGGTTGGAGGGTGTTATGAACGATGGGTTTTTGGACGGCAAGAATGCAGTCCGCTACCTATTGCCCTTTTCGTGAATCCATCACACGTTCTAAATACGAGGTTGTCCACCAATGAATTGGCAGTCGCTACCGAAAGTCGAATTGCATTTACATCTGGATATATCGCTCGGCTACGAGGCGGCATTGCAACTGGAGCCGTCGCTCACGCGCGAAGTATTTGCGCGTGAATTCGTCGCGCCCGTCAAATGTACTAATCTGGTTGATTTTCTGAATCGCGTCCCGCGCATTCTGGAACTGTTGCAAACCGAACGCGGGCTGCGGCTCCTGACGCATGACGTATTCCAACAGCTTGCCGCCGACAACGTGATTTATGCCGAACTGCGCTTCGCGCCGCTCCTGCACACTCAGCAGGGGTTGACCGCGCGCGAGGTCGTCCGCATTGTGGAAGCTGCGACCGATGACGCGAGCAAGGCGACGGGCATCGAAGCACGCTTGATCTTGTGTTCGCTGCGCCATTTCAGCGCGGAGCAAAGTATGCAAACTGCGCAATTGGTCGATGACTTCCGGGGTAGCCGGGTCGTTGCGTTCGACCTTGCAGGCGACGAAGCGAACTATCCGTTGACGGCGCACCTCGACGCCTTCCAGTTTGTGCGGGATCGTGGCATCGCGCTCACCTCGCACGCGGGCGAAGCCAGTGGCGCGCAAAGCGTCTGGGACACGCTGCGCATGATCCAACCGTCGCGGATCGGGCATGGGGTACGCAGCATCGAAGACCCGGCGCTTGTTGAATATCTGCGGCAGGAGAAGATTCATCTCGAAGTCTGCCCGACCTGCAACATTCAGCTTGACGTGTTCCCGACCTACGCCGATCACAGTATCGACGCGCTCTATCGCGAGAACGTCTCACTCGGAATTAGTACCGATAACCGGACCCTGACGCCGATTACGCTGACGGGCGAATATGAGCGTTTGGCAGCGACTTTCGGATGGAGAGCCGCCGATTTCCTGAAATGCAACTTGAATGCAATCAGCGCCGCGTTCATACCGGAGACGCTCAAAACGGAGCTGATGCGGCGCGTCAGCCTCGCGTACAATGATTAGGACATGTCTGTGAACCGCTGCGCGCCCGACGACTGAATGAATGCCGCTTGACAGCGTGCGGTAAAATAGCACACGTTTGTCCATAAGCCGTAGTGAGGACCTTTTGGCCGAGCCGTGTATTGATCCGCATACGTTCGTGGAAGAAGGCGACCCGATGCCCGCATTCAGTACGCCGCAACAGGAGCAGGAAGACGCGCTATTGCAAAGCCTCATCGAGCGCTGCAAGGGCGGCGACGAGGGCGCGTTTTCCGGGTTCTACGACTCCGCAGCGCCGGGTGTCTATCGCCTTGCCTTCAGTATTCTACTGCATAAGCAGGACGCCGAAGACGTGGTGCAGGAATCGCTCGTCTACGCCTTCCGCAACCTGCACCGCTACGATGCGACGCGCGGAGCCGTGCGGACGTGGCTGTATACAATCACCGTCAGCCGTTGCCGCAACGCGCGCCGCCGCAAGTGGCTCCCACAGACCGCGCTTAGTCACCTGCTCTCGATTGGGCTGGAACCACCCGCGCCCGCTGGCGAAGCACCGGAAGCGGCAATTGCGCGAATGGGAGTGCGGGATGCGCTCGAAAAGGCGCTGGCAGGTCTCTCGCCACGTCTGCGCGAAGCGACGGCGCTGCGCTATGGGCAGGGCTTGACCTATCGCGAGATGGCCGAAATTCTGGATTGTCCGCAAAAGACCGCCGAGAGCCGCGTTCGGCTGGCACATGAGGCGCTCCGTGAGGCGCTGCACAGCCCGGAAGGTGCGCTCATCGAAGAACTGTGGAGTTTTGCATGATGCGTCATGTCGCCCGCCTGCTCCCCGCCTATGTACACGGCCAGCTCACGAGGCGCGAGCGCGACTGCGTGCTGCGCCACATCGAGGACTGCCCGGCGTGCCGCGCGGCGCTGACACGGGAACAATGGATCGCGCGCGAACTCAAGGCGACCATGCCCGCCATCGGCAGGCCGGAGCCGGGTCAACTGCGCCGTCTGTGGCCGCGCGTGCGCAGCCAGCTTGTGAGCGTGCCGCCTGCTGCGCGGATGCTCTCCTCGATGGGCGTGTTGGCGATGCTTGCGCTCGTCTTCGCGTTAAGCGTATCGTCGCTGTTCGGTGCGCCGACGCACGCCATCGCCGCACCTAATCCGCTGGTCCCTGCCGACATCAAGGCGACCACGACGCCTGTGCGAACCGAAGACCCTAACGCCGATTCAGAACTTGCGGCCAGCCAGACCGCCAGCGCGCCGATCATCTACCGACCCTCGCCCGCGCCGCCGCCGGGAGATGTAAATCGGTTTATCCAGCGCTAGATGCTTGAGCCGCGCACCTTCGCGCGCGACCTGCTGCGCTGGTACGATACGGCGGGCGTCGCGATGCCCTGGCGTGGGGAGCGCGACCCTTACCGCGTCTGGCTGAGTGAAGTCATGCTCCAGCAGACCCAGATCGCGACCGTGATTCCCTATTATCAAAATTTTCTGGAACGCTACCCGACCATTGCGGACCTCGCCACCGCGCCGCTGGATGATATATTGAAGGTTTGGGAAGGACTCGGCTATTACAGCCGTGCCCGCAACCTGCACCGCGCCGCGAAACTGGTCCTTGAAAAACACGACGGCATGTTCCCAAAAACGGCCTCGGCACTGGAAACGCTGCCCGGCATCGGGCGCTACACTGCGGCGGCGATTGCGAGTATCGCGCATGGTGAACGCGCTGCCGTGCTGGATGGAAACGTCGTGCGGGTCCTCGCGCGCCTGTATGATTTACCGGATGACGTGACGCTCGCCGCTACGCAAAGCTATTTATGGAAGCTCGCGGATGCGTTGATTCACAACGACCGCCCCGGCGCGTACAATCAGGCAATGATGGATTTGGGACGCGAGATTTGCAAGCCGCGTCATCCGCGCTGCGCTGCCTGCCCGGTGCGCGAACACTGCGCCGCCTTTGCGAATGACACACAGCTTGCGCGCCCGGTGAAGGCCAAACGCGCGCCGACTCCGCACTACGATGTCGCGGCGGGCGTGGTCTATAAAGGGGATGATGAGCGCATCCTAATTGCACAACGCCCGCTGGAAGGGCTGCTCGGCGGCCTGTGGGAGTTCCCCGGCGGCAAGGTAAAAGCGGGCGAGACGCTCCCCGAATGTCTGCGCCGTGAGCTGCGCGAAGAACTGGCAATTGAAGTCGTGATTGGAGAACAGGTCGCGGCGGTGCGGCACGCCTTCACGCACTTTCGGATCACGCTCTATGCATTCGAGGCACGGATTGTGAGTGGCGAGCCGCAGGCGATTGGCTGCGTAGCATGGCGTTGGGTGACGCTCCCGGAGATGGATGCTTTTGCGTTCGGCAAGGCCGATTTGATGGTGATACGAATGTTGCGCGAGCGGGTGAACCGGCTGCTGTAGATTGTCGTTAGCCAAATTGGTCGGATTATTGGTGAACGGGCGGGTCAATCCCCTGCAATGAAACCACACGCTTGTGTAGGGGTCGGGCTTGACCGACCCATCTTGATGGACGCCGAGCGGGTCCAATCCCCTGCATTGAAACCACGCGCATTGTGTAGGGGTCGGGCTTGACTGACCCATCTTGATCCCTACCGGGCGGGTCAAGCCCGCCCCTACACAGTGCAAATGCGCTCCGGTGTAGGGGTCGGGCTTGACCGACCCGCTATTTCTTAAACGATCATTTAATCCCGCTACGCGCGATGCTCTCCACGAAGTAGCGCTGCCCGACGATGAAGATAACCATCGGGACGAGGATCACCATACCCGTCCCGGCCATCAGCCACGCGACTTTCGGCTCGCTGACCATCGCGCCCCGGTTGAGAAACGTCAACCCGACTTGCAGCGTACGCATATCGTCGCTGGTCGCGAAAATGAGCGGCTTGAGCAGCGCGCCCCATTCCGCGAGGAAGGTCAGGATCGTGATCGTGACGATAGCGGGCTGCGCCAGCGGCAGCATGATCCGCCAGAAGACTTGAAACTTCGTCGCGCCGTCCACATAAGCCGCTTCTTCAAGATCGGCGGGCAGCGTGACGAAAAACTGCCGGAAGACATAGACCGCGAACGGGTTAGCGATGCTGGGGATGATCAGCCCCCAGTAGGTATTCACCCAACCGAGTCGCGACAGCATGATATACACCGGGACGAAAAGCGCCTCGAAAGGGATAATCAGCATCGACAGCATCAGCAGCAAAAGAGGATTGCGCCCCCGGAATTTGAAGCGCGCAAAGGCATAGCCCGCTGGAGCGGCCAGCACCAGTTGAAAAATCGTGACGGCAATCGAGACGATCAGGCTGTTCACAAACAGGCGCGAGAAATTCAAAAAGGTGAACGTCTCAGAATAGTTCCCGAACTGCGGGACCGCGGGAAACAGGCTGGCCGGATTTGCGGAGGCTTCGAAATTCGTCTTGAGCGAGGTTCCAAACATCCAGATATACGGGAATAGGAACAGGAACGCGGCGGTGAGCATCACGCCGTAGGCAATCGCGCGTTGTGAGGAGTTCATTTTAGCCATGATGCGCCCCTAGCCGTAAATATTGGCTTCTTGCCGCCGGGTGATGTAGAGCTGCACAGCAGTCAGCGCAAGCACGCCGACTAGCAAGAACGTCGCCGCCGCTGCTGCGATCCCCGCGAACGACTGGAATTTGAGGAAGATGTAATAGATGATTGTCGTCGTCTCGCCGTTCGGACCGCCGTTGGTCATCACGAACATCGGCTCGAAGGCACGGAAGCTGAAAATCGTCGTCGTCACGAGCAGGATTGCGGTTGTCGGCGTGAGCAGCGGCCAGGTGATGAAGCGGAAGCCCTGCCAGCCTGAACGCACCCCATCGACGGCTGCGGCCTCGTACAAATCGCGAGAGACGGTCTGCAACCCGGCCAGATAGATGACCATGCAATAGCCCGCCGATTTCCACGTATTCATCAGCACGAGGATCAGCATCGCGCCGGAACCCGGACGCAACTGCCAGTTCGGGAATGCCACACCTATCGAGCGGAACGCTTCCGCGACGAAGCCGGGTGCGGTTTCCGAGCCGTTGAACAGCCAACGGAAGATGATCCCGGCGGCGGCCATCGAGACGACCAGTGGCGAGAAGACGATCCCACGCAGCCACGCGCGCCCGACCAACGCCTGATTGAGCAGCACCGCCATCAACAAGCCGAGCGCCATCTGCGCCGGGACTGCCAGAATGACGAACAGGATCGTGTTTAGGACCGCCTGCCAGAAGTCCGAATTGCCGAAAAGAAACTGGTAATTTGCCAGCGCGCGATACGTCGGCGGCGTCAGAATGTCCCATTTTTGAAAGCTGATGTAAATGTTGAAAAGGACCGGGAACACCAGAAAAATCAACATAAAGATCGTCACCGGCAAGACGAACCAGTAGCCCGTCAGATCGCGGGTGCGACGCGCGGGCTGCGTGGTCGGAACGACCGGACGAACAGCGACTTGGGGGATGCTGGTCATAGCTTAATTCCTGAAATTTTATCAAATTTCGATATTGGGTGGGCGGGTCAAGCCCCGCCCTTACACAAATGCGCGTTGTATGGTGTAGGGGTCGGGCTTGACCGACCCGCTATTTACCGACGGAATTACTTTGTCTGATCGATCAGGTCCTGCGCGTCCTTCGCGGCCTTGTCCATGCTGGATTGAATATCCGCGCCCTGGATGAAGATCGCGTCCCACGCCTTGCTATACGGGCTGCCGTCGCCGGAGACCGAATCGAAGGCCGGGATTGATGCGCGGGCAACGCCGAACTTGGTCTGGTTCGCCCAACCCGCGAGCGCAGGTGTGTTCTTTGCGAAGTCTGCATAGACCTGGCTCGCCGTCGCGCTCTTGGTGACGGGTAGGCTGCCGTCCTTGATCGTGAACTTGATCTGGAAGTCGTCGGAGAGGACGTAAGCCGCGAACTTGAACGCGCAAGCATCCTTCGCCGCGTTCAGCGCAAAGACGAAGAGCTGGTTGCCACCAAGCGGCGCACCGACGCTCTTGCCACGCGGCAGCGGCACAGCGGTCCACTCGAAGTCCTTGATCTTGAGCAGCGCGGAGAGGTTCCACGGGCCGTTGATCGTCATCGCGACCTTCTGCGAGAGGAACGGAGCCGGGTCCCAGCCCTTGCCGGGTTCGGAATAGGCAGTCGATTTGTCATCGATCATCGACTTGAGGAACTTGTAAGCTTCGACGGCTTCCGGCTTGTTGAAGCCAATCGTGCCGTCCGGCTGCATGAAGTAGCCACCCGCCTGCGCGAGCCAGCCGTGCGCGAGCCAGCCCTCCCAACCGCCACCGACCGGGAACAGATAGCCCTTCATCTTGCCCTTGTCCGCGACCTTCTTGGAGGCCGTGCGGAACTCGTCCCACGTCCATGTCTTTTCCGGGTCCTGGCTGGGGATCGCGACGCCCGCATCCTTGAACGCGGAGACGTTGACATAGACGGCGACGTTGTTGGTCGTCATCGGGATGCTGCGAATCTTGCCGTCATAGCTGGAGAGGTTCAGCAGCGACTCGAAGACGTTACTCTTGATCGTCGCGTTGTCATCGAAGAACTTCTGCACGTCGGCCAGCACGCCCGCCTTGACGAACGCACCCGTACCGCTGGAAGCCAGCCACGCAAGGCTCGGCGAATTATTGTCCTTCGCGGCGAGGCCGGAGTTGATCAGCGCGGTTCCTTCCGCACCCTCGACGCCGAGGTTACGCAGGTTGACTTTGCAATCTGGGTTAGCTTTCTCGAAAACCGGGAGCAGGTCACTTTTCACAAAGGCTTCCGTCTCGGCGGGGATCGTGTGAAAAAAGTTGATCGTGGTCACTGTCTGCGCGCGGGCGGATGCCGCCGTGCCGAACAGAGTTGCCGCGATCAGCACAGCAGCGAACATACGACGTTTGAACATTGGAAAAAGCCTCGCTTAAACTGTCGAACGGTGAGTAAGCGTTCATCGGCTTAATAAATCCGAAATAACAGCCTTCCCACCACGTAAAATCTACTGCAAGCGCGCACGATTTGCCAAATGCGCGGTTGAAACAGCTTTGACATAACCTTGACGCTCTGCTGCTGCAAATCAGGCGTAAAATAGAGAGCGCATCGACAGCACGGATAAAATCGCCCGGCCATAAATGGAATGGGCTGCTATGGATAGTTGGCTCATGTTGTATTAAACCGTAATAGCGCGGCGGCTTTAGCCCCGCGCCTTGCGATTGCCCCAAGGAAGTTTAAGATGACCACCCCCACTAAACACAACGATGTCGAATACCTGACGTGGAATTGCCCAAACTGCGGCGCGAAGCACCTGCAAGGCGATATTTGCCCATATTGCGGGACGCTCAAGGATACGCCGGGGCAGGTCCCGCGCTGGAAATCGACCACCCCAAAGCTGGAACCCACGCCGGAGCCGTCGCTGCAATCGCTCGCGCCGATGCCGGGCGCGTATGGACTGGGCGACAAGCAGCCGTTTTTGCTACGCGAGTCGCACCGTGACCTCGTGGAAGGGCGGGCGCGCGGTCTTCAGACCACATGGGCAAACTACTTCGGGCTGGTCTTCCTGATTTTTATGGCCGGGCTTATCACGGTTGTTGCCCTGCCGGATTATTTGCTCATGCGGGCGCTCGATGCGCGTGGTCTGCCTGCACAGGCGCAGATCACCAACCGTTACACCACCAGCGGCAAATCGACCAGTTATCATCTGGTATTTGCCCATCAGATCGCAGGCAAGTCCTATTCCAGCACGGAGACGGTGAGCCGTGCGTCGTATTCGAGCCATCCACTAGCCACGATGGTTCAAATCCGCTATTTGAAAGAAGACCCGTCACAAGCGCGCCTTGCCGGACCAGATCGCGATGATGGTGATACGCCATTTACGCTGGTGATCATCATCGGCTTCTGGATTGTGGCGGTGATTTACCTGCTGCTTCTGGTGAACAATATGCTGCGCAACCGCCAGTTGACGACCACCGGGCGGCTCATTCGCGGTGTGATCGTCGGCTCCTCGCTCAACCGTACCAAGAACGGGCGGGCGCTCACGGTTCGGTACGAATTCCAGTCACCGCAGAGTGGTAAGCTGCTGCACCGCAAGGAGAACGCGATGCGGACCGACCTGCGCCATAAGGGACCGCCCGCGCCGGGTACGCCGGTCGTCGTGATCTATGCCGACGACCGGACCTATCGGATGCTTTGAGGCATGTCAGCGGTTGAAAGCGAGGAGCCGGAACGCGAACCCTTCCTTTTGAATGCCCTCAACGGCGAGTATCTGACCGGAAAACGAAAACGCCCGACTACTCGGCTCATTTGGCGGCAGGCGGAAACGCTACTTGTAGCCGTGGCAACGTTTTTTGCGGTGATCCCATTGCTATCCTTTGTATTAAATGATGTCCGCATATCGTTGGTTGGTATTCCGGCGATAGCAACGGTGTCCAATCACCTGACAGCTAAAACAGATTCGGGACGTGGCCGTTCGACGGTCTATACACTCGTGTTCATATTTACGCAAGGCAGCGCTTCGATCCGCGTCAAGCAGGATGTACCACAAAACATTCTCGATGCACACCCCATCGGTTCTGCGGTGACGATTCGTTACCTGCCAAATGAGCCAGAAACGGCGCGTTTGAGCGGACCTGACTCTTTCAACGATCCGTTCCTGGGGGTGTATATCCTGCTTGTGCTAATTCTATTCCTGTGGAGTGTAGCCGGAATGAGACGGTGGATACGGCTGGACCGCGAAGAGCGCCGCCTGATGCCGTTGAGCAGGGTTATTGGAGGCGAAGTCGAGAGTGCTTCGATAGTCATATACAAGGGGCGTGGCTCAATTACCGTCGGCTGTCGGTTCACCTCACCCGAAACCGGACGGGTATTGCATTACACCGGGGGGTTTAGTCGAGCTGGATCAACAACGGATCACCTACCACCTGCGGGAACGCCAATGCGGGTGTTGTACTACAGCGATAGATACTTCTGGGTGCTTTAATGCAGTTGGGAATGTCGTTCTGCATAATACGCCCGTATCTCGGCATCGATTTCTTCCGGCGAAGGTTTATCATAGTCGGGTAGTTCAGCGGCTGCACGCATGAATGCAAGTAAGGTTTGCGAGGCTTCGGCGCGCCGCACCTCGTCCTCCAGAGTTTGAAGAAGTTTATTGGTCTGCGCCTCTAACTGTGCGTTGATTTCAATGCCTGCGGCATTCGCACGCGCGATCAACGTTTCTGGAACCCGAATGGTCAAAACTAAATCGCTCATCTACCTTGTTCCTGATTGGCTCCCCGATTGTATCATGTGTCCGGCGTGGCAGATTTGACGCGCCCGATGCTCTATAAGCCCGCCCAATCACGCTTTCGGCGCGCGGTTCGCCTGATACCACTCGCAAATATCCGTGAGCGGACACTGCTCACAGCGCGGGTCCGCCCACGTGCAAATGCGCTGGCCGTGCCGCAGGTTGCTGACGTGATAGTTGTACAGCACGTAAGGGTCGGGCGGCAGCAGCATGAGCAGCAGCGGATGCGCGGCGGTCGGGTCCACCTTCGGCCCAATCAGCCCGACGCGCTGCGCGACCCGATGCACATGCGTATCGACAGGCATCACCGGCTTCGCAAAGCAGAACAGCAGCACCAACGTCGCGGTCTTGATGCCGACGCCCGGCATGGACATCAACCATTCGAGACCCGCTTCGGCTGGCAAATCGTTCAGAAAATCGATGGAATATTCGCCGCGCCGTTCCCGGATCGTGCGCAGCACACCTTGAATGTAGGGTGCTTTGACATCCGGGAAGTTGGACGGTTTGAGTGTCTCGATTAGCGCATCAAGCGGCGCGTTCTCGATGGCCGCCCACGAGCCGAAGCGCTCCAACATATTGCGATAGGCTTTGGCCTCGTTCGCGCCCGTCGTGCGGTGCGATAGGATTGTCGAGATGAGTTCGTGCAGCGGCTCACGCCGTGGCACATGCTGGATCAGGCCGTGTAGCGCGGTCAGCCGCTCATAGATGATGTTTGTCTTCGCGCGCAACGCTTCGAGTTGTTCCGGGGCGGGTTGAGTTTTGGCTTTCATGCGTAGATCGTACACAAACCACCGCGCAGACTGCCAATGTCAATCGCGCCGTGTGCGGAGTTGCCCGTCAGGGCATAGGTGCAAACCACCGCGCTGTTACGATCCTGTTCCTACAGGACAAAACAACATACCGACCGTATAGCCCGATCCATTCATGACCGGGCGATTGGACAATAGCCGTCTTCTTTGATTTCGCCGAAACGTCTCAGGCAGCCGCACTCAGGATTTGGCGCGCCTTGAGCGCAAGCTGCAAATTCAGCCGCACGTCGGCGTCGTCGAGGTCCAGTCGCGTGATTTCCGCGATGCGATTCAGGCGATAGGCGAGCGTGTTGCGGTGGATAGTGAGCCGTGCCGCCGTGCGCGCGGTGTTGCCGTTGTTGTCGAAGTAGACGCGCAGCGTTTCCAGTAGGTCGCAATGCTGCTGTGCGTCATATTCGATCAGGTCAGCCAGCCAATTCAGGCAGAAGCGGCGCAGTTCATCCGGGTTGTGAACCGCGTTGAGCAGCGAGAACAGGCTGAAATCTCCGAAGAAAGTGGCGTGCGTCTCCGATTTCATTTGGATACACAGGCTCGCCGCGTCGAATGCTTCACGGAATGAATTGCGCAGCATCCCCGCTTCACGCGCCGGACGTCCAACGCCGCAGCAAACTTCCGTACCGGGGAAGCGCGCGGTTAGTCGTTCGCGCATTTCTTCGGTTAGCCGTTTCAGGCGTTGTGTCTGCTGCGGGTCCTCGACCGGGTAGAACAGGATCGCGCTATCGCGGAAGGTGAGGACCGGACCGTTCAGGCGGCGGCGGGTCGCCTCGTTGTGCAGCAGTGTCGCGAACTGTGTGGATTGTCCCTGCGTATCGGAGAGACGGTAGACGACGGCGGAATAAAACTGCCCGGCGATGAAGCCGTTCTGTTCGAGGATACTGGTATCTGGCAGGTCGCCATTGAACCATGCTTCAAGCCAGTCATTACGACCCACACGCAACATCGGCGGGCGCGGATAGGTTCCGTAGGTGAGGACATTCTGAAAATCTGCCATCGTATCCCCCGTAAAATGGTGAACGACGTGCATTGTACGGGTAAACTGCACAACGCGCCTTGGCTAGATTGACAGAAACATTGCCCCTTCTCCTTGTGCAGGATTCACAATGATTGTGCGAATTACTGAAAAACCGCAGAGTCACGCAAAAATCATACGGATATATTACTCACTGTGACCACCAGTTCGGTACGCGGTCCCAACGATGTGCGCGTAGCTGCTTGATCACATCGGCGGGGAGCGCCTCGCCATCACTCGCGGCGATATTTTGCTCGACATTAATGATCTTTCGCATCCCCGGAATAATCGTCGCCACGTCGCGATTGGCGAGGATGAAGCGCAGTGCCATATCTGCCATGCTCATCCCGGTGGGAATGACAGCGCGCAATGCTTCGACATGATCGACGGTCGCGTTCAGGTTTTCCGGGACGAAATACGTGTTGCGCCAGTCGCCTTCCGGCCACGTCGAATCTTTGGTGAGCGTCCCCGTCAGGCTGCCTTCATCGAACGGCACGCGCACGATCACCGCCGTATTGTGCTGGCGGCAAACGGGGAACAAATGATCTTCCGGGTTCTGGTCGAAAATGTTGTAGATGACTTGCACCGCATCCACGAGATCGGTTTGCAACGCCGCGAGGACGTTATCCGGCTCCCAGCGGTTAACGCTGATCCCGAACGCGCGGATTTTGCCCGCCTGCTTGAGGTCCGCTGCCGCACGCTTCCAGCCGTCGTCATCCGCCCAATTGTCATTCCAGACGTGAAGCTGAATCAAATCAACATGATCGAGGCCGAGGTTGAGCAGCGTCTTCTCTGTGTATTCGATGATATGCTCGTAAGGGAACGTCTCCGCAACTGGATAATCAGCTTTCGCAGGCCAGCGCATGTTCTTTGGCGGAATTTTGCTTGCGGTATAGAGCGTCTTCTCCGGGTGCGCGCGAACTAATTTACCGAGCAACCCTTCGCTGCGCCCCTCACCATAAGCCCACGCCGTATCGAAAAAATTGCAGCCGAGTTCAACCGCGCGGTCCAGCGCATCGAGTGAGGCGGCATCGTCGGAGCCGCTCCACTGGCCGCCCATGCCCCACATGCCGTAGCCGATCTCGCTCACCTGCCAGCCTGTCCGCCCGAAGGTGCGGTATTGCATTTGCGACTCTCCAAAAATTGCCTTGTAAAAACCGAATCCGATTGTAGCAAAAGATGCTGTTAGGCGTTATGCAGTTGAATATTTTAGCCTAGTACCCAGTCAACGTAGATATAATGGATACAAACTCGCGTTTTAAGCGTGAATTATACAAATTATATCCATCAAAACTATACTGGCTGGGTACTAGGGACGGCAAGAATGCCGTCCCATAGGCAGCAAGTTAAGGGTTTTCGCAGCGGCAGCAGGTCAGAAACGATCATCAAAACGCAGTGTTTTGGGTCAGGAAAGGTCACGTTTTCGCACCT
>Ga0123337_10003698_pt1 | contig 16104 bp, 13 predicted proteins | sample frozenSSSSmetaG_FD_89792 | JGI IMG/M metagenome (GOLD analysis project Ga0123337, IMG submission 89792) | Glacier valley bacterial and archeal communities from Borup Fiord, Nunavut, Canada, to study Microbial Dark Matter (Phase II) -... | ecosystem: Environmental > Aquatic > Freshwater > Ice >... | reverse complement strand
TCGGGTTCGTTTCTCGCAGGTATGCCGACACAATGCGCGATCGGGGCGGCTCGGCGCGGCGCGACCCGGGCGGGAAATAGCGCAGTCAGCCTGTCCGGAAGCTCTGAACCAACGTCGAGGGCGCGTAGCTCGGGCCGAGGACCTTGTCCATCGCGCCGTGGCGCAGCACGCCGATGTCGTCGATGCTGTCCGCGCCGGCGGCCATCCCCGCGGCCAGCGAGGCGATCTTCGCCCCGGCGTTGGCTCCCTTGTCCGTCGGCACGCTCAACCACTGGTCGGCGAGTTCACCAAGACCGGGCCGGAGTGCGTGCGCCATCACCGGGACCAGGCCCGCGAACGACACGAGATTTGGTTCATCGAAGACCGCCGACGCGACCGGCGGCGTGTGCAAGAGTTGCATCTACGAGGTGCCCTTCTGCCCGGTGAGATGGAACCCTAGATAAGTCCCATATTCCCAGGTCGGAAGGGCATTCTCATCCTCCCACGCCTACCAACAACGAACCCCAATCGGTGGATCCAGGCTAAGAGGCTGCGGCCCAGCCGCAGAAGTCGAACGAAAGCCGTCGGGCAGCCGGCGTCAGGAGGTTCCGCTGGCGATTTCCTCGATCACCGAGACGGCAGCGCCTCGTGCCCAGTCGTTGAAGGTGTGGGGCTTCAGGATGATTTCACAGTCGAGAGCAGCACCAAACGCGTGAGACGAGAACTCGTCTCGAAGGTGGCGGGCGTACAGGTCGTACTCCGTGACGCCTTCTCCCGCGATGATGATCGTTTGGGGCCCGACGAGATTCGCGAGCGTGGCGAGCGCTGCACCGATGACGCGCCCGGCCTCAGCGAAGGCATGGGTGGCTGCGGCGTCTCCTTCTAGAGCAAGCCTCGAGGCGTCCTCGATGGTGCCGATCTCGTCGTGCCCTGCGCCACGCACCGCGCCCAGGATCGCGCTTGTGGAGGCGATGGTCTCAACACAGCCGGAACGACCGCAACTGCAAGTCAAGTCGTTGCGCGCGAGGGGTAGATGTCCAATCTCCCCGGATACGCCGTGCGCGCCACGCACAACGCCACCATTGAGGATGAGACCGCACCCGATGCCCGCGCCGATCGTTACGACCGCGAGAGATTCGGCGTTCCGGCCGGCGCCAAAGAGCCATTCCAGAGTGGTCAACGCCCGGACGTCATTATCGATTGTGACTGGCAGTCCCGTCTCGGCTTCGAGGAGCTTCTTGAGGGGTACTTGGCTCCAACCCAGACGGTGCGAGCTACGTACGATGCCGGTGAGCCGGTCTATGTCGCCGGAAGCCGTGACACCAAGCCCGTCGACTATGCCGTTCCGCGCAGAAGTCCGCAGTCTTGAAACTATTTCATTCACTGCCGCGAGGACGTCGTCGACCCTAGAGGAATCGTGCTTGATTTGCGTGGTAGCGACCTCCCCACCAGCCAGGTCGGTCAAGATCCCGTAACTTGCCTCGGGGGTAATCTTCACTCCGACTATCGAAGCGCGATCTGGCGAGACGACTAGTGGATTGACTGGGCGACCGACCGTGGTGACGGCACGGGGACCGACCGACTCGACAACGAATCCCGTGGCGATTAGGGGTGTGACCGCTTTTGTGACGGCCGCTGCCGAGAGGTGCGTGGCGCGCGCAACGTCAACCCGGCCAAGTGGACCGTGGCTGAGGATGTGCCGGAACACCGCTACGGACGCCGGCGAGCGTACTGGGATTCGCTCCAAAGTTTTCACCCTGCGGCCCGCCCCGTGAGATTCCTGCGTGACCTCGAACGAAGTTCCTGTGGGACACGATTTTCAAGGTTGGTCACCAACGGGAGCATCAAGACGACGATCGACACGATGAATAACCTCTCGGACGAAGCGATTGAAGAAGGGTGCAGAAGGTCTCAGTCTGCCAGGTGTTGGGAATGATCCCAGCAGAACGGCCCGCGACTCATGGTCGTCTTGTGCGCGGTCAAAGAGAGGGCCCCCCAGATCGCACACACCTGTGCCGTAAACTGATGTCAGTGCCTAGCACGGCTTCGCCGTCACACATTGACGAAGGGCGCGAGCCAGTCGACGTGTGCCTCGGGGCTGCCGGGCCATGTGCGTGTTCGTAGCTCGAGCGTTCGCGCGCCACGGACGTCGACTTTGAAAGTTACCGCGGGGTGGCCAGCCGCAACCGTCACTTCGTAGGCGGGAGCACCATCGACCACGATGATCGCGGTCGCCGTGCCACCCGCCTCGTCGTCGATGCCGACAGCACCGCTAAGTTCACGAGCCGCACCGCCAAGGTGGAACTCGACCTGCGATGTATTCGCGACCCCCAGACCGCTCGTCCACGGTGTACCGGCGACTGTTAGCACTCCCCCATCACGGGGATCCCCGCCGCCGTTTGACATGTCCCTCTCAACAGGACCCAGGCCATTCGTGCAGGCGAGGAAAGGAAGCGCCGACAACGGGTGCTCGCCCTCGGTCAGAGGGGCGGTGACCCGGGCGTGCGCCACCACAACCACGCTGCCCTCCACCTGCCGTTCCGCGGTGATCACTGCGATCTGCCCTGGCCTCATGACCGTGGGGCCGCACACGGTCCAATGCTCCCGACCCGTCTTCTTACCGGTCCACCCCGGAGGTACGCGCAAGGTGGCGTCAGGGTCGACCCGCAATAGAGCGTGACCTTGGTCATCGATGGTCGAGACCGGCGGGCCGATCCTCGGAAGCTTGGATAGCGGCCGCGGTGTCGATAGCAAGACAGGACGGTTCGCGGGCGTGACGACGGCGACGAATCCGCCGTTCTTCACGACGGCAATCCGGAGTGAGGACTCTGTCACGGCGCTCATCCGGAGCTCAACGAGTCCGCCGTCAGGCGCGTCAGTGATCAGCCAGATGTCGACTGGCCCGCCATCGGACAGCTCCGCAAGGGAGAGAGTTTGATCGCCGCCGTCAGTCGCACAGATGCATCCCACGAACCAGCGGTCATCGTGCCGCCGTGCGATTGTCGCGGCTCGGTCAGGGTGCCCGTCGAGCAGGCGTGTCTCGTTCCAACTCGTCGGAAGCTCCGCAAGGAAGCGCGCGGCGAGGGGGCGCTTCACGTATTCCGCCGGGTCGTCTGCGAAGTGCGTGATTCCACTTTCGAAGACGACGCTCAGGGCGAGCTCGTGCCCGTCGCTCGTCTCGCGCCTTGGAGCGCTGAAGGTAACTGGGGTGTAGTCCATCGAGCCGACGACGTTGCGCGTGAACGGTTGAATGACGTTGTGCGAAGCACTGAGTGGCTGGTCGTAGAAGGTGTAATATTCCGCCCCTCTGATGGCTTCGTAGGTCATGACGTGCGGGTATGTCCTAGCCCATCCGCGAGGGATGACCGAGCCATGGAAGTTCACCATGAGTCCGACACGGGCGGTCTCGGCAAGGATCGCGTCATACCAGCGGTAGCGGTCCTGGGACTCAGATTCCATGAAGTCGACCTTGATCCCGGCGACACCCCAGGACCGCCAGAGCGCGAGTTTGTCCAAGCCGGCTCCATCCAGATCGGTCCACGTGCTCCACAAGTGCACTTGGATGCCGCGGGCGCTGGCGTACGAGACGAGTTCCGGGACCCAAGTCTCGTCCCACCCGCAGTCGACCAGAAGGTGCTCCCACCCCTGGGTTGCTGCTGAGTCGGCGAAGCGCTTCTGTACATCGAGATACGCACCGGAGTAGCCACTCGACCACCATGACCACGCCGCACGACCCGGCCGGACGTCGGCCAGCGACGCACCGCGGGCGGGCGGTGCGAGGTCGTCGACAAGGGTCGAGGAAACGATCTGTCTGAGATCCCCAAGAATGGCGACGCGCCATGGCGTGCGATGCCCCGACTCGATCAGAGTTGTCGTGTCGGCAGTAACGACTTGGAAGGCTTCGGCGTCGAAACGTACGTGGGCACCCGAGCTGCGCCCATCGATGTCGGACTCACTCAGCAGGGCGAACGTGCTTCCTTCGCACGTCAATAGGAGCGGGAACCCGTACTCGCCGGGTGGGAGCCCAGTAATGTCGGTGCCGAACCGCGGCGTCTCGTACCAGGGCTGATAGTCCAGCACCCACGCGCGGGCAGGATCCTTCAAAACGTATCTCGTGAGCTCTTCCCCGAGGTTCGTCGGGCCGTCGCTATCAGGGAGGACGTAGCGGAATGCCAGCCCGTCATCCGCTGCACGAACGATGACCTGCCACCGTGATCCGTCAGGGTCTGCCATCGTGAGAATGGCCTCTGAGTGGTCGACGTGTCTTAGCCCTACGGCCTTGCCGGTCACCATGTGGTACTCCTCCCGTACCTCACGCCGCCGCACGTCCATTAGGGCGGCGCCACGACCGAGCACACGGCCTTCAACGCATAGGCCTAGCTCGATGCGGCCGAGTACCAGCCGGCCGGCGAGACGCGGCTCAAGAGCGGGAGATGCACCGACGCTCACCACGAGTGCTATGTCAAGAGCTCCGTGCCGGACGACATGCGTCCTCGTCATGGGGTTCGACACGGTCATGGGCGCTGAGCTCCTTTGGTTCGTCGTGGCCAGGCTGCTTGCGCCGGTAAGAGATAGTAGACATAATTACTTCACATCGTCAAGGATTACCCTTGGCGCCTGGAGAATCTGAGGAGCGCATGGCATCCGTGGAGTGTCCCACCGTCCACCTCCGCAACGGCGGGGTCAGTCTCGTCTTGGCCGCAGACCCTTGGGGCCTTCCTCAAGTCATTCACTGGGGAGCCGAGGTCAACGAGCAGGAGCTCGAAACGCTAGTTCGGACGGCGTCACCCGCGGTACTCAACAGTGCTTTGGACGCGCCGCGATCCTTTTCGGTAGTGGCAACTCGTGCACACGGCTGGTCAGCCTCACCAGCGGTCGAGTGGCACAAGGCGGGCAGAGCGATCTTTCCAACTGTGCTGAGAAGCGTTGCGTCCTTCCCGACGACCGCAGAGTTGACGGTCAGCGACGAAGGCGAAGAGGTGATCGTGGACTACCAATACAAGCTCGACGATGCCGGAGTGCTCGCCGTTTCGGCCGAGGTGACGCACGCCGGCATTGATGGCGTGCTCGATGTGTCGGCGGTTCGGGCCCTGCTTCCGCTCCCCGCCCGGGCGAGAGACATCCTCGACTTCACGGGCCGATGGAGTGGCGAACGGCGACCCCAACATCGGCCAGTCCAAGACGGTGCCTGGCGACGGGTGTCCAGAAGGGGCAGACCCGGCCATGACGCCGCGTTCGTCACGGTCGTCGGGACTCCCGGCCTATCCTTCCGCCAAGGCGAGGCCTGGGCCCTCCACGTTGCATGGAGCGGCGACCACGAACAGCTTGTAGAGCGATTGCCCGAGGGCGCAGGGGTTCATTCAGCGGTTTTGGGCGGCGGTGAGCATCTGGAATCGGGATCGGTGCGGTTGGGTGTCGGAGCGACATATCTGATGCCGCCCTCCTTGTTCACCTGGTCGGACGAGGGGCTGGACGGGCTGTCGCGACGCTTCCACCGTCACGTCCGGGCGATGGCAGCGCGCGGTACCCGACCTCGGCCGCTGGTGCTCAATACGTGGGAGGCGGTCTACTTCGACCAGGGCATGGAGAAGCTCTCGAGGCTCGCCGAGCGGGCGGCCGTCGTTGGCGTCGAACGCTTCGTGCTGGACGACGGCTGGTTCCGGGGGCGACGCAATGATCGGGCGGGACTTGGCGACTGGTACGTGGACGAGGGTGTTTGGCCGGAGGGCCTCGGAGCGCTGAGTGGCCTCGTTCATGCGCTGGGCATGGAGTTTGGCTTGTGGTTTGAGCCCGAGATGGTTAACCCCGAATCCGACCTCGCACGCGCGCACCCGACGTGGCTGCTCGGTGAGCAGGCAGGCCTCACGTGGCGCCACCAGTTTGCCCTCAACCTCTGCAACCCCAAGGCCTACGCGTACGTTCTCGAGCGGGTCGATGAACTGGTGTGCAAGTACGGCATCGATTTCATTAAGTGGGACCACAATCGGGACCTGCACGCGGCAAGGGACGACGACTCCGGTGCCGTCGCCACTCCGTCCCAAACACGCGCGCTTTACTCGCTCATTGACGAGCTGCGCGACCTGCATCCTGAGCTAGAGATCGAAAGTTGTGCCAGCGGGGGTGCGCGGGCCGATCTCGGGATCCTGTCCCGGACCCAGCGAGTGTGGGCCTCTGACACCAACGACCCCATCGAGAGGCAGTCAATCCAGCGCTGGACACAGCTACTGCTCCCACCGGAGGTCATTGGCAGTCACGTCGGTCCTGCCGAGGCGCACACAACCCATAGGGTGTCCACGCTGGACTTCCGCCTGGTGACTGCGCTATTTCAACATGCCGGCATTGAGTGCGACCTGACAGCCTGCAGCTCCGATGAGATTGCGGCTATCGGGCGCTGGTCCACCCTGTACAAGGAACTCCGTCCGCTGCTTCATTCCGGTGAGACGGTGCGGGCGGACCACGTCGATGAAGGCGCACTCCTGCACGGGGTGGTCAATGACGCAAAGACGCATGCCATATTCGCTTGGGTGCGCCTGGACACCAGTGCAGCGGCGCACACGCCCCGCGTGTTGATTCCCGGGCTCGATCCCGGCGCGAGCTACCTCGTGCGACTGCGGCCCGAGGTAGGGACTGCGAGCCGGCACCAGGTTGCTGACCCAGCTTGGCTTTGCGAGGCGACCGCTGGCATCGTCCTGTCCGGTGGGGCGATGACCAGGCATGGACTACCGATGCCACTGCTGAACCCCGGCCACGCCATGCTCCTCGAGATGAAGCGCGTAGATCAGGGACAGAGGTGGGGGGAATGCTGACGGGCTCGCGAACTGCAACCACCGCCGAAGCGGCCGCAAGACAGACGCGGGAACCTGGCTGGTGGAGATCAGCCGTCGTTTATCAGATCTACCCGCGTAGCTTCGCTGACTCCGACGGTGACGGCATCGGGGACTTGCGAGGCATCAGGTCCCGACTGGGCCATCTCGAGCGGCTCGGCGTCGACGTCATCTGGCTCTCGCCGGTCTACCCATCTCCAGGCGCCGACAACGGCTATGACATCAGCGACTACCGCGCGGTGGATCCAGCACTGGGCACACTTGCCGACTTCGACGAGCTGCTGGCCGCGGTGCACCGACATGGCATGGCACTTGTGATGGACCTCGTCGTCAACCACACCAGCGATGAGCATCCTTGGTTCATCGAGTCCCGGTCCAGCGCCGACAACCCGAAGCGCGACTGGTACTGGTGGCGGCCACCTCGACCCGGAATCCTAGCCGGCGCGCCTGGGGCTGAGCCGACCAACTGGGAGTCCTTCTTCTCAGGGCCCACGTGGACGTTCGACCCCACCACCGGTGAGTACTACCTACACCTGTTCGGCGCCAAGCAGCCGGACCTCAATTGGGAGAACCCAGACGTGCGCAGCGAGGTCCACGACATCATGCGATGGTGGCTCGACCGGGGGGTCGACGGTTTCCGCATGGACGTCATCAACCTCATCTCCAAGGACCCCGCCCTGCCCGACGGCGCAACTCGCTCCTGTGGCGGCTTGGGAGACGGGTTCCCTCACTACGCCAACCGCCCCCGCGTGCACGAGCTGCTCCACGAGATGCACCGAGAGGTACTCGCCCCCCACGGAAGCACGCTCCTGACAATCGGCGAGATGCCTGGTGTCACGGTGGAGGATGCTGTCCGCTTCACAGACCCGGCCCATCGCGAGATCGACATGGTCTTTCAATTCGAGCACGTCTCCCTCGACCATGGGCCAGGCGGGAAGTTCGATCCGAAGCCGCAGGACCTGCGTCGGCTCAAGGCCTCGCTTGGCCGTTGGCAAGTTGGTCTTGCAGACCGCGGCTGGAACAGCCTCTACTGGAATAATCACGATCAACCTCGAGTGGTCTCGCGCCTCGGTGACCCAGGACGGTGGTGGCGAGAGTCGGCCACCGCGCTCGCGACCGTACTTCATCTCCACCGCGGAACACCTTTCGTGTATCAGGGCGAAGAGATCGGCATGACGAACGCCCCGTTTGCCTCGGTTGATGAGTTGCGAGACGTCGAGTCGATCAATTACTACCGAGCAGCAGTGAATCGTGGCGTTCGCCACGAGGAGGTGTGGCCGGCGATCATCGCGATGAGCCGCGACAATGCGCGGACGCCGATGCAGTGGTCGGCCGCCGAGCAGGCCGGCTTCACGGCCGGCACCCCGTGGATCGCCGTCAACCCGAACCACGCCTGGTTGAGCGCCGACGCGCAGTACGAAGACGAGCACTCGGTCTTCAACCACTATCGACGCCTCATTGCACTGCGCCATCGCCTGCAGGTAGTCGTCGAGGGAACGTTCACCATGCTCGCGCCGGATGATCCGGACATCTACGCGTATGTCCGGGCGCACGGTGAGGACGTTCTCAGGGTCGTCGCCAACCTCAGCGGCGCGGAACGTCGGCTGTCCGCTGAGATGAGAACGGGCGCTCTCGAGTTGAGCAACTACCCGAATCGCGCGGTCGCAGCTATCCTGCGACCCTGGGAAGCTCACGTATACATCAGCCGCCGTCTTAGCCTGGATTAACCGCAATACCGTTCAGTTAGCCCGAATCTTTCGTGGGGTGCCGGTGCTTGACCGTGACGGCGCGGTGGCCGTCGTCGCGGTGTGATTCTCGCGCTGGGGTGTGACAAGGACCCGAGTGTCGCCTCGGGTGAGCGCCGGATCCAGGTGCGGGGTGTGGTGCGGGGGTTGTCGGGCCGGGTGGTGCGGAGCTCAGCCCGGGACGGCCAGGGCGCGGAGCCGGGTGATGGCTTGTCGGGCCAGACCAGCCCAGGGCGACTTGCCGGCGAGGTGGAGCAGGACCTGTCGGCCGGTGCGGGCCAAGGTCGCCGGGACGGTGAACAGGCGCAGCCGAAGGCGTTTGGGTTCCCAGCGGCGGGCGTCGTGGTCGTGCAGGGCGAGCATCTGCATCCACGCGGTCAGTTCCACGGCCAGCGTCACGATCGCGCACCAGATCTGGTTCTGGGTGAAGTCGAACAGCGGGAACGCGCGCAGCCCGATGTCCTTGGCGATGCGGATGCGGTCCTCGCAGCGCGCCCGGCGCCGGTGACGCAGCTCGAGGTCGGGCAGCTGGGTGCCGGGCCCGCCGGTTGGCGTGTTGGTGGCGAACGCGGTGATGCGGTGGCCGTCGACATCGGTGATGGTCAACTGCGCGCCGGGGTGCGGGCGCTCCTTGCGGACGATCACGCGCATGCCCTGGAGCCAGTTCTTCAGTGCCAGCAGATCGGTGACCTCGGCGACCCAGGCGCCGTCGCGAACCTCGTCGTGGGCGTCCAACGCGGGCACCCACGCGTGGGCGGGGATGCGTTCGAGCAGGTCAGGGGTATGGGCGGGCAGGTTGAACCCGACCGAGTACAACAACCGCTGACCGGTCAGCTAGTCCAGGACCGCGTGGCTGGACCGGCACCGTCGACGCGGATGAGCACCTGGCGACCGGGGCGGGTCCCACGGCGGTGGCCGGGGAGCTGGGCCAACGCGGCGCGGATCACCTCGATGTGGTCGGTCGCGGTGTTCGATCCGGCGTTGCCCGGTCGGAGCATCATCGCCAGCGGTTCCCCGGTGCCCTGCGCGCCGTGGTCGACGAACGCCGCCAGGGGATGGAAGCCATAGCCCCGATTGAAATTGGCCGCAGCCCCGATCTTGTCCGAGTGCGACGTCACCAGGGTGGCGTCGAGGTCGATGATCAGCGGGCTGCGGGCGTCGATGGCAGCGTCCGGGGCGTGGGTGCCGGCCAACTCCCACGCGCGGGCGCGGGCCGTCGCGCGGGCGGTGTTGATCACCTTCAACGCCGCGGGTGCGTTCTTGGCTAACGCGTCGATGGTCCGGGACACGGTCGGGTCCGAGGCGACCCGACCGTAGACGCCTGGTTCGGCGCGCAGGACCGCGACGTCGGCCAGACAGTCCCCGCCCAGGGCCAGCGTGAGAGCGAGGTCGGTGAGGACCTTCGCGGGGTCGTGGACCGCGAGCGGCTTGCGTCACGGGGCCAACCCCGCCGACAGTGCCCGGCCCAGCCCAGTCGCCGCGATGGTCTCGGTCAACAGGACCCCGCCGGCCTGGGACACGGCCCCCGACGCGGTGGTGTCAACCTTGAGACGAGGGTAGAAACCGGTAGTCTGCTTCACCTGGAAGGTGCTCCTCATACTGGTAAGAATTGGACCTCGACAATCCATATCGTTCCAGTTCAGGAGCACTTTTCAGTTCACCGACACGACCTCACCCCACCGCGCCATGAAAGCGCGAGGTCCGTTGCGGGCGACAGATCAACGGGTTCAGGCGTAGTCGACAACCCGGTCGAACTCGAAATCCGAGGGCTACAACCGGCTCGCCAAACACGAAGGACGGAACGCATTCGGGTTCAGAAACCCGATCAACCAGCGACGGCGCATACGCTGGACCTGCACCTGGCCTGCACCAATGGCGTTAACTTAGGTTTGGGGTAGGAGAGTCCAGAAGATGACCGTGGTTCGGGGGGCTCGGGGTGGTCGGTCGGCGGGCTTCTTGGTGGGGAACCGTCCGCCGGGTCTCTTCTGGGAGCGGACATAGGAGCGAGGTGGTCGCACCGGGACGAGGTGGCGGCGGTAGGTGATCTCAGCGTCGAGGTCGGCTTGCAGGTCGTCCAGGTCAGCGGGGGGAAAAGGCCGCGGCGTCGCTGACGCGGGCGGCGATGGCGTTCTTGGCATGGGTGAAGGAGATCCGGTCAGGGTCCAGGCCGGCGGTCTCGGCGGAGTGGTAGATCAGGGTGCGGATCGCCTGGTAGACGCACAACAACGCGTACAGCTCTTGGCGGATCATGTCCGGTGACTTCGACCGGAGCACCACCGCTGGCCCGCCGCGGATCCCGGTCTCGAGCTCGCCGAATGCAGTCTCGATCTCCCACCTGTGCCCGTAGGCGTCGGCCGCCTGCGCGGCGCTGAGGTGGGCGGGATCGATCAGGTCCGTGACTAGCGCGAACAACTCTGAGGTGTTCTGGCCGTCGGCGGTGGACACGGAGTACTCGATCACGCGCACACCGATCCCGGGGATGTCCGCGCCGGTCTTGCCGTGCCGACGTAGGCGGCGCGACGCGTCCGGGTTGGCGATCCGGGACAGGTAGGTGCCGTCGGCCAGTATCTCCAGCACGGGCAGGTCCGTGTCGGACTTGGCCCGCAGCAGCACGTGCGTGCCCGTGGCCAGGGCGTCGGTGAGGAGCTGGTGGGACAAGAAGTTCCGGTCACCCACCACCAGCATCCCCGGCCCGAGCAGACCCATCAGCTCGGTGGTCAGGGCCTGCTCACCGGTGGTGATGCCCGCACACTTGGCACCCATCAACGCTCGCGACCCGCACTCGGCCATTGCCACGACCCGCACCTGCGGGAACGCCCCGCCGCTCGGGCGACCGAACTCGGCCGCGTTCACTACCGAGTCGGGCACGTCCACCGTCAACCCGTCCACCGCCACCAGCCGCAGCCCAGCCACGAAAGCCCAGCCGTCGTCCTGGCCGGCCAGCGGCCCGGCGACCCGCTCCAACAGGTCCGCCATCACCTTCCACCCCAACCGGGACCGCGCCTTCGAGATCGCTGCCGGCGACGGCGACATCCCCACCGCGACTTGCGCCCGAAACGACTTCGCCCAGTCCAACCCCCCAACCAGCTTCACCCACACCTGGGAGTACGACGACTGGAAGAACATGATCATCGCCAACGTGTAGTACACGACCAGCCGTGCCGGCAGCACCCGGATCCGCTGCTCGACAACCCCCGCGCCCGCCACGACCTCATCGACCAGCGACGGCGGGAAAACCCGCGTCAGCACCCCTACCGCCATCCGGCCCGGCAACCGATCCTCGTCCAGCCCAACTACCTGCTGCCCCACTCTCGCCATACCGAGACCATAGCACTTGTCGATCCTAAGTTAACGCCATTGGGGCCTGCGCCCGCCAACACCGCCGGGAGGCAGCCAAGAACGCCGGGAGGCAGCCAAGAACAACGAGCTGCCCGGTTAAGAACGAAGAACCCAGTAGCCTCGGTCGTCGCATCACACAGGAAGTTGTGAAAGTGACCGTCACGTCCGATCTGAGGGCGGCGCCGACCACCCGGATCACGCCTCGGCGGGAACCACGCAGGTTCGCGCCGAGGCGTGCGCCCCACAACCAAATTCTCGCACGAGAGAACACTCAATTGGGCGAGCCACGCCGCGTAACTTAGACGCGAATTTGGAAAGGACTTGTTGATGGACTCGACGCCTAAACACAGGGCGATGAACCATCAGGGCGGACCGGCACTCACAACCCGAGTACCTGACCAGATACCTACACCCTCGATCACGATGAGCCCGTCTTCGATGCGAAGGCTCTTTGATGGTAAGAACGATCAGCCCTTCACTGCGCCGCTAGCGAGACCTTTAACGAAGTACTTCTGCAACGCGAGGAAGAGCACCACCATCGGCAGGCTGGACACAATAGAGCCAGCCGCGGCCCGTTCGACATAAACGTTGTACTGGGAGAAGAAGGCCTGCATACTCACCGTCACCGTACGGACGTCGGGCGCTTGTAAAAAGAAGACCGAGAAGTTGAAGTCGTTCCAGATCGCTACACCTACGATGACCACCACTGCTGCCGTGGTCGGCTTGAGCACTGGCGCGATCACCTGGAATAGGGTCCGAAATAGCCCCGCCCCGTCGATCGCTGCGGCCTCGTCTAGTTCGCGAGGCACCCCGCGCAACGCACCAGTGTAGAGGAACACGATCAGCGGGAGGTTGAATGTGATGTGGAGCAGAATTACCGCCCAACGGTGGTTGACACCGTGAATCTGCACCATGAACCCGTAAAGCGGCACTAGAATCGTGAGATTAGGCACCATCATGCCGGCAATGATCGCCGACATGATGGTGCTATTAACACGGGTCACGCGCCGGGCAAGTGGGTACGCCGCGCACAGGCCGAGCACCGCTGAGACGACGACTGCGACCACTGTGATGACCAGGGTGTTGACCAGACTGGGGCCAAGCCGCGCTGCCGTCCACGCCTCCGTTACGTTCGCCCAGTGCACCGCGAACTGCGGGACCCAGATTGTTCCAGTTGACCCAGGGCTTCGTGTCGCAAGACTGAGCAACAAGTAGAACGGCACAAGGTGCGCGATCGCGACCGCGGCCAGACTGATCCGGACCACGATCCGGCGTGAGCCGCTCACAAGTCCACTTCCCGCCGCCGGAGTGCGCCCAGCGTGGTCAGTCCGAGGAGGGCTGCTAGCAAGAACATCAATACGCCCAACCCCGCGGCGTACCCCGCGTTCTGTTCACCGAAGTAGAGCTGGTACATGATCGTCCCCAGCGAAGACGTCGCATAGCCGGGGCCGCCACCGGTAAGGGCGATGATGACCGCGAAGATGTTCAGCCCGCCGATGACGTTGACCGTCATGCTTACTGTCACGGAGGGCATGAGCAACGGCAGAGTTACTCGCCAGAACCTCTGCCGAGGACTCGCGCCGTCTATCTCCGCCGCCTCCAGGCACGACCGCGGGATGGACTGGAGGCCGGAGAGGTAGAGCACCATCGCCACACCGACGTACTGGAAAGTGTTCGCCGCGACGATGACGAGGACCGCGAGGTGTCGGTCAGCCAGTAGGTTAACCGGGTCCCGGCCGAACGCAATCAACACGTCATTTAAAGCTCCGCCATTGTTTCGGACGATGAAGTACCAGATGTAGCCCATTATCAGATTACTAATAATAATTGGAAGGTACACAATCGTCCGCACCACCGCTGATCCGCGAATCCCCTTGTCCAGAAGCAGTGCGTAGCCAAGACCGATGGCGTTCTGCAAGAGCGTGCTGGCGACCGCATACACCAGCGTGTTGAGCAGGACGGTACGCACTCGGGCGTCGGACAGCATGCGCTGGTACTGCCCCAGTCCCACCCAGTGGTAGCTCGGAGAGAAGCCGTTCCAGTCGGTGAGGGAGTACATGACCCCCCGCACGAACGGGTACGCAATGAACGTGAGGAGCAACGCCAAGGCGGGCAAATAGAGAAGGTTGATCCGCCACCCCCGGCGTCCGAGCCTCCGGACGGTAGGCGCCGTCCGGTTCACCGCGTACCCGTTCGTGGACATCAGCTAGCCAACCGCAGGCGTTCGTACTCCGACTTAGTGGCGGCGCTCACCTGGGCGGCTGTGAGACTGCCTGACAGCAGTTCCTGACCGTTGATGCACATCACGTCCCACATGCCATTCGGGAAGTACTGTCGGTCGAACGCAGGCATGACGCGGATGTCCGGATCATCAGTCGTCAAAACGTCGCCGACGTCGACCGTCGCGGTGATGAGGCCCGGCTCGTCGGGCGCGTCCCCGATGATCGCCTTGACATTCTTCGGCTCTGCAAAGAAGTCTACAAACGCCCGAGCAGCCTCGGCGTGCTTTGTGTCCTTCCAGATCGCAAGGGTGTCACCCTCACCACCGGACCACGTCGGCGCATCCCCTGGCTCGACGGACGGGATCGGCATCATCTGCAGATCCACGTCCGGGTTGAGCCGCTTCACCTCGGAGATCACTCCCCCGCCGTAGAACGCAAACGCCACCTTGCTCTGAGCAATGAGCTGGGCGGAGTCGGAGTACTTTGCAGTCAGCACGTCGTCGTTGATGAGTTGCTCGCTCTGCAGTAAAGCCAGCTGCTTGGAGACGAAGTCCCACTTGCTCCAATCGAAAGAACCGTCAAGCAGGGCCGAGGCCTGGTTGTCGGTGGGGCTGATCAACGCCGGGATAGCCAGCCAGTTGTAGAACGCTCCGATCGTCCAGGAGTCAGCACCACCGATGTGCACTGGCGTGATCGAGCCACCGCTCTTGTCACGGATCGTGCGGGCGGCCGTGAGGAACTCGTCCCACGTGGTGGGCACGTCGATTCCGTACTGACTCAGAATCTTCACGTTCACGTTGATGCCTGCCTTTCGTTGGCTGATTGGCAGCGCGAGAACCGTCCCGTCGTCAGACGTGACGTTGGCTACCATCGCCGGAGCGATATCCTTTGCCCAAGGGGCATCCGACAGACCGAGCAGGTATGGCTGGTAACGGTCACGCGTCCAGCCGTGCGTTTGAAAGACGTCGGGCAGGTCGTTCGCCGCCATTTTCGTCTTGAGGAGCGCCTCATACTGCTCGCCCGGGAACGTCGCCTCGACACGGACGGTCGGGTTGACCGTCTCGAAATCTGCGATGACGTCTTTGTATCGCTGGACGGCGGCCTCTTCGGACGCGATGGAGAACACCGTGATCGTGACCGGATCTGTAGACGAATTCGTTGTCGAATCGGACGACCCAGCGTCATCGGTCGATCCGCAGGCCGAGAGGGCCAGCGAAAGTCCGACCAGCATTACGGCCGCACGCCTGGTACGCAGCATAGTTGTTCCTTTCGTAGGGGCGATGACGCTGCGGCAGTTCGCAGGTTTGCACCCGATCACTACGCTGTGTCCCGCCCTAGTGTAGGTACGTTTCTTTCTGGCGTCAAGTAAGTCTGGATACGGATCCGAGGGTGGCCGCCATTGCGCCTTCGAGACACTGGCCCGGTCGAGCAACTCTGCAGCGACCAGCCCTGCTAGACGCGCGGGGAACATGCCGAAAGACCGCATGCGCCGCCGCGGGGCACGGGCGGCTGTGGCCGGGTCAACGAACGCTAGCCTCGCGCTTTCATGGCGCGGTCCCGGGAGGTTGTGTCGGTGACGTGAAAAGTGCTCCTGACCTGGAACGATTGGGATTCTCGGGTCCAGTTCGAACCAGCATGAGGAGCATTGTCAGGTGAATCGGACTACCGGTTTCTACCCAGGGTCATTGCGTAGTCGGTGCTCGTTCGCGACGAGTGCGATTGCCTGGTCGGGGTGGCGGGCATGGTGTCGTAGGGCGCGGGCGATGTTGGTGTGGTCGGCGAGTCGCAAGAGGCTGATGAGCAGGTTGCGGCAGATCGCCAGGGCGTGGGGTCCGGAGCCAGTCCTGGCCTGGTGAAGATCCTCGCCGAGGGTCACGTCGCGGACCCAGTGCAGTCGATTTTCGATTCCCCAGTGGTCCCGCAGCCAGCGGGCCAGCTCCTCAGGTTGGGCCTGGGCGGCGCTCAGGGTGCAGATGGCGTAGACCGTCTCGGTGC
>Ga0123337_10003697_pt1 | contig 16107 bp, 15 predicted proteins | sample frozenSSSSmetaG_FD_89792 | JGI IMG/M metagenome (GOLD analysis project Ga0123337, IMG submission 89792) | Glacier valley bacterial and archeal communities from Borup Fiord, Nunavut, Canada, to study Microbial Dark Matter (Phase II) -... | ecosystem: Environmental > Aquatic > Freshwater > Ice >... | reverse complement strand
TCCCGGTTATGCAGGTCACAAATCATCAGACAAAATTATCAATTTTAATAATTTTCGTGCTGGCGTTTCGGAATGGCTTGTGGACAATGATAATTTCAGATGGCAATACAATGCAACAAATTCAGACATACTTTTGAGTAACGGCTGGAAACATACTTCTGCCAACGATCTCCTTGTGGACAACACAATGCAGGACAGCCTGGGAAGATTGCCTTTTAGGTTAGTCGAAACTGATTACGGAGGTAAATTTATGAGTCCTCCCATCTCTTATGAATATACCTATAAAGAAAGTATATTCCCCAACCCATTTTACAGAAAGGACTCTATTTACATGGATAGCATCTTCATGATGGCTTATGGAGAGCAATTTAATGCTTATAGGGATGCCGGATACAACGTATCCATGACTGCTTTTCTTAAATTTTATGGCATTACTCCAATGGATATGACAAGAGATTCAATAAATAGGACAACGATCAGAACATTGGGCAAAGACAACAGTAAAGTTAAAAGAAAGGTTAAGACCGGTAACTTTAAGACACCTGGATCCGGAGTCTCGTGGATGGCTCACGAGGCGTCTTCTCCTTTTACAGGTTTCAGGTGTGTTTTGCCTTATGCAGCGATTCCCATCTTGAAAAAATACAAGGTAAAATGGTAAATATAAAACTAAATAAACGCCCTTTTTTTATGTTAGCCTTTGTGATGCTGCTTCTCTCGGCTGTTTTAAGTTTTACATTTGCTGAAATTCGGTCTAGGGATCAATATACACAAACAGCCCCGCAGGGTATGGTATTGGTTCAGTCTGACTCTGTATTGCCCTATTATATCAGCGTTATTGAAGAGCCCAATATGAACTGGCAAGTATATGTGACATGGCTCCGGGAGGTCTTTGTTTCATATCCCGAAGTGTATAAAAATGCCTTACCTAAAGATACGATGACAGGTCTTTGGCAATACTACAATGACCCATTTCTGGATAACTATTTTGAACATCCTTCATTCCAGTGGTATCCTGTAACTGGTGTAAGTTGGAACCAGGTGCAGGGTTATCTGGAATGGAAAACGGACAGATTGAACGAGATCATTCTGTTCAAAACCCACACCTATAACTTGAGCATGCAAAAAATGGTTGACGAGCAGAATTTTAATACGACGGCATATTTATGTCATCAGTATGATCCTGACAGGCGGGAAAAAGACCAGGGTTTGCCCAGGGATTATAGAACCCGGAAAGGCATCAGGGATATAAAAGCAGGGGACGGCTTATTTTTTCCGCAATACCGTCTGCCCACCGAAGAAGAGTGGGAGCTTGGTCGCGTTTATGTGCAAAAGCAGGACAATTATTCATTGATAGAAGATGCAATTGACAAGGAGAACCCGCTTAGTTACTGGCAGGAATATTATTATCTTGCATCTGGATCTGGTGACCGTGTAATTCGTAAGATGGCGCTTGATATAAATAATTTCGAGGCTGGCGTCTCCGAGTGGCTGCTTGACAAAGAAACTTACCGATGGCAGGCTCTGGAGAACAATTATGAGATATTATTTAAAAATGGATGGGAGCCTTTCAGTCACCGAGCGCTTGATTCATACGGAGAAATACATGAAAAGGATAGCCTCGGTAGTTTGGGGTTTACATTCGTGCAAATAAGTGGCCTGAACCAGCCTTTGTATATGTTTAGCAATGCCTTGATTCCCCTTAGGGCTGATGAGGTTTATGATAAGAATCCGTATTATAAAAAAGATTCTCTACAAATGGACAGTATATTTAAATCGAAATACCCCCATTGGAATGCATCTAATGGGTATTGGCAGCAACAATTTTTTAACCAAGGAGGCAAGGATCATAACTTTAATACGTTCCTGTATCGAATGAATATTCACACAAAGGAATTGACGAAAGATTCACTAAAAAAAGCCACTGTTTACACTGAATTGGAAAGTCCGAAAAGAAAAGTAAAGTCGGGGAGTTTCAGGAAAAAGAATGATGGTATAGAATGGCTTGCCCAAAAATCCGCCTCACCAATGGTAGGTTTTAGGTGTGTATTGCCATTTACAGGGGTGCCGGTGATGAAAGGGAAAAAAGTAAAATGGTGAATTCAAGTATAAAAATATATGTTATCATTTCTTCATGTGTTATTGTCGCATTGACATGCGTGACGAGTGGTTTTGTTAATAAAAACAGTGAGCGAAAGGATGCGCTTTGCCAGTCGCCCCCGCAGGGCATGTTATTGGTTTATGCAGATTCGTGTCTGCCGTTTTATATCAGCGCGATTGAAGAACCCAATATCAACTGGCAGATTTATGTCAGATGGCTTGCAGATGTATATGATTTTAATCCGGTTGTTGCTCTGGATGCTACGCCAAAGGATAGTATGGCAAATTTGTGGCAAGCGTATAATGACCCTCTCATTGACAAGTATTTTAGTCATCCCGCCTACCAATGGTATCCCGTTACAGGTGTTTCCTGGCTGCAGGTACATGATTACATGGAATGGAAAACAGACAGGCTGAATGAAGTGATTCTGCATAAGGCGGATATTGAATTACTAAGGACGGAAAAATCACGTTCAAGTGACGAGTTCTGCACTGAGGCTTATTTATGCAACCAGTATGAGTATAAGCGTGGTAAACGATATACAGAGATATTCAATACGGATAAGCCAAGGTATCTTGTGCACAACAAAAACGAAGTGGTCAAGAAAGGTATTATATTTCCCCAATATAGGTTGCCAACTGAGAAGGAATGGGAACTGGGACAAACCTATATGCAGGATGAGGAGAATAGAGACCTTATCATGGAAGCATGCAGGAAGGAAAATCCATTGTCTGTCTGGAAGGACTATTACAAGATGGATCCGGCTTATGCTTCTGCAAATCCAGCCGTGACATTCTCTGCTATTACGAATTTTTATTCGGGTGTTTCCGAATGGTTGCTTGACAATCAAACATATTCCTGGCAGTCCTTTTCGAATAATTATGAGATATTACTCGGTAATAGCTGGCGTCCGTTTCATTCCGAAACACCACACGGGCCTTCTCCATTCGACGATTATGGTGAACTTGTTAATAAAGACAGTCTTGGCAAAATGCCCTTTGTTTTCTCACAGGTTTCGGCCATCAATGAACCCATTTATCTGGCTGTACCGCTTTTCTTTAAATATAGATTCCGGGATACCGCAATCCCGCACGCCTTCGTTTTGAATGATAGTATGTCTCTAAATCCTGAATTAATGAATCGTTATAAGTATTTCATTCAACATGGCTATTTCAGTTCGCAGCAGGATATGCTCAAATTGTTGGCTTATGCGCGGTATTCTCAAATTGTTGGTTCTGCCCCTCAAATGCTAAGGTATCGATACATAGATATCGGCAGGATATCTGATCAACGCAAGATTAAGACCGGCAATTATATTGTTCCTGGGAATCTGACTGAATGGAAAGCTCAGAATACAAGTTCAGGGCTGATTGGGTTCAGGTGTGTATTGCCCTATACAGGAGTGCCTGTAAGCAAGGGTTATAAGGTGAAATGGTAGCATTGATTATTACCTACTTTGGGTATAAAAATATTTATCATTTAGAAGAGATAAATCAATGATTTAAGTCAGAATAAACACCAATGACTAAAGGACTTGATTTTAGACAACGAAGCTATAGGTCTATTAGTCAATTATTCCCCTACGCACTCTCTTGCTTAAACTTAGGCAAAGTCAAATTAAATTTCACGGCCAGATACCTAATCACCGATATCAGCACAATAGAAAAGAAATAACACACATTGCGTTCTTCGCCTACATAGTCGAGTACAAGATATAAAGTAGCTCCGGCCAGACAGGCAGAAGCATAAATTTCTTTGCGGAATAAAACCGGTATTTCATTGGTGAGCACATCTCTGATGACACCACCCATGACGGCGGATAACATACCCATAATAGCTGCAATAACGGGATTGACCCCAAGGTCTATGGCTTTTTCTGTTCCCAGTACGGTAAACATAGCGATACCGAGTGTGTCGAAAATAAATCGCTCTTTACTGCGTTTCATGATGGCAGTATAAAACAGTCTGGTCATCAAAATACCTAAAAAAATAGCATATAGAAAATAGACATTTTCTACCCACACCAAAGGGTAAGAACCCAATAAAATGTCCCTGATACTTCCACCCCCGATAGCGGTAATAAAACCGATAAACGTAACACCAAACCAATCGTGTTCCGATTTTTTACTGGCCACGAGCGCGCCTGATACAGCAAAAAAACATGTGCCGGTCAATTCGAGTATATATTGAATGTGCATGAATGGTTTTGTGCCGACAAAATTAAGGAGTTTTTATGAGCAATACATGACGCATCTTCAAGTACATATTTTTTACTGAAAAATATTGGACGAAAAGATCATATGGATCTGACCGAGGTATGGGATTAATTTCCAAGTGATTTCAGTATACGGCTTTCCAATGTCTTGCAATCGTTCTGGATTTTTGTGAGTATAGTCAGGGTGCCTGCCATGGGTGCATGGTTCAAAAGCTGGTTTAAAACGTCAATGTCTGCAGAAGTAAATTCGCTGTTTTTGCGGATAAGATTCCTCTCATCTAAGTCTTCAATATATTCAAGCATCCTGTCACCACAGATTTTGATTTTTTGTTCCAGAACTGCTGAGCTATAACTTGAGGCATCAGCTTTTTGTTCGCGGATATTTTCCTTTAGAGATTCCATTTCCTGATCGAATGCTTTAACGATACCCATCAGGTTCTTAGCCTGATTTTGTCTGCTTTCAGGAATGACCTGTAATAATGCATCATTCTTTGCCGTGATTGTTTTATTGCTTTTATTAAAGGCTGCTTCGTAAGCTAAAAACTGTCCCACTATCTGTTCTTGTCTTTTCTTCACCGTGTAATGAAAAATAAAAAAGACAATACATGAAAGCAGTCCAAGCAGAATAATAATGATGTATGTTTTTTTCATAGGTTAATTCATATAACAGACATTAACAGACTCTGTGTTTAACTATACACTGTCTCTCTTTCTTCATACTTTATTTTCACATGTCCTTTATTCACATGCTGACATAAAATCTGCTGTATATCGCGGTTGTGAGGATAGGTTTTTATACATTCCCGAAGATCACTCAGTGCGGGTTCGCCAAAACTGATATCTACATAACCAAAACCCTTATAACGTCCACGTTCTAGGCATACCACAGATTTTTCCAACTCATGCCTGCCTTTTCCTACTAGTAAAAAACTCTCATGCTGAAAACCATAGGTGGTAATGGCTTGCATGGCTCTTGTATTATAAGTTTCACAATCTTCTTTGGCAATGCAGGCACCCTTGCATTTGTGTATCTGGTAATCAAAACATGGTCCACCAACATGGTGCAGATTACATTTGGTCTGGCACAATGCATATTTTTCTATCATTTTATACAGCATGTTGCGCGCTTCATGCATATTGTCAGTGGTGATAAATGGTTCATCACCTTCTTTCAGCTTTTGCATGGAAAAATTGATATAACCATAAGCGTCGTAAGTCGTAAAAATCCCATAATAAGGCACGGCTCTGACGCGTTTTTGCATGATGTTATAGATGGGTTTCTGTTTTTTGATTTCATCGGATTCCAGCAACAAAGCCAATAACTCACTTCCGGTGGTTTCATAACTTATATCCGCTATTTCATTTTTCATCTGTACAGCTCTTTTACTGCCCATGGTAGTCATGGAGAAATGTTGAAATATCCGTTTTCTGATATCTATGGCTTTGCCGATATAAATGACATGTCCACCCTGATTGTGAAAATAATAAACACCAGTAATACCTTCGGGGATATTGTTCAGAATGGATTCATTTAAGAGGGGAGGAATCGATGTTTTTTTGCTTTCCTTGTCAATCCATTGCGGTTCGGCATCTTTGTTCTGCTCAAATATTTTTCCCAGCAAAATGGCTGTAGCTTCGGCATCACCCAAAGCCCTGTGGCGATTCTGCAACACGATATCCAGACTGTTACATAATTTGCCCAGACTATAAGAAGGCAATCCCGGAAAGGCACTTCTGCTCATGCGCACGGTGCACAGTGTTTTTCTTTGATAGGTATATCCGAGGTTTTTAAAGGCAGCTTTAATAAAACCATAGTCAAAACGCACATTATGGGCGACAAAGGTCGCATCTTTGGTGATGTCAATAATTTCCTTTGCTATTTCGTGAAATTGCGGCGCATCTTGCACCATCTCATTTGAAATACCTGTCAATTGTGTAATCTGAGGTGGAATTTTGCAGCGTGGATTAATTAAGGTGCTGAATTTCCTGATGACTTTTTCACCATCGTGCAAGAGTATGGCCACTTCGGTAATCTTATCCGATTCAGGTCTTCCGCCTGTGGTTTCTATATCGACAACTGCAAACACGTTTTGAAAGGTGAAATTTAATACAATTATTTCAAAACCTATTCAGCACTATGTAAGAATTTATCCCCTTGAGTACATTCAATTTAGACAGTTGAGCAATACCTAGCGCATGAGATTGACATACTAAGGACTATCTCTTCATCACTTTTTGTGTGTAGAAGTAATTTCCGACCTGAATATTTAAAAGGTAAATTCCTTCAGAAAAATCAGTCATGTCCATTTGGTATAAATTGTCTAATGATAGAATGGTTTCTTGAAATAGAAGACGCCCATCTGCATCGTATAAACTTATCAGCATCGGTTGGTTGATCTGTGTAAAGCGGATATTAAGCAGATTGTTGACAGGGCACGGAAAAATCTCTTCTATCAACTGATTACTTCGTGTTTCATTTACAGATAAGCTATTCACAACCATAATATACAAAGACTTTTCTTCAGAAAGATTTCCCGAAGCGTCATACACAATCCAGTTTTCAGTATAAAGACCCTCTATATCAGCATTCAGATTGCTGTTGATTAATTGAGGTTTAAGGGAAGTGTTTTCACAACTGTCATCCCAAACGCGGGGTTTTATACTTGAATAGGGTTGATGAATCAATATTCTGATTGTGTCTTTTGGAAAAGTCAACACAGGAGGCATCTTATCTTCCACAATGACGGTTCTGGAAGCCGTCGCTAAATTTCCGGAAGAGTCTTTGACACGATAATTGATCATATAGACTCCAAGTTTTCTGGTATCCACATTGCCGCTAATTTGAATCGCAGGGGTAAGGTCACCGTATAGTTCGTCAAATGCTGTAGCGCCGGGATCTTTATAAGCTGGGTTTGTGCAATACAATTGCATTCTTAAGGGATTATCTCCTTTTAAGCTGATGACAGGAGCAATTTTGTCGGTGACGATATACGAGATTAAAAGTGTATTTGAAGTATTGCCCGAACTGTCTGTAGCCGTGTAGATGTAATCATATTCACCGAATTGATAGATATTGACACGACCGGTAAGAGGATAGGTGACTGTTATGCGGGCAGAATCGTCATAGGCATCCAAAACATAGACAGGGTCAATAAATGCTTGGCCTGCTTGCAGATATATGGTTTGCATAATGATAGGCCAGACGGGTGCTTTGGTATCTCGCACTATCACTGTTCTGTAAGCATAAGCTTTATTGCCGGCAACATCCTGCGCCATAAATTGCACTTGATAGTGCCCGACTCTTCTTGTATTTACATGCTGTGTGATAAGAATGGATGAGGATAAAGGTGGTACTGCAAGGCCAACAATAAAGGCGCCCGAATCCTGGTAATAAACAGAATTGTAGCGCGACGCTTCGATATAAAATGTATCCGGTCCAATCAATTGAATGACCGGTGGTTTTAAATCGTTTAACATCAGAACGAGCCTGGTTTTATAGTCTTTTTGTCCCTTTGAGTTTTCTATGTAATAAGTTTCAACATACAATCCGGTAACTGCAGTGTCCACATCCGTAGAAAAAATGATTGAATCGGTCAGATCACCATCCAGACTGTCATAGGCAGTAGCTCCGGGACTGCTATAAGGTTGGTTTACGATGGTCTTTATGGTGTCTTTTCCTTTTAATGTAATCACCGGTTGTGCACATGCACTAAAACGATAAAACATAAAAGAAAAGCAAATCAGTGGTAGTACATATATTTTCATCGTATAATCTTTTTACAAAGATAGGGTAGAGTAATGGGCATACTGAATGATCAGCCTTCCATTTCATCATGAAATGGTCATGTTTGAGTCACTGCAATGTCATTTTTGCATAAGCGGGCAAATGGCCGAGTTTTTAATGACCAAAAGTTCCAAAAGTTTAAAAGGCTTCACAACAGTCTGCAAAATACAATGCAAATTTATTTTTGGAAACACCTGCCTCCATATCCCCCAGATCTTGTTTTGCGATACGCAGTGAATCTTCCATAATAATAGGTCGCATTAAAATGCGAAATCAATATTTTCGAGAGAAAAAACAGCGTTTTTGAATCACTAATACTTGGCAAATTTTCTCACCATAAACGTATTCAGGCTGCTGCTCACCACCAACAAATATACCCCCGTTTTTAGGGAGTTTAAGTCAAACTGTATGGTTATGCGATTAAAATTGTTGATAATGCGCTGCTCCCAGGTTTTGCCATATATATCTATGATTTTCAGGTCGGCATTGGCTGTCACAAACTCCGGATAAGACAAGTTAACCGTTAAAGTAGTAGATGGACCAACAGGATTGGGATAAAAATCCATATCGATTCCCGAACATACACCACTCCGCAAGATATTGGTAACACCGTGATTAAAGGTCGCATTACACAGATTGCGATAGGTTACATTGTTGCAACCGCATACAGGATTGTAAAACTGGTCGTTGCACTGGTAAGTCGGATTGACTCTGCTGGAATCGATACACGGAAAAAACTGCGCTTCCAGTATCACAACTGAAAACAGGCTGAACGATATAAGCAGAGACTTTAAATTCAAATTTATATTTTTGTGAAACCCAGATAAGGGTGCAGGCATTCCGGTAAATTGATGCCGTCTTCTGTCTGGTAATTTTCAAGTAATGAGGCCACTATTCTTGGTAACGCCAAAGCACTGCCATTTAGTGTGTGCACCAATTCATTTTTACCATCTTTTGACTTAAACCTGCATTTCAGACGATTGGCCTGAAAGGTTTCAAAGTTAGACACAGAACTTACCTCCAGCCATTTTTGCTGTGCGCCGCTCCAGGCTTCAAAGTCATAAGTCAATGCGCTTGCAAATCCCATATCACCACCACAAAGTCGCAAAATTCTGAATTTGAGACCCAGCTTAGTCATTAGGCCTTTCACATGGTCTACCATCTGCTCCAGTATCTCATAACTATTAGAAGGGTGCGCTATCTGCACGATCTCAACTTTGTCAAACTGGTGCAATCTGTTAAGTCCTCTCACATGTGCGCCATAACTTCCGGCTTCTCTTCTGAAACAAGGTGTGTAACCCATGTTTTTTAAAGGCAATTCTTCTTCTTTTAATATTACATCCCTGTACATATTGGTAATGGGTACTTCGGCAGTCGGAATGCAATACAGGTTGTCAATTCCTGCATGGTACATCTGTCCTTCTTTATCCGGCAATTGTCCGGTACCAAAACCACTGGCTTCATTCACAAGAATAGGCGGTTGAATTTCGTAATAACCTGCGGCAAGCGCTTCGTCCAAAAAGAAATTGATAAGTGCACGTTGCAGTCTGGCCCCTTTTCCTGTATAAACAGGGAAACCGGCACCGGTAATTTTATTGCCCAATTCAAAATCCACCAGTTGATACTGACTGGTTAATTCCCAATGTGATTTTGCATTTTCAGGCAATTGAGGTTCATCTCCCCATTCATAGACCACTTCATTTTCTTCAGGTGTTTTTCCTGTTTTAACTTTGGCACTTGGTGCATTGGGAATCTCGTATAGCTTTTGCGTCAATTGGTTCTCAAGTTCTGTCACTTCAGTTTCCAACTTTTTTGATTCTTCTTTTAAGGCAATAGATTCTTCTTTTTTAACATCCGCTTCTGCTTTTTTGCCGGCTTTAAATAAATCACCCACTTCTTTAGCAATGGCATTGGCCTTGGCGAGATTTTGTTCAAGTAGCGTTTGTTTCGCGCGTTTGGCTTCGTCCAGACTCAGCACTAGCATAATATCAGCGCTGCGGTCGATTCCGCGCTTGGCTAAACGGTCTATAATTTCTTGTGTATTGTTGCGTATGGCGTTCAGTGTAAGCATAAGTGATTATTCACCCGCAAAATAACTATGTATTTGCCGAAATTGATAATTAATTTTCATTAATTTCATTTTTATCATCCATAACTATATATTTGTTTTGGAAAATGAAATTAAATTCCCGCTTGATATGCTGTTTAGGCCTTTTATCCCTTGTATCCTGTATGGATAAAGACAACTATCTCAGTGTACCGGCGAAAGTGGAAGGTTTTAAACCTGTTTATGGTGATACCAATCAGGATATCAAAGAACTGATATATGTGGATGCAAGCAGGCGAAAAGTAAAAGCTGAATTGCAATACCATTACAAACGTTTTATGCTGATGTGGGAGCCCAATAGTGGCATGCACGTATATGATAATACCGATCCGGCCAATCCACTGCCATTGTCTTTTATCCATCTACCTTACACCATCAGTGTGAGTGTAAATGATTCAATCATTAGCACCGAAACCTATATGGGCATTGTAAAAATCAGTATCTCCCAACTTCCCGCGATCAGAATTTTGCAGTACGTCCGTTATACCTCCAACGGTTCCAGAGGTGTTCCTCATCTACCTATTGAACCCGGCAGTACTTTTTTGTTTGGAACTACCCGCAAAAAACATTTTCTGGAATGTATTGACCTTAAGCAGCCATTGATATTAGGCTGGGATAGCATAGAGCTGCAAAATCCCAAATGTTACGTGTACTTTTAATGGGCCTGAAACACATGAAAAAAACAATCTCTATAAGTATCTTGGTCTTTATCTCTTGGGTTCAGACTTTTGGATATGCATTGCCGGCATCGGAACAACCGCCGCTGCCTATATACAGGTTAAAACTGACGCTGATAGATCAAATGTATTTTAGTCTGCCAACCATTAAGTTAAGTAATGAAGTCTTATTACACGATAGCGCAATACCTCTTTATTTGCAATTGGATTTGGGTTATACGATATATTCAAATGATGAAGAGGTAAAAGCCAGAGGTTGGTATCTTGGCACAAGATGTAACGGATATTTTAGGAGAACTGATTACGGAAGCAGAGGACTTTCCTTTGGGGGATTTTACCAAAAATCATGTTTAAATGATTATCTGAAAGTCACCACAGAAGTGCCGGGACTAGGGGAGTACCACGAATATAAAAAAATGAAATTTTACAAAGAAAGATTTGGACTTTCTATTGAGATGATTCAGCAAATCGAGTTGCAAAAGGGTTTTTTTATTGAATTTACTGCCGGTTTGGGCGTAGTACATATGCGCACCATCACACCCGAAATAGTAACCCAAAAGACTTTTGTCAATGGATTATTATACGGCAAGGACATCATTGAACCCAGCTGCTTAATCAGTATGAAAATAGGAAAAACTATTTTGTAGGGGGCTGCTTTGCCGGTGGTTGTTGTTTATTAGCCGGTGGTGCAGGATTGTTAGGTCTTGTGTTGGCGTTAGGATTCTGATTACCATTGGCGTTAGGATTTGGATTGCCATTGGCATTAGGGTTTGGACCGGCATTCGGATTGGAAGGTTTTTTCTTCTTTTTCTTCTTTTTAGCCGCCGCTTTCTTATGATCCATTCGATTAATATCTTCACTCGCCAAATCAGTAGAAGCAATCGGTAAATCGTAATTGTCACTTGCAGACGATTTCGTTTCTATCACTTCCCCAATCAGTTCCGGAGCTTTCTGCCCTTTGGCATTCATTTCCAGGTACTGATTGACAGTATCCAATGGCATGCATATCCAACTGTGTTTTTCTTCATAAGAAAACCAGGTCAGCCTTTTTAAAATATCGGTCTTAATCATGATGGCAGGTCCCATCACAGTCTCTAATCTTACGGTTTTAGACTTTGGAAATTCATCCAGTGCCTCCATATACGTATCCAGTTCATAATTCAGGCAGCATTTTAATTTACCGCACTGACCGGAAAGTTTCAGCATATTGATAGACAGGTTCTGGTATCTGGCAGCCGAAGTATTAACCAGTTTAAAATCGGTTAACCAGGTGCTGCAGCATAATTCCCTTCCGCAACTTCCAATGCCACCAAGTCTGGAAGCCTCTTCGCGGTAACCAATCTGACGCATCTCTATTCTCAATTTAAACTCTTCAGCGAATTTTTTAATCAGTTCCCTGAAATCCACACGACTCTCAGCCGTGTAAAAGAATATGACCTTTTTGTTGTCGCCTTGTATTTCAATATCACTCAGCTTCATTTCAAGTTTCATGCTAAGCGCAATCGTTCTTGCCCTTTCCAGCACTTTAATTTCCCTGAATTTCGCTTCCTGGTATTTTTCAATGTCTTTTTCTGTCGCTTTGCGCTGAATGTTTTTTATCAGGTCAGAGTTCTCGGTGATACCTCTTTTTTTCAATTGCAGTCTTACCAGTTCACCACTGATGGAAACGTGTCCCACATCATAACCCATATCAGAATCCAAAACCACAGCGTCGCCGGTATAAAGTTCCAGACCATTTTTGTTTCTGAAAAATTCTTTACGGCTTCCCTTGAATCTGATTTCAATGATATCAAAAGGTTGGTAATTATCGGGCATCGCAGTATTGCTCAGCCAATTGTATACATTCAGTTTATTGCAACCGCCGGTGCCACAAGTGCCATTGCTTTTACAGCCTTTTGGCGCACATCCTCCGGTAGTTCCACAGCTTCCACATCCCATTTTATTTCGTAGCTTTTATAAGATTATAGTTATAGTAAATTATGCAGTCTTTAAGTTTCCTTTCGGTTTCAGACTGTATTTAAGTTTCAAAGATAAGTTAATTAGAATTAATTTTGTACTACCATTCCTGTCTATTTCAAAAATGGCCTGATTCATGGCCTCATAAATCTCCTGAGTGTTGTCAAGTGTAATCAGTTTTGAAAGTTTGGTTACAAATTCTATTTCATTGGCTGTCAGTTTGTTTTGGAGCGACTGGTGCTGAATCAACAGGGCCGAGCGTATCATTTGTATGCCATACAACAGGAACATTTTTAAGCCTTCTTTGCCTTTGTCCGTATAGTTGTCTATCTCTCCGATAATCTTGCCGAGATTGCCACTATAACAGTCAAGAAGCCATAACCTGAAACTGTCGTACTGCGTATTTTCCATTTCTCCGGCCAGCTTGATGGCCTTGCTCAGATTGCCTTCGGCCATCAGGGCCACATTCCTTGAAATATCTGCATTGGCCAATGCATGTGTGCTCAGGTAATCATCAATTTCTTCATAGGTGTACACAGGGACCTTTACAAACTGAGTCCTGGAGATGATCGTGGTTAAAATCTGGTCCTGATTTTCAGTTACCAGCAGGAACAAGGTATTCTGAGGCGGTTCTTCCAATAATTTCAACAGCACATTACCTTCTTTACCCAGATATTCGGGTAACCACATAATGAGTACTTTATAATCACTCTCATAAGGGCGAAGCGAGAGTTTTCGGATAATATTCCGGCATTCTCTGATATTGATATTCGGTCTTTTATTTTCTCCGTCTATACTTCTCAACCAGTCATTCAGTGTCAGCATCGGGTTGGCAAGAAAAGCCTCCCTGAAATCCTGAATAAAATCATCGCAGGTTTCCGTTGAACCAAAAATAGGGAAGGATAAGTGTAAATCAGGGTGGATCAGTTGTTTGTATTTCTGACATGAACTGCAGACGCCACAACTATCGTGTTCACCCTTATCCAGACAACTGGTGTATTGTGCATAGGCCAAAGCCAGTGGCAGTGCCGCATTGCCTTCTCTCGAGATAATCATCTGGGCATGTGGAATGCGTCCTTGTCTGATCACAGAAACAAGATTATTTTTAAGTTCGGTATGTCCGTGTATATCTGAAAATTTCAAGAGAGGCAAAAATATAAAAAACCTCAGTGAATTCAATTGCATGTTGTTAACTTTTTAAACACGGATTTTTTCAAAGCCATTTGGGCGCCTTTTCCTCGCCCTCCTGCTTTGGCAGCCCGGTCAAGAGCGCCGGGCGTGCTTCCATGCGGTCAAGGGGCGCGAATCCGTTACGGCGAATGAGTTACGTCATTTTAAGAGATATAATATAAGGCATAAAAAAAGACCGGCTTCTGATGAGGCCGGTCTTTCCATAAAAGGGATTGATTAATTATTTTTTAATTTCGTCTAATGTCAACGTGAAAATCAAAGTCTGGTAAGGTTCCATTTGCATTTCACCTGTATATGGATTTCTGTTGCCTTCTTTGCCATAAGCCATATTGTATGGAATAATCACTTCAGCTTCTGAACCTACTTCCATCATAGACAATGCTTCCAGGAAACCCGGGATAGCACCGGCATTCATAGAGGTTTTAAAAGCGTCTTTTCCAATATTGGAATCAAATATTTTACCATCAACAAATTTTCCGGTGTAATGCACAAGTACTGTATCGGTAATCAATGGTTTAATACCATTACCGGCTTTCAGTTGTTTGAATAAAATACCTGAAGTGGTGGTTTTGTAACCTTCACCTTTATGTTTTGCAATGTACTCTTCACCTTTAGTTCTGTTTCCGCCAAATTTGGCTTCAAGAGGGTAAGTGTTTAACACCTGACCCAATTGCTCTTTGTCAAGCATAAGTCCGCTGTCACCGGTTTTAACGGCCTGCTCGTAAGCTGCTTTAAAAATTTCCCAATCCACATCCTTGATGTTTGTGCTGTGAAGCATGCTTCCAACATAAGCGCCATAGGCATAAGCAAAAGAATCCTTTAAAGTTTTCAAAGGCATTTTTGCACTTGATTTTTTGTCTTTACATGAGGCCAGGAAAATGACTGCACATGCTATGATTAATATTTTTTTCATTTTGAATAAGGTTGCAAAAGTAATACTTATTTTATATTTATATGGAAATTTTTTAGCCCACTTTTTGGCCGCAATACAGACCGCAACCAGCTTGCGTTTTATCTATAATCTTGGCGTTAGAAGGTTTTATTTTCCCCTTACTTTATCAATAAATTTAAGTATTTCAGTCTGTCCCAACTTCTCGGTGGCAGAAGTCACAAACATATCCGGCAATTCTACCCATGTTTCGAGTAACTTGGTCTTGTAGTTTTCTACATTCGTAATCACTTCCGCAGGTTTTAACTTGTCGGTTTTGGTAAAGGCGATGGTAAACGGTACACCGGATTCTCCCAGCCATTCCATAAATTCGAGATCTATTTTCTGCGCTTCCAGCCTGCTGTCAATCAATACAAATACACAATATAATTTCTCCCTGTCCAAGAGATAGTCCTGAATCAGTTCTCCAAAAATAGCTCTGGATTCTTTAGAGACCTTGGCATAACCATAACCCGGTAAATCTATCAGATACCACTTGTTATCGACAAGGAATCTGGCAATATGCTGTGTTTTTCCCGGTTTTGAAGATGTTTTCGCCAGGTCCCTGTGATTGCATAACATATTGATTAATGAGCTTTTACCTACATTACTGCGCCCAATAAAGGCAAACTCTGGTAAATCGCCCTCCGGCAATACTTTGGTAGACGGATATGAACCCTTAAATTCTGCTCTCATTTTTCTGATGGTAAATTTGAATAACTGCGTATCTTTGCAGCCTATTTTCCCGCAAATTTAAGTTTATTTATCCATTGACAACAATAAAACCCATACAATCGTCAGACAAAAGCAAAAAACAGCAAGTAGAAGAAATGTTTGACAGTATCTCCAAACGTTATGATTTTCTGAATCATTTTCTGTCTTTGGGCATCGATAAAGGATGGAGAAAAAAAGCCATTAATGAGTTAAAAGCCTTACAACCCAAGGTGATTCTGGACATGGCTACCGGAACCGGTGATTTAGCCATAGAAGCACTTAACCTAAACCCTGACAAGATTGTTGGGGTAGACCTTAGCGAAGGTATGCTGGAGGTTGGGCGCAAAAAAATCAGTGCGGCCGGACAATCAGCAAAAATTGATATGCTGAAAGGCGATAGTGAACATCTGAGTTTTGCCGATGCTTCTATTGATGCC
>Ga0123337_10003693_pt1 | contig 16116 bp, 7 predicted proteins | sample frozenSSSSmetaG_FD_89792 | JGI IMG/M metagenome (GOLD analysis project Ga0123337, IMG submission 89792) | Glacier valley bacterial and archeal communities from Borup Fiord, Nunavut, Canada, to study Microbial Dark Matter (Phase II) -... | ecosystem: Environmental > Aquatic > Freshwater > Ice >... | reverse complement strand
ATTCCCGCAGCCGGGACGGTACCCGGGTGAGGGCAATTCCCCGTACCGGGGCGCTCACGAGATCGAGGGTGGACAGCGCACTGTCGACCGAAGCCCGGGTTACCCTTCCGCTTCCGACCACGAGCACCACGCCACCGGTAGCCCGTGCGAGCGCGGGGGAGTCTTCGACAGCCAGGAGTGGTGCGCCGTCGATGATGACCACGCTGTAGCTCTTCTCGAGGTTCGTGACTAGTGAAGCCATCTCGGCCGACCCGAGCAGGTCGCCGGGATCTGCCACTGGCGGACCCGCGGTGATCACGCTGAGGCCGTCCGGGTCCGAGGACTGGATCACATCGTCGACATCCGTCCCCTTCGTGAGTATCGACGTCAGCCCCTCGTCATTGGAGAGACCAAGCACTCTCGCGATCGCCGGGCGCCGCAGGTTTGCGTCGATCAGCAGAACGCTTTGGCCGCCCGCGGCGACCGCCCGTGCGAGGTTGATCGCCGTCGTCGTCGCCCCTTCGCCCGGCTGGGATGAGACGACGAGCACCGACGTGCGGGTCGATCCGATCGATCGCACCTCGAGGGTGGAGCGCAACTTGCGGTATGCCTCTGCTGCCGCCCCGGCAGTGGGCGAGGACTGGACGCCGATAGTGGCGAGCAGCGGCCGCGCGTCGCTGAGGGGAAGATCGTCTTCGCCACGCACCCGGTTATCGAGGCTGCCGCGAATCAAAGCGATGATGAGCCCGAGCGCGAGCCCGACCAGCAGTCCGAGAGCGATTTTGAGCAGGGTCTGTGGGTTGGCCGGACTGGTCGGCACTGACGCCCGGTTCACAACCGTTATCTTCACCGGTGAGAGGTCGGCCTTGGGGACGGTCCCCTTCACCGGGGTCTGGACGACCGGGGCTTCAATCCGCTGGGCGGCACTGATCAGGGAGGTACCGAGCGCGTTCGCGATCTCGGCGGCCTGCTGGGGATCGCTCGAAGTGACCTCGATCGTCACGATCACAGTGTCGGGCACCACCGTTGCCGTGATCAGCTGAACCAGTTGCTCGCGGCTCAGCTTCAGGTCGAGACTGCGGGTCACCGGGGTGAGCACGAGATCCGTGGTGACGACATCGGCGTAGCTCTTCACACGCGAAAGCGCGAACGCGTTGCCCTGCTGCAGGTCGGTGGTGGCGCCAGAGTTCTGCGCGGCGACAAACAGGGTGGCAGTGGCTGCGTATGACCGTTTAGTGGTGACGGTGAGAGCAAACCCGGCGGCGACGCCGATCAGGGTTGCGACGAGCACAATTGCCCAGCCACGACGTATCAAGTTGATAAATTGGGTGAATTCCACGGGTCGGGTCCTTGTCGGGAATTGGGACGGAAGTTCCTGATCGCCAAGGGAACGTCAATCCGCCCCCCCTGGCGACACGCCTCCAGCGGCCGGACCGAAATGGGTCCGGTGGTGAAATTCAGCCGTTCTGCTTCAGCGAAGCACGTCAGCGTGTCGCCACAATTATAGTTGCGGCACCCCCAGCACCGAGTTGCCAATATGATCACAATCACGGATCAGAACCCAGACGATTCCCGGAGTGCCGGGCCGGTGCCAGGGAAGTCGGTGCACAGTGCGAGTCCTCTTCGACGGATTCTGGTGGCGGGACGGCCCTCCGTCCGGGCGCAACGTTCTCACGTCCATCGTCAGCGAGTGGCGGTCGCGCTTTCCGGATGACGAACTAGCGCTCGCTGTGCCGCGTTCCGTTGCGGAATCCGCGGCTGTCGACATCCCGAACGGAGTCCTTCCCCTCGTGTCAGCCCTGCCCCAGCACGCGGTGTCCACGACTCTCGAGCTCTCCCGTCACCGCGGGTTCGACGTGGTCTTCAGCCAGAATTTCACACCCCTTTTCTCTGGGGCGCTGCGTGCGACCTTTGTGCACGATGTGATCTTCCAGGCGCACCCGGAATGGTTCACGCGAGCTGAACGCCTCTACCTCTCCGCCGTGCCGAGGCTGGCCTGGCGAGCTGACCTGGTCTTCACCTCATCCAGCTCCGAGGCTGCCAGGATCGGACGCCTGAATCCCGCCCTGCGCGATCGGACGACTGCAGTTGGGCTTGGGCTCGCCCACTCATTTTCGACTGCCGTCCCGAGTCGCCCCGATCTTCCCGTCGCGCCCGGGGAGTTCCTGCTCGCGGTCGGCCGAATCAATGAGCGCAAGAATCTCGAGCGCCTCGTCATTGCGCTGCTCGAACGGGGCAGCATCGGTGCTGCTTTCCCGCTCGTTGTGGTCGGCGCTGGCGACGGCTTCTCCGGAGCAATGCCCGCACTGGTGGCCGCTCGGGACTCGGGCACCGTACTTCAGCCCGGCTATCTGTCGAACGAGCACCTGCGCTGGCTCTACGCCAACTGTGCCAGCTTCGCCTTTCCGTCCCTGGATGAGGGTTTCGGTCTTCCTGTTCTCGAAGCCGCCGCCAGCGGCGCACCGATGGCCCTCAGCAGCATCCCGGCCTTCGAGGAGTTCGGTGCGGTCGGGTCGTTCTTCGATCCTCTCGATCTCGGTTCGATTGCTGACGGCGTCGCAGCGTCCATGGCTGCCGGCCCGATGGCGGCGGCTGCGTTGCTGGGAGAACAGTATTCCTGGGCGGCAACGGTCTCCAGGATCAGGCACACGATCGAAGAGAGGCTATAAGAAATGACGAATGCCCGGAACCTCGTCGACCGCTACTACCGCCGAACCCGTGGCCTCGACACCGGGTTGGATTCCGCCCTCGGCACCGGTGATCTGGTGGCTGTCCTAAGGAGACGCGGATTCGAGCGCCTGGCGGGAATCCTGCGCGGCCACCCTGGCACGTTCATGTCAGGCGGCGTGACTCTCCGTCACCGGTCTCACCTCACTCTTGGACGCAATACTTCGATCGGTCGAGGGGTGACGATCGACGCGCTCAGCAGGGATGGTATTCGGCTCGGCGACAACGTCACCATCGACCAGGGTGCCATCCTCCGCGGTTCCGGCGTCATCCGGAATCTGGGCGTGGGGATCGAGATCGGCGCCCGCACCTCCATAGGTGCCTTAAACGTGCTGCTCGGCCAGGGCGGAATCGTCATTGGCGAAGATTGCCTGCTTGCGCCATCCGTCACTGTCGTTTCCGAGAATCACATCACCACGGATCCGGCCAGACCCATTCGCGAGCAGGGCGAAGAGCGCCTTCCGACGGTAATCGAAGCGGATGTCTGGATCGGGGCGGGAGCGGTGATCCTCGGTGGCGCGCACATCGGACGAGGGGCTATCGTCGCTGCCGGTGCCGTGGTTCGGGGGCTCGTTGAGCCGGGCGCGATTGTCGGCGGCGTGCCTGCCCGCGTGATCGGCAGCCGTTAGATAGCTGGCGGTGACCGCCCGGGGCCTTGTTATTTCGGCCAATTCGGGCAAAGCTTAATGACCGAGGTACTGAGCCTCACCCGAAACCACGCCACTCGCCCCCGACCTAGCAGGGATACATGGCCTCCCACAAGCACACCCCGACCCGTCGTGCCCGATCGCGGGTCTTCCGCCAGCGTGGTCGCGTCGGACTCATCCCGCTGCTGACCGCATTCGCGGTCGCCTTGCTCGGCATCTCCAGTGCGGTGGCCAGCACACCGGCTCCCGCCGGTGAACCGACGGCTTCCACAACGGTGGTCTCTGATCCCATGACCCGGGCCAGTAATCTCAATTGGGGCTCAGCCCCGATTGGAGGCCGATATTCGTCGATCAATGACGGATCGTTCAGTACCGACGGAAACCACGGAATCATCTCGGTGCCGGGCAATGCCACGGCACGGACGGCAACTCTTTCCGATGTTTCTGTGCGGGATGCATCGGCCACCATCTCTCTCGCCCTTGAGAACGCCCCGACCAGCGGTGGCGGTGTGGCGACCGGACTACTTTTGCGATCCGCTGGAGGCTCGTACTATCGGGGCTCCGTGAAACTGACCCCGACAGGCCAGTCGATCCTGAGCATTACCAGGATCGATGGCTCAGCCAGCAACCAGGTGACGCTCGGCCAGGGCACCCTGTCGGTCCCCCTGAAGCCAGGAAAACTGTTCTACCTGCAATTTCGCGCGATCGGCGCGTCAAGCGTCAGCCTGTCAGCTCGCCTGTGGGCAGCCGGGTCGCCTCGCCCCGACTGGCAGGTGACCTCGGTCGATCCGACCGCGACAAGCCTGAAGTCGCCTGGAGCGGTCTCGCTGTGGTCCTACGTGTCGGCCCAGACCACGGCGATGCGTATTTTCACCGATAACTTCACCGTGACGGCGGAGACCTCGAGCACCGGCATAGTCCTGCCAACCCCGTCGGGTCCGACACCAGCCCCGAGCCCCGCGACACCCGACCCCTCGACGCCGCCAGCGCCGCCGACTTCCCCGTCCACATCGACCGGCTCAGCAGCCCTCGGCAGTACGAACTATCCGATTCCGGCCGGAGCGCTCTTCGTCTCGCCCAGGGGCAGCAACAGCGCTACAGGTACCCAGGACGAACCGCTACAGACTGTGGCTGCCGCCATCGCGATGGCGACCTCAGGCGGCACGATAGTCATGCGTGCCGGCAGCTACCACGAGGGCGTCACCGTGCCGAACAATAAGGCGCTGACGATCCAGTCCTATCCGAAAGAGGCAGCCTGGTTCGAGGGCAGCAGCGTCGTCGACAACTGGGTGAAGACCGGTGCGGTCTGGACCTCCGCTAACTGGACTGCACAGTTCGACTCGAGTCCGACCTTCACCTTCGGGGCGCCTGACGGAACGTCGTCCGGGTGGCAGTTCGTGAATCCCGCGCACCCTATGGCGGCGCACCCGGACCAGGTGTGGATCGGCGGCGTTTCCCAGCAGCAGGTGGCCAGCCTGTCCCAGGTCGGGGCCGGCAAGTTCTTCGTCGACTACTCAGCGCACAAGCTCTACCTCGGATCCGATCCGTCCAGCGCGACAGTACGGGCGAGCGATATCGCCAAGGCCATCAGCATCCGAGGTGCCGGCAGTACAGTGCGCGGCATCGGTGTCGAGCGCTTTGCCCCGTCGGTTGCGCACATGGGTGCAATAACAGCAGAGCTGCCGAACGTGACCATCGAGAACGTCATCATCAATGATTCGGCGACCACCGGTTTGTTCGTCATGCAGTCCGGCGACGTGATCAGGAACGTCACGCTTCTTCGAAACGGGATGCTCGGATCGAGCATGAGCACTGCGGACAACCTCACGATTTCCGGCATGCTCGCGAGTGGCAACAACACGGAGAACTTCAACAACGCGCCGGTTTCGGGAGGGCTCAAGATATCTCGCTCGCGTGGAGTCACTGTGACCAACAGCGATTTCAGCGGAAACAATGGTCCCGGTCTCTGGTTCGACGAGTCCGTCTACGACGGGACTGTCACGGGGAGCACGATCTCGAACAACGACGGCCACGGTCTCATTCTCGAGATCTCCACTAAATTCGTCGTCGCGAATAACGTCATCCTCGGCAACTCGGACAACGGGATCAAGCTGAACAACACCTCGGATGTGGCCATCTGGAACAACACCCTGTCCGGCAACGGGCGCTCTATCAACATCGTGCAGGACAGTCGCCAGTCGTCGAACCGCCAGACGGCTGGGCACGATCCCCGACAGGCCTTCCCTGATCCGACGATGAACTGGGTGAACAAGGGAATCGTGGTCAGCAACAACGTGATCGCGGCGACGACCGCGCCCGACTGCCTGCTGTGCATACAGGACTACACCGGCGGCCTGGCCCCCGGTTCGGGCATCCAGTCGAACGGCAATATCTTCGGCCGCTCCTCACCCTCGGCACCGAAGTTCACAGTCCTGTGGGCGCCCGGTGGCTCGCCGGCATCGAGTTCCACGACTCTCGCTGGCTTCGCGAGCGCTACCGGGCACGACTCCCGGAGCGTCGAGGTAACCCAAACAGCCGTGACGAATGCGAATGGCAGCGCGACCGCCTGGCTTTTAGCTCACGACGGAGATGTTGCGCTTCGCGTGCCGGCTAACGTGGCGGCCGCTGCCGGAATCAGTGCGTCAGCTGGAGTGGTCGGCGCTGCGCTGAAGTAACGCCAGCGCGCTGTTCGAAGGCGCCTCGGTTGCTGGTGCGAGGATCCATCTCGACCAGGAGAGCGACTGTAAAGAACACGACGAAGGTGACGTTCACGTCGAGCAGGCCACTCTCGAGGAAGCTGCGGATAAGAAGGAACACCAGGAGCGGCGTTGTGAACGCTCGAAGGCGCTTCGCCCGCAGGCTCCAGACGACTGTGCACACGACGAGGGCACCCAGCAGCACCACCCCGACAATTCCGACCTGGGCGAGAGCAGAGATCCAGCTGCTGTCGATGACCTGCTGGTCCCAGTACTGGCCGGTGACGGCAACCTGTCGCAGGCCGAGACCCGAGCCGATCCAGCGCTCCCAGCTGTCGATGGGTATTGCAAATACCGATTGCCAGGCGTTTGTGCGAGCCGTCAGGGTGAGGAGATCAGCCGGGCTCGAGTCGCCGCGCTGGATAATGCTGGTGAGGACGTTGGTGAAAGCGAGTACGGCGAACCCAATGGGTACAGCTGCGATCAGGAGCAGTATCGTGCGGAGCCTGGCGCGACCGGCGTGGAGCAGCACCAGCAGGGCGCCGATCACCATGGAGAGTAATCCCGTGCGTGAGCCGGTGAGAACGACGAAGGTGACCAGCAGGACAAGGATCGGAAGCCGGAAGGTCCACGCACGCGTTTCGACGAGCATCTCGTAGACCAGCCCGATGGCCGGAACAGCACTCAGCAGGGCGAGGTCGTTGGGGTTGAGAGGCGGAAGGTTTCCGGTGAGGCGCCCGCCCCCCAGAACCGAGCCGAATCCGATGAACGACGTGATGATGGCAATGATGGCCATGATCGCCAGAAGCGATCGCAATACAGCGCGAGCCGAATAGTGGCGGACCACGAGTACGACCGTTGCGGTGAGCAGCAGCAGGCGGATAGCCACTACTAGGGCAGCTACCGGGCTGGCCGCTGCATAGCCCCCTGCGATGGACAGCACGGCGTAGAACACGACCATTATGATCGCGGTCATGCCGACCGGTGCCCGAACCGAGGTTCGAGTCGGGGCGAAGAGGGCGAGCAGGAAAGCCGCGCTGCCGACAATCGCTTTGGCAACGACGACCGGGTCGAGTGATCCCGAGAAGAAGACATCCCTGCGCCAGGAAACCAGGCTGGCAAGCACCAGGAACCAGATCAGGTACGGCATGATGACCGCAGTCCTGATTTTGTCCGGTGGCAGGAATGTCCTCTCTCGGGATCTCATTCGTTAGATATTACTGAGTCACCGGCGCGCCAGCCCAGAGGTTATCCCAGAGGGCCGTTGTCGGTGCATTGGTGGCGGTAGCGGCGAGATAGGAGAACAGTCCGATTCGACCGTTTGCCTGCAGCCCCGCCGTTGAATCCGTGCCCGTCTTGAGCCAGGCAGTGGGTTCGGTGGTGCCGGTCTTCCAGACCTTCATCCTTATCGTTGTCGGGCTCGTGCCGGTAACCTGCAGCCGAATGGAGAGGGTGTCTCCGAGGGTGTAGGTCAGTCCGGTCACTGTCGACTCTGCGACGATCGCGGTGGTCGCTCCGGCGGAGGTCACCCTCATGATCGCCGCCGTCACCACGCCATTCGGCATGAGCTTCACCTGGGTTCGGTAGTCGCCGGCGCTGTTGCTGCGACCGATGATCGCGGTCGTCACCCCACCACCGGTTGCTACCTTGTCGATCCCGACGCTGGCGAATACTTCAGTGTTGGTCGACTGCACCGCGCTGAGGTAGATCGACGGTCCTGCACCGACTGCCATCAGCACCCGGCCGGTTCCGTTTGCCACCGAGAAGTTGGCAGCGTTGCTGGATGTGGTCCAGGCCCCGCCGACATCCGATGTTCCGAATCCACCTGTGACCGAGCGGCTGAACGCATCCTGCGCGTACGGCGGCGGCAGCTGCGGAACAGTCACGGTCACCGCTGAAGTCGCGGTGTTCGTGCCGCCACGGTTGTCCGTGACGGTGAGCGTCGCCTGGAAGGTTCCGCTCGCTCCGTAGACGTGGGTCGTCGAGACGCCCGTGCCTGTGCTGCCATCACCGTAGTTCCACGCGTATGAGGCGATGGTTCCGTCCGGATCATTGGATGCTGCCCCGTTGAAGGCAACACTGGCACCGGTCGCCGTTGCGGTGAACGATGCCACCGGAAGTACGTTGATCGTTTGCACGGTCACAGTGTGGGTAACCGTGTTCGTCGCTCCCTGGTCATCGGTGGCCGTGAGGGTCACCGTGTACGTACCGGCCGCTGCGTAGGTGTGGCTTGGTGCTGCTGTCGTCGCCGTCGATCCGTCACCAAAGTTCCAGCTGGTGCCCGTCACCGTTCCGTCGACATCCGTCGATGAATTGCTGTCGAAGGCGACGGCCAGGCCGTTCGGAGTCGAGGTGAAGCCGGCAACCGGCGGCAGGTTCTTCACCGTGACGGTCTGCGACGTGCTGGTCATTCCGCCGCTGTTATCGGTGACCGTGAGGCTGACGGTGTATGTACCGTCGGCTCCGTAACGGTGGGCCGGCTTCGCGCTGGTGGCCAGGGCTCCGTCTCCGAAGTTCCAGGCGTACGAGGCGATCGTCCCGTCACTGTCGCTCGATCCGGACGCGTCGAACGTGGTGTTGAGCCCGTTGACGGCATCGGTGAAGGCGGCAACCGGCAGAACGTTCGGCATGGTGACCGAGACCGGGTGGGTGATGGTGTTCGTCCCGCCGCGGTTATCGGTGACCGTCAGAGACACTGTGTACGTGCCGCTCGCCGTGTAGGTGTGCTGTGGAGTTGCCCCCGTCGCAGTCCCACTGTCTCCGAAGTTCCACGCATAGCTGGCCACGGTGCCATCCGGGTCGACCGAGGTCGATCCATCGAACGACGCGGTTGCCTGGGCCACGCTGGAGGTGAACGCAGCCACCGGGCTGACGTTCGCTGCCGGCGGGTAGACCAGCTGGTAGTGGTTCAACACCTGGGTCGGGGTGAGCACCGAGTTGTAAACGGCGGTCTCGTCGAGGGTGCCGTTGAAGCCAGCACCTCCGTCGCCCCAGTTGTTGTCTCCACCGATCCGCCAGTAGCCGGTGTACGGCTGGGCAGCGGTCTGCGAGTTCGTCCCGACAGCGGCGCCGTCGACGTAGAGTACGAGCCCGTTGGTCGTCGACTGCGTTGCCACCAGGTGGTGCCAGCTGCCGTCGTTGTACGACGCGGTCGACGAGGCGAGGTTTGCCTGGCCGGTCCAGACACCGAACGCGAGCGTTCCGTCCCGGTTCATGTAGACGTTCCGGTCGTAGTTGCTCGACGTTCCGGTCTGGGCGTCGCCGAATCCGATCAGCTTCCCACCCTGGTTGGTCGTGGTCTTGAACCACGTCTCGAGTGAGAAGTTGAGCGGATTGTTCACCGGGTTCACGCCGGCGATCACCCCGTCAGTCCCCGCGAAGCTGATCGCGGTTCCCGTGGAGGGCAGGATGCCCGGCTGGCCGAACGCCTCGGTTCCCGAGATCAGTCCGGAGTTTCCGTTGAGGCTGGAGTCCTGGGCGAGCGTGCCGCCCGCTTCGTTCAGCCGCCAGTAGAGCGAAGGGCTGTCAGCCGAAATCACGACGCCGTATGCGTCGGTCGGTGCAACCACCGGAGCGGCTGTCACGATCGTCGCCGACTTCGTTCCGATTGCGCCCTGGTCGTCTGTCACTGTGAGCGTCACGGTGTACGAACCCGCAGCGGCGTAGCTGTGGGTCGAGCCCGCTCCGGTCCCGGTCGAACCATCACCGTAGTTCCAACTGTAGCCAGCGATGGTGCCATCCGGGTCGAATGAAGAGGACGCATCAAAACTGGCGTTCAGGCTGTTGACCGCCGAGGTGAACGCAGCCGTTGGCGGCTTGTTCGCGATCGGCCCGACGGCCGCGATGTAGTGGGCGCGGATCCGGGAAACCGGGAGGACCGAGCTGTACACCGCGGTTTCATCGATCTGGCCGTTGAAGTACGCGCTTGCCGAGCCCCAGGTGTTGTCACCACCGATCTTCCAGTATCCGGTGTAGTTCTGCGCACCCGTCTGCGAGTTCGTCGCCACCAGGGTCGAGTCGACGTATAGCTGCATGCCGGCGCTCGACTGGCTTGCGACGAGATAGTGCCAGGTGCCGTCGTTGTAAGCCGCCGAGCTGGTCGCAGTGTTCAACTGGCCCGTGTAGGTACCGAAGACGAGAGTTCCGTCGTTCTGCATGTACACGTGGCGGTCATAGCCGCCCGAGAGGCCGGTCTGGTTGTCACCGAACCCGATGATCTTTCCGCCCTGCGTCGTGGTCGTCTTGAACCAGGTTTCCGTTGTGTAGACGGTCGGGTTATTGACTGCGGTACTCGACGCGATCATCGAGTCAGAGCCATTGAAACCGAACGACTTGCCGGTTCCGATTGCGCTGTCCTGCTGCGGCGTCAGCGTTCCGTTGACCACTCCCGGGTCATTCGAAATCCCGGAGTCTTTCGCGGTGGTCCCGGTCGCGTCGTCCAGGCGCCAGTACAGGTCAGGACTGTCTGCATAGACAGCCTTGCCATAGGCGTCAGCCGGTGCGGTCGGAACACTCGAGGTGCGTCCACTCAGCGTGTAGTGGTTGAGCACCGTCGACGAGGCCAGAACGGTCGGGTAGATGGCCACGTCGTCGATCGTACCGGCGAGGTAGTCGCTCGAGCCTTCGTTCGGCCAGGCACTCAGGTTGTCGCCGCCGACCCTCCAGTAGCCGGAGTACGCCTGGCCGACAGTGACATCACTGCGCTGGGCGACCCGGATGCCGTCGATGTAGAGCTTCATGCCGTCGGTACCGAGACTCGCGGTGACGAGGTGCCACGCGCCGTCGTTGTAACCGGCGTTGCTCTGGATCGTCGCGACACCGTTCGGGTAGACCCCGAAGGTGACGTGTCCGGCATTGTCTAGGTAGACATGGCGGTCGTAGCTGCCGGAATTTCCGGTGCGCTGGTTGCCGTAGCCGATGATCTTTCCACCGGAGGTGCTGGTGGTTTTGAACCAGGCCTCAGCCGTGAACACGTTCGGTGCCGTCGCGGCGGAGCGGGTGGAGAACACCCCGTTCGTGGTGCCGTCGAAGGTAGAGGCGGTGCTGTTCGGAATGGCGCTGGTCGCTCCGCGAGAAACGCCGGTTCCGGCATCAGCATCATTGAATCCGGCGTTGTCGTAGACGACTGAGCCACCCGCTTCGTTCAGCGGCCAGTACGAGCTCGCGCCATCAGCGATGACACCCTGCGAGTACGCGCTCGGCGATGCGGATGAGATTGTGATTGGGTCAGATTTCGGACTCAGGTACGAGTTACCCCACGGGTCCTTGATATTGAGCCGATAGGTATGGGTACTCCCGGGAACCAGGCCAGTATCGACGAAGCCGGACTGGGGAAGTGACCAGAACTGCGACAGCAGGTCGACCGAGGCGATCGGTACCAGGTTGTTGTCGCGCAGGATCTGGTAGGTCAGTGTCGGGTCGTCCATGTCCCAGGTACCGGTGAAGGCGACCCGAGCGATTCCGGATGACAGCGAGAGAACCGTCGGCTTCGTCGCGGCGGAGTACACCGGGCCGATCTTGTTCGGGGCGACCGCTCGACTCGCGAACGTCGCGAGACCCTGCTGGGCCACGCCGTTCACGGTGGTGAATTCGCCACCCATCACCAGGTAGGTGCCATTGGTCGCGAGCGACCAGCCGCCCTGGAAGATATTGGTGAACGTACCGGCGTTGACCGTCGGGTACCAGTTGAGCTGGCTGGGAACGGGCTGGTAGGCGTAATTCATGTTACTGCCGGGAGCGCCCTGGTCTGTTCCCGTCGGGAAGGTCGTCTCCGCGAGCGCGCGGTGCCAGACCTGCGGGTTCGAGTCATGGAAGGTACCGAGCGACGTGCAGTCGTGGGAGTGCGACACGGTGTACATGACCTGGCCGATAATCGTGGTGCCGTAGGTGGCGCCGTAGCAGTTGTCGATCCAGATCAGGTCGCCAGTGGCGAAGGTTGCGGCCCAGCGGCCGTCGAACCAGTGGCCGCCCTCCCCGTCATCCGAAGCGTAGACGACGCCGTTATTCAGAACCATGTCGGTTACCCACGAGCGATTGGCGGTGCCCGCCTGCTGGGTGGGAACGGGACGGCTGGTCCAGGACTGGGTCAGGCCGGTGTTGCCGTCGACTGCTCCAACGCCCACGATTGCAGCGCCATTCATGGTCTGGAAGCGACCGCCGACGATAACGCGGCTGTTGTCGGGTGCAGCGATGAGGGCCTCGACGATGTTGTCGGTCGTGGGAGCCCAGGGCAACAGCGCGCCGTTGGAGCGGCTGAATGCTGCGAGGTTCGCGCGCGTCTGTCCGCCAGCCGAGGCGAAGGAACCGCCGACGTAGATCGTCGTGTTGCTCACAGCGATGCTTCGCACGGCACCGGCTGCACCGGTCTTGAAGGTGGAGTCGAAGTTGCCGCTCGGGAGGCTGAATTGCGCTACCTTGCTTTGCGCCTGGCCGTTGACCGTGGTGAAGTCACCGCCGACGTAGAGCTTGGTGCCGTCCGGTGAGACCTGCACGGCCCTGGCCTGGGCGTTGAGGTTGGGGTTCCACGGCAGGATGGCCCCAGTGGTGATGTTGTAGGCCATCGCATTGTTGCGAGCAACCTCATTCGTGCCCGCCGGGGAACCGGAGGGACGAGCCGAGGTGAACTGGCCCACCGCGTAAGCGACGTTGCCGGCTACAGCCACCCGCCACACCACACCATTTATCTGCGGTGTGGGCAGAACGTCGGCGCTGACGGTCTGCGGGAGTGGTGTGGCGGATGACGTCGAGCCCGACGTGGTGTCGGCGACAGCACTGGCTACCGGCAGCAGGGTCAGTGAGCTGGCTACGAGGGCCGTGACTGTCACCCCGATGATGGTTCGCAGGCGCCACCGGCGCCGAGCGGCGCCGCTGGCGAGAGCGGGAGTAAGGGCACTCGTTTCAGGAACCAATTGATTAAACATGGGATGCTGCCTTCTTTTTCGGGAATGAAATCGCTCCGGCGGGGGGGAACGACGATTGTGAGAGCTGTGGGGAGAGCACAAGCCAGCGAATGGCGAGGCCTCCGAGCAGGGAGCCCAGGGTGAGGACGAACGGAACGAGACTGACTGGGCCGCCGAGCAAGACGACCAGGATTGCGCCGGTCAGGGACAGCACTGAGTCAGTGACCCGAAGCGCGAGGACGGTCGCTTGCTTTCCGCGTACAGCAGCCAGCGCGCCGTACGGGGTGACGGCCGCGACCGATGCCGCGTAGGCCAGCCAGCCTACAACGGTGAGGGTGTTGAGCCGTTCGCCGATCAGGTGCTGTCCAACTTCGGGCAGTACGAGGAGGGCGGCGGCGCCGATCAGGATGGTGACGCCGACCAGTTGGGCCACGCCGACATCCGCCTTCCGCAACAGTCTGGTCAGCGGAAGGTGGCTGCTGCGAGCAAAAGAAGCGAAGAGGAAAGAGGAGAATCCGCTGACGACCAGCATGGCCGGGGCGACGAAGAGCCTTGCGGCCTCGAGTTCGCCGACGGCGGTCAGCCCGATCACGATGACGACGGCAGTGCGCACCGCGGTGAGTAGTGCTGGCCGCACGCCCTGCTGGGCGGAGCGCCAGGCGCCGTATCCGAAGACCGTCGCGAATTCGCCGCCTCGCACTGGCACGAGGTAGCGCTCGCGCGCGGGCACCAGGAAGATCGCGACGACCATCGCGAATCCCTGGCCGAGGGCAAGAGCGCCAAACAGTGCTGACAGCGTTACGGCAGAGATGGCCGCGGTGATGCCGAGAGTCGTCAGGGATACCGCCACAGCGACCGCATCGACGATGGTGATTCTCCAGAACAGCAGTTCGGCCATGAGAAGGCGGCGAAACACATCCTCGAGCAGGAACAGCACGATAGCAACGGCGAACAGTGCGCCCTCGGCCGGGGTGGCGAAGCCGATGACGATGACGATTCCGCCGCCGACCAGCCCCGCTCCGACGCTGAGCAGGATCGCCCAGCCCTGCAGGCCGGCCCGGATCCCCGGTGACCGCCGGTTGAGCACAGTGAGGGAGTCGCCGACGAATCCGCTTGCGAGGCCGGTGAGTAGCACGATCACGCCATAGAGGATCGCGAACTTGCCGAATCCGGCCAGTCCGAGCATGACCGCGGCGATCAGTTGCAGGGCGAAGCTCCCGCCGGCCTGGCTCACCTGCGCGGCCATTGCACCGATCGCGCCATGGCGCACGAATCGAGCGAGCGGATTGCGGACTGGTGCCTTTACGCTCACTGGTTCACGGGCCATTGCTTCGTCAGCCGGCGTTTCGTCAGCCATTGGGAAGGGTCCCGTCGAAATGGGCTGGCAGCAGGTTGCCGTTCACATCGACGTAGAGATTGGCCGAGGTGACGTTCTTGGGGATCTGGAAAGCGTAGGTGGCAGTCTGGGACTGGCCGGCAGCGATGGATCCGGCGAAGTCCTGCGCAGTGACGTCGTCGTAGAGGGGCGCCGCGGCGATGTCTTTCGCCCCGTATTTCAGGGTGACTACGACCTGGGACACGTCGACGGTCGCCTGGCTGCCGTTCTGCAACGTGAGCTGGAAGACGATGAACGGTGCTCCCGTGATGATTCCGGTTCCACGCGAGGTGATGGTTCCGCGGGAGAACTTTGAGGGCGCGAGCGAGATGCCGTTCGCATACACGGCGGGGGTGCTGAGGGTCGAGGTTGGAGCGCCGATGCGGTCGCCCGCCGCCTTCTCACCGGCACGCTTGACCTTGGGTGCACCGGGCGAGGTGTCGACGAAACCGGCCTTCGGGCTTGGCGGCACGGTGCTGGTGGTTTCGGGGGTCGGAGCGGCGTTCACGATGCCCGCCGGCTTGCTGAACGCACTGATTGCCGAAGGGGCGACAGCGACGCAGCCGACCAGCAGGAGAGCCGCGCCTACGGCCGCAGCGGTCGAGCCGATGATGAGGTGTTTTTTGCGAGGGTTCATGCGATCAGTCGTTTCGGTGTGTGACGAGTTGTTGGGGTGCAGTAGCGCGGAGCGCCCGACGGCGGTGGATGCTGGCGCCCTGGCTCAGCCGTCTGGCCAGTGACTCGTAGTCACGGGCGACGTCGTTCCAGTTGTAGTTCTCGGCAGCCCGGTGCTGCAGCTGTTGGCCCAGCGCCGCGAACTGGCCGACATTCGCCTCGGCGTCTTCGAACTGGGGCTGCAGCCAGTCGGCGGAGGTGAAGTATCGGCCGTCGTCCCCGAGCACGTCACGATTGAAGTCGACGTCGAAGGCGAGGGTTGGGGTTGCTGCGCCCATGGCGCGCAAGAGGGAAGGGTTCGTTCCGCCGACCGAATGACCGTGCGAGTAGGTGAGAGCGTTCGAATACAGCTGGTCGAGCTGTTCCTGGTCCCAGATGCCTCCGAGTAGCTGGATTCGACCGTCAGCATCGGCCAGCGTCTGGATCCGACGGGTATACGCGGCCGAGTACGGGGCGCTGCCGACGACGACGAGAGGAAGTTTGGCCCGGCTTTCGGTGTATCCCTCGACGATGACGTCGACGTGATTCTCCGGCTCGAAACGAGCAACGACCAAGTGATAGCGCCCGGCCTTCAGGCCTAATTCAGCGAGCCGATCGCTGGCCGGATTCTCGATGATCCTGGTTCCGTAGGCGATCAGCTCGGTCTCAGCAGAGAATTTTGTCCGGTAGTAGTCAGCGATTCCCTGTGCGTCTGCGATCAGCGCGTCGGCGTACCGGACAGCGAGCTTCTCGACACCGAGGTAGTAACGCTGCCCTGCACCGCTCCATTTCGAGCGCTTCCACTCTAAGCCGTCCACATGAACCGCAGTCGGGATGCCACGGGCGCGAAGCAGTGGAACAAAGGGGGCATTCGCCGCGTTGAAGACGAACGCGGCGTCCGGCCGGGTCGTGACGCTCGCGTGGATCACCGACAGGGCGGAGTGGCTAAGGGTTTCGGCGGCTCGGAGGTGGAGCGCGGGAAGATGCACCAGCTTCATGCCCCGGTAGAAGGGCACCCGTCGGTCCGAACCCCGGCAGTAGACGGTGACCCTGTGCCCACGTTCGACCAGGCGCGCGCCGATCTCTTCGACTGCCGTCTCGAATCCGCCGTAAGCGGCAGGAACCCCACGGGTTCCGAT
>Ga0123337_10003691_pt1 | contig 16121 bp, 12 predicted proteins | sample frozenSSSSmetaG_FD_89792 | JGI IMG/M metagenome (GOLD analysis project Ga0123337, IMG submission 89792) | Glacier valley bacterial and archeal communities from Borup Fiord, Nunavut, Canada, to study Microbial Dark Matter (Phase II) -... | ecosystem: Environmental > Aquatic > Freshwater > Ice >... | reverse complement strand
GCGCACGTTCGCCTGGATGAGCTTGGCCGTCTCGTCGGTGCCGTAGGCGCGAGGGTCCACCTCGATGCCCACCCAGCCGTTGCCGGCAGCACCCGCGTGGTAGGCCCGGTCCTTCAGGCTGACCATCTGGATGATTTCGAGGGAGACGACAAAGTGCGCTGACTTGAAGGAGTTCTCCCGCTGGAACTCCCCAATGACCGACTGCATCGAGATGCTGGTCATGGGATCGCCCCACCAGTGGCAGACCGCCGTGGAGGGTGCCACGGGGAATACCAAGACACCGGAGTTGTCCTGAGCCCGCTGAACGTGGGACAGGTGTGCCGGCACGGCTCGGGCGAAGTCGAAATCCGCCACAAAGCTGTACGCCTCGACCGGGGCCGGAGTGGGGGTGGCCGGCGAGCTGGGACCGAGGAATGTCAGCCCGGTGGTGGACGTGTCCTTGAACGCGCCGGACCAGACGTAGGAGTCCGAGTAGGCGCCGACGAACCAGACATTGTTGGAGTCATCCGGGTACGGCTGGGTGCCACGGACGTAGCCCTTGAAGTCGAGGACACGGTCAGCGGGGAAGGTGGCTGTGGCCGTGGCGTTCTTGTCGGGAGAGTTACGCAGGGTGACCTGTCCGGCAGTCTCGCGCTGATTGGGCAGGAGAACCTGCTCCGGTGTCAGGTTGGGCAGGCCCACGATGCTCTGGGACTCGAAACCGCCGGCCCAGGCGTAGCCGTTGTCGTCCTTGAACCAGATGTTGATGCCGTTGACATCCTCGCCGATGACGTAGCCGGTGAAGACCTCCAGCTGGCCTGCGGGGATTTCCTCGTAGACAGCACTGGAGGTGTTCGCCTCGACGCGGCGCCGGGTGACCTGCGGGCCGTTGAGCCGCTGGTTGGCGGACATCGGCAGGATCGGAGCGCCGGACCAGTAGCCCTTGCAGTACCATGCCGGATCGACGCGCCCGTAGGTTCCGTTCTGGAGATTCCACTGGTCGGGCATGACCTCGAAGTGGCAGTGCGGGCCGGTGGTCCACGTGCCGCTGTTGCCCGAGTAGGCAACGATGTCGCCCTGCTTGACCGTCTGCCCCTTGAAGGCGGCGTAGGCGCTGAGGTGCGCCATGATGAACAGAGGCTTGCCGGGGCCTGCGTCGATGCCGATGACCTTGCCGCCGCCCGGGGTGAGCAGCCACGGGTTGTCCGCGCCGTCCATGCGGGCGAACTCCTGAGCGAACACCACGGTGCCGTCAGCGGGTGCGCGGAGGGGGGTGCCGATTTCGAGGGCTGCGTCGATGGCGGTGTGCCCACCGATGGGGTTCAGCCCGCCCTTGTTCCAGCCGAAGTATTGGGAGATGGTGGCTGAGGCGTCCCACGGGAAAATGTACTCTGTCACGGTGTCGGCGCTCCTGATGTCACTGTCGTGGTGGTCGTGGTGGTCGAAGGACCGCTGCAGGCTTCGAGATGCACGTCCATCTTCCCGGCGATTTTGCCTACCTCCTCCTCGGTGCGGGTGATCGCATCCTTCACCGAGGAGCCGTTGTTGAACTCGACCTCGTGCCGAATGGTCTCCAGCACCTCGTCCTGCTCCTCCAGTATTTTCTTCATGGCGTCCTGGCCGTCGTTGAGCTGCTTCAGCCACTCGAACAGGCCCAGTACTTCCACCTGCCCCGTGCGGGCATCAGCCGGAACACCTGTCAGCCTGTCGAGCACACGGAGTGCGGTGCGGATTCCCGGACCCCACTTATTCCAGAGGAACGAGAGGATGAAAAGGGCCGTGGCGATGGCACCAAGCAGGGGCCATACGGCGATGAGGTCACTGATCCACTGTGGCATCATCGCCGTATGGCCCCTGCGTAGGAGGTGTTCTGTCGAGCAAGCATTGTAGTCCCCTTGGTAGAAAAGCGTATCTACCAAGCAATTCTACAGGGTGCTTGCTAGGTGGCGTAGTGCATGGCGATCTGGAGCAGGGCGTCCTGGACACGGAACGAGCCAACGTGGTCTGTACCGACACCACAGGTGAGGGCGATAGTGTCTCCTGCGACGAGGTAGCGGGTGTCTGAAACGCGGCCACCTGCGAAGGATGCCCCAGTGGAGCCATAGTCAGGGAGGCCGAACATGCTGCCGTTGATGGTCCCGTAGAAGTCCCAGCTGTGCGGAGCGCCTAGCTGGACAAAGCTGCATTGCCCTGTGATTGAGTAGAGGCCATCCGTGCGTATGGTGGCGATGTCGCCTGCAATATCAATCCCCAGAGCGTGGTTGCCCGTGGCGAAGTCTGGCTCGGGCGCACGAGAGCCAGTCCACCCTGAGACCGTCAAGGGAATCCGCTTGTAGGCATCCCCAATGCCTGTGCTGGTGACTGTGAAGGGCTCTGGCGTCGTGGCGCGGAGGCTGACACGGGCTTCCTGCTTCTCCATGCGCACACCAAGGCCGTCCTCGATGGACTGGTTTTGGACCGCCATGTTCACCTCGGGGTCGAGGTTGTCGTCCTCATCGGGGGACCAGATGCCGGACTTTGTTACATTTCCCATTGTTCTGCCTTCCTAGACTGCTGTGCCGAGAGCGTTGATCCATGTGGTGCCGTTCCACCAGATGGGGATTCCAAGGGTCACGTCGAAGATGGATGCTCCGTAGTCGTTGTTCCCATCTGCAACGGGGCGGTTCGCCGTGGTGTAAGCCGTGACCTGAAAAAATGCGTTCTGCAGGTAGAACTTGTTGGCGTTGAGCACCGCGTAGGAAACCAAGCTGGTCGGGTAGTGCTCCACACTCATGCGAATGAACGGGTAGTCGCCGCCAACCTGTTCGATCAGCGCGACACCGGGACCATTCCGCCAGTTGCCTGCACCGTAGTAGGCTGTGCCGGTGGTCCAGTTTTCGATGTACCGTTTGTTTCCATAGGCGTCGGGCTTGATGCCCGCTGCCAAGTAGGCGTAGTTGGCGGGGTCGGCAATCTTGCCGTAGCCCTCAGCCAGCCCGGTGTAGGAAATCGCGGAGATGTCGATAGTTCCGCCCGCGCTGGGGAGCGTGGCCGGCAGCCACTTCTGGCCCTGCTGGCTCCAGGAGAGCACCTGACCTTCGAGCACGTTGTATGAGCCCACGTCCGCGAGGGATGAGAGCTTCTGGCCCACCGGGCTCTTGATGCTCGGGGTGTCCGCCGGGGGGTTGACGCCGCGCTTGGGGTTGGACATGTCGATGCCGGCGTTCTCGGTCAGCCGGCGCACCACCTCGCGCAGCGAGGTCAGCTCGGAGCGCATGTCATCAACTTCCTTGGCCCACTGCTGGGAGCCCGGAGGCAAGTCCTTGTGCGATTTCATGCGTCCCCCTTCAGGGGCTTGATGTTGAACTTGCGGATCGTGCGCCCGAAGTTGCGTGCCTTCTCGTCCTTGATGGTCGAACCAGCCGGGTAGCTGGCGACGTAGGCCCCGATGGTGGTGTGGGAGACCGCGCTGCCCGAGACCTTCGAGTGCGTCTGCGAGGCGTCCTGGATGCGGTAGTTCCGCCTGCCGTCCGTGACCAGTGCCCCTGCCGGAAACTGTCCGAGCCCTGTGGGGGTCTCGAAGCTGTTGGGCAGTTCGTACTGGGCGTCGGCCACGGACGCGCTGTACTGGTGGGCCATAGCAGCTGCGGTGTCGTAGGTCTCCCGGACGCCTGCGATGAACGGTGACTCGAAGACGTTATCGAAGCCCTCCCGCGCATTCTTGGCGCCCGTGGCAACATGGACTTCCTTGGGATCGTTCAGGATGCCAGAGCCACAGACGTACAGCGCAGGCCGGTCAGCCTCGCCCTCGGAGATGCGGTACGGCGCCCGCACGGTGTCCAGTGTCGGGGCCGTGATCTTGACGGCGATTTCGCCTTCCTCCCCGGTCAGGGAGACCTCGACCTTGCCGCCGTTGTCGTTCCACCATGCCGGGGCGATGATGTAGCCGTCCGCGCCGGTCACCACGTACTGCCCACCGCCCTGCTTGTAGGGGAAGGGCATGATGCCGGAGACAGGAACCGGCTGCACGAGGCTCAGGATCGAGTGGCCGGTCTGCACCGTGGTCTCGAAGACCTCGCGGGCAGCCACGGAGAACACCGAGTCAGCACGCCAGAGCACGGCGTCGTTGGTCGAGACAGCCTTGCTCTGCTTGTTGACCACTGCCACCTGCTTGTACTTCTCGCGGCGCTCCCGGTCCACCTCGAACCGAGCCCACGAGCCGCCCTGATTGGAGAGGGTGTTGTTGCGCTTCTCGATGCGCAGGGCGCCGTCGATGAACCGCACCTCCAGGCGTGCGATGGAGCAGAACTCGTTGAGCAGGTTCCAGACGTTGCCGGTGAAGCCTGAGACGAACCCGAAGACCTTCTTGGTCTCGCCCAGCACCTTCTGGACGGCGGGGAGTTCCATCGGGTGCCTCGCGGCCACCGTCAGGTACGTGCCCCAGCGGATCATCTGGGCGCCGGAGCCGCCAGCGGAGCGGTGCTCGAAGCCGGTCAGCCGGAGGATACTCGGCAGTGCCTTGGAGATGACAGCCGCGTTGCCTGTGTGCACCAGATCGCCCGTACCGGCCAGATCATCCGTGTGGACGGTCAGCTTGCCGACGAGTGCCGTGGGGGACAGCCGTTCCAGGGAGAACGCCAGCCGGTAGGTGGCTCCTGCGGGCACACTGGCTGAGGCCACGACATCACTGCCGATCATGGCCGTGACCGCTCCTGCTGAGGTAGCCGAGAGTGCGACGGTGTGCCGGACATCCTTGGCGTCGAGGAAGCTCCACTCCACCGTGGAGGTCCGGCCCGTGCCGAGCAGGCCGAGCCCGATGCTGAATACGAGCTTCTTGTTCTTGGGCAGCGTGACCGGCACGGAGCCCTTGGGGAGTTCATGCAATGCCGTGGTTCCGGTGACAGCGGAGCCGAGGGTCTTCACGGAACGTCCGTTGACCACCTGCGTTGCCGTGGTGCCGCCGGTCAGCTTCTCGTAGAACCGGGCCGTGGTGTCCGTGCCGTAGGCGTCCGTGTGTCCGAAGCCCGAGGCGTAGGCCACGGGCTTGCCCGGCACCTTGTCGTAGAACAGGCCGCACTGCTGGGTCCAGTAGTCGATGGCGCGGGCAGCAGTCCACAGGCCAGCCACCGCGTCGATGAACGGGAACAGGTGCTTGTCGATGTTCAGCGGGGTCAGCGCGGTGTCCATCGAGATGCGTGCAACCCCGCTGGCCTGTGAGGTGCCCACCTTGACTATTTCGCCCTCGTAGGTGCCGATGGCGCCGTTCTTCAGCACGTTGGTCTCGCCCAGCGCGTACTCGGGATCGGTGCCCTTGGTGTAGCCGGCGTTGACCGAAGGTGCGGAGCCCGAGCCATCGACCGGGTTGGTGGGGACCGCTGCGGTGTTGATGGAGAACGAGGCCAGCTTGCCCAGGGGCGAAGCGTCCAGTGCCCGGGGCGTGACGACGTAGCCCAGCTCGGTGAACAGGACGCCCTCGCCGCTGTACTCCGTGCTGAAGCGCGGGGAGTATTCGAGGACGGTCTGGAGGTAGCCGACGCCGTAGAACTTGCTCTGGATCACGACGCCTGCGGCAGCACGGGCTGTCGTCAGGGTGCCCGCGCCGGAGAACGCCGAGTTGATGCGCTTGGTGTAGGCCAGCCCGGTGCTGAGCACACCAAGGCCGGAGAAAGTGGGGCTGAGTTCCCTGTAGTTGGTCAGGGCCGTGGAGAGGGTGCCCTGACCGCTGAAACTGCTGGAAATCAGTGTCACGGACTTGGCCACGCTGGTCGTCAGGCTGCCATCGCCCGTGAAGGCGGGGTAGAGGTTCCGGTAGTCCTTCCAGGCAGTGTCGAGGACACCCGCACCGCTGAAACTGGAGTTGATGCGCCTGTAGTTAGTGAGCAGGCTCGCCAGCGTGCCTGCGCCACTGAAGCCCGAGCTGATCTTGCGGTAGTTGGTCAGGGTGGTGCTGAGGGAGCCTGAGCCGGTGAAGCCAGAGTTGATCGTACCGCCGCCGCCAGCGGCGGTGATCTGGTAGGGGATGGCGATGTTATCGAGCCACACAGCGTCCGCACCGCCGTTGACGCTGCCATCCTTCGCGTAGCGAACCGTGATGGTGGAAGTGTTAGAGGCTGGGACGATATACCGGAAAGATCGGGAGTCCGTAGATGCGGAGGTAAGGCTGATCCAGTCCGGTGTTCCGTCCACGAGGACACTAGCTTGGTCAAAGGGTTCGGCGTCACGCTTCAGCGCGAAGGTGACCGCGCCGTTTTCGGGGAGCGATGGGACAGCAATATCCGCGTTGTAGACACCGTTGCCAGCGGTTACTGCAGGTGTCCGCAGTGAACGTGTCCCGCTAATGGGTGCGTTGGTGCTGTTAGTCCAAGTGCTCGTGCTGACAATCCCGGGGATTGCGCCATCTTCAAAGTCGTAGGTCTTTGCCGTCTTGGTGCTGGACACAGCCGGGGGAGGCGAGGTCACATTGGTGACGCTGAGCAGTGCTACCCACGCGGTGTCCGAGCCGGATGTCCCAGAGCCGTCCTTGGAGTACTCCCACTTCAGCGTGTGGGAGCCAGCAGCCAACGCAAACGAAACCTGTCCCCATGCAGTCTCACCGGACCACTGCCCTCCTGACGGTACTACACCGTCGATGTAGAACTTTAGGAAGTCGTAGCCAGCTTCAGAGCTCGTGCGTCGATAGAAGGACACCGTACCGGCAGCGCCCAGTGTGAGGGGAAGGGAGAATCCCACTGCGGTACCGTTGGCTACTGGGCGCCACCCCACAGATTTGTTTGCACCCGCAGGAACCGAGTCATCTAGGCGGAACTTGACCCCGGAGCCGTAGTTGATCGTGGGTCCAACAGAGTTCTCTGACCAGTCCATGTTGTACGTGGCACCTGCGTCACCCAGAACTAGCTGGGATACAAAAGTGGTGTTTCCACCGGACCTGTTGGCTGCGGTGCTGTGAGAAGCAGAAGCGGTAGGGATGCGATAGCCAACACCCGTAAACAGGGTGCTGCCATTGTGGGCCAGCCGGTTCACGGTCCAGCCGGTAGAGGGTGTCAGAGTCGTCAGCGAGTCGGCAGACGTATCAGACCAACCAGCGCCGATAACAAGCTGTCCAAGTCCAGCAGTCTGCGCCGGGGTGGTCCGTGTCCCTGAACCAGAAACAGTGACACCTGTTGCGTTGCTGGAGAGCCCCGATACCATGAGCACTTCAAGGGTCCGGGGAGCTGTTGATGCTGTTGTGGTGGAGATGGTGCCACTGGTTGTTGCCCCAGTGCCCACCCATGCTTCAACGATGTTGGACGCAGACGTGAAGCCGGTCACCTTAGACCATGTTGCCCCACAACCACTGACAGCCGTGATGGGTACGGCACCGCCGTTGCCTGTGACCAGTACAAGCACATCACCGGAAGCGGGCGTATCGGTGACCGCGATAGTTGGGCTTGCTACGGTGATGTTTTCGGCTGTGTAGACGTGGCTGACTACTACGGTCACGGCGAGTTCCTTCCCTAATTACAGGTGTGGCGGGGCAATAGTGCCCCGCCACGGTTCAGTCAGCTAGGTCTAGGACTGGGTGTAGTTGAAGGTGACCGTCACGGTGTCCTGCGTCGGGAAGGACACCGAGGTCTCGGTCTTGCCGTCGATGAAGTTGCCGGCGGTCAGCGCGTCATGCAGGCCGGAGCCGACAATCGTGGTGCCTGCGGGGAGGTCGAAGGTAGCCGAGGCCGTGACGACACCCGTGGCACCTGCAGCCCAGGTCAGTGCCTTGCGTGCGTACGCCGGCGTGCCGCCCGTGGGCTCGGTGCCGGCAGTTGCGCCGGGAGCCGTGGTGTAGACAGCGCCGTGGGTGGCGAGCTGGCCGTACTTGGTGGCCAGAGCGTTCTTGGTGAAAGTGGCTGCAATGGCCATGTGGAAATCTCCTTGGGACTATTCGACTTCAACGAGGTCGAGCGATAGCCCAATTCTATCAAACCTCTTTGTCTGTATATTTCCTGAGAGATTTGTACCAAACGACACAGCTCCCACTCCCCGGCCCGGGAGAGGCGAGGCGTTGCCTGACGTGCCCGTGAGGTTGATGTGGTCCAGCGTCAGCGAGGAGCCCGATGGGACAAACAACTCCAGCTTGATCGCGCTGTAGGTGTTGGCCGTGCCCTCCGCTGCAGAGATGACCACAGCCTGCCCGGGGGCGGCTGAGGGAACGTAGTTCACCGGAGCGCTCCAGAGCCCATTGGAGGCCTGCAACAGTGAGATGCGGACACTGCCCGAGCCTGTCCGTGTGCCCCAGAGGTGCAGGTACGCCGGAGCGCCCGGGACCGTGGCGATGACCTGGGAGATGCCGGTGTCCGGGAACTGCCCTCGGTTGGTGAAGGTCACTGCTTCGCCTGAGAGGGCCACAGAGCTGGGCACACCAACAGGGTCAGCCCAGTTCCCTGCGACGTGCCTGAGCATGTGCGCGGAGGCCCAGCGTGCGGGAAGGATGTTGCCGGCAGAGTAGTTGAACTCCACGAGGTAGTACGGACCCTTGCCGTACACCCCCGAGAAGATGTCCACGAGGTTCTGCAGGTCCGCCGTGCCCGCCTTGTAGTCCAGCTTGTAGCGGCGGTACGGGGTGGGCGCCTCGTAGACGTGGCGCCCACCGGAGACCAGCGTGGTCTCCTCCGTGTCCCGGTTGTGGTCCCAGCCCATACCGGATTCCGGGTAGGGGACGGGGAGCATGCGCCCCAGCGGGCCGAACAGCATGGTCTTGGAGGTCATCAGTTCTGTCCTTCTGCTACGAGCTGCTTGTTGGATCGGTTGACGGCCTGCGCCAGTTCCCGGCCATCCACGGCAAGGATCGGGGTCTGGTTGGCGAGTGAGGCGAGCAGGGCAAGGTTCTCGGCGGTCAGCTCGACCACCTGCACCCCTCCGGCGCCGCCTGCGCTGCCTCGTCCGCCTCCCGGCGATCCCCCCATGTTGAACTTGGGCATGCGTAGGGTCCGGATGGCTTCCATCGCGTCGAGGCCGTAGTAGTCCACGGCAGGCTCGGGCTGGATGAACTCGCGGGACCGGATACCGATGAGGCCCTTGCCGTCCACCTTGGCCATGAGGTTGTCCTCGGAAGGATCGCTCGGAGACCGGCCCGGCACCATGCCGCCGTCTGCGAAGCCCGGAACCTGCCCGCCCTTGTTGAACAGGATGTTGTTGGTCCGCACGCCGTCCGCACCCACCACGCGGTAGGTTGGCTGATTGTTCGCCGTGGTGTTGCCGGTGGCTTCGAGCGAACCGTGGAACGTGGTGTAGATGTGCTGCTGGCGGTCACGAGTGGCCCAGTCGGCAGCCGCGCCGAACCCGCCGACAGCCGCAGTCGCGCCACCGACATCAGCCGTGACCGTCGTCGGCTTGACCTGGGGCACACCGTTGATGACGCCGATGTAGCGTTCCAGTGAGCCCTGCAGGTTGCCCACAGCCGTCTGGTTGTAGCCCATCTGTGCCACATCCACCTGGAACTGCCCGGTGAGCTTCTGCGCGTAGAGCCGGACCTCCTCGGAGCTGTGGCCGGCTGCAGCGTAGGCGGCAACCATGTCGATCATCTTGGCTTCGAGCCCGCGCAGTGCCTCGCGGTTGGCGATGGCCGCATCCGAGTAGCCGTTGAGCTGGCCGATGCCGTCCGCCAGCGTCTTGGTCTCCTTGGCGTTGGCGTCGATTTCCTTCTGCTTGGCCGCTGCGTTGTCCAGTGACTCCTGCGCCTTCTGGCCGTAGTCGGCAGCACGGTCGGTCTCGCCGTACTTCAGTGAGATGTTCTGCTCGATCTTGGCCTTGTTGGCGCTGATGAGCTCCTTGTCGCGCTCGTTGTTCAGCGCCTTCACCTTGTCGCGGAGGTCATCGAGCTGCTTCAGCTCGTCCTCGCGCTTCTTGTTGATCGAGTTCAGGGCAGAGTGGTAGTCATCGGTGGCCTTGGTCAGCCCGTACTGCTGGTTGTAGGCGCTCATCAGCGCGGTCTTCAGGCGGTTGCCGAAGTCCTCGGCTGCCTTGACGGCCTCGTCAATTCCATCGGCCATGTCCTCGCCGGCCTTCTTGCCCTTGTCGCCGGCCTTCCTGGCCGCGTCCCCTGCCTTGTTGTAGCCGTCAGCCACGCCGCCGAGACCCGGGAGCAGGCTGTTCTGCTTGGTGGGTGCCGGTGCCCGGACCTGCCGGGGAGCCGTCGCCACACGCGTCGGAGCGTTGATCGCGCCGTACTGCGCCTTCTGCGCCGGAGACATCGAGCCTTCGCCGTCACCGTAGCCGATGCCTCCGTTGAGTTCGGCCTGCAGGTGGGAGAGCTCGGTGCGGGCGTAGGCCACAAAGTTCTGGACGTTGGTGATGGCAGCGGACGTGTCAGCATCCACCGGAGCCACGTAGGTGCCGGTGGTGATCGAGATGAGCAGTGCCTCGACCTCCTTGGCCTTGTCCGAGGCGGGATCGGTCAGGGCATCCATGACTACCGCGTAGGGGTAGCCGGTGATTTCCATGATGGAGTTGGCCAGATCACTGAGCTTCAGGTCTGTCTCGCTGGAGTCCGCGCCGAGCTTGATCTTCGCCTCGTTGGCGTTGAACCACTCCTGGACCACGTTGCGCGTGGCCTGTGCAGAGACGACACCAGCGGCGGGGTCAGCTTCCACCGTCATCATCAGGGGCTTGTTGCCACCGATGGCAGCGGCGAACTTCTCCCGCGTGCTGTTGGCGAGGTCTTCAACATAGGTGGTATCGGCGCCTGTTGCCCGGAGCTGTTCAAAGAGTCCGTTGATGAAGTCCGCGTAGCCCTGCGCAGCTTCCTGTGCGTTCAGGGTGCCGTCAGCCTTCATCTGGGCGTAGTACTCCCGGGCCTTGGTCATCGTGTCTTCGATGTTCTTCAGGTTGTCACGGCCACCCTCGGAGTTCGGGGAGAAATCCGATGCCTTGTAGAGCCCTTCGCCGAGCTTGGCGAGGGAAGCCTGCAGGTCCGCCTCGGCGTTGATCGTGCCGAAGACCTCATCGTTGAGCGCCTTCAGGGCATCCTTCATCTTGTCGATGCCGACAGCGCCTTCCTCGCCGTCCGCGCCGGTATCGAGCAGCGCCTTACCAGCCCCGGGAGCAGCAGCCTCGACAGCCTTCAGACCCTTGGCCTGCTCACCGGACTTCTTCGCGTAGTCCTCGACCACCTTGGAGAGGAACTGCAGATCAGCGGCCTTGGTCCCGGGCAGCGGGTTGGAGAGCGCGTCTTCGAGGTTCTTGTAGCCGTCCTCCTTGGCCACCTTCTCCAGCTCGGCGCGGAAATCGGCCATGCCCTTCTCGCCCTTGGAGATGGAGCCCACGATTTTGTCGAAGGCCACTCCCGAGCGTTCCGCGATCTGGGTCACGGTCTTGTCGATGTCCGAGAATCCCAGTGCACCGTCCGTGGCGTTGACCTTGCGGTTGTTGAAGGCCTCAGCCACAGCGCGGGCTCCGGTGTCAGCGCCCTGCTGCATGGCCTCTGCGATGGCCTTGCCGGCCTGCTGCGCCTCGACCTGTGTGGAGATGAGGTGGCCTGCCAGCAGTGCGAGGGTACCGATGACCAGACCGATGGGGCCACCCACCAGTCCGAGGAGCGAGGAGGCCATCTTGGCAGCGCCGGCCCGCATGGCGCCGAAGCCGTTGACGGCTGCCGTCTGAGAGGAGACCGTGAGCAACTGTGTGCCGCGTGTCAGGGCCGTCATGGCTCCGAGCTGCTGGACCATTGCCGTTGCCTGCGCCTGGGTGGCGCCCTTGGCCATCAGCATGGTGACCGCGAGCTGGCGCATGGTGCCTGCCAGCGTCAGGGAAGCCCCGACGCCCCGGCCTGCGGCCTGCTGGAAGCCGATGAATCCGGCCATGACAAAGGACTGCGCCGCCTTGAAACCAAGGAACAGGGCAGTGATGGTGGCGAAGCCCATGAGCAGGTTCAGGAGCACACCGACTGCCGGGACGTTGGTGGCCAGCTGGCTGAGTCCGATGGCGAGATTCTTGGCCATGTCCACGAGCACACCAAGGGGGGCAAGGGCCCCAGCGCCCATCGTGTCCCCTAGGTTCTTCCAGGCGTTGGCCATTTCGATCAGCTTGGAGATGACCGTATCGAAGGTGATCTTGGACATCTCGTTCAGGGCCGTGCCCTCGGAGAAGCCCTTGTCAGCGGCCTGCATCGACTTGTCGAGCACGTCGTAGCCGACAGCGAGCTTGGTCAGCGCGGAGACATCGCGGGAGGCCTTGATGCCGAGCAGGTCGAAGGTGGTGGTCAGCTCCCCGCCCGAGGTGTGGGTCTTGTTGAGGCCCTTGATGAGCGAGGTGAAGAAGTCCGAGGGGTTGGACTTCCAGAGCTTGCCGGCCTCATCGGCGGTGACGCCCATGACCTTGCCGTACTCGGCCAGCCGGGGCGATCCCTCGGCCACATCGCGGTTGAGCTGGCCGAAGATACGGGTCAGGGTGCCTCGGGCCAGTTCAGGCTGGACACGGACAGAGGCCAGCGCAGCAGCGAGGCCGGTGGTCTGTGCAGCAGTGAAGCCAGCCGAGGCGCCGAGGGAGCCGATCTGGTTCAGCATGGCAGCAATTTCGGGGTCCGTGGCCACGGTCTTGGCGCCCACGTAGGCGATGGAGGAACCCACGCGCTCGAAGAAGTCCGGGAACTTGGCTACGTCGTCGGTGAAGGAGGTCTCCAGCCGGCCAAAGAGCTGGGAGCCTGAGTCCGCCGAGATGCCGGTGACGGCGACGAACTTGGCCGTGGTCTCGGTGAACTGGGACAGCTTCTCGTTGGCCACGCCCATCTGGGCGCCGAGCTGGGTGATCCGGGAGAGTTCATCGAAGGCGATGGGCATGTCTGTCGCCATCGTCTTCAGGGAGTCTTTGAGGCCCTGCGCCCCACCGGGCAGCTTGTCGAGGTCTTCCGTGACACGGATGACCTGGGCGAAGTCCTTCTGGTAGGCAGCAGCAACAGCAGCCGTGGCAGCCGGGATCGCCATGAGGCCAGCCGCGATGACACCGTAGGTTGCCCCCACGTCGTACATCAGGTAGCGGCTATTGCTCATGGAGTCATGGAGCTCCAGCTGGGAGGCTGCAGCGCGGCGCGTGGAGGTGGCGTGTCGCTCGGTGGCGATGGCACCACGGTTGGTGATGTCTGTGGTGCGTGCGGTGGCTGTGCCGGCCTGAGCGGTGGCGCGAGCGGCCTGCGCATCGAGGGTGGCCTTGCGGGACACCTCGGTGCCCACCTTGGCGTCAGCGACACTGCGGATACCAGCAGCGCGGGCAGCGTTGATGTCAGCCTTGGCCACGTCGTTGGCAGCGCGGGCAGCCCGTTCCTGCGTGGCGACGAGGTTAGTGAACTGCTGGGCAATCAGAACGATGTTCTGCTTGCCGTTCTTGATGATCTTGTCGAGCTCGATGAGCGCAGGGCCGAGGTCTTTGACTTCCTTGCGGAGTGCCCTCAGACCATCGGTTGCTTCCTTGGTGGAAATATCCACCTTGGCGTCAAATGCACCGGCCACAATTCACCATCAATTCCTGTAGATTCTGACCTCATTCTATCAGTCTGTGTTGTAGCCCCTCAGAAATAAAAAGTACAGGCCCCCACCTTTCGGTAGGGGCCTGCTTAGTTACTCGGCGTCCTGTTTGGCCCTGCGTTTGAGTTCCTTCTCGTGCTCCGCCATGTGTGCCTTCTGCGCCCGTTCGAGGTAGTCGCTCCTGGGAGGAAGCTCATCTACCCCGTCCTCGGGGATGGCGAACACCACATGATTCTCACCGGGCTTCTTGTCCTTGGACTCGGGCTCGTTCTCCGCCTTGAACAGACAGGACTCGCACTGGATGGTCTTCAGCTTGAAGTTGATGTCCGGGTTGGACGAGTGTGCCCACCAGATCGGCACACCGCAGGCGGGGCATTTCTCATCGAGGAGGGTCTTGACCGCGAGGGCGAAGTTGTAATCAGCGGGGTGGTGCTTGTGCGGATTCTTCGCGTCTCGAATGATTGCGGTCGGAGACCAGCCCCATTCCTTGGCCGTCAGAACCATGTCCACGCAGACACGGTTCTGGGGCCAAGTCAGGGCTTCGACAAAAAATCAGCGTCCTTCTCGACTGCGATGTTGAACAGGCTGTTGGCGAAGGTCAGCTGGACGACGAGGTTCTGCAGCTTGTCATACTCGGAGGTCATGTAGGTGTCGTTGATGTCGGCAATTTCCTCGACGGTCCAGACGTGCGTGTCCACGGCGCCGTCGCTCTTGCGGACCAACTTGAAGACGCCCGAGGCGATCTGGTCGTTCTTGATCGAGGTGATGCGCTCCAGATCGCGCTCGTAGGTGGCGAGGTTGAACTCCTCCTCACCCTCCTCGGTCTGCGGGAAGTTCTTGCGGGCCGGCGGCTTGATCGCCTTGCGCCACTTGGCGTCGATGTTGCGCCACTGGGCCGGAGCGAGGCCCCGGATGTGGAAGGTCAGAATGGAGTCCTTCAGCGCGTGGACCAGCGGCACAACAGCCTGTTCGAGGCGGGTGGCCTCGGCGTCAGCGTCGGCGTAGCCGGGTGCCTCGGTGCCGTCACCCTCGTAGGGCTCGAAGGTGATGCTGCGTGCAGCGCTGGCGTCGGACTCGTGGCGGCGTTTGACGAACGCTTCCTTGATGGTCTCGGCCAGGAAGCGTGCCTGCGCTGCCTCGTGCGCGGCGATGTTCACCGCGTGGCCCACCTCGGCATCCGAGTACACGTCGATGGAGTCCTTGGCGTAGGTGGCGCCCTTGACTGCTTCGCGGGCGTTGAACGTGGCCGGCGCTTTCATTTCCTCGACGCGGGCCTCGGCCTTGTCGTAGTCAGTCTTGATGCTCATGTGCTTCCTCCGGTGGAATAGAAAAGACCCTGTGAGTTTGTACTCACAGGGTCGATCCTATCAAACTACAGATCGGGGAACTAGACCTGAACAGCGACGTTGTAGTAAGCCTCGCCCTGCTTCAGGAACTCGACCTCGATGCGGGTGGGGTCACCCGGCTCGCCTTCCAGCGTGCGGTACTGGTCGTTCTTGAACTTGTAGACCGAGACCGTCTGCAGGGCCGCGTAAGCCGTGGCGGACGGACGGCCGACGCGCTTGACGAGCCAGCCATCGACGTAGGCCACCTTGAACAGGCCCACCACCGTGGTAAAGATCGTGGCGCCCTGTGGTGCGTCCTGCGTGCCGGTGCCCACCTCATCCTGGAAGAACGTGAGCTTACCCTCGTAGTTCTTCAGCGTCGGGGTCTCGGAGTTGCCCTCCTGGATGATGGTCTTGGAGGCGTCAGTCTTGGAGTCCGTGAACTTCAGGGTGTAGCCGGTCTCGACCGCACCGGAGATGTTGGTGCCGAGGTTCAGCTCGGACGCCTTGGGGTTGGCCGGAGTCGTCAGACCCGCGAGCGGAATCCATTCGATGCGGACACGGTTGGGGCTTACCATCTTGTAGGACATGTCAGCCTTCCTAAGCCACTACGGCTTTGTCGAGTTCCATGATTCCCTGCTGCAGGAACTTGATCTGGAACATGATGAGTTCTTCATCCTCGGCGTCCTGGTAGACATCGTTGATGAACTTGAAGCTGTCCACCTTCTGGCCGATGGCCAGCGGGATGGAGCGGGTGATACCGGAACGCCGGACGAGCCAGCCTTCCTTGCGCTGGGTGCCGAAGAACGCAAAGGCACGAGCGAAAGCGGAAACACTGTCCGCCAGATCGCCTTCACGGAAGAACGTCAAGTTCCCCTCGTAGTTGTAGCGAACCGGCGTCTCGACCTCGGTCTCGTCGCAGATGGTCTGCTTGGTGTTCACATCGCTCTTGGTGGGGTTCAGGGTGTACCCCGTGGCGATGGAGCAGCTGATGTCGGTGGCCGGGGTGAGCTTGGCCAGGGAGGGGAGCAGCGGATTGTATGCTGCATCCTCCACCCAGTGAATGAGAGTCTTGCCGGACATGCGCTTCATTACTTGCCGCCTTCCTTTGCGGGCTCGGCGGGCTTGGAAGCCTTAGCCTTTTGCGGAGCCGGGGTCTTGTATTCCCCGAACATTTCGAGTTCCTGTGCACGCCGGAGTTCGACAATCTCGACCTCGGAAACTTGGCGGTACTGGGGGTATGTAACGAGGTAGCTGCGAGGAACGCGGGCCACGAGGCCGGTGTTCTCATTCACTGCGGTGACAAAATCGCTTTCGGACATGTGTATGTCTCCAATCCTTTATTCCATTG
>Ga0123337_10003687_pt1 | contig 16136 bp, 19 predicted proteins | sample frozenSSSSmetaG_FD_89792 | JGI IMG/M metagenome (GOLD analysis project Ga0123337, IMG submission 89792) | Glacier valley bacterial and archeal communities from Borup Fiord, Nunavut, Canada, to study Microbial Dark Matter (Phase II) -... | ecosystem: Environmental > Aquatic > Freshwater > Ice >... | reverse complement strand
CCGACCAAGGCCGACGACGCGCTAGACGCCTCGCTAGGCGAACTGCTCACGGTGCTGTGGGATTCGCAGCAATTTGTATTTGAAACGGCACAACGCACGACCTCGGTGGACGACACGATCCATTCGTGGACAATCACCGTCTCTGGCGGAATCCTCATTGAAAAGGCGGTAATCTAATGGTTGCAATCGCAGTCACCCCACTAGTTCTTAAGAATGTCACGCTCACCATCGGCACGGACGGCTACGAAAAGCATGTAGATGCCGTGACGTTCACGCCGTCAGCGTCATCCGTAACCTGGACCGGCCTTGCCAACAACACCTTTACGGACGTTTCGACGGCTACCTGGGTGCTCACGCTCAACTATGCACAGGACTGGACCACGGTCAACTCGCTGTCCGCGTACCTGTTCGCCAACGAGGGCCTTACTAAGGCGGTCGTGTTCAAGCCGACTAACGGGTCTGGGCCGTCATTCACCGCCGATGTTGTCGTCACGCCTGGTGCCATTGGTGGCGCTGTCAACGCATACAGCACCGCCTCTGTCACGCTCGGTGTAAACGGCAAGCCGGTCCTCGTTCCTGCGGTCTGACGCATGATCTCGGTATCGGACCACCGCGAGCTACAGGCGGCTGTGCTCGCAATGAAGGCCGCAGACCGGGAAATCAAGCGCGAGATCAACCGGGCAACGGTTGCCACGATGGGGCCTGAATGGAAAGCGCTCGTCAATGAGCACCTTTCGGGTATGTCGGCTATGTCAACGCGGATGCTTGGTGTTGGCACACGCATCAAGGGCGGTAACCCGCCCGTAGCCATGGCTGCCAATAGCAAGCGGGCGGTGGGTAGTTCCAAGCGGCTTGTGCCTGCTACGGATTTCGCGGCTTGGGAGTTCGGTGCTGACAGGGCTGCTGTGTCCACCTACAAGCGTAAGAGCAAGAACGGTGGCACACACCAAGTGAAGCGCCACGCAAGCCGAGGATTGCCCGCACGGGCACCTAAGGGTCGCGCTATCTACCCCGCGTTCAAGGAAATTGCACCACGCATGGTTAGCCTTTGGGTCCAGATCATTGTTAAGAAGTATTACGAAGCATCGGAAGGGAAGTCCTAATGGCTGGCGGAATCAATATTGCCTTTGCGTCTGACACGCGAGCCTTTCTTAAGGGCACCAAGAATGTTGAAGACGCACTAGGTGACGTATCCGACTCGCTCGATGATCTGTCCAAGGATGCACAGCGGTCAGGTAAGGACGCTGGCGACAACCTAGGCGACGGCTTCAAGGATGCGGGTAAGGATGCGTCCACGGCCGTCGATAAGATTTCCGACGATGTTAAAGACGCTGCCAAGGATGTGGAAAAATCCAGTGAGAAGATGGAGAAGAGCTTTAAGGACACTTTCGACAGCGTTAAAAAGGATTCTAAAAAGGCTGGGGACGACGTAGGCGACGGCGTTAAAAAGGGTTTCGACAAAGCCGAGGATAGTGTAGGCGAATTCAAGGATGAAGCCAACAGTACCGCGAAGGAAACTGCCGCCTCGTTCGACGGCTCTGCGGAATCAATCACGGGTGCTTTCCAAGAGGTCGCTGCTAACGCCTTTGCGGGGTTCGGTCCTGCTGGCGCGGTTGCTGGCCTCGCTGCCGCCGCTGGCATCGGTATGGTTACAGCCGCGTTTGAGGGTGCTAAAGAAGAGACTGAGAAGGTGCGTGAACGCATTGACGCGCTCAAGGAACTGTTTGACGAGATGGGTACCGAGAACGCGGCATTAGAAGAGCAGACCCGGACACGCATTAAGGATTGGGCTGGCGACGAGATTCTGAGTGGTTTCTCAAAAAACATTGCCGAGGCCGAAAAGAAATTGCAAGGCGTTGGTCTGACTGGTGGAGAAATCGACACCATTCTTCGCGGCATGGCCGGTTCCCCCAGTGATATGGCCGAAGCAAGCCGAATCGTTAATGACACCATTACGGAGCAGAAGCGCCTAGTCGAAGAAGCCGGGGGTCTCTGGACAGACGTTGGTGTGCCTATTGCTGATGTCGGAAAGATCATTGAAGGAAACAAGACTGTACAACAACAGGCCAACAAAGAAACGGCTGTGCAGAACCGGCTCTTGGCTGGTAGCGCGGCGGAACTTGCTGCAATCAAGGGCGGTTACGACAATATCCCCCGCGACCTGTCCACAAACATCAAGATCGCTGTTGACCTACGCGACGCCGAGCAGAAGATTAGGAGCTGGACACCCCCAATGGTGACCATCACGCCGCGCGTGCGACCGGGGTACATGAACCCATGACAACTACAATCACGGCTACGCCGCAACCGGATACCGCTTCTGTGCGGCTCAACATCGCTACCGACGCATTGTCATCGCCTCAGGTAATTCTGGACCTTACAGCGGCGGCTATCAAGGCTGAGTCCACCTCGCTGTGGTCAGGGTCTTGGTCCTCATGTGATCTGTTTGGTTCGCTCGTATCGTTCTACTCAACCGCAACCTACGGCACCGCGCGGCGCACCCTCACCGGCCTTGTTATCGGTTCTAGCTACACTGTCGAAATCAAAGCCGAACGTAGCACATATACGACGTTTGAGGTATTGGGCAAAGGCTCTTCCGCTATTCCGTCAGGCTCCGGCGTATGGTCGCACACACTGACATTCACGGCAACTGCAACCTCACACGTACTTAGCATTAATACCGTCTTTAACAATCTTCCGTACATTCAAAATATCAAAGTATCGCTTATTCCGCCTGCTTACTCGTTCTCGCTTACTCGTTCGGACGCAAACGGTATTGTTCCTGTGCGTCTTTTCGAGGGGCAAGGCATCTCAGGTGGTGCGCTCATTGTCACGGACTATGAACCGTCGCTAACGGGTCCCCTCACGTACACCGTTAACACGACTACCGCCGCGACCGTCACCACCACTCTGGCCCTACAGGAGACGTGGCTGACGGTCCCGGTAGCGCCACAGTATTCCGCACAGGCGGACCTAGTAACCGGCCTCACGTCGGCTCGTGAGACCACGACCACCGTGCACAAGATCATTAACCGGCCAGACCCGATTCTGACGCTAGGTGCGCTCCGCTTGCGCTCCGGTTCCCTGACGGTTTGGTGTCCGAGCTACGCGGTTGGCCGGACGCTGGAGGCCGTCTATGGGCGCGGTGAGATCGTCATGCTTCGTCAGTCGGACTATGCCGGTCTCGATATGTTCCACGCGGCTACGGGCAACGTCTCGCTCGCTCTAGAGGACACCATGACGCCCACTCGTCGTTGGCTCCTGTCAGTCGATTACACCGAGGTCAAACGACCGTCCGGTGCACTCACTGGTGCGATCGGTTGGACCTACGCCGCCAGCACAGCCCGCAATGCGACGTATGGTGCATCGGCGCTTGAGTTCCCAACCTATGGCGACCTCTTGATTGGCCCGCTGTGAGCACCGCCCCGTGGGACGAGCGCGCCATAGCAGCAATGCGCGAATCGCTGTTCCACACCGCTGAGGCTACTTCTGGCGCGCTGGTGCTAGATGTGGAAAGCGGCCAGGTCACGTTCGATGAAGGGTGGTCCCCGTACATTCAAGGGTCACTGACCTGCCGTGTGCCGGATGCTGCGACCCTCAACACACTGGACCCTCGCACAGGCACCGACGTAGATATTAGCGCGGGCTACGTTTACCCCGGTGGAATCCGCGATGTGCACACGCTGGCACAAGGCGGCTTGCGCGTGCGCCAGGTAGCGCGCCCTGGTAATACGATGACCCTAGATATCCACGGCGACGAACTCCGGTTACAGGACACGGCTCCGCTAGGCGATTCCCGGTCATTCACGGGTGGGAATCTAAACCTATATGTCATTGCGAACCTCATTGTTTGGATGCTGCCGAGCGCGGTTGTGTCGGTTACTGCTACGTCCACAATGGCGCTTACGGAACCGCTCGCGGTGGGCACTGGCGCGAACGTGTGGAGCATCATCACGGACCTTGCTGACGGCGCTAACGCGCGGGTTTTCGTAGATGAGTTCGGCGTCTGGCAGATTCAGGACCGACCGACCATTGCAGGCGTCAGCGCGCACGTTCTAGAGGTCGGTGTGGTCGGAACTATCGAGAGTTCCGACAGCACCCTAAGCACCGACGAATGGGCTAATGCCGTGGTGCTGACCTACAGCAACGACGTTTCGGTCTGGGCCAAGGTGACCACGGGGCCGTTCGCAGTGGGCACCGTGCCTACAAAGGTTCTCAAGATTACGCGAGACACGCTGCCAGCGGTGTATTCACAAGCGGCAGCGCGGGCGATTTTGCAACGTGCGGTGTCTCGCGGTCGCGGCTATTCGCTCAGGGCGATTAGCGCCTATTGGTTGCGGCCTGGCATGACGGTAACCGTGCAACTCGCTACAGGCTCACAGGAACGGCACCTAGTTTCGCGGGTCTCTTTCGATCTGTCGGACGGAACGATGACCGTTCGCACCCGCGTTCCCGACGACGTAACAATTACCACAGGAGAATAAGAAATGGCTACCACGCTTAACCGGCTCTACCCGTACCCCGACGGTCCGACCTCACCCAACAACGTCCCTTATGATTTGCAGCGGCTGGCAGAGGCCGTGGACGTAGACGTCAAGGGCCTTGCAACCACCTCCGCTTCTAACACTACGAAGATCAACGCCCTCGCTGTTACAGCTTGGACGAACCTCCCGCTCGCGTCGGGCTGGGTGACACTTAGTGGTTCACAACCCATCCAGTATCGCCACAGTGGGATTATGACGGAGATCACGGGTGGATATCTGACCCGTTCGGTGGCACTCAGTGTGGGTACCGCCATTGAAACTACGTTCGGAACGCTACCTGCAGGATTCCGGCCTGCACTACCAGAGACCGGCGTGGGTGCCGTCGGCGTTGCGGGAAACCTAGGTGCTACGGCACAGCGCATTCAGGCAACTGGTGCAGTTCAATTCTCGGCATTTATTGCGGGTGGCACAATGGCGAATACTGGTGGGTATTCAAACTGCCTGATTGTCAGCGCAATGAGTTTCGAGACTCCGTGAGCACGCTGACAGGTGCGTAGTTGCGGCGCTGTGAACTAATAGGATGTGATTAAAGGATGACTGGACAAGTAGAAGCACCAGGGGGGGCACACGTCGTTGTGACTCTCGAATCAATTTACGCAGTGGTGCTCGAAACCCGCGATGGTATTCGTGAGGTCAAGGGTCAAACGGAAGACCTGTCAATCGTCACAGGTGACCACGAAAAGCGCATCAGGAAACTAGAGGCGAAGGTCTACTACACGGCGGGCGCTGCGGCTGCGCTCGGTGGCGGCTTAGGCGTTACGGTAGCGAAAGGATTAGGAATAGCATGAACATTTCACAGAGCACACGCGCGTATATCTACCGGATTCTGCTAGCGGTTCAGCCGCTTGTCGTTGCGTACGGCCTGGTCACTGACCAACAGGCGGCGCTGTGGGTTGGCCTGGGTTCGGCTGTGCTGGGCCTGACCCTGGCATCGGCCAACACCACCACCAAAAAGGGTGACCACGCCGCGTAGCGTCGGCAGTGTGAACTAGGCAAGCAACACGCTCGTGTAGTAGTTTGCAGTGCATGACCACACAAGCCGCCCTGTACGTACGTGCCAGCCTCGACAAGACCGGCGAGGGTGAGAGCGTCACACGCCAGATTGAGGCGTGCGGCGCTCTTGCTGCGTCCCGGTCCTACAGCGTCGTAGACACCCACGCCGACAACGACCGCTCAGCCAAGGGCCACGTACTGCGCCCTGGGTTCGAGGCGCTGCTCAAGGGCATCGCACAGGGGCGCTACGGGGTCGTGGTGGCTACCGAGCTCACCCGGCTCACCCGCAACAAGCGGGACGAACTGCGCCTCATGGAAGCTGCTAGAGACGCCGGGGTGAGCATCGCCCTGGTGCGCGGGCAGGACATCGACCTCGCCAGCGCAAGCGGTCGGCTGGTGGCTGAGATTTTGGCATCGGTGGCACGGCAAGAGATCGACACCATGAGTGAGCGGCTGTCCTCAGGGCTGCGCCAACGGGCCGTGAAGGGCCACCCGCACTGGTCGGCCCGCCCGTACGGCTACACGCTCACAGGGGCACTGGTGGCCCCTGAGGCGGCACTCCTGCGCCGTGCATACAGCGACCTCCTAGAGGGTGCCTCGCTGGCACAGATAGGCCGTGACCTTGGGATGCCGCGAGGCACCGTGCTCAAGGTGATGAAGGCTGCGCGCAACGCGGGACTTAGGACCTACAAGGGCGAGATCGTCGGCAAGGGTGAGTGGCCCGCAATCGTGGATGAAGCCGCTTGGCGGGCCGCGTGTGCCGTCCTGGCAGACCCCGTGCGCGACCGTGGCGGCAGAACCCCCAAGTGGCTCTTGACCGGCATTGCTGTGGGACCTGAGGGCCACACCGTGCGGACCGTGGTATCCCACGGCAGGACGGCCTACAGCGCGCCGGGTGTCTCGCGTGGTGCGGCACAGGCAGACGCGGCGGTGTCCCGGTTGGCAACCGTCGTGCTGGCGATGCCTGAGGCCCGAGGCGTGCTGACCGAGCGTGAGACACCCGACCTGACAGCGGCACGCCAAGAGCGCGCCGAACTGGTGCGGCGTAGGGACGTGGACCTGCCCGAGGGTCTGGCGGCGGGTATCTCGGTGGCACAGGTAGCGGCTGCTACCCGGACCATAAACACCCGCGTCGCTGAGATAGACGCGCTCCTGTTGGACACGCAACGGGCCGAGGTATTCGCGGGCCTGTGGGACGAAGGCCACCTGTATGACGACTACCCGACCGCGCGATTCGACGCGCTGCCACTGCACCGCCGTAGGGCCATTCTGCCGATGTTGTTCACCCGCATATCGGTTGTGCCGGGTCGTGGCCCTGAGGCCGTCCACGTGACGCCTACGGCCCTTGCGCTGCGCATTGTCGAGACCACGACACGCACGGACACGGCGCACCTTGCCGAACTACAAGACGCGGTTACCGCGCTACACGCGATTGCATCGGCACAGCACAAAGCCCTACAGGACTGCACCGGATGACTGGGCCGGACCTGTAGGGCTTCGGAACCGCCTAAGCGGTTCTACTGGCACACACGGTGAAAGGTTAAGGCCGTGTGTGCCAGATTCTATTAGTCAGCGAGGCTGTACCCCGTACCGCCACCACGGCTCTTTAGGCGACTCTCAACTACCTTGCCAGCCTCAACGAGTTTGGTTCGCTCGGTACGCGCCTGTGTGCGCTTGTAGCCCTGGTCGATAGCCCAATCCTCAATCGCCTTTCCAGACGACATAGGGTTCTCGCGCAGGAATTCAAGTATGGCGTCTGAGACATCCTCAGACGCGCTACCGACTGCCAACAGTTCACGGGTTACAGGGTCGTAGTCCAGTCGCATCAGTGGCACGTCAACGTCACGTCCCTCTGCCTTAAACGACCGTCCACCGTCATCTGTGCGGATCAGGTTAGTGATGGTGTCGGGCCAGTCCTCAAGGCCGCTAGAGCCGCGTGAACGGTCACCTGACCACCCTGCGTGAACCGTGAGAATGACCTCACCCACGCCCGCGTCAGATGCAACCTTGTCTAGTTGAATGAGCCACGGGGCAACGTCACTAACGGCGTCCTGAGACTTGCCAGTGAACGCGCGTCCGAACGGGTCAACGATCATCGCAGACACATTGTGTGACTTAAGGATCTCTACCAGTTCGGCGCGGCCTGACGGGCTTGCCATCGGGTTACGCCGACCACGTAGGTTGATGAGCACAAAGCGGTCGAGGTCTAGGTTGTGGTCGATAGCCCAAGCGGCCAACTGAGATCCACTGACCTCGTAGTTGAGGAATGCGACGTTACCTTCTACGGGCGCAGTATCGAACTTGCCTAGGAACTTACGACCCTCAAGGAGACACCGCGCTAGGTTGAGCGTCAGCGTGGTCTTGCCGGTCTTGCGTGGCGAGACAATCGTCATACGTCCCTCTACTGCTAGCAGGCCGTCAATGCGCCAGGCGAGCGGCGTGTTATCTGCCAGGATCTCGCGCAGTGTGCCCACGTCCATCGGCGGTTCATCTAGCGCGTTGAGTTCAGCGTGCATCGACTCAGCCATTTCACGCGCCTGAATGTTCGCCAGCATGTCATACGCTTTGGCGTAAACGTGGTCAGCGTCAACGGTTAGCGGTGGCGGTGCATCGGGCACAGAATCCATAAACATACCTAGGTCGGCGCTCACTTGCTTTCCGCCATTAGTTCATCCCACGTAACAACGCGCGTGCGGTCTGTAGTGCGCTTGTAAACCGAGTCCCAGGTCTCAGGTGCTTCCGAGGCTGCTAGCGCGTTGTGGCGGGCAAGGAACGCCTCTAGACGCTGTACCGTGCCGCCGTGCTCAGCGGCCACCTGTGCGACCGTCATGCCGCTGCGAAAGTCAGCCTTGAGGGACCGCACGAACGGGCGGTTGTTAAGCGGCACGTTGCTGGTGATCTCGTCCACCACTAGGGTAGATACGCGCTTGCCGATCCACTGCTCAGGCGTCTTGTCGTCACTGTCGATCGGGTCGGTCATCCATTCAATGGCGGCGACAGGTAGCCACCGCACTAGAAGGTCCGTGAGGTAGGCGTCAGCCACGTTGTCTAGCCGTACGCTCAGCGCTGCGTGCTGTGCCTTCACCTCTTCGGGCGTGCTGTCCCACTCGAAGATGCTGTCTACCAGCGTCTCTAGGGTCTCCGTGATGCGGGCTAGTAGCTGTTCCTTGTGTGTGCTCATGTTGTAGATCCTTTTCTCTTGGTGTCCGGTAGGTCAACCGAACTGATAAAACAATCTTACCAGTAAAAAACCGTATATGGACGGGCCACTAAACATACATTGTGTATATCGGGATATACGTTGTTACAGCGACTTAGCAGTTTGATCCGGCGAGGTTCCCGGCGAACTTGAAGCGTTTTCCCAGGTCAGAGGCATGATTCAAGTTTTCACTTACTTTCACTCTTTAATACCTATTCGTAGGATAGGTATAGGGGTATGAAACTTAAAACTTACGTTTGTGCAGGTCAGAGCGTTGCAAATCCGTAAGGTTGCCAGACTGCTGGCGAACTTAAAGTCAGAAACTGTATGTCGGGATATACGAAGTACGTGGTTTGCGCTATACCACACTCTGACGAAAAAGTCAAAAACCGTGATAGAATTAGAGATAGGGAAGCACGAATAGAAAGTAACGGTTCGACTATGTATGACGTAACGAAAGATGACATCAAGCGCAACACCCCCCGCGCACGAGCGTTTGCCCGCTCGCATGGCCGCGCCTACGCAGGCGACGACCTAGAGAGCGCAGGGCTAGAGGCCCTTGCTGCGTGTGCCAAGGGGTTCGATACGGCCCGTGCTGGTGCATGGCTGTCCTACTCAAACAAGGCGCTTGCGTGGGCATACGCAGATGAGATGCGGCGGCTGGTGGGACGCACAGACAACGTGCGTCGGCTAAAGAACACAGTGTCGCTAGAGGCGCTTATCGAAGCGGGCTTCGATGTCTAAGCGCCAGGGTAGTGACAATGAACTGCTCACCGCTGTGCTAGATGCGTGTGCGCTCACCGTGCTCACGGGTGGCCTAGTCGCTGTTGTCTCGCTGGTAGCGGGTGCGCTGTGAGTAAGGGCGCGTGGTCAGGGCGCAAGGTCAGTACGGCTCGTGCCTATTGGGCACCGCTATTGCCGCTGCCATGCTGGCGTCCTGGGTGCGGAAAGATGCTGACGCGCGATAGCAAGTGGACAGTGGGCCACATCATCGACCGCGCACGCGGTGGGTCAGTCACGGACGTGAACAACCAATGGCCCGAGTGTGCCCATTGCAATTACAGCGCAGGCGGCAGGCTCGGTGCGGCACGAACCAATGGGGCTCGGCCTGCAACTGTGGTCCGACTTGATAGCGAACGTGCACGCGGGATAAGGGGTCTGTGATGGTGCGGTATTGGTTGGATACCACGGATGAATCCATCGTGGTCGTGTGCGGTGTCCGTGCCTGTGCGTGGCGGCTGCTCTGCTGGGATGAGGCGGTAGGTGTTGTTGCTGTGCTGGCACACAGGGCGACAGAGCATGACTATGTACCGCCACGGATAGGGCTGAACAAGGCACAGTCACGCAATGCTGGTGGGTGCAGTGACCTTGGTTGTGACGCGCCATTGTATGCGAAGGGTATGTGTCGAGTCGCGTACAACAGAGCCCGCTACAAGGCCAGTAGAAAACTGGCAGGTCAAACCGTACCTGCCAAGGCGTTAAGTCAGCGACAGAGGCCGTTACGTGAGTCTGAGTGTGGTTTTTCAGGAACTGGTGATAGCCCGCGCTCGCTTTCCGCTCTCTTTCCCTCCCTCTTAAGCAAGGTTCAGCCATGACCAACGCAATACCAACCCATATCAGTTTCGTTCCCGAGGACACCGATCTCACTTCGGCGCAAGTCGGTTCGGCCCTTCTTGGGTTGCCCTTGTTTGAACAAGGATTGAACGTGGCGCGTGTGCTGGAGGCTAAGGACGCCGACGGCTTGCCGCTGTACCCGACGACCGTAATTCTCTTGCCGCGTCGGTCGCAGAAAACGACCTCAATCTGGGCTGTGCTGTTGGGCCGCATGACACTGATACCGGATTACAAGGTGGTGACGACCGCGCAGAACGGACAGCTTGCACGAAACAAGTTCCGCGAGCACGCCCGTATGCTCGCTGCTAACGGCTGGGACGATGAGGGCACCGGAAATACGATCCGATGGGCGAACGGGTCAGAAGCCTTTGAATTCGCCAACGGATCGCGGCTGTGGGTCGTGGCACCCAACGCCGCGTCGTTCCGTTCCGAGGCGGCCGACACCATGCTCTTTGACGAGGCGGGAGAATACGACCCCGAGAAAAGCGAGGACCTGCTATCGGGTGCGCTACCGCTCATGGATACCCGCCCACAGGGCCAGGTCATCATTGCGGGCACGCCTGCTAAAAGCCGTGCGGGTCTGCTGTGGGACACCTTGCAAGAGGGCCGGGCCGGTGAGCCGGGTACGGGCATTGTGGACTACTCAATCCGTGATTCTGAGGCGTCGGTGATCTACCCGGACGATGACGAGTCGGCTGTGCCGATCCTCAACGTCGAGGTATTCAAGCGTGTGCATCCTGGCGTCGGCACGCTGACCACAATGGTCAAGATGCAACAACGCTTCACAAAGATGCAACTGCCGCAATTCGAGCGTGAATACTTATGCAGGTTCCCCACAAACAGCACGACGCTCGCTATCGATCCCGAGAAGTGGCACAACGGCGAGACAGAAGCCAGCGAACGACCCGACCGCGTAGGCATGGCGTTTGACTGTGCCTATGACGGCTCTAGCGCTTCCCTTGCGTACGCCTGGCGGGACGCTGACGGTAACGCGGTCATTGAGGTGGTGGCGCACCGCCTAGGTACGTCGTGGCTCGCTCGGGTGGCACACAAGGCACAACAGGACCACAAACGCTACGCGGTGGCGTATGACGGCATCGGGGCAAACTTCGACCCTGTAAACGCCATGCTGACGATGAAACCGACGCCTAAAACGCAACGCCTAACCATGAATGACATCCTCGGTGCCGCTCAACGCATTACAAGCGAGATCGACAATGGCACCTTGCGGCACTTCGGGCAGAGCGACCTAGAGGCTGCGGTGGCTAATGCGTCATGGCGGAACGTGGCTAAGTCGGGCCGTGCGTTCGGCGTGAAGGACAATAGCGGCGGTGCTATCAACCCCATTGTTGCGGCGTCCCTAGCGCTTTGGCAGTATGACAAAACAAAGGAGCGTGTGCCGATTTCTATTGCAATGTAGTAAACCCGCAGGTCGGCGGCTTGTGTCGTATTAACTAGTGATGAGCATATTCTCTTGGCTAGGTTTGACGCAGGCTGCCGACCAAATAGTCAACACAGGCATTAGCACCGCCACGCGCGGTGTGGTATCGCCGTGGGCTGGTCCTTCTAGTCTAAACACAATCGTTGTTAACGACCTACTCGGCGTTGACACCCAGACCGTCACCCGCGCACAGGCGATGTCTGTGCCCGCTGTCGCAAAGGCGCGACACCTCATCTGCGAAACCCTCGCCAGACAGCCGCTGAAGGCATACAAGGGCGGCGTAGAGGTCCCCGTACAACCGTCCTGGCTGTATCGCACCGACACCGCCATTGGGCCTCGCTTGCGGGCGATGTGGATTCTCGACGACCTCCTGTTTTTCGGGTGGTCGCTCGTATCTACCAAGCGCGGTGCTGACGGCTCAATTCTGGACGCGGCTCGCGTGCCGATGGAACGGTGGAAGTTTGACAACAACGGCCAGGTGCTCGTTGACAACAAGCCCGCACCTGCCGAAGAGGTTGTTCTCATTCCAGGGCCGTTCGAGGGCCTGCTAACCGCCGCTGCTCGCACTATCCGGGGTGCTATCGCGCTAGAGGACCAATGGAGCGCACGGGTCAAGAACCCCACGCCCATTGTCGAGATTTCTTATGACGGCGACGAGGACCTTACCGACGTTGAGATGCGCGATATCCGCGCCAAGTACGTGTTGGCTCGCCAAGACGTTGACGGCGTTGTCATGGTCACGCCCAAGGGCTTCACGGTCAACGCACAAGGGGACGCGGGCCTGAACCTATTTGTCGAGGGCCGCAACAACGCCGCTCTTGACATCGCGCGGTTCACGAACATCCCCGCGATCCTGCTAGACGCCAGCAACATCAGCTCGTCGTCCATTAACTACGCGAACACCGGCGTCAAGCGAAATGAATTCCACGACTACACGCTCCGTTCGTGGGCACTCCCGCTAGAAGAGCGCTTCTCGCTCGATGACATCTCAACGCGAGGCACGTCTATTGCGTTTGATCTATCCGCACTTACCGATTTTCCCGATAAGGGCATCGGCCCGATTGTTGAGGACTAGAAAGAATGATTAAGGTACAAGGCCTCCTACTAAAGGCCAATGCAGACACCCGAATCCTGGATTATATGCTGCTTCCGTTCGGTGAAGAGGGGCACACGAATGTAGGAAAGATCACTGCAAGCAAGGGCACGCTCACCCTTCCCGATGCGGCCACGCTGGTAGCCAACATGGAGCACGACAGCACAAAGCCGGTCGCGAAGTTCATCTCGCTGACGGAATCTGACGACGGCCTACGGGCCTCGCTACGGATTCTTAACACCACGTCTGGCAACGACCTCCTAATCGAGGCGTCCGAGGGTGTCCGCACCGGTATCTCGGTCGAGATTGACGACCCGATCATCCGCGCAGGTGCCCTTATCGGTGGCGCTCTCAGCGGTGCGGGGTTTGTCACGAACCCCGCGTTCAAGTCCGCTCAACTCGTAGCTGCTGACGCTGGCGATATCCCCGCTGACGCGGCCCAATCCGTTATTGACGCACTTACCAAGGCACTCAAAGACCTCACCGAGGCCGTTGTGCCGACCGACCCCACCACCGATCCGGTTGTGGACCCAAATGCCGCCACGGCAGAAAAGGAAACGAATATGATCCCCGTAACTGCCTCAGCGCCGCAGGGCCTACAGGCCGCGAACGTTCCCGAGATTGCTAGCGACCTCTCCGCTAACGCAATCTTCACCATGCTTGCCACGGCTAACGCCACGGGCAACCGCAAGATGCTCGCTGCGCTAGCCGATATCGTTCCCGCGAACGTCGTGGAGATGACTCAGCCGCAGTTTGTTGGCGAACTGTGGTCGGGCAAGGCATTCCAGCGCAAGATTGTCCCGCTGTTCAACCACGCTGACCTTTCCTCGCTGACGGTTCAGGGCTGGCGCTGGGTTACCAAGCCCACCGTTGCCGCGTACGCGGGAAACAAGACCGCCGTGCCGTCCAACATCGTGGACACCGAGCCTGTGCCGCTTACCGCGTCGCGCATTGCTGGTGCTCACGACATTGACCGCAAGTTCCGCGACTTCAACGACACCGGTTTTTGGGAGGCCTACTACCGCGCAATGACCGAGTCCTATGCCAAGGTTTCTGACACCGCCGTTCTCGGCAATGTCATCACCGCCGCTGGTGCCGCCGTTGCCGGTGCCGTTGTTCCTGCTGGCGTTTCCAAGGGCATGGCGCAGATCGTTGACGGCGCTATCCGGGTTCTCGGTGCTACCGACACCGCGCCGACGTTCGCGCTTGTTGCGCTCAACCTTTACCGCGACATTCTGCTAACCCGCAGCGATGACACGCTGACCTACCTCAACGCGGCCCTTGGTCTCGAAGACGGAACGATCAACTCGTTCCGCGTTCAGCCGTCTGCCGCTCTTGCTGCTAACCAGGTCCTGGTCGGCACCAAGGATTCCGTCACCGTGCACGAGCTCGGTGGTGACGCGCCGATCCGCATCGAGGCTGAGAACATCGCGCTCGGTGGTATCGACGCTGGGGTGTTCGGGTATTACGCCGTGAACATCCACGACGCGTCCGGCCTAGCCCTTGTTGGCCCGAACGTCCCGTGATTCTGGGCGGTGCGGGTTGGGACTGCTCAGCCCGCGCCACCTTCCACACCCACACACTCTTAGGCAGGTGAACACATGGCTCTCGTTGGTTGGCTAGATACCGTAGACCCGCTCGTTATTACTTGGCTGGACGCGCCGAGCGGCGATGAACTGCGTATTTTCCTGGCATCTGCCTACGCGCAATGCCTCGCCTTTGCGCCTGAACTTGCCGTAGGTGCTGTTGTGCCGGATAACTACAAACTCGCACAGTTCTTTCAGACCAAAGCGCTATACCGCTCACAGCTTGCAGGTAGTGGCGATCAGATCGGTGCTGACGGAATGAGCGTCACGGTGTTCCCGATGGACTGGACCGTAAAGAACCTCCTACGGCCCAAGAAAGTCGGGCGTGTGCTGTGACCACGAACCTACGCGCACCCCTTCTAGCGGCCCTAGCGGCCCTTCCAGCGTCCTGGAAGGTCATCGGCTACCCGTACAGCCCTAGCGCCATTACAACCCCGACAATCGCCCTGTGGGCCACTGACCTAGTACCCGCACAGGCGGCAGTCAGCGGACGCTACAAGGTCTCTTACATCCTGCAACTGTTCACGGGTCACCAAGACCCGGCCAAGGCTGACGACGCGCTAGACGCCTCGCTAGGTGAACTGCTCACGGTGCTGTGGGATTCGCAGCAATTTGTATTCGAAACGGCACAACGCACGACCTCGGTGGACGACACGATCCATTCGTGGACAATCACCGTCTCTGGCGGAATCCTCATTGAAAAGGCGGTAATCTAATGGTTGCAATTGCAGTCACCCCACTAGTTCTTAAGAATGTCACGCTCACCATCGGAACGGACGGCTACGAAAAGCATGTAGACGCTGTGACGTTCACGCCGTCAGCGTCGTCCATTACGTGGACCGGCCTCGGTGCGAACACCCACACGGATATGAGCACCGCAACCTGGGTGCTCACCCTTAACTACGCCCAAGATTGGGACACCGTTAACTCGCTGTCGGCCTACCTGTTCGCAAGCGAGGGCCTTACGAAGTCGGTATCGTTCCGTCCGCGCTCCGGTGTCGGTCCGTCGTTCACCGCAGAGGTTGTCATTACGCCCGGTGCAATCGGTGGCGCTGTGAACGCCTATGCCACCGCCTCTGTCACGCTTGGTGTAAACGGCAAGCCGGTCATCGTTCCTGCGGTCTGACGCATGATCTCGGTATCGGACCACCGCGAGCTACAGGCGGCTGTGCTTGCGATGAAAGCGGCCGACCGAGATATCAAGCGCGAGATCAACCGGGCAACGGTTGCCACGATGGGTCCAGAGTGGAAAGCGCTCGTTAATGAGCACCTTTCGGGTATGTCGGCTATGTCAACGCGGATGCTTGGTGTTGGCACACGCATCAAGGGCGGTAACCCGCCCGTGGCTATGGCTGCCAACAGCAAACGCGCTGTAGGTAGTTCCAAGCGGCTTGTGCCTGCTACGGATTTCGCGGCGTGGGAGTTCGGTGCTGACAGGGCTGCTGTGTCCACCTACAAGCGTAAGAGCAAGAATGGTGGCACACACCAAGTGAAGCGCCACGCTAGCCGAGGGTTGCCCGCACGGGCACCCAAGGGTCGTGCTGTGTATCCCGCGTTCAAGGAAATTGCACCACGCATGGTTAGCCTTTGGGTCCAGATCATTGTTAAGAAGTATTACGAAGCATCGGAAGGGAAGTCCTAATGGCTGGCGGAATCAATATTGCCT
>Ga0123337_10003686_pt1 | contig 16142 bp, 15 predicted proteins | sample frozenSSSSmetaG_FD_89792 | JGI IMG/M metagenome (GOLD analysis project Ga0123337, IMG submission 89792) | Glacier valley bacterial and archeal communities from Borup Fiord, Nunavut, Canada, to study Microbial Dark Matter (Phase II) -... | ecosystem: Environmental > Aquatic > Freshwater > Ice >... | reverse complement strand
GGCGTTGTCCACATCAGGTCTGAGTTCTTGCGCTCTCAACAACCATCCTCAAAGCACTGCCGCCCGTTTTGTACAGCACTTTTTGCTCCGCTATCCGGAAATCAGTTTTGGAAATCGCTATATCTTCAGTGCCTGCTCATACTCAGCATCCGAAGCGTAGTCGGTTCTGTGAACCCGTCCCGCATCCATTGTTGCCACTATTGCTGGATGCGGTTTGCGTAAATCGAAGAGGTAATGAGAACGGAAGGAACCTGTGCCAGACCACTTCAGGGTCGCGACGTAGCCAAAAGCGACGTCTTTACCGCTCACTAACTGGCCACTAAACAGCTCAGGCTGGGCGGCAAAGAATGGCGAGAACCATTCCGACGCGGGAGCGGTTTCGATGGCGAGAAGAATCGTTCCGATGGTCTTGCCAAAACCTCCCTCTTCAGGATAGACGATCTGAATGACTTTGCGGCGTTCGACCGTGGCCAGTGTGGTGATCGTCGGGGCCTTCTGGCGATCAATCCACGTGAGCGCTTTTTCCGTCGGCTCGAAGTACTGTTCATCAACGCAGGGCATTTGACTGTCCAGCAGCCTCAGTCGGAACTCCGTCGAAACCTTGGCAGTCCAATTCGGCCCTTTGCCCCATGAATAGAGATAACAGTCTTTTGGAGTGCCCATACGAAGGTTGTCCTCCGCACTCCCATTGAAAGTGATTGCTGCGAACAAGATAAGCAAGAAGGTGCGCACAGGGTAGGGGAAGAGGGTGTGGATCATTGAGAAGCCCGCCAGAGGCTACCACTCCCCACACATGGAGGATAGCAGCAGCACCGCAGTGACGGCCCAAAGCCAGAACCAGATCAGGCCGGCAAAAAACAACAGAGCCAGGTTGATGCCGAGACCGACCAGACCATAGACGAGTCTCTCCCGACCCGTTGTTTCAGTGAACCATTCAAGCATAAGATAGGAGGGTGAGTGCTGCTAACATGGCTTCGCAATCAACTGCCGCAAGGTCGCCATCATAGGATGTTCCTTGATGCTCGGAAACCGCGCGGGCGGAATGAAGGTGACGGAGGAGCCGATGGAGGTCGGCTCGGAGAGGTCGAGGGTGATTGTCTCGGGGTTCAGGCCGAGTCTGCCCCGGATGCCGGCGATGGAGGCGACGGGGATGGAAACCTCCCGCCCGTGGCGCCGGACGCGCAGGGCGCCGTTTTCATAGACCACCGAGTCGGCAGCAGGATATACCATAGTCTGGTATGTCAGGTAGTACACCAGACAGACGGTCATCTGGATGACGGCCGCGATGCAGATCACCTTGAGCGGTGCCGGGCGTGGAATGAGCAGGCTGAGAAAGACGCCGACATTGAGGGCAATCATGAATGCGGGAACGACCCGCCGCTGCATCACTGTCTGGAAGGAGGAGTGCAATTGAGTCATGGCGGGGAAGGGATCGGTCTGGATTTGTATTGGGAGAGAACTGCAGCCTGGGTCTGCTCACTTCTTGAGATCCAAAAAGCGCAGGACGACCGTCACAGGCTGCGTCCGCCAGTTCTCGGTGATGAACTGCTTTCCCTGCTTGGCGGCGGAACCCTGCACGGACAGGAGGCTCCAAGTCTTTTGATCGTTGCTGGCGCAGATGTTGTAGCCGATGGACGCCGGATCTCCGGTCGGAGTGTGTGCACTGGCACTGAAACGGGCATCCATACGAAAGGTTGCCGTGTCGAACCTCATGGCAAGCCCGCCACTGTACCAGCCATGCGCCAAGCTGACTTCATCAAGTTGATTGCTGGATAGAGAGTCGAGAGCCGCATCGGTCGGAGCTAGTTTTGTCAGCTTGGAAGTTTCGATGGCGAAAAATTCCGTTGCTGGCGCGTCTGCGTGAGACAACCCAGAAAAGCCAAGTGCCATCCCAAGAATCAGGGCAAGCAATGGAGGTGAGTGCATGCCGCTCATTAAATCTGAAATACTCCACCAGTGCAATTTCTATGCGATTCCGAAAGGAGGATCACTTCTTGGAAGCTGCCCATGATGAAGGACATCCGTGGACCCTCCCTCCGTGAAGTGATCCCGGCACATCACGAACATCTCGCGCGAACAGCGCATGTCGCACAACCAATCCGGCACAGCATTGGCCAAGGGCTGCGGAGCAAGGAAGGGTTTTTACCGCGATGATGTCCCCATCATGAAAACCATGCTGGCCAATGTGTTTCACGGTATCAATGACATCCGTGTTGAGTCCGTGCCCAAGCCCACGGTGGGACCGGGCGAAGCGCTGCTGCGCATTACAGCGACAACCATCTGCGGTACAGACCTGCACATTGTGCGCGGCGAGTACCCGGTGAAGCCCGGGCTGATCATCGGCCATGAGCCGGTGGGGGTGATCGAGGAGCTCGGCGCGGGCGTCACGGGCTACAACATCGGCGACCGCGTGCTGGTGGGTGCCATCACGCCCTGCGGGCAGTGCCGCGCATGCCTTTCCGGCAAACCTTCGCAGTGCGGCCATGGTCACGGCTGCCAGGCGATGGGGGGCTGGCGTTTTGGTAATACGATCAACGGCGCGCAGGCGGAGTACCTGCTGGTGCCATACGCCCAAGCAAATTTAGCGAAGATCCCCGACGAGGTGACGGACGAGCAGGTGGTGCTGCTGGCGGACATTGCCTCAACCGGCTTTGGCGGGGCGGAAAGCGGCAACATTCAGATCGGTGATGCAGTGGTGGTGTTTGCGCAGGGGCCCATCGGTCTGTGCGCCACCGTGGGTGCCAAACTGATGGGAGCGACGATGATCATCGCTGTCGATGGCGACGAGAACCGGCTCAAAATGTCGCGCAAAATGGGAGCGGATGTGACCCTGAACTTTCGCGAATGCAATGTGGTGGAAGAGGTACTGAAGCTGACCGGCGGCGGCGTGGACGTGGCCATCGAGGCGCTCGGCACTCAGGAGACGTTTGAGGCCTGCCTGCGCTGCCTGCGGCCCGGTGGCACGCTCTCCAGTCTTGGCGTGTATTCCGGCAAATTGCAGATACCCTACGAAGCCTATGCCGCCGGGCTGGGGGATCACCGCATCATCACCACGCTCTGTCCAGGCGGGAAGGAGCGCATGCGTCGGCTAATCAATGTGGTGCAGTCCGGCCGGTTTGACCCCACCATGCTCGTCACACACCGCTTCTCACTGGCCGATATCAAGCATGGTTACGAAGTCTTTGGCAGTCGCGCAGAGGGTGTGCTGAAGGTTTTGATCACGCCGTGAAGAGGCATGCAAATCCCAAGATCTCCTGACCTCATTTCACAGTTGAAGAGCGAAGACTAGGCCCCCACATCGGTGCCTTCGAGTTCCTTGCTGCCGCGTTTCAGCATCACGGCCAGCAGGGCGATGTCCGCAGGATTCACGCCCTGGGCTCTGGCGGCCTGGCCAAGGGTGGCGGGGCGGAGGGCGGTGAGGCGGTGTTTGGCTTCGGTTTTGAGGCCGGGGATGGCGTGGTAGTCGAAGTCGGCAGGGATCATCTTTTCCTCCATGCGGGAGGTTTTGGCGACCATGTCCTCCTGCCGGGTGATGTAGCCGGCGTATTTGACGTCGTTTTCGACGAGGCTCCAGACCTCAGGGGTGAACTGGGAGTAGATCTCGGCGGGCAGCTGGGAGGGGATGCTTTCGGGGCGGCGCAGCCATTTTTCGAGGGTCACACCGTCCAGGCGGACCTCCTGCAGCAGCGTGCGGGCGGCGGCGAGGGCGGTGGATTTAGCCTCCGTATGCCGGATGCGGAAGGGGGAGGCAAGACCGATGGCGGCGGCGAGAGGGGTGAGGCGGAGGTCGCAATTATCTTGACGGAGGAGGAGGCGGTACTCGGCGCGAGAGGTGAAGAGGCGGTAGGGTTCGGTGGTGCCTTTGGTGACGAGGTCGTCGATCATCACGGCGAGGTAGGCCTGGCTGCGCTGGAGCAGGAAAGGGGGGCGGCCCTGGGCCTTGAGCGCGGCATTGGCCCCGGCGATCAGGCCCTGACCGGCGGCCTCTTCGTAGCCAGAGGTGCCATTGATCTGCCCGGCAAAGTAGAGGCCGGAAACACGCTTGGTTTCCAGAGTGGGATGGAGCTGGGTAGGGGGGCAGTAGTCATACTCCACGGCGTATCCGGGGCGGACGATCTCGGCCTTTTCGAGGCCGGGGATGGACCGGATGAAGTCATATTGGACCTCGAAGGGCAGGGAGGTGGAGACACCATTCACGTAAAATTCGCGGGTGTGGCGACCCTCGGGTTCGAGGAAAATCTGGTGCCGTTCCTTCTCCGCAAAGCGCACCACCTTGTCTTCCACGGAGGGGCAGTAGCGCGGTCCGACCCCCTCGATCCGGCCGGAATACATGGCCGACTTGTGGATATTGGCCCGAATGATGTCGTGCGTTTGGGGGGTCGTGTAGGTGATCCAGCAGGGAATTTGTTCCACGTGGAACTTTTCCGGGACCCAAGAGTTGAGGGTAAACTGATTGGGACCGGTGCCGGGAAGGGCGGCAGAGCCCTCGATTGGGGCCTCATCTTCGTCCTCCGGGAGGGTGCCGGAGAGGTAGCTGAAGCGCGGAGCGGGCTCGTCTCCGGGCTGAAGTTCGCACTTGGAGAAGTCGATGCTGCGGCTGTTGAGGCGGCAGGGGGTGCCGGTTTTGAAGCGCTGGACGTCGAAACCGAGCTCACGGAGGCTGTCGGAAAGCGTCGAGATGCTGTCCCCCATGCGCCCACCAGCCTGGTTCTGCTGCCCCACATGGAGGAGTCCGCGCATGAAAGTGCCGGAGGAAATGATCACTGCTTTGGCCCGATAGATCATTCCAAGGCTGGTACGGACGCCGGTGATGGCGTCGTTTTCGACCAGGATCTCAGCGGCATTGCCCTGATGGAGGTCGAGGTTGGGCTGGTTTTCGATCAGCCATTTCATCCGAAACTGGTAAGCCTTCTTGTCGCATTGGGCTCGGGGAGCCTGCACACTGGGCCCTTTCCGGGCGTTCAGCATGCGAAACTGGATACCCGTGGCGTCCGTGTTCCGGCCCATGACCCCGCCGAGAGCATCGATCTCACGCACCACATGACCCTTGGCCAAGCCCCCGATGGCCGGGTTGCAGGACATCTGGGAGATGGTGTCGAGGTTCTGAGTGAGGATGGCCGTCTGGCAACCGAGTCGGGCAGCCGCCATGGCGGCCTCCACCCCGGCATGGCCGGCTCCGCAGACAATGACGTCGTAGTGCTTGGGGAAGGTGTAGAGGCTGGTTGGCATGGGGGCAATGAGACTAACACAGGCCGGAAATTGTTCCATGTGGAACAAAAGGGAATCGCAGACAGCGTTTCAGAGGCGGGGCCAGAAGGGTAGATGGAGGGTCGAAGATGCCGGATGGGGAAGGGGTAGTGGGCCGGAATGAGCGGCCTTCGCGGCTGAAAATGGGCTGCCCATGGGGTGTCGAAAGGGGAGCTTGAGGGATGAGAAGGCTGCGCAGCTGGGGGCAAGGGGGATGGAATCAGGCACCAGAAGAGGAAAAAGAAAGGGAGAGAAAGCGGCCAGTATGCAAGGTTAGGGCAGGGGAGTGATCGGCGTGGTTGGGGCGGAGCATGTTTGAAAACCCTCATTGAAGGAGGAGGCGAAGCACCGACGGACTCGGAATTCTATCCACATACATGTGCAGCGCTGCGCCGAATGCAGCCCCGCATACCGATCCGTAAGGTCCAAAAAGAAGCTGCGACAGCTCGGAGTTGCAGTGCTGCCGACGGACTCGGAGACCGCAGTCCCAGTGGCTGGAGTGAACCACGACAGGTGAATGGTCTCCATCTACCACGCGCCAGAACGGGGCAGATGGAGGATGTCTTGAATCCCATTCCCCCCTCTCGCCAACCCAGCCCTGACTCGCAGCCGCCTGCCTCATCATTGGCTGAAACCGAGAGGTCGATCCGAGTAGACCGATCACCCATTCCGGGCGGCCCGAATGCCATTCGCGTAGCCCCTCGTTCATCTCCTTTTGAAGTCACCACACGTGGCGACGGACATGACTGCCCATCATACCTTTGGTCGCTCAGCACTGCTCTATAGCGGTTCGCGAAACTCAATTCCGTTTAGCAGGCAGGCTCGGACTTGAGGATGATGGGCTTCAACAGCGGCTGGCTGAGGACAACCATCCCTACCAGCGCTGGGCACGCGAGCGCCCAGCGCGAGGTAGGGAGGCTTGTCCTCAAGCCACCGCCGAGCGTCGCCACGCTCACCTCCCGGAAATCAGTATCGCAAAACGCCATCCAAGGATGCCTTTTGAGCCACCAACTTTCACCTTCTGCATCCCACGCACAGGAGGCTGATACTCCCCTGCCGCAGTTCAAACACGATGCTTGCTTCCGGCATGCTTCCCGCTAGTATCGCCCCCACCAATGGCCTCCGCAAACGCCCCCACAAAACACGCTGCCGACCCGATCAATCAGAAGCTCACCGCCGCCGACAAGGTGGAGCTTTACCGCAAGATGGTCCGCATCCGCCGCTTCGAGCAGGTGTCCCTCCAGCACTACCAAGCCGGTCGCATGGGCGGCTTCCTCCACCTTTACATCGGCCAGGAATCTGTGGCCGTCGGCACTGTTTCAGTGATGGGCGAAAACGATCACGTCATCACCGCTTATCGCGATCACGCTCACGCCTTGGCGGTGGGCATGAACATGAACGAGTGCATGGCCGAGCTCTTCGGCAAGGCCACCGGCTGCTCCCGCGGCAAGGGCGGCTCGATGCATTACTTCGCGCCTGACAAAAACTACTGGGGCGGTCACGGCATCGTGGCCGGTCAGACTCCGCTGGGCCTTGGCCTCGCCTACGGTCTGAAATACCGTGGCCTCAAAGGTGCGGCGCTCTGCTTCCTCGGCGACGGCGCAGTAAACCAGGGTGCCTTCCATGAATCCCTGAATCTCGCCGAGCTGTGGGATCTGCCCGTGATCTACGTGATCGAAAACAACGGCTACTCCATGGGCACCAGCCAGCAGCGCTCATCCGCCTACACCGACTTCCTCGCCAAGCGCGCTGAAGGTTACGGCATGGCCTGGGAGCAGTTCAATGGTGCCGACATCTACGAAGTACGCGCCGGAGTCAGCAAGGCCATCGAACGGGCACATACCCTGTCCAAGCCAAGCATCATCGAAATCGCCACCTACCGCTGGGAAGGGCATTCCGTCGCTGACGCCAACAAGTTCAAGTACCGCACCAAAGAAGAAGTCGAGCAGTTCCAAAACGATCACGACCCGATTCAGGTGTGGAAGCGCAATCTTCTCAGCGAAGGTGTCGCCACCGAAGAAGAGCTGAAGAAGATCGACAAGGAAGCGCAGAAGGAAGCGGAAGATTCCGCCGAGTTCGCCAAGGTCAGTCCTTATCCAGAACCCGAGTCCATCTTTGAAGATGTGTACTGGGAAGTGGATAACAAGACTGAAGCCGGCCAGACCGGACGTCACTTCTTCAACGACTGAGTTTAAGGCAGTCGCCTTTTCTCTCCGGAGTCGGGCTTACCCGGCTTGGTGTTGATTGCGGTTATCCCCTTTGATCTGAGGAACTGGTCTCAAGCTCAGATCAGGTGCCTAAACTCCGAGAAATGAGTTCTCGGAGCGGAAACCACATTAATTCATTCAACGCCAATGAATTGCATCACACACCTCTGCCTTGATTCCAAGACAGAGGTCCGCTGACTCACTGCAAGTCAGTCGATCAGCCTTGAGGGCTACTTTGTGGCCGCCGCCGTGGAGGTGATCGTGTCGGCCTGACTGGTCAAGATGATGGCGTGCTTGTCATAGGTCGCCTTGGCTTCCACGAGCTGCGACACGTAATTCAGCGCCTCGTCCAAGGGGACGTTGGCCAGCGAGAGGCTGAGCTTGCGCTTCGCCAAGTCCTCGCCCTTCACGATCACGTTGGGCACCACTTTACCGCCGCTCGCATTTTTGGACAACGCCCGCAGACCCTCGATGGCTTCGGTCAGTGTCACGTCATCCATGGACACCTTCGGCAGAATGACGGCGGCATATTGGTTTTTGAGCGAGTTGTCCTTCGGCTGGTAGTTGGCGCGGATGTAAGCCAGCATGTTCGCCGTCTCGGCGTGCTTCGGGTTCGCCGCCGCCACACGGGAGAGCAGCTTGTACGCTGTATCCAACTCACCCTTGTAGTAAGCGGCGCGGCCTTGCTGAAATACCGCGTTCAGATCTTCCGCTTGGGCAGAAAAGCCGGCAGCAGACATAAAAAAAGCAGTCGTCAGAAGCGCGACTGCCGTGGAAACCTTGGACCCAATCATTGATGTTTTCATGGTGGTAGATGGATTTGAACTGATTTCATCAAATCGCTGAAAGAATGTCAAGATCGCAGACGCACCGCAAAGCTTGATGCCGTGCACATCCTGCTCCATCGGTGAAGCATGCCCCCGCCGAAAAAAACCGCTGCCAGCCAGGTGAATGTCTTCATCGGCAGCGATGAAGCGCGCGTGAAGGAAGCCGCGCTCATGCTCGTGCGCAGCCTCACGCCACCGGACGCCGGAGACTTCAGCAACGACATCATCGACGGCTCCGCCGACAACGCTGAACACGCCGGCAAGATCTGCTCGAATGTGTGCATGGCGTTGCAAACATTGCCCTTCTTTGGTGGCAGCAAAGTAGTGTGGTTGAAGTACGCGAACTTCCTCGGGGACTCCGGTCCGGGCAAAGGACAGGATGCGGTGAACGGATTCGAACGCATCCTTGATGTGATCGAACGTGGCCTCGGCAGTGACGTGAGTTTTGTCATCAGCGCGAATGGCATCGACAAACGGCGCAACACCTTCAAGCGCATCTCGAAGATCGCCGCCTTCGAAGTCTTCGACAAGCCCGACACCTCACGCGCTGGGTGGGAGGGACCTGTGCTCGCCATGGCTTCACGCAAAGCCAAGGAACTCGGCATCACCTTTGAAAGCGGTGCGCTGGAGCTGCTGGTACAGATGGCCGGCGATGACACACGGCAGATGGAGAACGAGCTCGAAAAGATCGATCTCTTCCTCGGCGAGCGCCGCCGCGCCGGACTGAAGACCGTGCAAAGCATGGTGTCCATGAGCCGCGCCGGTGTGCTGTGGGATCTCGGCAACGCCATCGGCAAACGCGATCTGCCACGGGCACTCGAGCTGCTCAGCACGCTCATGTATCAAGGGCAGAACGCCATCGGCCTGCTGCTCGCCGCCATCGTGCCGCGGGTGCGCAGCTTGCTGCTCATCAAAGACCTCGGCTCACGCCACAAGATCAACAAGTTCAATTACGCCGGCTTTTGCTCCTCGCTCGAAAGCCTGCCTTCGACGGCCACCTCGCATCTGCCGCGCAAGAAAGATGGTACCGGCTTCAACGCTTACCCGATGTTTCTTGCCATCCCTGAAACAGGCAACTTCTCGCTCGAAGAACTCCACGCCGGATTCAAAGCCTGCCTCGCTGCCAACTCCAAACTCGTCACTTCATCGCTCGATCCCAAACTTGTGCTTGAGCGTCTTCTCGTCGGCCTGCTCGCCAGACAATCCCGCTAATCCATCATGTCCACTTCCACGATTCTCGCCTGTCTCGCCATCGGCATCGTCAGCGGTATTGTCGCTGCCTTATGCGGCGTCGGTGGTGGTGTCGTGATGGTTCCGGCGTTTGTGTTCTTCCTCAAGCTGCCGCACAAGACAGCCGTCGCGACTTCGCTCGCCATCATTATTCCCACCGCGCTGATGGCCACCACGCAGAATGCCAAGCATGGCTACGTGGAATGGAAAGTCGCCGCCATCACCGCGGTCTCCGCGTCCATCTTCGCCTACTTTGGCGCAGGCTGGTTGAAGTCGATGAGCAACGAAACACTCACGCGCATCTTCGGCATCATCCTCGTCGTCTTTGGCACGCGCATGCTGCTGCAGGGCAAGGCTTGAGGCCTTACCAAACCAGCGCGTCGAGAAAGAACGTGGCCACCATTCCCAGCGCCACGATCAGGCGCAGGACGAGGCCCACGCCGGTACCCAGCAGAGATCCCCAGGCCGATTTCGCCGCAGGCTGCAGCCTCTTTTTGGCAAAGATCAGCTCAAAGGAAACGCCACCGATCAACGGACCCAGCACTAGGCCAAAGGGGATGAAGAACATGCCCACGATGCCACCGATGAACACACCGGCGATGCCCCAGCGGCTCGCGCCAAACCAGCGTGCGCCCATCGCACCACTGACAAAATCAACGACATAAGATAGCACCAGTCCGAGTGATAAAATCACAAAGCCCCAGGTGCTCATGCCTGATTCAGGGCGCAGCACGGTATGCAAAATGCCTGCCGCAAAAATCAGCAGCGGCCCCGGCAGAAAAGGTACCACCGAACCAATGATGCCCACGAGAAGCAGGCAGATCGTCAGCGACCACACGCCCCACATCTGCCACGGCATCGTGGTAAAGAAGTGAGCCGTCGAGTGCCAGGCGTTGGTGAGCCACTCAGTCATCGCGCCATTGGGTTTTGGATTCGACCGGCTGCCGCACGCTCTTCGGCCAGTTCAGTCCGGCACGCGGCCAGCCAAGGTAAATGAGGCCCACGCAGCGATCTTCCGCGCCGATTTCCAGATACTCTGAAAACTCGCGCGTGCCCAGCAGGGGAGGGGATGACCAGTAGCATCCCAGCCCAGCCGCTGTGGCGGAGAGCTGCAGATTTTGCAGCGCACAGGCCACTGCCTCGATCTCTTCCACTTCGGGAATCTTTGCTCCACCACGTCGCTCCATCACACCGGCGATCACCACCGGTGAGAGCAACGGGTTCTCGCTCATCTTCTTCATCTTGTCCTCGCGGAACTCGTTCGCCGGTGTCGTCTCGCGATAAACGCGCTGCATCGTCTCCGCGAGTCGCGCACGGCCCGCGCCTTGATGCACGATGAATTTCCACGGCTCCGTCAAACCATGCGTCGGCGCCCACGTCGCATCTTCGAGCACCTGCGTGAGCAGCACACGCTCCACACTACGCGTCGCATCCATGTCCACCGGCTTGATGGAACGACGGTGGCGGATGAGCGCGCTGAGTTGGGAGTGCGTGGCGATGTCAGACATGAGCACGCGACTCTTACACCATCGGCAGCAGTTTGCTCAAGGTCAGTGTCACCAAGAGTCCGATGATCGAATCTGCCGTGAGTTGAAGTGACCAGGTGCGCAGGGTTTCCTTCTCGGTCATGCCGCTGAGGCGGTTCACCACCCAGAAACCGCTGTCGTTCATCCAGGAGCAGAACATCGCGCCGAAGCCGATGGCGGTGAAGAGATAGACGGGGTGGCAGCCGAGCTGCGTGCCGACCAGCATGGGTGCCATGATGGAAGAAGTGGTGAGCATCGCCACCGTAGCGGAGCCTTGTGCCACACGAACGACGGCGGCCACCAGCCAGCCCAGCAGCACGAGATTGAGGCTGTAGCCCTGCGCCAGCACCTTCACTGCATCGCCCACACCTGCGCTGCGCAAAGCCAGACCAAAGGCACCACCGGCGCTTGTAATCAGGATGATCATCCCTGCGGTTTCCAGCGGCGGACCGACGAGCTCTTCCACTTTCTTCAAACCAAAGCCGCGCTGCTTCGCCAGCACCCAAAGTGAGATGGCCGCACCAATAAATAGAGCGATGTTCTTGTGCCCGATGAAGTCCACCCAGGCACGCACGGCCGTGAAACTCTGATCGCCACCGAAGACGTTCACCAGCGCCACACCCCAGCCTGCGCCGGTGGCAGCGCCTTTGTGCGCGAGTTCAAACACCGTCGTCAGGCTGATCAAGATGATCGGCAGCAGCACCGGTGTCATGCTCCAGAAGAAGCTCGGCAGCTCGCTCTCCGGCTTGACGCTTGCATCCTTCAGGTCATCCATGGAAACACCGCCTGTGGCACGCAGCGGCACCTCGGTGCGGCGGTTCAGCCACTTGCTGAACATGAAACCAAACACGCAGGTGATGGCACCGATCAGCATGCCACCGATGATGGATTCGCCCACATTTAGGTGCAGGTCATCCACCACCGCCACCGGTCCCGGATGCGGCACCGTCATGGAGTGCGTCACCGTCCCGCCACAGCAGATCGCCATCAGGTAGAGCGTGTAATCCTTCCCCGTGCGCATGCGCAGCGCCATCGCCAGCGGCACCATCAGCATGAACATCGTGTCGAAAAAGATCGGCGCACTCAGGATGAAGGTGCTCCACAGCAGCGCCCAGCCCGCATGCTTCTCGCCAAAGAATGCCAGGAAGCGGCGCACCACCTTGTCCGCACTGCCGCTTTCCATCAGGCACATGCCAATGATCGCCGCCAGCGCGATCGAGATGGCGATGTCACGCGCGGTGTCGCCCAGTCCTTTGGACACCATCTCCACCACGCCAACCATGGAAGACATCGCCTTCACCGAGCCGTCCTTTTGTACAATGTCCCACGAGCTTTTGTTCGCGAGCAGGCCTGCCAGCAAGGCCGCGAGGATCAATGCCACAAACGCATGCATGCGGAGCACGCTGATAGCGATGATGATGAAAGCGACGCTGATAGCGAGAACGACGAAGGGCCAGTAGCTGGCCGAAGTTGCGGCAAGGAGAAACATGGCCGCGATGCTGGAGGGAGGCAGTGAACACGTCAAGACATTCGACAGTGGACTTCCCGCCTGACTCCGCTTCTTTCAGCCGCGCATGAAACCAGCCTATCTCCGCCTGCTCTTTGTCTTGCTCGTCATCGTGGCGGGAGCGTTCGGCGTTTCGCGGCTCGATTTCGATGTGGATCCGCTCAGCCTGCTGCCGCAGGAACTGCCAGGACTGCAGGGCACACGCCTGCTGCGTGAGCAGAAGCGCAATCTATTGCTTATCGCCGTGCAGGCCGATGATCCTGCAATGGTCGAGGTCACTGCCGATGCCCTTGCCGAACACCTGGCCGCCAAGCCTGAGCTCTGTGCCAGCGTGCGCAGCAAATCCCTGCTGCAATCCGATCCCGCGATCATCGCCGAAGTCGTCGCCTATCTCTGGCTCAATGCACCACCGCAGGAGGTGACGAAGCTCATCTCTTCACTTGATCCCGCTTCGATCACGGCCTTGCTCGCCAAATCCAAGGAGGCTGCAGCATCATCTCTGGATCTGCAAAACGCCACGCTCAGCGGTTACGATCCGCTCGGCCTTGCACGCGGTGCGCTGGCGCTCATGACCGGGGGAGGGGACATGAGCAGTCTGATGAGCGATGAATTCAGCAGCGCCGATGGCACGCTGCGCCTGCTGTTTGTCACACCTCCGGGCCAGGCGCTTGCTGACTATCGTGCGGCCAATGCGTGGCTCACGCAGATCAAAAAAGCTGTGCGCGAGGAATGGCTGCCGCAGCAAAAAGAACTCGCGGGTGTGAAGATCGGCTTCACGGGAGATCCAGCGTTTCAGGCAGAAATCGCCACCGGGATGGAAGGGGACATGCGGCAGTCGATTGGTGCCGTCACCTTCATCGTCGGCTTCCTCTTCTGGCTGCTGCACCGCAGCGTGAAGCCGCTGCTCTGGTTGCTGCTCGCCATTCTCTGCGCCAACCTGCTCACGCTCGGCACAGCGGGCGTGATCTATGGCTCTCTCAACGTGATGTCGATGGGCTTCGCTGCCATCCTCACGGGATTGATTGAGGACTTTGGCGTCTACGGCCTGCACGTGGCCCGCGAGCACCCGGGCGAGCGATTTGGCAGTATCTGCCGGCGAGCGCTGCCCAGTGTCACGTGGTCTGCCGTCAGCATCGCCGGCATCTTTGCCATGCTGGGTCTCAGTCAGCTTCCCGGCGTGGCGCAGCTCGGTGTGTTGTCTGCGCTAGGAGTGTTGATCGGCGCAGCGGTCATGATCTTCGGCTTTCTGCCCCTGGGTATGACCACGGGCAAACTGGTGGAGCATCATGGCAGCATTCGCCTGGCCATGAGAATGCAGGGCATCATGGTGTGGCTCGTCTTGATCTCCCTCATCGCCGCCACGGCGGTGGTGGGCTGGAAGGGTCTGCCGAAGATGGATTTCGGCTCTGCCGTCCTGCGTCCTGACAAGAGCGAGGCCTTCGATGTTCTGGAAGATATCGAGCAACGCATGCTGAACACCAGCAACGAGCCGGGGCGCAACGTGCCAGTCGTCTTCGCGGCCGCCGATGCCACCGCCCTGCGCCAGAGCATCCTTACTGCCCAGAAGACGCTGAACAACGACGAAGTCGAAGCCCAACTGCTGCCGCTTGCATTGGTTCCCGATGCGGACGCGCAAAAGGCAAATCTTGCCGCGCTGCTATCCCTCGCTGCACGCAAAGACGCACTCAAACAAGCCGTCGATGCCGCCGGATTCACCGACGTCGCCTATGCCCTGACGCAGAATGTCTTCAAGCAGCTGCGTGAATGGGACGCAGCCAAAACAGCGCTGCCGCTCTGGCCCAAGCCCATCGTACTCGAAAATCTAGGCGGCATTGTGTCCCAGCATGACAAACACGGTTTGATGGCGATGGGTTCCATACGCCTCGCGCCGGGGCGGTCCCTGGAGAACGCGCCCGTCTTGCATGAACTGGAAAAAGTCCCTGGCGCTCATCCCGCCGGCTGGGCCTTTCTGCGCACATCGCTGGAGCCCCTGCTGAAGCGTGAGATCCTGTACGTCGTCGTGCCCACTATCGTCATCGCCTGCCTCCTGTTTCTGCTGGTGTTTCATGGCTGGCGGGAGCGGGCGTTCGCCTTCTTCACCCTCGCGGCCAGCGGCTGGATTCTCCTCGGTGGCATGTCCGCCTGGGGCCTGACCTGGAATCTGATGAGCGTCGGGGCCATCCCCCTCTGTCTGGGTCTGGGCCTCGATTTCACCATCCATGTGATGCATTCCCTGCGCGAGCCCGGCATGACCCGCGAACGTGTCGCCTCGCTGGGCCGTTCGCTCGCCTACTGCGGTCTCAGCACCGGCCTGGGCTTCGGTGCCCTCGCCGTAGGCAGCAATCGCGGACTCATCACCCTCGGCATGACCGCCATGATCGGCGTGCTCACCGTGCTGATCACCGCCGCTTTCGCCCTGCCGTGGGTCTGGTTCCGGCGGAAAGACTGAACCCGTGGGTGGGCTTTCCACCCTGACTTTCCCCACCCCTGATTTTTCACTGGCGCAAACGCTCGTCCCGAGTACTATGCTCGACTCTCGGTAGAGATGGTGGCCGTAGTTCAACGGTAGAGCCCCAGATTGTGATTCTGGTTGTTGCGGGTTCGAGTCCCGTCGGTCACCCCACTTTTTTCATGGAGTGCTGCCGGACTTCCGGCTACAACAAGCACACATGCAACCGCTGGAACAAGTCATTGGCCATACCTTTCTCGACCCCGCGTTGCTCCAGCTCGCGCTCACGCACGGAAGCGTCGGCTATGAAAACCAGCGCGTACATTCAGACAACCAGCGCCTTGAATTCCTCGGCGATGCAGTGCTGCAGCTCGCCCTGTCACATCTGCTCTATCAGCGCCTTCCCCAAGCCGACGAAGGCGTACTGACCCAGGCACGTGCCCAGCTCGTCTCCACCAAGGCGCTGGCACGCATCTCCCGCCGCATCGGACTCGGTGCCTACCTGCACTTGGGGCGGGGTGAGGAGGCCAACGGCGGCCGGGACCGCGAATCCACCCTCGCCGATGTCCTCGAAGCCGTCGCAGGTGCCATCCACCTCGATTCCGGAACAGACGCGGCTCATCAATTTGCCGCACGTCTCTTCGCCGAAGATCTCGAAGCACTGAATCGCGGCCAGCTGGATGCGAATCCCAAGGGACAGCTTCAGGAACTCATTCAAGCGGTGGGCGTGGAAGCGCCGCTCTATGAGATCGTCGGAGCTGAGGGGCCGGATCACGCAAAAAACTTCATTGCCACCGTCACCTGGCGTGGCACCCAGCTCGGGCGTGGCACCGGGCGCAGCAAAAAAGACGCCGAAGTGGTGGCAGCCCAGGCCGCGCTCGACAATCCAGCGCTCCAAGAATTGCTGCGAACAACTCGTGCACAACTGGACCAACAAAACCGCAGGTCATGAGAGTAAAGGTGAACAGTCCGGGTTGTTCGAGTTCGCTCACAATTCCTGCCGGATCCGTTCACAGCTCGTCTGCCCGTGGAACCCTTGTGTTTCCAAAGGGGAACCCACTTGTTGCGCTTGTTCGCAGTACTTACGGATATGAGTAATTTAACAAACTAGCTAACCCCAATCATAAGAGCTGGGAACAAGTCAGCTTT
>Ga0123337_10003685_pt1 | contig 16144 bp, 15 predicted proteins | sample frozenSSSSmetaG_FD_89792 | JGI IMG/M metagenome (GOLD analysis project Ga0123337, IMG submission 89792) | Glacier valley bacterial and archeal communities from Borup Fiord, Nunavut, Canada, to study Microbial Dark Matter (Phase II) -... | ecosystem: Environmental > Aquatic > Freshwater > Ice >... | reverse complement strand
GCTTGAAAGTGATTACCCGTCTCGTGAATGGGTAAGGCGTAGAGTGTGGCGAGGCGTTCACAGACAAGAGCGGCAAACTGCGGGTGGGTGTTGACTCCCGTCCCAACGGCTGTTCCGCCCAGCGCGACCTCGGCAAGCTCACCTTGCGCCTGTATCAGCCGTTTTGTGCCTCGTTCGAGCTGGCCCGCGTAGCCCAAAAATTCTTGCCCCAGCCGAATGGGTGTCGCATCCTGCAAATGGGTACGTCCCGTTTTGACAATCGGCATGAATTTCTCAGCCTTTGCTTCCAATGCCTGTCGCAGCAAATTGAGCGCGGGTAGCAGGTCCTGCTCGATGCTCATGAGCGCGGAAAGATGGATCGCGGTGGGAATGACATCATTCGAGGATTGCCCGAAATTCACATGGTCGTTGGGGTGAACTTTGCGTGAGCCGAGCGAGCCGCCGAGCAGTTCGCTGGCACGGTTGGCTATGACCTCGTTGGCGTTCATGTTCGTCGAAGTGCCGGAGCCTGTTTGGAAAATATCGAGTACGAAGGCTGCGTCGAGCTTTCCGTCGATGACTTCTTGTGCCGCGCGAACAATCGCCTCGGCGGTCTGCGCGTTGATCGTTCCCAGTTCCACATTCACCTGGGCCGCCGCCTGCTTGATCGCCCCAAGTGCGTGGATAAACTGGCGCGGAAAACGTAGATCGCTGATTGGGAAATTGAGAACGGCGCGTTGCGTACTCGCGCCGTAATAGGCGTTGGTAGGAACCAACATCTCGCCCATTGAATCACGCTCAACACGGGTATTTCCGATAGTCATACAACCTCCTCGTTGTGGGAGCAGAATGATGGTGTTTGTCAGTTAAAAACTCGTGTCCGATGAAAAAATCTGGTAGCCTGAAAACCTTTGTTATAGGTGCGCTGATATCTCCTGTAGAAGCCACGAGTTGCCATCGGGATCGCTGAATTGGACATACTTAACGCCCCCCAGGTCGTTGACCTCGCTCACATCAACACCGCGACCAGCAAGTGCTTCACGAGCCTCAAGTATATTCGCAACGACCAGGTGCAGGGCCTTGACTGTTCCGGGCTGCATTGCTGAAATGTCGCCCATACCAGTCCCAATAACGATTGAACACGCCGACCCAGGCGGCGTGAGCTGGATCACTCTCATTCCGTTGCCGGGCTGTACGTCATGGTCTACGTGAAATCCCACTTTTTCCATGTAAAAGGTCTTGGCGCGGTCAACGTCAGAGACTGGTATCGGTACAAGCTCAAGTTTCATATCTATCTGCATTACTGCTCCATTTTTCTCTAGCCCTTTCCGCGGAAATCGGCGAAAAGATAGGTATCTGGGAAACAAAAATTTATGGTTCTCCCGCAGACGCGCTGATGCTAGTACTCATGAGCTTTCATCTTCGTCATCCTCACTAAACGGCCCAATAGGTTGCGTTGGATTAAGAAATCGACAGGCAATTAATCGCTCTCGAATCTCTTCAGCAGCGTGAGGAGTCAAGTTGCGGAGCGAGCGAAACTCTTCTTTCCGCAAGGAGAAGAGTTGGCGAACAGTGCTGATACCACTGCGCCTCAAGCAGTTGTAGGGTCGTACAGTAAGACCCAGCGATTCAATAGGAGTATCATCGTCTTCTATCCCAGTGGCAACCAGATGCTTTCCCATAAGTATCTCCTTCCTCAAAACCTCTTCTCATGCGGCGCGAAGCACACGAGTGCGCAGCAGGTCGAATTTGGCACGACCATGTATGCTGCGCTTGATCAATTTGAGACGATTGACGTGCCCTTCTGTTGGCCCGTTGGACATCGACTCTTGTGAGGCTGGGTCTCCCGCAAAGTGACACTGTTGGCGAACCCATTAGTAGTAGGGATACTTCCCTCACGTTGAGCATGAACGTTGATCAATATCTCCCACTGAGAGGAAAAAAATGCCTTGTTTTCACAGTATTCCTCCCCACTTTTTCGGTTCGCCAACAGTATCAGAAAGCGGGAGAACCCAATTGTTGTGTCAATAGACAAGAAGATAGCGAATGTGTACAGGGGATATTATATCACCTCGCAGATACGGGAGTGAAGCGTACCCACGCTCCACTCCCGTATCTGTAAACACCCTAGAAATCGTCCAGGTGGGGCGGATAGTGTAGTGTTTGTTTCTCGTCCAGGTCGTGCTGCGGCAAGGTGAAACCGGATGAAATATCCAGGAGATGCACAAACGCATCAACGATAATCGGGTCAAAGTACGTCTCGGCGTCCGCGAGTATACGCTGGCGCGCCTCGGTCATGGACAGGGCGTTTTTGTAAGGCCGCCACGAAGTCAACACGTCGTATACGTCGGCAACCGTCAGGATGCGCGCGCTAATGGGGATATCCTCACCACGCTTCCCCGCTGGATAGCCGCGCCCATCCCATGCCTCATGATGGTATAGCACCGTCTCGACGTAGAAAGGGTCCACATCGCAGCCAATCAGAATACGCGCACCAATGATTGGATGCTGCTCCATTTTGCGGCGTTCCTCATTGGAGAGTGCGCCCGACTTATTCAGGATGTCGTTGGCGATCCATGTTTTGCCCAGGTCGTGAACGAGGGCGGCTAGCGCGAGGTCGCGTGCCTCACGACGGGTCCAGCCAATGTAACGGGCCAGACGCTGGACATAGGTTGCCACCCTACGTGAGTGTTCGTAGGTGACGATATCGCGCTCCTGAATACTTGTCGCAAACGAGAGGATCACTTTGCGCGTCTCTCGCTCATGCTTAACATATGCTGCTTCCACCACATTCGCTCCCACCTCGCCGACACAGACAGCCAAAATAGCTGCTGTCGCGTCTCAAACAAAAAGGACACATTGAAGATGAAGAATGATACAATATTATAGACGTAAGATTGCCGACACAAACAAAAACGCTTGCTCTTGTTAGTGTAGCTGGGATGATACTTCCACAATATATTAATGTTTCGTTTTAGCTTCTGTCTACGCTTGCTTGCAAATAAGGTACTTTTGTCTATGCCTGTCCTGTTTGTGGCCTATGTCGAGGTGAGGGCCAGGTTACGTCCTAAAGTAGAAGTGGGCCATGACGTGTACAAAAAAATAGGTGCAAGCAAATATTTGACAAACGCTGAAGAATGTAGTATCATACAGAAGTTGACGCGGGATAGAGCAGTGGTTAGCTCGTCGGGCTCATAACCCGGAGGTCGCAGGTTCGAGTCCTGTTCCCGCTACCAAGCCTCAACACACACATCGACGCGGGATAGAGCAGTGGTTAGCTCGTCGGGCTCATAACCCGGAGGTCGCAGGTTCGAGTCCTGTTCCCGCTACTACAGCAAGGCCCTCGGCTTCGTTAGCGAAGCCGAGGGCCTTGCTCATTGGAACTATTTACAATCACCATCAACTGCTAAAACTGCATCTACGCTGTCCTTGTGTCGTGAGACGTGCTGGCCTGGGGTCGTTATTAGCCCTTGACATGGGTGCTATTATAGTGAGGTAGAACAAGAGACATGAGCGCAAGCGTTAAGCAGCGTTGGTTGCTGAACCCGCTCTAGCCCTATTACATGGTGGCGTAGCTCAGTCGGTAGAGCAAGGGACTCATAAGCCCTGTGTCACAGGTTCGATTCCTGTCGCCACTATTCTTTTTTAAGAGAGCCTGTCTGGTACGCGTACCAGGCAGGCTCTCTTTTCGCAGGCGAGATTTATACGCCATAAACATCTATTTTTGACTTCCGATTAAACCAAAAACAGGCATGACAAGTTATCCACATACTTTCAGTAAAAATGTGGATAACTCACTAGGAATGTGGATAAGAAAGCGTAACTGGGGTTTAGCCTATCCGTTGGGCAAGGGTAACGGGAATTACCACAAACGCGCCATTGTCCAAACGTAGACGAATTGCACGGCTCTGCACTCCTGATAGAAAGACCTGCTCATACGCAAAAAGATACTCTACCTTGCCTGTTGCCCCCTCGTGTTCTCCACCACTTACACGTACCCGCGCCCCAAGTGTTAGCGACAGGTCTTGCTCGACTGGTTGCCAGTCACGTTGTATCTCTTCTGGTGCAAAGGAAAGAATCAGTTCAGGCTGCACCCCCCAACGTGTAGAGGTAAGCCCCGAAAGCAGAATCACTTTTCCCCGATGCCGCCGTAAAACGTCCAGTACAACCTCATCCATCGGTGCTGCCCCTAAACCCTCGGTACAGACGATGGTCAAAGCGGGAAGCGTGGCCTGCGCCTGCTCAATATCGTGTTCCCCGAACAGTTGTAGTATGTCGGTGTGCAGGAAACCCTCGAAATCTGGCAACGCGATGCTCCCCGCGACGATACCAGTTACACCCGCAAGCAATGCCTGACGTACCATTGCGAAGGTCAGGGTTCCAGAGATAACCAGGATTGCGCCGGCGGACAATTGTTGTTGCAATGTATCGTCCTGTACGATATTCAACACACCCGCAACCTGATTGCCAGCACCGATTGCACCGCGTATCAGGGTGGCCTGTCCCTCAAGCACAACGCCACCACGTGGTGTAAGTTCAACGACGCGCCCGTACATTCCTGCTGGCACAACTTCAACATTTGCGCCTTTGCCCGTTGACGCGCGTCGTTCCATACGTAGCACCGGCTGATCGGGATATACATCCTGTCCTACCGTCACCACTGGTACGCCCCGTAGCAAAGAACCACCCTTATACCCGCCAGGCCAACGCTCCCGCCTCACGAGCGTCTGCGCGACCACAGACCACCCAGGCTGATAGGCCATCATTTCTCCCACACTCCTTCCAATAACTACGCGCTACACCACGTTACAACGCCCCTATTGCCTGCATCCACTGCATGACCCGTGCCTGTCGCTCTTCCTCTTCGGTTGGCAACACCAGAGGACGCCCACGCGCGTCAATGATAAGGCCCACAAGTCCGCCGTCGATCTCCTCCGCCGCCCGTGCGCGTTCCCCTGGTCCAAGTCCTACATCAACCGTTGGCGCGGGAAAAAGGGTTAGCAGAGCCTGCTCGTTTGCCCGCAGAGGGATAACCTCGATTGTACCCGCGATAACATCAACCTTGTGTTGACGCCCATTGCTGTACTCGACGCCCACCGTGAGGGCGACCTGCCCCGCTTGAAGCTGTCCATACGGAACAACGCAGGTTCCAAGCCGATGCGTTACGGCGTCGTTCTCGTTGACCTGTACGGCTGTGATCGGGGCCACCGTCGCAACCGCGCCAAGTTGGGAAATCAGCATCGTTTTGTCCAACACAAGCGAGGTCACGCCTCGCGGTTGCAGCGCGTCCAGCAGCATCAGCGCGACCTGTCCATACTTGGGTGCATGTGCCAGAACCCCGCCTGTTGCCAGGATTAGGTCCGCGTCGGGCCATTCGAGCGTACTCTTGCGCGCCATCTCAATGGTGAGCAACATGGCTTCACGGGCGAACGCGTGGCATATCTGCAACTCACGGGTGCTGGTCGGCAGTATATGTGGGTGCGCCACGCGGTTAATCGCGAACTGACGCAGCTCGTCCTCTGTAATCTTGAACGGCAACCAACGGGCGATACGTTGTGTACCCGCCTGCTGCAATACCGCGCCGACGCCGGATGCGACACCCGTACCCGCGTTGACGTTCGGGACAAACTCGCCCTGCTCACCCGCGAGCATGACCGTTGTCGTTGCGCCTCCAACATCAACCGCTGTAACATTCATCGCGTAATGTTGCGCCAGGAAACGCACAAGACTACTGAGTGATGTCGCGGTTGCGACGGGCTCGGCACTTGACCACGCTTGAAGACGATCATAGCCGGCGAGACGATGCATAATTGCGCGCTCGTGCAACGTGCCAACCGCGATGCTGATCGAGCCAAGTTGGGCCTGTGAGACAAGCGAGTCAACCCGTGTCACGTCTGCGACACCGTATAACATACGCCGCACCGCCTCTATGTACTGCGAAGCACCCGCGTAGAGTACGGCACATTGTGGCGTACCATTGCCGGATTGCGCTCCATACTGCTCTTGCCGCTCTTTCGCGGCGTTCACTAACAACTGACACGCTTCTTGTAAGGGTGTTGGACCTGCTAGCCCATCGGCTGCACCTACGATCAGCGCGGCCTGCGGCAGAATTTCGCGCATGTGGCCTAGTTGTCGCTCCCACTCTAATCCAAGCCGTTCCTGTGTCCACCCGTTCTGTGTCTGTCCCGCGCCAACGGATACCGGACTTGCGGAGGTTGCCGCGATAAACGACGGTGATGGAATCGCGTGTATTTCCGCATAGAGGCCCGACACGGCTTGTTCAGCCAGTGCCTCCAACGTTGGACTTACTGCGCCCAATACAACGAGCTGGATCGGTTGACCCGCGCTGACGGTAGCAATAAAGGCATCAACACCGTCCCCGCTCTCTTCTTCGGGCGTGATTAAATTTCCCTGTCTAAAGAACTGACGGCCCGTAATTTGTTCGATGACGCCAATGGCTTCAACAATTCCCTGTGTGATATCGCTTTGTGGTGGCAAGGCCGTCGATGGTGCTTCGCCACGTGCCATTAAACGGTATTGACCCTCGACGAGTCCTAAGAGTGAGACTTTGGTAAAGACAGTACCACAGTCCGCAACTAGTAACGAGTTGGCAGAAGCCATGTTCTGATTCTGCGTTTGTTCGCCCTGCATGTTTTGCTCCTGCCCCGCCTCTGAATGAGGTTGAGTTTCTATCTTTACTATTCCTGCTTATCGGAAAAAGAAACTGCGGATGGCCTCGAAAATTCCACCCTTTTTCGCCGGTTTTTGTGTGTTCTCCTGCGCCGCCTGTCCCATGTTTGCCGCACCCTGGCCCTGGTTTTGTGGTGGCAGCATAGAACTAATCCCACCTGGATAGTTTCCCTGTCCCGCCTGGGTGGTAGTGGGATATTGCATCGGTGCGCCCTGGCTGTAACTCTGTTGCCCAGGTTGGCCCATCGTGTACTTCTGTGCGTCCGGCACTCCCAACGGCTGATTTGGGTATTGCGGCGCATTCCCCATTGGCTGACCCGTCGGCGGCGTAGGATAGCCCGGCTGTTGTGGGGGATACTGTGGCGCGTTTGATGCGACCCCCAGCATAGACGCGAAGACGTTCGCTGCTACCTCGCTGCCCTCGTTCGTGCCGACCTCGCCACGCGGACGGCTCGGTACACGCATGTTATCTACGCGGGGCGGCTGAGTGCCATAGCTATTGGCTGCGTTGAAGCCATCATAGCGTTGCTGGCTGTCCTGCTGTCCTGTGGGCGTTCCCTGCTGTGACTCAACGCCAGAGCGTAGCCATTCGGGGAGCGTGTTCATGTCTATGAGCGACCCCATCGACAAGGTTCCCCCCTGACCAGACGCGGGCGTGTTGTTGGTGACAGGCTGTTGCCATGCTTGCTGTTGTGGTGGCTGTTGTTGCGTCTGCCACGACTGCTCATAACCACGTTGTGGTGGCTGCTGTGGTGCTTGTTGTTGCCATGCCGCTTGCTGCGGCTGATTGCGTGGGTCTTGACCTTGAGCTTGACCGCCGCGTTCAGCATCGCGCATCCATGATGGCATTGCGTTCATATCGAGCAGCGACGAAGCGGCAAAGCCAGATTGTCCCGTTGAACCATTTCCCGCTTGCCCGTTATAAGGTGGCTGCGTGGGCTGCACCGGTGGGGCCGATTGCGCTGGCGGGGCAAAACTCTGTCCACCATCTTGCCGCATCCAGTTTGGTAACGACTGTTGATCTATAAGTTGTTGAGCCGAGAAACCCTGCATGGGCTGTTGTGGCTGGCTCAATGGCTGCTGCATTGGTGCTTGTTGCTGCTGAGTCGGTGGCGTAAACGGTGCAGGTTGTTGTGTTGAGGGCTGCATGGTCTTCATCCAGTCCGGCATAAACTCTGGTTGTACCAAACTTGCGCCTGAGATGCTTTGCTGTGGTGCTTTCGGCTCCTCTGGCTTCATCCATGACGGTAGCGAGTTCGGATCGACCAGCGAATTAGCGGAAATGTTTCTACCCGCTATGTTGCCTTCATCGGTATTGGGCGAGGGGAAAGCAGAGGAGCGTAGCGACGGATGTTGGTTAGAAATTCGCTCGTCTTGCGGGGGGCGATTCGCCTGCATCCAACTTGGTATTTTCCCTTCGTCTACCATATCTTCACGCGAGAAGTTCTTGGGGGGCGCGGCGGGATGATCGCCTGCGCGCAATGATTCTAGCCACGCGGGTAGTACAGGGGCGCCCTGTGAACTTGCCTGTGGCCCAAATCCACTTTCACTTTTGCCCGTAAACGCGGGCAGGGGGGCCATACAATGCTTGCAGTTTATCATAGTATCGGGATTCATGATCCCACAATTACTACACTTAATCATGTTTGCTCCTCGCTTTCACCGATTTTCGACTCATGGTACATGTCCCTTTGTGACTGTATGGGCCAACAGTCTGAATAGCACAGAGTGTATCACTCTTTTATCAGCTTGACAACAATGTTGTTTACACGTTAAAACATGTTGTTATGATACAATATACACAATGTGTTTTACCTGAAAGTACTAATCGCCGTGAACGCAGGAGTTAGCAATGAACGAGCAAGGCAATGACACCACCCACAAACAGGATAGCAAAAGGCCACCGTTCATACTGCGCCTCACTCTTCCACTTCCGCCCAGCATCAACGAGCAGTATGCTACAGTCGATGGTCATCGCGTCAGTACAGTTGTCGCACGCCGCTTCAAGCAACAGGTACGTGACATTATACGCACACTTGAGCGACAGGGTATTCTTAGTGATGAACTACGTACCGCTTTTCAGCAGAACTATTTAGCACTCTTTCTTGATTTCTACTTTACGTCGCCTCTAAAACGCGACCTCGACGGTGGCCTCAAAATCACGCAAGATTCGCTCTGCACTGCGCTCGGCATCAACGACAACCGCGTCGTAGACATTCACCTCAGCAAACACATCGACCCGCTACACCCCCACCTCTATGTTGAGATCGAGGCGGTCAGCGATTGGCAATTTGACCAGGAGTACGTTGTGCTGCCTTAAACAATCCGTAGTGCCGTTCGGTAAACAGAGAGCCGCGTGGCGAAACCGTCCGCATTCGTGTATAGTAGTGGCGGGAGACGCTGTAAACGCGATATCTCGCCATGTCAGACACTGTGTCTTCTCTACAATAGAACTACGTTTCTTTGCGTTCTGTAACAAAATTATACACGATTCCTATAAGGTGGTAATTTTATGGCACTCTTTCCATTAGCACAACAGGTAGGACGGCGTAGCCTCTTTGGTCTGCTGCTAAGTAGCAGTGTTGCGTTCCTGGCCCACAGGAGACGCTCGCTAAACAAAAGTGGGGTAGCGGGAGCCATCATCACGGGGACAACCACCGTTGGTCTCGGCGGCTGGTCGTGGGGCCTTTCGCTGATTTTCTTCTTTGTTTCTTCAAGCCTTCTCTCGCATTTCCGTGAGCGCGACAAGGCGGCTCTTGCCGAGGACAAGTTCAGCAAAGGCTCCGAGCGGGATATCGCGCAGGTCATGGCAAATGGTGGCGTTGCGACATTGCTTACACTGGGGTACAGATTTGGCGTGTCGCCAACATTTCGTAGTGCATGCGAGGCGGGCTATATCGGTGCGTTCGCCACCGCGACTGCGGACACCTGGGCCACGGAGCTGGGTACACTCAGCACCCAGTCACCACGCCTGATTACAACAGGCAAACGTACTGTCCCAGGCACTTCCGGCGGCGTCACACTGCTGGGAACAAGTGTCGCGGCGGTTGGCGCGGCGGCCCTGGGCCTCTTCTATGCGCTCATCGCACGACAACGGTACACGCGATTTACGCTCATCGCGCTGGTAAGTGGACTACTTGGAAGTCTCTGCGATAGCTTTCTGGGAGCCACCGTGCAGGCTATGTACTATTGTCCCGTTTGTAAAAAGGAGACGGAGCGGCGTGTTCACGGTTGTGGTACGCCCACTGTTCCCCTGCGCGGCGTCTCATGGCTCAACAACGACGCGGTAAACTTTTTAGCGACGCTGTGGGGGGCAGCGGTGGCGATGCTACTGAATGCGATCTGGCGAAAGGAAGAGCAGCCTATTCAATCGTTTCGGGAATAGCCAAACGGTGGTAAAACTGTTTTACCTGTAGTATAGCATTTATAGCAGTCTTGCAACCCCCTTGTTCCTACATTACTTTTGGTACGATAGTCTCCTGTTTATTGACGTGCCGCGTTAATATTAGTAGACTCACAGAAAAGAACCTGATCGTCCAATGTAGTGTAGTTATTATGAGGTAGGCCAATGCCACAGTTTCGCTCTCTTTCGTCGTTTGCACACGATGCTGTAGTCGAGAAGATGGAAGGACAGTCACCGAAAGCGTCCCTTACTTTTCAACAATCAACTACAGTGCCGCTCTCGAACTTTTCCCATGCAGGTCAGCAGACGGATCCAATCAATCAATTTTCGCCGGTTTCACAACCGTTAGATATACCGACAACGCAATCGTTAATCTCAGCCCTGCAATCCGCGACGCCCAGAAGGACAGATCAGCTTTTCGTGATCCCCGGTGACAATAAACGTACCCGTCTACTGCCAGAGGCGCAGGGCGCGTATGCACCGCCCCGCCGGATGCGGAGACGGACACGGCACGGCATCGCCCTCGGTACAGTGTTGTTTGTGCTTATTTTGACGATGCTTACCCTGGCTCCCCTCGACGGTGGGCAGAATAGTTTCCATATTTTCGGTGGCGTAGCAAAATGGGCAAACGCCCAGCAGCAAGATTGGAATATCCTTTCACACACCGACACCATGAACGCGCAGAACAATCAACCTGCCGCGCCACCAATCGCAATTGTGGCTGGTAATCCACCTGTGATTAATTTGCCCACAAGCCAGTATGTGGCGATAGCGCGGCAAGATGCAATCAATGCAGGCATTCCACCTGAATATTTTGTGCGCCAAATCTACGCCGAGAGCGGTTTTGACCCCAATGCCGCCTCTGGTGCGGGCGCGGTAGGCATCGCGCAGTTCGAGCCAGCAACCGCCGCAGGGCTGGGTATCAACCCCTATGATCCGATACAGGCATTAAGCGGAGCCGCACGCCTCATGGCTTCGTATGCCGCGCAATATCACGGCAACTACGCAATGGCACTCGCCGCTTATAACGCGGGTGGGGGCAACCTGGAAAACGCAGTGGCCCGTTGTGGGGCAGCCTGGAAGAATTGTGTGCCTGCCGAAACGCAAAACTATATCTACAAGATCATGGGTATTTAGAAATAACCAGGGTACAGGACCATAGGTATTCAGAAATAATCAGGACGCCAAAAGTTAGCAGGGAGACCGCAAGGGTCTCCCCTACACATGCCGCGTCTTGACTTTTGGGTATGTGCAACGTACAATCCGATATAGCCATGTCGAGAGAGATAGGCATTGGAGGGAAAACGAACCACCCTCTTGTTTCTCAAGGAGGCCCTATGGTTGCACTGCCACCGACCCTACAGAGCGAAGAGGCTTTGTTGACGCGCATTCGCAAACAGCAGCTCGTTGAGTCTGTTGCACACATGAGTCCAATTTACCTGGAAGGCATCAAACGCATCCTCACCGTCTCCGCCGATACGGAGCTGATTAGCGCACCCGCTTATTATAATGCCGCGACCCATGCCCCTTCACTCAACGCGTTCGGGTCCGCGATCTCCATTTTACAGGACGAAATGGGTCATGCCCACATCGCCTATCGTCTGCTTCGCGACCTGGGTGTTGATACCGAAAAGCTGATCTTTGAGCGCGACCCGCACAATTTCAAATATCCTTACGCCTTTGATGTTCCCCTCGATAGCTGGGTCGAACTCATTGTCGCCAACGCGTTTTATGACCGTGCCGGCTATACGCTGCTCGGCGATGTCTACCAAAGCACAACGTTTGGCCCCTGGAAACGCGCTCTTGTGAAGGTTGATAAAGAAGAAACCTTTCATCTGCGGCACGGCGAGCAGGGGATGCGAAAGCTGAACAAAGATCGCGCCGGCCATGAGGCGTTGCAGGCGGCGGTAAACTGGATGTTTCTGCTTACTGTTGAATGGTTTGGTCTGCCCGACAACAAAAAGAAGCATAGCGAACAACTGGACTATGGCTTCAAGGGGCATAGCAACGACGAACTACGTCAGATTTGGCTCTCAACCGCTGTACCCCTCTGTACCGAGCTACAGCTTGACGTACCAGCACACTTCGATGAAGAGCTACAAAAATACGTGATCGACTGCGCGTTCCCCGCGCACTTTGACGCCAAAGCCAAACGCTGGCTGCTGGAGGATGGTCCATGCACCTGGGAAGATGTGATGAAGCGGTGGAAGGCACGTGGCCCTAAGAACGAAGAGTTTGTGGCGATGATTCAGCGTGGCAAAAAAGATATGGTGCGGCAATTGGAGCAGGAGGATTAAGTAGACGTATGACTACCATCTATCCTTCTTTGCAGACACATACGCAAGAAGATGCAACCTGTCCTCTACTGTGGGACGCTCTGCGCGATGTCATGGATCCTGAACTCCCCATTAGTGTTGTTGATATGGGCTTGATTGTCGCGCTCGCCCTGCACGATGGTATTGTGCAACTCAAACTCACCTTTACCGCGATGGGTTGTCCCGCGACAGAATTTATCATGGACGATATCCGTGAACGCCTGTTACAGCAGTCCGGTGTGCGCGAAGTACGGATCGAGGTCGTGTGGGACCCTGTGTGGACGAAGGCGCGATTGAGCGAAGAGGGTATCGACATCATGCGTACCTGGGGCGTGTCCGCATGAGCGAGACAGATATACACGCGGTTGTCCCCACCACCCCTACACAACAAGGTACGCCCGATATTGTCTGGCACGTGTACGCACGGCGCAAGTATGACGAACCATTGCACGAAATCGGCAACGTCATGGCCGACGATGTTGAGTTAGCAAAGGTCTACGCCCGCAGTATCTATGACGAGTTCAGTTGGGTCGAGATGATAATTATGCCACGTGCCAGCATCGTCACCGTGATTAGCTCATAAAGCGGATAAGCACACAAGTAGAGGCAAGCATGAATACTACACAGACGCGGCTTGACAACCCTGCCCTGTTCGCCATCTTGTCGTCGCTGGCGGACAACAAACAGGCGGTGGGGCGACGGTACGCGTATTGGTGCAACGGTGCGCCCGCCCTGGAAGCAGCAGTCGCTGCCGCCGCGATGACACAGGATGAACTGGGCCATGCGCGAACGTTGTACCCTCTGCTCGACGATTTTGTGCAGGCTGACCCAGTACAGGTTGTACCGGAGACGCGCACCCTGCGCTATCATCTCGCCTACCTGGATCACGATTTCGCTGGCTGGTCGGATTTTGTCGCCACGAACTTTCTGTTTGATACCGCGCTGACCACCTTTTTTGAGGCGGCCCAAAACTCGACGTATGAACCATTACGGCAACGTTCGCGCAAAATTATACAAGAGGAACGTATTCACCTAATGCATGGCGAGGGCTGGATACGACGTTTAGGGAAGTCCGGTGGATCGGTGAAGCGAACGCTGGGAGCCTCGCTTGCGGCACTGTGGGATGAGACACTGTGCTGGTTTGGCCCCAACGATGATACAACAATGCACAACTTGTATCAAGCAGAAATTATTGACGCCACTCCAGACATGTTGCGGAGCCGCTATCTACAGAAAATTATGCCTACGCTTACGAGTAGTGGCTTTGCCGTTCCCGCGATCTTGAATGACCAACAGTGGGAGGCATCCGAAGTGTTACCCTGGTCGCGCTGGGATAGTGTGACGCGACGATTGGGAGGCGAACGTGAACATGGGCTATAATGGGGATGGGTCAACAACGCAAAAGGTACAGGTACTATGTCCCTATTGCAGTTCGCGTGATACAGAACTCTTCTCGCTGTTCGGTCAACAATTGTTGACGGTGCAGTATTATTGTAATGCTTGTCATACGCCGTTTGAACATATCAAGGATGATGAAGTCCTCAACGACTACGCCGCACGAAAGGAAAACCCCCTATGACGACGACAACAGAGCGAACCCTGGTAAACTATAGTGTGACCGAGGGCGTCGCGGTAATCGAGCTTGCGAACGCACCCGCTAACACATATAGCTACGAGATGATGCAACAACTTGACCGTGCAATCTTAGAAGCGCGTTTCGACGAGAATGTACATGTGCTGGTGCTACGCGGGGCAGGCGAAAAGTTTTTTTGTGCCGGTGCTGAAATCAGTATGTTGAACACGGTGACGCCGACCTTCAAATATTATTTTTGTCTCCACGCGAACGAGACATTGATTCGCCTGGAACAAACGCCCAAACTGGTTATCGCGGCCCTGAACGGCCACACCGTCGGCGGCGGTCTGGAGATCGCGCTTGCCTGTGACATTCGTATCGCGCGGCGCGGCGCGGGCAAGGTTGGGCTGCCGGAGGTCAACCTGGGCGTGTTGCCGGGGACGGGTGGCACACAGCGTATGGCGCGTGCCCTGCCCAAAAACAAGGCCATCGAGTTGATGACCGAGGGCAAGCTGTTCAGCTTTGAAGAGGCGCAGCGGCTTGACCTGATTAACTACGTCTACGAGTCCGAAAATTATTGGGAGCAGGTGCTAGCCTACGCCAAAACCTTCTGTCCCCCCAACCGCGCCTCCAAAGCGGTGGGGCGCATCAAACGCTCCGTGCAATCCGGCTCGGAAATGGCCTTCTCCGAGTCGCTAGCCCTGGAACGCGAATTGCAACAATTGTGTTTCCAGAGCGAGGACGCGAAAGAGGGTATCACGGCGTCGGTTGAGAAACGCAAAGGACATTTCGCGGGGAAATAAGGGTCATGCAAAAAGCAGGGAGACCCTTGCGGTCTCCCTGCATCTTGGTCGCTCCTGCACGTTGGCCGTCTTCTTATGCGTGGCGTCGTAACCCCCCTGGCTTCTATACATGGGGAGGACGTCAAGCGTGGATGTTTGGCCTATACACGTCTTGCGGAAGGGGGCGGCTGGGAGTACCTGATGCGTTTGGTCGTTCGCCCGCTTCGACCTTAAACGCTGTGGTGCTTGACCGCATCTCCTGGGTGATGGTGCTTATCTGGCGCGCTTGATTGGTTATTTCTTGCGCGAATTGCAAACTGATACGCTTCAGTTCAACTAAATCGTTTGTTGTATCGGTTACAGATGTTTGAGGTAGTTCTTTATGCGGCGTGTTTAAGATGTTGAGCGACTGTACCAGCATTTTGTCCGCCTCTGAGAGGCCACGTATGGTCTCGGATTGCATGATGCGTATCTCCGTCGCCAGTTGCTGTAACAATCCCTCGACGGTCTGCAACTCCTGCACTTGTTCTGTTGCCCGTGTTCCCTGGTTGGTGAGCAGTGAGAGCGTTGGCGCGATACGTTGCCGCAGGCGAACCAGCGCGACAGTCGTCTGGTTGGTGATACCCAGAATGGTCATGGTGTGCGTTTTGATGACGTTGCGTCCCATCTCTACAAGCCGCTCGTGTGTCCCGTTGACCTGTACCAGTATCGTCTCCTCGCGCGTATTTTTGAGCGGCGCGGTGCTTGGTTGGAGACGTTTGGCGGTGGGAGCTTTCGAGAGTGCCTCTGTATTTGGCTGTAGAAGTGCGTAGGTACGCAACACCTGCATGAACGTTTCGGCCTGCGCCATCTCCTGGCGCGATAATACCTCTAACTGCTCCGTACTTGTCTGGGTACGCAGGCTAAAACGGCGGAAACGCCCAACGGTGAAGTTGAACGCATCGGTCAACATGCTGATGGGGTCGTCATTTGTGGTGGTGGTGGCGCGAAATTCGCTCGCGCTTACCACCTGCATGTAGGAGAAAAGGTGACGAGCAGCGTTGGTTAACGCATCGCGCTGACGACGTGTTTCTTCAAGTAGTCCGACGATTGTGTCGAGCATCGAGTTGATTGAGAGCGAGACATCAGCGATCTCGTCACGCCCTATGACGGTGACACGGCTATTCAATTGTCCCTTTTCGACCATCCGCGAGACGCGGCGGAGTGTCTGTAAGCGTTGAACCAAAGTATTCGAGATGAGTAAGCCCACGAGTCCAATAAAAAGGCAGGCGAGGAGGGCCGCGATGCCGGTTGTCACAAGCTGGTTTTGCTGCTCTACATTGGCGGCGTCATGGATAGACGTGGCGAGGCGGCCATCAAATTGAATGAGTGCACGAAGTGCGCTTTGGGCATCGGCGTTTGT
>Ga0123337_10003682_pt1 | contig 16152 bp, 13 predicted proteins | sample frozenSSSSmetaG_FD_89792 | JGI IMG/M metagenome (GOLD analysis project Ga0123337, IMG submission 89792) | Glacier valley bacterial and archeal communities from Borup Fiord, Nunavut, Canada, to study Microbial Dark Matter (Phase II) -... | ecosystem: Environmental > Aquatic > Freshwater > Ice >... | reverse complement strand
GGATGTTTGCTCATCCAGTTGATCTCGTTCGCCATTTCTTTGGGCGACATGATAAAATCCACTATGCCTTCTGCAATGGCCGATTTGGGCATACTGCTAAATTTGGCTGAATCGTCCTGCGCAAAAGTTATTCCCCCGGCCATTTTTATTTCTTTTAAACCCCTTGTGCCATCGCTGGCACTGCCGGATAAAACAATACCCACTACATTTTCTTTATGGGTTTCTGCCAGGGAAGAAAACAGTACATCAATGGATAGGTTAGAGGGTTTATTTTTAGGGCGAGGCAACAATTTAATATGCCCATCCATTACCTCAATTTCTTTATTGTATGGTATTACATATACATTATTGGGATGCATCTTCTCCATATCATCTATAACCTGCACCTTCATTTTAGTTATCTTTCCTAAAATAGAGCTAAGAATACTTTTATAGTCGGGGCTTAAATGCTGAACATAAATGAAAGCCATGCCAGTGGTTACTGATAAATTTTGAAGCAAAAGGGTCACAGCTTCCAGTCCACCTGCTGATGCACCAATCGCAACTATGGGAAAGGGATGCACCGGTTCAACGCCTCCTTTGTCATCAGGAACTTTAATTTCTTTTTTGGTTTTTTGCTGGTCTTTGGTGGCAGCACTTTTTCTGGTGGCGACCGATGATTTTAAAGCTGCCTTTTTCTTAACAAGCACCTTTTGTTGAGTTATCCCTGACGATGATTTCATTTTACTAATTTTGTTCTATGCTTTAAAAAATCCTGCAAAAGGTTTCATTTTGTATAAAGTAGCTATTTCCAATAGCATACTAACACACTACCCTTTAGCTGTTTAGCAAATCTCTCATAAGGTGGGATAACGTTCTTTCACAAGGTATCGCTACCTGATGGATATACCAATTGTTAATTTTAAAATGAGTAGAGCTATGGAAGCTGCTGGCTTTGCAAATGATATAGCTATTGAAAGGGTGCTACAGAAAACAAGAGCGATCCTTTCGAAATACCATCGCCCAAAAAAAACAAAATTTAAAGTTGCCTCTCCCATTTGATAGGCTGGTAAACTTACCTGTTAGATAAAACTAAACCGACCTCTGTTGAGCTACTGCAAAATTGAATACTCCCTTTACCGACTAAATCCCCAGGGCAACAAAACCATTCCAGTAAACACAAACGGGTTATTTTATTTTTAAATTAACCCGACATTTCATTAACAAAATTTAAACAAAATTCCTTCACAATTTATCTATTTTCGGCCCTTGTCAGTTAAATTGAGCACTTGAAGTGTGGTGCTTATATAGAATAGAAATAATAAACAACTTAAAGTCTTATGCTTGTAAAAATTACTTCTCTGCTACTGTTTACCGTTCTGTATGTCTTCGCAGGCTATTCTCAATCTGCCAGTGTAACTATTTCGGGTATTGTGAAAGATAAAACGGCTAAGACAACATTGCCGTATGTAAATATTGCATTAAAAAAAGTAACCGACAGTGCTTTCATAACAGGAGTGATCAGTAATGAAGAAGGTAGATTTTCACTTGCCGGTATAAAGCCCGGCAGTTATTTGCTGGAGTTTTCCTATGCAGGATTTTCAACCAAACGGGAACCGGTTTTAATAGGAACGCTGAGCGCCTTTTTAGATATGGGCACAATAGAACTACAGGCAACCACCGACGTTTTAAGTGAAGTAGTAGTGGTGGCAAAGCAGGATGCGGTGAGTAATAAGATGGATAAAAAAACTTTTTCAGTTGCCGATAATATCAGCCAGAGCGGAGGTTCGGTTTTACAGGCATTGAAAAATCTGCCCGGCGTTACCACTACCCAGGATGGTAAAGTAGAACTAAGAGGCAGTGATAAAGTAGCCATTTTACTGGATGGCAAACAAAGTGCCTTAACGGGATTTGGCAATCAAAACGGATTGGATAATATTCCTGCATCGGCCATCGAAAAAATTGAAATCATCAATAATCCCTCTGCAAAATATGATGCCAATGGCAATGCGGGCATCATCAATATCATTTATAAAAAAAACAAACAGGAGGGCTTTAACGGAAAGATCGGACTCAATGCCGGGCTGGGTGCATTGTGGCAAAAAAAAGCAAACTATCCCACCATCAGGCCGCAGTACCAGGGCAGTCCAAAAATCAATCCATCGCTTTCTCTTAACTATAGAAAAAACAAAGTCAATACTTTTTTGCAGGCCGATTGGTTGTACACCGAAACCCTTAATAAAAATGAATTCTTTGAAAGAACATTTACGGATGGAACGGTGATCAATCACCAGTTGAAGCGAAACCGGAACACTCATTTTTTAACAACCAAAACAGGCATCGACTGGAACATCAACAGCCAGGATATGCTGACTATTTCTGGTATGTTTGGCATTGAAAAAATCATTGACCGGGGTGATGAACCTTTCTTTAATAAAGACCTTACAGTACGCAACAGGCTGTGGCGCTTTTTAGAAGATGAATTAAAAACTACGGTGGTGGCATCCGCAGCTTACCAGCACAAGTTTAAGCAGGCCGGGCATGTACTCAACATCGGTTTTAACTACACTTTTCACCGGGAGGATGAGAAGTATAATTTCGAAAACATACTGCCTTCTTTTACAGGACTAGATTCCTTCAAACTACTTTCGGATGAGCACGTAGCCGATTTGAACATAGATTATGTGAAGCCCCTGAAACACGGTCGCTTAGAGGGAGGTATCAAATTCCGCTATCGGGATATCCCGACCAATATGCAGTTTAAACCGGGCGTTAATTCGCCGTTGGATACCAGCGCCGGCGGTGCAGCTACCTACACAGAAACAATACCGGCCCTTTATGGGAACTATGTTTTTGAAAGCAAAAAATTAGAGGCTGAAATTGGATTAAGGGTCGAGTATGTAGACCTGAAATACAAGGTAAATCCCAATCACAATACTTACAAAAGTGATGGCTATGATTACACCCAGCCATTTCCTAATGTAAGGGTTGGCTATAAATTAAATGATGATAACAAGCTCTCTTTTTTTTACAACAAAAGAGTAGACCGGCCCAATGAAGTAGACATCCGCATTTTCCCAAAATATGATGATGCTGAAATTGTAAAAGTGGGCAATCCCGGGCTAAGGCCACAGTTTACCAGCTTGTATGAATTGGGCTATAAAACCAATCTTAAAAAAGGATATTACTATGCTGCATTGTACCACCGCAGCACTACCGGCACCATCACCCGTATTGCAACGCAGGCACCACCGCAAACAATCATCTACAACGTATTTCAAAACGCCGGTCGCAGCAGCAATACGGGTGTTGAAATGGTGCTGCAGCAGGACATTTCAAAAGCATTTTCCTTTAACAGCAATGTAAATATTTATAGGACGGTGATTGATGCATTTACTGTGGAAAACAAATACCCGGTGCTGTCCATCTACTCAGCAGCCAAACAAACCATGACCTCCGGTAACATCAAGTTCAATGGCATTTTTCATTTTGTAAAACAAACCGATCTGCAAATTACCGCCATCTACCTGGCGCCTGATCTTATTCCACAGGGGAAAATCAGTTCAAGATTTTCTGTAGATGCCGGCATAAAACGCTCCATACAAAAAGGAAGGGGCGAACTGTTTTTAAATGGCACCGATCTGTTCAATACCCTGCGGATACAAAAGAAGATAGATGGCAACGGGTTTACACTTGCCAGTACCGATTATTACGAAACACAGGTATTTAGATTGGGCTACACCTATAAACTTTGATTGCTTTGATGGGTAAACACCGGCAGGTAGCACGGAGGATTTAATGCGCCTTTATAAATTTTACAATCGCCTGTACCAGTTCAGTTTTAATCGGTTCTTTGGGAGTTGTATTGTACAAGGCAATATTTTTACTTCTGTCTGCCGGTGCATCTTTTAACAAATGGCTCATTCCTTCTACGATCACCAGTTTACTCTGCTTGCTGGCTTCGTGCAATTGGTTAGCATCCTCCACACTCACTTGTATATCAGTTGTGCCATTTAAAATTAGTACGGGAATGGTGAGCTTCGCAATTTCAATCCTGGGATCGTATTGAAACCAGTCTATCAAATAAGGTTGTATGGAAGGGCGAAACAGGGTGTACATTGCAGGTGGCACACCACTCAAGGTTTTTCCGGCAGCCAGTGAATCCAATCTTGGTACATACATATCCTGTATACTTTGTGGCTGTGCCGACAATTGTTTTTTAATGATCTCGGCTGCTGGCATACCCGGTCCGGCCACAGAAATGTATTTGGTTGCGGGCACCCTGCCGGCAGCAATCATTCCTATCAGCGAGCCTTCGCTATGTCCTAAAACTATGATGCTATTGAATCGCTTGTCTGCTTTTAAGAGTGTAATCCAATCTGCCGCATCATTCACCATGTCAGTAAATCTTATATCTTCCTCCTTGCCGCCTGCATCCTTACTTTCGGCGATGGACCGCTTATCATAGCGAACACTTGCTATGCCATATTGCAGTAAACTGTCGGCTGATATTTTGTACGAATTTGAATTAACACCTGCTATCGAATTTCCATTTCTATCCGTTGGCCCGGAGCCTGCAATGATTAAAACTACAGGGAACTTTTTTCCCTTCGATGGCACAGAAAGGGAACCCCTGATTTTACCCGTGGCTGTTTGCAGAATAATATTGGTGCTGTTCGTTACTGTGTCTACACTGGTTTGCGCTGTTGCAATATGCACAAACAAAAAGAGCGAAAGCGTACTGAATATTTTCATGAGTTGTATTGAATTAATTGGAGAATGATTGAAAATTAAAATCTACCGTTCTATGCTGGCTTAAATGATACCGTATGATGACATTACTGATTTACGGCCCTTTTTTATTATTCAAATTTACAGTCAATCATTCATACAAGCGTTCAAAACATTCAACCAACAGACTGGCTATTTCCTAACAGCAATTTAAATTACTAACACTTCAGGCATTAAGAATTACCCTGCTAAATATGGTGTTAAGGAAATGAAATTTTAAAAATGCTACATTAGTTTAGCACAGCTTTTTACATTAGTGTAATCTGTTTCAAGAACCACAGGTTGCGAATTGAACACCAGGTTCATGATGAGAATGTTGAAAAAATTAAGGCGTATTTAGACACTCCCAGCCATCAGCCATCAGCCATCAACCATCAACAATACAGCCATCCAACACCTCACTCCGCCTCAAACCTCGCCAGCGGCGCCATCTTAGCTTTATTAAGCGACAATACATTACCACTGATGGTGTAGTTATCCAACTGCTCCAACACTTTTAAAAATACAGCCTCTGTTGTCATGTCATCACATGCCATCCTGGTACTGGCTATTTTTTTTATGCGGATGAGATTACCTTCCTTTACCTCATACGTCCCCATCATTGTATTGCATCCCGCAAAGCCCTGCAGACGATTGTCTTTTGCTTTCAGGATGATATGTTTCTCCCTTTTTCCTGCTTCCGCTTTCGCAACCCGTTGTCCATTTAAAGCAACAAGACGCCAGCTTGTCTCCAACAGCGGCACATTTGCATTGACGCTAACCGATGCCGCATTGCTTGTAGTCTTAGCCAAAACATATTTATCAGCCAAATCACCGGTAATCCGATGACCGGTCATATCAAGTTGTCTCAGGTGATTTTCACCCACAAAATACTGCACCGGACGATTGATCAAACCTTCCAGTGTAATGCTGCTGCCTCCTGCATCCCAGTTAAATTTTCCGTTATCACTCGTTGAATTTCCAGGCTTACCCAAATAGCTGGTTGTAATGGTATAGGTTAGATCTTTATTAAGTGTTAGTTCCGTTGCAATTCCTTCGCAATCGGCGCATGGCAGGATACCTTTGTAAATGCCATCCCAGTCCAAAGAGCTTACGGCATTATGTCTATCCGCTTGTGAAGCCGCCGTATCCGGCATCAATACAGTTTCAGTAGCAGGTGTATCCTCCTCAACGTTATCATTGCAACTGGTAAAAAAAATAATCAGTGGCAAAATTGCATAGGAAAGAAATTGTTTCATGTTATTGCGTTTTTAATGATATAGACTGATAAATTGTAAATATGAATAAGTTGTTACAGCAACCTTCGGTAACGCAGGCCAGATCGGTTTAACCACGATAATCTTACTTCAAAAACCGGATGCTTTTATCCACCACAGCCTGCATGGGCGCAGGTAAATCATTTTCGGTCCAAGGGTGCTTCCTTCCAAATACATGGTCACTTTCTATTGTAAATAATGCTGCTGCCGGTTGCCATTCTCTTAGCTGAAAAGCGGTATCAACCAGCACAGCGCCATCCTGTGTGCCGTGGCAAATCAGGATCGGAATATCCAGGTTTTGGATGGCCCTCCTAATATCGAGTCGTTCCCGGTTCTGCTGGTAATCCTGGTACAACTGATAATACATCGGCATCTGCTGTTTGGTGCGGACATTGGTATAATACTGCACACCGGTTTGTTTCCATTCCTCCATTTTGGCAGATGACCAACTACCCCAGGGCGTTTTACATTCACCAATGCCGGCCCAGGTGATTAACTTTTTAACACGCTTGTCTCCCGCCGAATGCAATATTGAAATACCACCGCCCATGCTATGGCCTATTAAATAAATCCGGCTGGTATCCATCGCCGTAAACGACGGATTTTGTGGATCGCAAACCCAGTCGATCACCTGCCGGAGATCGTCCAGTTCTTTGGTATAATTGTTTTGGCCGAAAGCTTCCAGATTGCCAAAAGCTTCCGGCTGTTCAGGTGTGGTGCCGTTGTGCGAAAAATTAAATTTTACCAGTACATAACGGGCTGCTGCAAACTGGTTGGCTACCAGGTCGAAATTGCCCCAGTCTTTAAAACCATTGAAGCCATGCACATAAATCACTACCGGCTTTGATTGGTGATCATCTTCAAAAAAAATATCTATGCCTATTGGCAATTGATCGGCTCCTGGTATCAGTATGTTTTTTATGCGCTGCATTATTTTAACGAATATAATATATTTATAAAAAGACGAATCTGTAAATTAGCAAGGTCAGGCAATTTTTTGAACCACCTTCCGGATATCAGCGGCCAGTTTATAAATGAAATCGATGTGCTCTTTCATATCATGATCGGTTGACCTGCCATTTGCTAAAGTTGATGCCGTATAATTGACTGTTATCACCGGCTCATAAGAAGCGTCCATGAGTTGCATGCTGTCTTCCAGCAGGGCGATAGAGCGAGTCAACGGCTGCATTATTTCTTTCGTTACTGTATGCTGTTCTTTGTTGATATTAATGGCAAACATACTGGCTATATTGGACGACAGCACATTATTCAACACCACAAATTCGTTGATGGGGGCAGCGTTCTCCTGTTTACTCTTCGGCTCATTCAACATGCGGGTAAATGCTGCTGAAAGATTGGCAGTGCTTACATACAATTCCTTCCGTACCAATTTGTATTCGAGCACGGTATATTCTTTTCCGCAGAAAAAGTATTTTAGCTTTTGAAGATAACCGATATTGGCTTTTAATACTGCCATCATCACCGCATCCAGTTGTTTTGATTCCCAATGCGGAAATAAAAAATAGCTGGCAAAAAACGCCAGTACAGAAGCGATGGCCGTATCCAGTACCCGTTCTTCCACAATGTTGATAAAACCCAATCCGAGGTAACTGAAAAGTATAAGAATATATGGCGTCATCATGATCACCGTAACAATATAATTTAACCGCTGGAAAGTGTAAGTGCCAATCATAAAAAACACCATCAATGCGAGCAATGCGCTGCGGTCTTTAATGGTGGCGATAAAAATAATACCCAATACGCCACCGGCAATGGTGCCTGCAATACGCTGAAAATTTCGTTCTTTGGTAACGCTGTAACCCGGCTTCAGTATAAATACAATGGTCAGCAATATCCAGTAACTGTGATGCCCATACGAGATCATTTCAACAATGATAAAGCCCAGCAAACAAGTGATCATCATCCGCAACGAATGGCGGAATACAGAGGAATCCAGGCTTAGGTTATTTCGAAATACAGCGTAACTAATTTCCTGGTGTGATACAAATTTTGAATAATCGGTTCCTTTGCCGGAATACTCTTTTATATTTTTGTTCCGAACAAAATAACTGCCAATCGCATCGGCCTGCTCCCCCACTTTGCGAAGATTTACCAATATCTTTTTTAGTACCAGGTTACTGGCATTCTCCATTTTGTTGGCATCGATTTTTGCCTTCAGTTCGTAGAGCGCCGACAATAATTCAAACTGCTTTTTGTACGGCAGATTTGATTGTATGGCGAGACCTGCTTTGTCCAGTTCATTCGCAATGTTTTTTATGAGTCCGGATATTTCCGGTAAAATACCGGTGGATGAAAACCGCTCCCGCAGCATATCATAATCGTACCAGCTTGCAATGATCTGCTCATACAAATCAACAGCATCGGTAAAAGCGATCAACAGTACCTGGCCGGTAGGATTGGTATCTTTTACAATCTCCTTGCTTTTAAATAAAATCTGCCTTACTTCGTCCTGCGCTTCATTTACTACTACCTGCTGTGCCAGCAGTTTTTTATATTCCTCCTGCACATCCTTATCAACGTCATACAAATCTGCTTTAATCATCAGCAACCTGGATGTTTCATGGATACAGTTACCCAATGCCCGCTGGGCCTGCCTATAGGGCGTTACCAGGTAAAACAGCAAAGCTACCAACATATACCAAACGCCTCCCGCCAATATCAGGAATGAATCGATCAGTACCATTTTTGCAGGCAACACACTATCCATTCTCAATATCATGATGAGCAGCGCAGCAATACCGATGGCAGAAGCACGGGTGCCATACACGGCAAACATGGTAAAGAAAAAAGCCGATACCAATATTAAAAGGCCCAACAAAATGGTGGAATGGGTAGCAAAGCCGGTTATTAAAGCCATGACAAAAATGAACAGGTTGCAATACAACATGCCATTGAACTTGTGTTCCATCGGACCGGGTGCATCGGTGATGCTAACACACAATGCACCGGTTGAAATCAACAATCCCAGCTCGAGATGCCCAACGTATGAACAGATGATGGCGGGTAGCAATATCTCTATCGTAATTCGTATGCCATCAGCGAGGTGCTGACTGAAAAGGAAATATTTTATATGTTGAGTTGGTGCGTTCATTTTTTAAGTGGAGACTTTCCAATAAAATACCATTCCTGCAAGATTAGTGCATCCCTGGTCATCATTATCGAAAAGATACAAATTATTGATTTGATAATAACAAAGTTCACCGGGCTGGGCGTATTTAAAATTGTCGCAGCCCGATACAGGGTTGCCATGCTTTGTAATTGCTCCCTAAACCCAAAAAGAAAACATGCAGGTTGGCGATCCACGCAATAGTAGAAACCGCCCATTCCAAAACAAACAAAGAAACTCATGCGTTCAAAAGCTCCTATGCAACACCCAGCCTTCAAAGTAACGAAACAATCCGATTGAAATATACCTGCAATAGGTAGCCGAAAAACCCTTGTGCTACCTGGGCCCCGATTCAAAATATCCAAGAACAAACTTAACCCAACAGCAGATCAATTTATTCAAATAAATACGGTCCGGAAAGACATGGCACTGTACCGCAATGCCTACGACCAGACAGGTAATTTTAAAAGAAAAACGGAAGAATGACCAGCACTGGTTCACCATTAAAAAAGACGCCTGTTTTTATAAATATTGGCGGGATTGTTCATTTATAGAACCGAAAATTGGCCGAATGGAAAGAATTGAATACAAAAAAGAAAAGCCGGCACAAGGCCGACTTACAGGTTTTCCTGACATACGAGATGCCGTTTGAAAACCCATAGCAAAATAACAGCCATTCGACCAGAACATTTTACACAATTATTTCTATTTGTTACATAATTCTTTTTCAACTGTTTTTAAAGAATATTTCTTTATATCTTTCTAATTCAAGGGTAAAAAGCTTGCTTTTAAAAGAACGGTTTTTTATCTTCAGCCAGTTAATTGGGAATCCCTTAATGGAGTTCATTACCAGTCTTTCATACTGCATTTGCAGGTTCCAATTCATTTTGATTACCCTGATATTTTTACCACTATCCTTCAACCGTCATCCTTAATTAAAATTCTACCGGAATTTAAAACCGGTTTATAAAAAACGCATTTAAAAACTAATAACAATGGCCAAAAAAGATAAAAGAACATGGATCACCGAAGCTGAAGCAGCAGCCATCATTGGATTACCTACAAAATTCTTTAGAAAGGTTGTAACAAATGGATCTCTAAAAGGCGTGATACAATACATCAGTTCAAGGCGGTACTCTTACAGGTATAACAAGTCTGATTTTGAAAATTATTTATTTGAAGATTCATTTCTTTCCGGACTTTTTCCAAAAGCGGCTTTTTAAATAATTTACACGTTGGCATCATCCGGAATGCATAATTATAGCGGGATTACCTTTTTTCTGGCTTCTTAGATATCACGATCTTTTCAACGATGCAGTTCAACCTGTTAACCCGGGAAAATTTGATACAAGTGTTGGTTGAATGGTTTTGCTTCAACTACAAGAAATTGAGTGCTCCACGCTTACGTGGTAACTGTTCGGTTTTTTGTTGGTGCTGTTTCACATCTTAAATACTTCAACTTCTGCCTGTTAAAATCTTGTCGTACATTTCAGCAAAATTTACACGATGAGTCTCAAAGCAATCCCCTTCGGTATACTACTGTTTTTTCAATCGCTGGCAATGTACCCGCAAGTGATGAGTACGGCTGCCATCGACAGTTTGGTAGAAAGAACCCTTAGAACTTTTGACGTGCCGGGAATTGCTGTAGCAATTGTAAAAGATGGTAAAATTGTACATGCAAAAGGCTATGGTGTACGGTCGTTGAATACGATGCAAAAGGTGGATGCCCATACTCAATTCGGAATTGCCTCGAACAGTAAAGCCTTTACTGCTGCCGCATTGGGCATTTTAGTGGATGAACATAAAATAACCTGGGATGATAAAGTAACTGATCATATCCCTGAATTTAAAATGTACAACCCTTATGTAACGGATGACTTTACCATCCGGGATTTATTGACCCACCGTAGCGGCCTTGGCCTTGGTGCCGGAGACTTAATGTTTTGGCCCGACTCCAACAACTTTACCAAAAAAGACATCATCCATAACCTGCGCTATTTAAAACCCGTGTCTAATTTTAGAACGCAATACGATTATGATAATCTGCTGTACATTGTTGCAGGCGAAGTGGTGGCAAGAGTTGCCGGCATGAGCTGGGAAAAATTTATTGAAACCAGGATATTACAGCCACTGGAGATGAATGAGAGTGCCACGGCTTTCAAATTATTAAAAGACAAATCGAATGTAATTGATCCACATGCGCCGGTGGAAGGAAAAGTAAAAGTGATTCGACGTGACTGGAGTGAAGCAGCCAACTCGGCCGGAGGTATATATAGCAATATTACTGACATGACTAAGTGGATTATCATGCAAATGAACAATGGCAAGTACGGAGAAGGATTAAATAAAAAAATATTCAGTGAAGCGGTGCATGATGAAATGTGGACACCGCAAACCATCATTCCGGTACGTGGCACGAGTAGTTATAATACGCATTTTTCTTCCTATGGTTTGGGTTGGTTTTTAAGTGATGTAAAAGGCTACCTGCAGGCTACTCATACGGGCGGACTTGCCGGCATCGTAACACAGGTAACCTTATTGCCCGAATTAAAATTAGGTATCATCGTTTTTACCAACCAGCAATCGGGTGCTGCATTTACGTCCATCACCAACACCATTAAAGACAGTTACCTCGGAATGCCCTATATGGATCGGGTGAAACAAAACCATGACCGGGTTGTAAAAAATGAAGCAGATGCTAAAAAAATAACCTCCACACTGTGGAAAGACATTGAAGCACTGCAAAAGAACAATACAGCATTGAAAGACACCGCCAGCTATACCGGAACTTACAATGACAAATGGTTTGGCGACATCAGCATTTCCGTAAAAAATGGTAAACTCTGGTTCGATTCAAAAAGATCTTATTATTTAACCGGCGAACTGTTTCCATACAAAGGCAATACATTTATCGTAAAATGGAACGAACGCAGCATGGATGCAGATGCATTTGTGCAGTTTGATATGGATATGAATGGAAAGGCAAACCGCATAAAAATGAATGCCATATCGCCACTCACCGATTTTAGTTTCGATTTTCAGGACCTCGATTTTAGCAGGGCGAAGTAATCGATCGAATGCAAAGCTTATTTCAACAATGGATATTTTTTGATACGATCGCAGATTCAACTTCCTGCTATCATTCAATTATTCATAGTAATTCCTGGCATCAGGCAACGATATTTATTGCAGCAAAAAAGCTGCTATTGAGCTCTTCCTTGTAGCGTCAAATTGAATTAATATTTCCAACAAATATTCATCTGCAATTAAACGCAAATTGTTGAAATTATTTTCAACAAAACTAAGACCATCACTTTACCATGGCATGCTTTTCTGTAATCGCAGCATTCAACTCTTCCAACGTATTCATCCCAAATTGGGTTCAAGCCTGTTGTTCATCTGATTTAAAAAAATTAACCGGCAATTGCATGGACTACTTTAACAATTTGTTACAGGGTGAAAAATAATTCAAGGCGCATTAAGTCCTAATTTCAGCCCACCTTAATCAACCAAAAAATACTTTTATTCAGAAGATTTATACATAATTTCCAATACCGGGTCAACTAATTTCATTCAACTATGTATAAATCAATCAGCCATGTTCCTGACTATTAAAATATTTGCAGCAATACAACTTTTGTTCAGCACTGCCTTTTTTACTATCTGTCATTCCCCTTTAGAAAAATATTCAGATCAGTGGAACAATGAATACTTTTTAGCAGCCAACACCGCAGCCCGTGCTGCATTTTTAGACAGAGAAGAGCTGCTGTCAATAAATGTTTTAAATCCTGCAAGGCTTAACCCAAGACTGTTTGCACTACGATTTGAAAACATTACTGAAGAAAAAAAATCTATTCCTGCAAATGGCAATAAAAGGTTTACAACACAATGGGGCGGCGAACTTAACTTATGGGGCGATCATTTATCAGATGGATATACCTTAACAAAAGCCGGACAGGAAATTTATAAAGACAATGAGACAAGTGCCATGGAAAGATTAGTGATACCGTGGTTATTGTATTACACCAATACCTATAGAAAACAAAATGGTCTCGACACGTTAAAATATGATGCATGTCTTTTAAAGGCAGCTACCTACCAAACGGATTATCTTTTCAATGAATCCAAAAAGAGCCACCAGTTTAAACTTGTTCATACGCAAAATCCCGACTCAGAATGGTTTAAAGGTAAGAGTCCATCGGACCGGGCACTTACAGCAGGTTGCAAAAAGTATTGTGGAGAAAATGCATTGTACACTACCCTCAATGCCATCAGCCCGGATGAAATTAAAAACAGGCAAACCCTGAATCTGAAGGCACAAAAAATAGCCAGAAATATGGTATATGACCAGTGGCATAATTCAAAAGGCCACCGGGACAATATGCTAACTGCCGGGTATACCTGTATGGGAGTGTCGGTTGCTATTGGCAAGCATTATATGGATGATGCATATATCAACAATAGCGGCAACAGAACCATATTAAAAGACAACAACAATATAAGCTGGATAGCTTTTGGCATACAAGTGATGGCATATTAACTAAATAAAAACAGATCGGCCTCTCGCTTTAAACAGCATGCCGGGTAGAAAATAAATTTAAAAAAAGGCCCAACTCCCATTCTTTTTTTACAAGAAAAAAAATAAACGCTGAGTATTTTTTCTGACTACATAAAAATACCCCTCAAGAAATATCAATAATAAATAGAACTTTTCCTACACTCAATTAGTAGATATTATTACATTTTCACGTCAGGGCAAATATAACTTTGAATATCAAATTTTTATACTTTGATGCCGGAAGATAAAACCATCCGGGGAAAACCAATACTAAAAACCAATACTAAAATCCAATACTATGTATACGCTAAAAGAAAAAAACTGGATAACCGAACAAGAAGCTGCTTACCTGCTGGAACTACCAGAAACATTTTTTAGAGATCTTGTTATGAAGGGCTCGTTGAAAGGTGTAGTGCAATATTTTGGTACTAAGAACAATAGCTATCAATACTGTAAAGCAGATATAGAAAATTATATGTTTGAAGATTCATTTTATGCATGCCTTTAAAACACAGTCCGAATATTTTTTGGAAGATACAACGGAATTAAGCCCGACAATACGGTTATCAGTGCATGTGCTGTGGCGTTGTAATCCCGCCTATTGTGCCCGGTTTGCATACTACTTGTTTTGAGCAACCATTACAATGAGCGTTTTAAACTGGCGATGAAAATCTGTTAAGAATCGTCATGGCGATTTCGGTATGCTTTTTATCAACAAAAATATGATCGTGATAAAAGGCAGCTACAACATTGCAGCTAATGCCTTCATTGGAAAGGGCGGTAGAGAAAGCAGCCGTTAATCCAACGGCTTCCAGCGATGAATGAACGGACAAGGTAATCCACGATGCAATGAAAGAATAGTCGAGCTGATACAAGTCTGCCTGTTCTTTTTGAAGCACAATGGTAATGCCTTCCTGCTCTTTAAAAAAGAAAAGAATGTTTCGTAGATCGATGGCAGACAAATCATTCACCACACAAAAAACGTATTCGCCTTCATTGTCCTTAGGTTGCATTGTCTTGAGTATTTGTTGCAGGTTTGTTTCTCCGGGCATGTTATGTTAGATTAAATTTTGAATCAAGGCAAAGTTCAGGGCGGTTTATCCTGTGCTAAAAAAATGCACCAAATCAGCATGTTGGTTTACCTCGCTACCCTTTTCTATTTAATTATCAACAACGCCTTTCGCTAACATCCCCTCCATGGCATCAATCAGTTCCTTTGCTGGCTTATATGCAAATATCCCCTGCTCCTTATCTTTTCGTACCCCTCTTACAAACAAATAAATCACCCCACCAAAATGGGTGTCATAATCAAAACCCGGCACCCTTAACTGGCAGTATTTTTTTACTGCCAAAGTATAAACCAGGTACTGGAGATGGTAATTGGATTCTGTCATGGCTGCCTGTATATTTTCTTTTGAATAATCAGATGAACGATCACCAAGAAAATTTGACTTCCAATCCAGAATGTAATATCTGCCACCATGCTCAAAAAATAAATCAATTTTACCATTCATAATGCCTTCCAGTTCTTTGGCATACCTAAGCTGGATCGGCAGTTCAGGAGTAGACAACCGGCTAACAGCATCCGGATTAAAAAGCGTCACATTAAAATCGAACTCGAGTTCATTTAGTTTTTTATCCCACACCAATTCATTCAATTTAAATGAAGTACCCGCCACATGGATAGTTGTTCCCGTGACGTGACGTAGCAGCGTTGTTAAATGAGCAACATATTCAACCGGCGGATTGGAGATGAATCTTTTCAAGCCATTTTCAATTACCTGCTGCCAACGCTGTGGGTCTGCAAAATCAATGCGTTCAAAAATATGGTGCAGCAGGTTACCGGTGTTGGCACCACGCTTTAACTGGTTAAAAATAAATTCGTCATAATCATCCAGCCCTTTAGCAGTATTGCTTTTAAATGTTGGCTGATGGGGCACATCCAAAAAAGTATAACTCAGCTTCCGCCAGTTTACTTCCGTTAATTGAAAATGATTGGCAACCAGGTAAGCTGGTTTAGTCTGGACCATGGTGTTTTTATACCGGTAGTTTTGTGGCAATTCAGGCGCTGTTTCAAAAGCTATCAAAGGCGGTTTGGTTTCTTTTAAGGCATTGATAAAAGGAGCCAGCGATGAAACATTGAACTTGTTGTAGGTATTTTTATTGATATAGCATTTGTACACTGCCCTCGTAACAGCCACGTATATCAGCCGCCTGTTTTCCTGCTCCAGTTGCTGTTGTGTAATCAACAGCCGGTCATCATTCAGCAATGATTTATCGGAAAATAAATAATCACCCGTTACTGCATCCCGGAAGGTAACAAAGCCATCCCTGGGCTCCGACAGCAGATCAAGAAAAGGTGCAAACACAATATTATACTCCAGCCCTTTGCTCTTGTGAATTGTTACAATTTTCACAGCTTCCTCATCACTTTCCACCCG
>Ga0123337_10003681_pt1 | contig 16154 bp, 19 predicted proteins | sample frozenSSSSmetaG_FD_89792 | JGI IMG/M metagenome (GOLD analysis project Ga0123337, IMG submission 89792) | Glacier valley bacterial and archeal communities from Borup Fiord, Nunavut, Canada, to study Microbial Dark Matter (Phase II) -... | ecosystem: Environmental > Aquatic > Freshwater > Ice >... | reverse complement strand
ATTTGAAATGGTTAAGCGAACAGTAGTTTTGACTGTCAACGCAACAGTCAGGAAAAGAAAGTAAGAGAAATTCATAAAAAAAACCTTGCCGTATTACACGACAAGGTTTTTTTATTTCGATTAATAGAGTTACTCTTTTTTCTTTTTATTCTGTTCTTCGCCCGAGATAGCGTCGCGCATAGAAGTATCGGCCATGATGTTTTTATATTTCATGTAATCCATGATGCCCAGGTTGCCACTTCTGAAAGCTTCTGCAATGGCCATTGGAATTTGAGCCTCAGCATCAATTACTTTGGCACGGGCTTCCTGTGCTTTGGCTTTCATTTCCTGTTCAAGGGCAACAGCCATGGCACGGCGCTCTTCAGCTTTTGCCTGTGCAATGTTTTTATCAGCTTCTGCCTGGTCCATCTGTAACCCGGCGCCAATGTTCTTGCCGATGTCAATGTCAGCGATGTCAATGGAAAGGATTTCAAAGGCTGTACCGGCATCAAGTCCTTTTCCCAGAACAACTTTTGATATTGAATCCGGATTTTCGAGCACTGCTTTATGTGTATGTGCTGATCCGATTGACGAAACGATGCCTTCGCCAACACGTGCCAAAACTGTTTCTTCACCTGCCCCTCCAACCAATTGCTTGATGTTGGCACGAACAGTTACCCTGGCCCTACAGATCAACTGGATACCGTCTTTTGCCACTGCAGCAACCGGCGGAGTATCAATAACCTTTGGATTTACTGACATTTGTACTGCCTGAAATACATCACGTCCTGCAAGGTCGATGGCTGTAGCCATTTTAAACGAGAGTTCAATATTGGCTTTTTGGGCTGAAACCAATGCGTGAACTACTTTCTCAACATGGCCACCAGCCAGATAATGTGCTTCCAGATCATTCCTGTTGAGGATCAACCCAGCTTTGGTCCCTTCAATCAGTGCACGCACTATAACGGATGGCGGTACCTTCCGGAAACGCATCAGAAATAACTGAAGCAATGAAATACGCACATCGGACACAAGGGCTGAAAACCAAAGTCCAACAGGGATGTAATACAAAATGATGATCAGGAGGATAAAAATTCCTATGATCAAACCAAATACTCCAAGGCCTTGAATTTGTTCCATTTTATAAATTTAAAGGTTCAACTGTGATTTGTGATTTTTCAATTTCAATAATTCTAACATTTTCTCCAGGATCAATATAAGCTCCTGTGGATCTTACTTCCACTACTTCGCCGTTTACTCTTATTTTGCCCATGGGAGCCAGCCTTCCAATGGTAATGCCCATATCGCCGACCTTAATTTTATCATCAATCTGGTTGGCAATTCCGGTAATGGTAGTACTTAGTACCATCTTTTTTCCAGTCTTTCCTTTGAATACAAATACAACAAGAAGGGGTGCAACGATGACCACGAATCCAAGGGTTAGAAAGCCCGCCAATGGACCATAAGTGTTAAAGGCCAGATAAATACTGTATGCAAACAGCAAGGTGCCACCAATTCCGGCAATCGAAATGCCCGGAAGTATGGTAAACTCAATTAACAATAATACGATGCCCAAAAATATAAGCAAAAGGATAATCAGTATGTCCATAAGAAAAACTTAAACGATGGTGGCTTTTAAATCTCTTTGTACTAAAGCATTTTTCAAAGGCCTAAGATAAGAAAAAATTCCTTTTTTAACATCACATTTACCTTTATAATGAATAAGTAGCGTACATTGTTCTGCCTGCGGCAAATCGTGGTCACAAATTTTCATCAACGCCTCAATCACGTAATCGAACGTGTGGTAGTCGTCGTTGTATAAAACAAGGAATCTTTCCTTTGAATTACGCACTTCGTTTTCCTCGTGTACTTCTTTATTAGGGAGTTCTTTTTGTCTCATAATTCTTTGTTTAATTTCCTGGCTTCTATAACGGTTATTTTTTTACCGTTTTGATAGGCAGTAATTACCGCTGTTTTTATTCCTTCCTGTTTAACCTGACTTAGCATTGTTACTGCCTCTGTATATAATCTAAGATTTCCGGTGGTGTATATCTTAAACTTTTTATCATTAACATGGTTTTCTACTTTTCTAATGGTTGAAAGCTTTTTAATTAACTTGTTGGCTGATTCAGGAATTTTACCTTTATAGGCTCCAATCTGGATTTTATAAAGAATCCCAATAGTTACTATGGCTTTTTTTTCTTCTGCGTTAGGTGACGGCTTATACAAAGTGAGGGTATCATGAATTGCTGGACCGTTGGTGGATTCCTGGTTAATTTTTATAATGGCAATTTGCCTTAAACTGTCTTTATAGAGTCTTGTTACCTCCTGAAATTTAGCTATTTCATCCAGAGAAGCTGTTTGCCAATAACGGTCTTCTTCATCCCTGGCCTTTTGATACATCTCCGTAATTTCATCATTTAAAGCAATGGACCTTTCTTCCGCCTGTAAAATCTGTAATGAAATCTTTTCTTTTTGTTCCAAAGAGGTATTTGAATACATTTTTCGCAAACTATCTGTTTTAATTGAAAGCTTTTGAATTTCTTTTTCTTTTAGCCAAGCCTGAAAAAATACATTCTTCGATTCTTTTTGAACAAAATCGTTAAAGTTAAGATAGCTTATAAATGAATTGATCCGAAAATTAATCGGAGTTTTCGACAGCCCATTGGGCATTGAAAATTTCTCAGCCTGCCTGGATTCAATTTTTACAGTGTCAATTCTCTCGGTTTTAATGGTATCTTTTGAAGAATAATAGTACGTATCAGATACATTGTAACCATTTATTATACCATTGTTTACAGGGTTCAATATAATTTCATTTTTACTTTTATGCGATTGTAGGTTGAGGGCATACAAATATGTTGCTGCCATTGTAAACAATAGGAGCAGCAAGGTTGTTTTTATGATTTGTTTAAATAGGATTAACATAGAATTAACTATTTGATTCGGGCCTAAAATTACAAAAATTGTACCATGGGTAGTGCGTACAGTGAATAGTTTATTTTACGGATCAATGATGTTCGTTTTGATATGTATCATTATTTCAAGTATATTTGTATAACTTAAAAATATTCGATAGTGACAATTTTAATTAAAGGCGATAAAGCACCTGAATTTGTAGGGCTGAATCAGTTAGGCGATCAATTATCGTTGGGTGGGTTCAAGGGTAAAAAGCTTATATTATATTTTTATCCCAAAGACAATACTCCCGGATGTACCGCTGAATCATGTAACCTAAACGATAATTACCAGTATTGGCTGGCAAAAGGTTATGAAGTGGTTGGGGTAAGCCCAGACTCTGTTGCATCGCATAAAAAGTTTGCCGATAAATTTCAACTTAGATTTAATTTAATTGCTGATACGGGAACTGAAATATTAAAAGCTTACGGTGTTTGGGGAGAGAAAAACATGTATGGCAAAAAATATATGGGAGTTATGCGTACCACTTTTGTGATCAGTGAAGAAGGAATTATTGAACAAATATTCGACAAAGTAGATACAAAGAATCATACAGATCAATTAAACAACGCATTATATATCAATTAATATGGCAACCGAAGAAAAAAGCAGTCAGAACAAGGAAAAATTGAAGGCACTTCAATTGACAATGGATAAAATTGAGAAAAGTTATGGTAAAGGCTCAATTATGAAATTAGGCGACCGTCCCGTTGAAGATGTTCCTTCTATTTCATCAGGGTCAATCGGGTTAGATATTGCAATGGGTGTCGGTGGTTATCCCAAAGGCAGAATCATCGAAATTTACGGACCGGAATCATCGGGTAAAACAACGTTGGCAATTCATGCAATAGCCGAGGCTCAAAAAGCCGGGGGAATTGCTGCTGTCATTGATGCTGAACATGCCTTCGATCCTGGCTATGCCGCAAAATTGGGTGTCGATATCAATGAACTGTTGATTTCGCAACCCGATAATGGTGAGCAGGCCCTGGAAATTGCAGATAACCTGATCCGCTCAGGAGCTGTTGATATCATCGTGATTGACTCGGTAGCCGCATTGACTCCCAAAGCTGAAATTGAAGGCGAAATGGGCGAATCAAAAATGGGCCTTCAGGCACGCTTGATGTCTCAGGCATTGCGTAAACTTACCGCCAATATTAACAAAACCAAAACATGCGTTATTTTCATCAATCAGCTTCGTGAAAAAATCGGGGTGATGTTTGGAAATCCTGAAACAACTACTGGTGGTAATGCCCTTAAATTTTATGCTTCTGTACGTCTCGATATTCGCCGCATTGGCCAGATTAAAGATGGTGAAGAAGCACAAGGAAACCATACACGTGTTAAAGTGGTGAAGAATAAAGTAGCCCCGCCATTTAAGAAGGCTGAATTTGACATCATGTACGGAGAAGGCATTTCTAAGACTGGTGAAATTGTGGATTTAGGTGTTGAACTTAACATCATTAAAAAAGCCGGATCTTGGTTTAGCTACGGAGAAACCAAACTTGGCCAGGGACGCGAATCGGTTAAATCGTTGCTTCACGATAACCCTGAATTAGCAATGGAACTGGAAGCAAAAATATTGGAAGCTGTTACTACACCTACTACAGTTGCAACGGCAAATTAAATAAAGTTTAAAAATATAGTAATACCCGGGTGATATGGCTATGCTGTTTCACCCGGATATTTTTTAGTACTATCTTTTGTGCCAAATTCAGATAGTCAGTTGTCTATTTGTATTAAAAAATGGTCATAAGGTGACTGGATAGATTTATAGAATCGAGGTTTCCGTTAATAATAAAGGGTTATGAAAGTTTTAAAATTTGGAGGTACTTCTGTTGAAAGTGCTGAAAACATTAAGAAGGTAAAAGAAATACTGATGAGACAAAACGATGATGTGATCGTTGTAGTGTCGGCATTGGGTGGGATTACCGACAAAATTTTTAGTGCAGCAAAAATGGCTGCCATCGGAACCGGCTACTTTCAATCTGAACTAACAGAAATAAATACGCGCCACTATGACACCATTAAAAAACTCTTTGAAGCTGAAAAACAATCTGAAGTAAAAGAGAAGGTTCAGGTTTTGCTTTCTGAACTTGAACGGATCGTTCACGGGGTATCTCTTATTGGTGAACTTACCCCCAAAACACTCGATAAGATTGGTGGTTTTGGTGAACGATTGTCATCACTGATTATTGCGGAATATATTCCTTCATCCATCTGGTTCGATGCCAGTAAACTGATCAGCACAAACAGCGATTTCGGAAAAGCGATCGTGAATTTTACTGTGACCAATCAACTTATTCAGTCAGCTTTTAGTTCATTTTCAGGCATTGCAATTGTGCCTGGTTTTATTGCCGGCAACGAAGCTGGTGAATATACTACTTTGGGGCGCGGGGGTTCTGATTATACAGGAGCTATTATGGCTGCCGCGATGGATGTTTCGTCACTTGAAATTTGGACCGATGTGAATGGTTTTATGACCGCTGATCCGCGTGTGATCAGCAAAGCTTATACGATAAAAACATTGAGCTATTCGGAAGCAATGGAGCTTTCGTATTTTGGGGCAAAAGTAATTTACCCGCCTACCATTTTACCTGTTTACAAGAAAGGTATTCCTGTCAAAATTAAGAATACCTTAGAACCGGAGGCCGAGGGAACTTTGATTACCGATAGTAAACTCAACGGAAAAGATTTGCCCATCAAAGGTATTTCATCTATTTCAAATATTACACTGATCACGGTTCAGGGCTTGGGAATGGTTGGTGTGACAGGTATTTCAGCAAGACTATTTGGTGCTTTGGCACGCCAGAATATCAATGTGATTTTGATCTCACAAGCCTCCTCCGAAAATTCCATCAGCTTTGCCATCGACACCACAAGTTCAACGAAAGCAGAAACTGCTATCAGGCTGGAGTTTGACCGTGAAATTGAACTTGATCAAATCAATAAAATCACCATAGAGGAAAATCTGGCCATTGTAGCTATCGTGGGCGAAAATATGAAACATGCTACCGGAGTGGCCGGAAAGCTTTTCAATACCATTGGCAGGAACGGGATCAACATCATCGCCATTGCCCAGGGAGCTTCCGAATTGAATATTTCGTGGGTAGTGAAGGTTTCTGATTTGCGCAAAACACTGAATGTCGTTCATGAATCATTCTTCCTTTCTGAAAATGTTGAATTGAATGTTTTCCTTTTGGGAATTGGCTTGGTGGGGGGAAACCTTCTTGAACAAATCAAGCAACAGCAGCCTAAACTACTGAAGGAAAAGCATCTGAAGATAAAACTGGCTGGTGTTGCCAACTCCAAAAAAATGTTGTTCGATCCCGAAGGTATTGATATTTCCACGTTTCGTGAAAGAATGATGACTGACGGCCATCAATCTGGCCTTGAACAATTTAAAAATGAAATTATTGGCCTGAACATGTACAATTCTATTTTTGTGGATTGTACGGCCAACAGTCAGGTAGCCGGATTATATGCTGAATTGCTGAACGCCAATATTTCAATTGTGACCGCCAACAAAGTAGCAGCTTCCTCAGAGTACGAAAATTATTCTCTATTAAAGAAAACGGCCAAACGAAAAGGAGCAAAGTTCCTGTTCGAAACCAATGTGGGCGCTGGATTACCTATAATTACTACCTTGAATGATTTGGTAAATTCGGGCGACACTATTTTGAAAATTGAGGCTGTATTGTCTGGTACACTCAACTTTATTTTTAATACGATCAGCGAAAAAGTGCCCCTAAGTCAAACTATCCGCATGGCCAAAGATCAGGGTTATGCTGAACCCGATCCGCGTATCGACCTAAGTGGGGTAGATGTAGCCCGCAAGCTGCTAATTTTGGTTCGTGAATCGGGCTATCAGTACGACATGAAAGATATTAAGATCAACCCCTTCATTCCGTCTAAATATTTTGAAGGAAGTGTTGACGATTTCTGGAAAACCATTCCTGATGTGGATACAGAATTTGAAGCCAAAAGAAAAAAGCTGGCTGCCGAAGGACTATTATGGAGGTTTGTGGCCAAGTTCGAAAACGGGAAAGCTGAAATAGGGCTTCAGGAAATAACATCCGGTCATCCATTTGCCGATCTTCAGGGTTCGAACAACCTTGTGATGTTTACCACAGAACGTTACCATGAATTTCCGATGATCATCAAAGGATACGGTGCGGGTGCTGTAGTAACTGCTGCTGGCGTATTTGCAGATATTATAAGAGTATCAAATATTTAAGATACTCCCTTTCAGCCCTTCCTCAAAACGAGGAGGATATCGGTTGTAATGGACTGAATTTGGAACTGAAACTTTTTTTATGAAATATATCATAGTGTTGGGAGATGGAATGGCGGATGAGCCATTGGTAGCATTTGGGGGGAAAACGCCGCTTCAGATGGCAGATAAGCCAGTAATCGACAGTTTGGCTAAAAGAGGAAGAACTGGTCGGTTGATAACAGTGCCGGAAGATATGCACCCAGGAAGTGAAATCGCCAATATGTCGGTACTGGGCTATGATGTAAAGTCAGTTTTTGAAGGCCGTGGAGTACTTGAAGCCGCAAGTATAGGTGTTACTCTCGAAGAGGAGGATCTTGCCCTTCGCTGCAACCTGCTTTACATTGAGGATGAAAATATTAAAAATCACTCAGCCGGCCATATTTCCAATCCCGAAGCATACGAGTTGATTGAATTCCTGAATAAGAAATTAGGAAACGAGACCATCCGCTTTTATCCAGGCGTCTCATACAGACATTTGCTGGTCATTAAAGGCGGTAACAAACATTTAAATTGCACTCCCCCGCATGATGTGCCAGGGAAGCCATTTCGCCCTTGTTTAATTAAACCGGAAAATGCACAAGCTTCTGATACGGCCAAACTGCTGAACTATTTGACATTACGTTCCCAGGCTTTATTATCCGACCATCCCGTTAATCAAAAACGAAAAGAGGCGGGAAAAGATATGGCCAACAGTATCTGGCTATGGTCACCCGGATATAAACCACAAATGCCTACTCTAAAAGAACTTTTTGGCATTGAAAAGTCTGCCGTAATTTCTGCAGTCGATTTGATTCAGGGAATTGGCATTTATGCGGGTATGGATGTGATTAAAGTGGAAGGTGCAACTGGTTTGTATGATACCAATTACGAAGGTAAAGCGCAGGCCACCATCGATGCTTTGAAAGATCACGACCTGGTATATCTGCATATAGAAGCCAGCGATGAAGCAGGTCATGAAGGCGATGTGGAATTGAAAATCAAAACGATCAACTATCTGGACTCCAGGGTTGTGAAATTTCTGGTTGAAGAAACAGAAAAGATGGACGAACCGGTTACCATTGCCGTATTACCCGATCATCCAACTCCTTGTGCTACAAAGATTCACACCCGCGATGCAGTGCCATTTATCATTTACAAGCCAGGAGAAACACCTGACGATGCTCAGTTCTATGACGAATTTGAAGTCGCCAAAGGTTCTTATGGAATGCTGAAAGGTGATCAATTTATGTTGGCACTTTTAGGTAAAAATATCGTTTAGGCAATAATTACTTAATGTTAAAAAGTGATTTGCCTGAGATCTATTCTTTAACTTTAAAATTTCAACTCTGAATTCCGAACACAATGAAATATTACAGTACCAATAAATCAGTTCCTAAAGTTTCGCTCACGGAAGCTGTTACCAAAGGCCTGGCGGCCGACAATGGTTTGTTTATGCCAGAGAGGATTGAAGCGTTTGACCGTCATTTCTTTGAGAATATTCATAAATTAAGTTTTCAGGAGATCTCTTTTGAAGTGGCCAAAAAATTCTTCTGTGAAGATATCCCTGAGGAAGTACTGAAAGAAATTGTTTATGATGCCATCAATTTCGATTGCCCTGTAGTTCATGTGAACGATTCAATTTATTCACTTGAATTGTTTCACGGGCCAACACTGGCTTTTAAAGATATTGGTGGACGGTTTATGGCCCGGTTAATGGCCTATTTCCTGAAAGGATTTAAGGAGGAAGTGAATGTCCTGGTTGCCACCTCAGGTGATACGGGCAGCGCCGTTGCCAACGGGTTCTTTAAAGTTCCCGGAATCAAAATATATGTTCTTTATCCCAAAGGACTGGTGAGCGACATTCAGGAAAAACAATTTACAACACTCGGCAATAACATTACTGCACTCGAAGTTGATGGAACATTTGACGATTGTCAGCGGCTGGTGAAATCGGCTTTCCTGGATCAGGAATTGAACGATGCCATGGTTTTAACCTCTGCCAATTCAATCAATGTGGCCCGCTTCCTGCCTCAGGCTTTTTATTATTTCAATGCCTATGCCCGTTTACGTGAGGCAGATGTAACGGGCGATCTGGTTTTCTCGGTCCCCTCTGGCAACTTTGGAAACCTGACAGCAGGAATATTCGCCAAATTCATGGGGCTGCCTGTCAAAAGATTTATTGCAGCCAATAACAGCAACGATATTGTGTTTAATTATTTGCAAACAGGTAAGTACGAACCACGTGCATCGGTTGCTACCATTGCCAATGCGATGGATGTAGGTTCACCAAGTAACTTTGCCCGTATCCTGGAATTGTACAGCCATTCGCATAAAGCCATCTCAACAGATATTGTTGGATATCATTATTCGGACGAGGAAATCCGCGATACGATGAAGCAGGTTTTTGTTGAAGATAAGTATATGCTCGATCCTCATGGTGCTGTTGGTTACCGTGCACTGAAGGCTGATTTAAAGGCTGGTGAAGTGGGGGTATTTCTTGAAACTGCCCATCCGGCCAAGTTTACTGAAACCGTTGAAAGTGTTATAGGCAAAGGAACGGTTAAACTTCCTGAAAGTCTGGCTGAGTTTATGAAAAGGGAGAAACTTTCTATAGCCTTAAGCACCGAATTTGCTGATTTTAAACAATTTTTACTCCATAAATAAGATTATTTACTTGCTCCCCAAAGGCCGTTTCCTATTAAAAAGGAAATGGCCTTTTTTTTTCAAATTATAATTAACAGCTGCAATAATGCCAGAAGTAACTATCCATCATCTGATACCCATCTGATACTCATCTGATACCTTTCTGTAACCCTACATTACAGAAAGGTATCAGATGAGTATCAGATGGGTATCAGATGATAGGGCGGACGTAACGCCCCGGTGAAAGCAGAAAAGCAGTTCAGGGAAGCTTTAAAATTTCTTGCACACAGTAAAAATTATGTACCGGTGCATATGCTGCGCAATAGTTTTGCCACCCATTTATTGGAGAGTGGGATCTATTTAAGGTATATCCAAAATTTGCCGGGCCATGAAAACTCCAATACTACGAAGATATATACCCATTTAACTACCAACGGTTTTAGCTGGAAAATAAGTCTGGTGAACAAGCTGAATATTTTGTAAGAAAGCTTGGAAATGAAGATTTTAATCATTAACTTTAGAGTAGTATTTTAGAAAACTAAATTGAGTGGATGTTACAATGAAAATAACCGCAATCGAGTGGCGTATATACAGCCGTTGCCAACAATTATAAAGACATGACTGCAAAACTGATACTAATATTGACATTAATTTCGACTTCGATTTTTGCACAAATTGATTGCGATAAATATCCTGATAAATATGTGCCGATTGATTTAGACGATGCTATAAACTGTCTTGATTGTAAATGGAGTAAATCAGACAAGGATGGGTTTAAAAATAAACCAGAAAATGATGCTGTAATTGAACTTCATTTTGGGACTGGAATGGGAATTCGAAATAGCTGGGGCTTATGGAAAGGTGATTCAGGAATTGCAAAATATTTCCGAAACATAGGAATAAATCATTCAGATGATATGTTAGGGATCATTTTGACTTCATTCCATAAATACTTAAATAAGACTGATATTAGACTTGAAGAACAAATTAAATACTTCAAAGACTTATTTCAGTAAACAGATAAAAATAACAATAAATCATGAAAAAGAACGATTTCCTAAAATGTATTTTTGCGGCAATTCTCTTATTGCTGTGTTTTAATTTGCATGCTCAAAATGTTCAACCGGTAAAAATTCATGTCGATACTCCAGGTAAATTGTCTTCATTAATTTCTTATGATGATAAATATTTAATTACAGACCTTACTTTGTCGGGGAATATAAATGGAACTGATTTTAAATTTATTCGTGAAATGACAGAACTTGCCAATCTTGATCTGACAGATGTAAAAATCATGGCAGGAAGTAATGATTTATTATGCTATGAAAACTCGATTTGCTATGGTTTGCTTAATAATTTATTAAATTTAATCACGATCTCAATTCCGAACAGCGTTACCGAACTTAGATCCGGCGCTTTTCAAGATTGCAGAAGATTAACTTCAGTAATCATTCCAAATAGCGTTATTTCTATTAAAGACCGCGTTTTTCTAAACTGTACAAGTTTAGACTCTATTGTAATTCCTAATAGCGTTATTTCTATTGGGGATGATGTAATTGGAGAAGCGTTATTTAAGGCAGGTACTTTTCATGGTTGCACGGGATTGACATCTATTACTATCCCAAACAGTGTGACATCAATAGGTAGTTATGTTTTTAAAAATTGTACCGGTTTAACTTCTATTTCTATTCCTAATAGTGTGACACAAATTGGTCATGATGCTTTTTCTGGTTGTGCAAGTTTAAAGTCATTAATTTTCCCTAAAAATATTTCATCAATTGAGTCATACGTTTTAATAAACTGTATAGCATTAACCTCGGTTACTATCCACAACAGCGTTTCATCAATAGGTTATTCTGCTTTCAAAGATTGTGCCAGTTTGTCATCGATTACGATTCCGAACAGTGTCACATCACTTGGTGGCAGTGCTTTTTCAGGTTGTACAAGTTTAACGTCCTTTATTATACCCAAAAGCATTACATCAATTGATGATTTTACTTTCTCCGATTGTACAAGTTTAAAGTCGATTACTATTCCTGACCGTCTAACTTCTCTTGGGGAATATGCTTTTTCAGGTTGTGTTGAATTAGAATCTATAATTCTTAATGATTATCTCTCTTTAATGGGCCAATATGTATTTAGTGGATGTAAAGAATTAAAATCAATGATTATTCCAATAGGTATAAAGACTATTAACTCGAAATCATTTTCTGGCTGTACAAAATTGGAATCACTTATCATATCAAATGATGTTACTTCAATTGAATCTAATGCTTTTTAAAATTGCTTAGTGTTAAATTCTGTCATTATTCCAAACAGTGTAACTTCTATCGGGGTATTTGCTTTTAATAATTGCTCAGGATTAACTTCTGTTACTATTGGGAAGGGTGTGACCTCTATTGGTGATGTTGCCTTTAAAAATTGCACAAATTTAAATGAAATCCATACTCTAAATCCAACGCCTCCTGAAACACCTTCTTTATCTATATATTATCCTGCGCAAACATTCAATAGTATTGACAAAAAAAAGTGCACGCTTTATGTTCCAAAAGGATCAGTAGAGGCATATAAAGTAGCAAATCAATGGAAAGACTTTTTTTATATCCTTGAAGAAGAAACATCATCTATAAATTCAATAGCCCTTGATCCTTTTTCAATTTATGGCAGGGAGAATGGAATTACAATCAATTCAGACAAGCCTATTTTGATTTCAATTTACAACATTAATGGGCAGTTGTTTTTTAAATCAACTATCAATACCGGAGAGCATCAAATTACATTGGCAAAAGGAATTTACATCGTTGCTGCTGATTCAAAACGAATAAAAATTTGTATAAAATAGTTTTATAAACAAATTAAAAAAGATTGCGAAATTTTGTATCCGAATGAATACAAATACAAATGTACTTTATTGAGAAAACACATGAGTTCGATAAATGGCTGAGAAAACTAAAAGATTTTAGTGCCAAAACAAAAATATTATTTCGAATTCAAAAAGTTGAAAGTGACGAACATTTTGGAGATTGCGAACCCTTTGGCGATGGCATTCATGAATTAAAAAAATAGAGATATGGAAACTTCAAGATTTGACATCGCAGATTATTTAGAGAATAAAGAAATGATTGCTGAATATCTCAATGCTGTTCTAGAGGAAGGGGATAATTCAGACGTTATTACTGCAATTGGACATATTGCAAAATCAATTGGAATGACAAAAATTGCTGATGAAACTGGACTAAGTAGACCAAGTTTGTACAAGGCTTTATCAAATGGAGCGAAACCGCAATTTGCGACAATAATGAAAGTATTAAAAGCAATTGGAGGACAAATACGAATAGATCCGAAGACAGCATAAAAAAACGTACCACAATCCGCTCCCCGCGAATTCGGTAGCAGTGGTTTTCGGTGTACATCTTTCCGCTCAATCCAGAGGATTCGAGACCCGCAGTCTGTTCCTGTGTGTAGCTTCCCACGTTGTGGTGCATTTAAGACGGCAGTGACAAAAAGAAAGTTCACTTATTTGTGAATGCCCGATAATTGACTTATATTTGTACCTAATAACTGAAGGAACAATGGTCGTTACATTCGAAAAAGAATATTTGAGGGAATTATACGAAACTGAAAAGACAACGGATAAAAAATATCGTTTCCAGCCACCTATTGTTTCCAGGTATGTTCGGTGCGTTGATCTATTGCTTAGTGCCCCGAATCTGGAAGCTCTTTATAAATTTAATTCACTGAAATATGAGGTTTTGAAGGGAAACAAAAAAGGCATTTCATCTATACGGGTTAACGACCAATACCGCATTGAGTTTCTCACTACAAAAGTGAACGAAGCTGAAGCTTTTATTACAGTGTGCAATATTATTGAATTATCAAGTCATTACAAATAACACAGTTATGGGTGCAATAGCAAATAAAACAATACCACTTCACCCAACACATCCGGGTGAAATACTCAAGGATGAAATTGAGTTTCGCGGAATATCCCAGCGCAAACTGGCAGCGCAGATTGGCATGTCATACACGATGTTAAATGAAATATTGAACGCCAAGCGTCCTGTCAATACTGAATTTGCCTTACTCATTGAAGCTGCCCTTGGGCTTGACCCTGAAACGTTGGTGAACCTGCAAACGCGTTACAACATGCAAATGGCACGGGCTGACAAAACACTTGCCGAACGCTTTGACCAGATTCGAAAACTTGCCGCGATGCTTTAAACGCCTCCTGCCGAAACAATCCTGAAATAAATTCAGGATGACTCGGCAGGACGCTTCGATTAGGATTCCGGAAAACTTTGAAGCTTTAAAAGACAAGAACTAGAAACATGAATAAGATAAATAAAAATTTGACATCGTTTGCCGACCATTTAAACCAACAATATGGTGAACGTGGTAGTGCGGAACGAGAAAAGTTTGAAGAAGGTTTTGAGGCTTTCAGTTTAGGGGTAATGCTTCAAGAAATGAGAAAAGAACAAGGATTAACGCAAGAACAACTTGCTGAAAAGTGCGGGACGACTAAAACATATATTTCACGAATTGAAAACAACGCCTCAGATATCAGATTATCAACTCTTATGAGAATTTTTAGAGAAGGATTCGGGAAACATCTAAGACTGAGTGTGGATATTTAAATAAAATGGCAAAAGGGGCAAGTAAGAAAAATAAAAATTACGGAGTGACAGAATAGATAACATTTCCATTATGAGTAATGAAAAAATATCCATACGTTTTTTTGACGACCGCGAAGTGCGAGCCGTTTGGGACGAGCAAAACGCCAAGTGGTGGTTTAGCGTGTTGGATATTGTAGCTTTGCTTACCGACCAAGATGACTACACCAAAACTCGCAACTATTGGAAATATCTTAAAACCAAATTGAAAAAAGAAAAAAACGAGTTGGTTAGTGCCACTACCCAACTGAAACTTTTAGCAAATGACGGTAAACGATATTTAACCGATATGTTGGATTACACCGGTATTATAGCCTTAGGCAAAGAATTTCCGGGCAAAAAGGCAAACCGATTTATTGAATGGTTTACATACAGTGATGAAAGCATAGACGGAAAAAGCAAAACAAAAGCGTATGCAATGTTTGAAAGTTCTTTTTTCAACAGCATAGAAGTAGGTACAACCAAAGGTTTGCAACAAATACATGCCTATTTGTTTGGCGGATTGTATGATTTTGCGGGACAAATCAGACAAAAAAATATTTCAAAAGGTGGTTTTCACTTTGCAGTATCACGTTTTTTAGGCGACACATTAAAGCAAATAGAAGCAATGCCCGAAACTACATTTGAGGAAATCGTAAACAAATATGTAGAAATGAACATTGCACACCCTTTTATGGAAGGTAATGGCAGAAGCGCCAGAATATGGTTAGATTTGATATTAAAAATACGTCTCAAAAAATGCGTAGATTGGAGTAAAATAAGCAAGCAAGATTACATGAACGCAATGATGCTAAGTCCAACCAAAAGTAGTGTTCTAAAAACACTTTTGGAAAAAGCGCTCACCACAAAAATAAACGACCGCGAAATGTTTATGATAGGGATTGACTACTCATATTACTACGAAGAAAATGACTAATGAAAAAACGGCAAATAAAGCGGGCAGAACACAACGAAAAAATGAAAATCGAAAACACCGAACCGCCAACATCACCTGGCATTTCAGGTAAGACACGACAAATAGACAATATTGTCGTGTGACATCTAAAAGGACGCTGCGATTTATTAATCGGAACATATAACAAGGCAATTTTTTATAAATTAGATGCACATTTAAAAATAAATAAACTACAAACATGTTGGTTGCAGGTTGCACTCTTGTAATTAATTAAACAGCAGTAACTTGAATCATTTTTGGGTGCAACCAGAGATAGTACAGGTTATAAAATATTTCACCTCTGCGGTTGCACCCATTTTTAATGTTAAATAATCACAATCAGCTTATTACAGTGGTGCAACCTACAACTAACTTTTATTCACTTCACAACTATGATCTGTAACGCGACATCACTGTCGTATGAGAGATAAAATCTCGTAATGGATTCCATTTTGGCGCATGCCAGAAGTGTCACAATAGCTGTAACACGACAATACAGACAGTTGTCAATTTTGATTTCCCATGCCCTACAAATTCACTTGCCCCGCAGGTAATTGTCAACACATGAAAATAGACAACTGTCAATATTGTCTATTTGTCTGTATCCACCCCACGAACTCCATATTTTCTATGAGAAACGATGAGCCTACCTTTGTTAAAAATATATAGATGATGGTAAGTCAAAAGAAAGCGGAAATGTTTGCAAGAGTTGCAGAGT
>Ga0123337_10003680_pt1 | contig 16155 bp, 14 predicted proteins | sample frozenSSSSmetaG_FD_89792 | JGI IMG/M metagenome (GOLD analysis project Ga0123337, IMG submission 89792) | Glacier valley bacterial and archeal communities from Borup Fiord, Nunavut, Canada, to study Microbial Dark Matter (Phase II) -... | ecosystem: Environmental > Aquatic > Freshwater > Ice >... | reverse complement strand
GGCGCACTCGTCATCGGAAAAACAAACACGCACGAATTCGCCTGGGGGATCACAACGGAGAACCCGCACTTCGGACGCACGCAAAATCCGTGGGATCCGATGCGGATCGCGGGCGGTTCGAGCGGTGGTTCCGGTGCGGCCGTTGCCGCCGGTTTTGCCGATATCGCGCTTGGCACGGATACGCTCGGTTCGATTCGCATTCCATCGGCACTCTGCGGTGTCGTCGGAATTCGACCCGCGACGGGCACGTTTTCGCTCGAAGGGATCGTACCGCTCGCGCTTGGCCTCGATACGGTCGGGCCGCTCGCGCGGGATATGGCCACCGTACGCGCCGCGTATGCCGTGCTCGCCGATGCAAATCCGGAGCGACGTGCGCCCGAACGTGTTTGTCGTATGCGCGGCGGCGGTTGGGAACGCGTTAGCGCAGAGGTTCGAAACGGACTCGATGCACTCGTCGATGGATTACGAATGCGCGGCGTGATCGTCGATGACGTCACTTGGTGGGACGAGGATCTCGCCGCCGCTACGGCCGTCGTTCAACAGTATGCAGCCGCGCAATTTCACGCGCCGCTGGTTGCCCGCAACCGTGCATCCTACGGAGCGGACGTTCTCCTGCGGGTCGACCGCGCGCTGACGGTTACGGCCGACGACGTTGCGCGCGCGCGGATGACGATCGCTGCTGCACGCGAATCGTTAGCCGCTGCAACGAGCGGGAATACATGCGCCATTGCGCCGGTCGTTGCCGAAGAAGCGCCCCATGCACCTGCTCCGAATGCGTTTCGCGACGCAACGATGCCGCTCGTAACGCCCGCCAGTGCCTTTGGGCTTGCAGCCCTGGCGTTGCCACTCGCCCGTGGCGCGGCGGGCATGCCGCTGGGTCTTCAGGCGATCGCGCTCGATGGTGATGCATTCGCTCTTTTCGAACTCGGCGATCTCATCGAAGGAACGCATTCGCCGCGTTTATTCGCCGCCAATCATTCGGCGCCAGGACGCTAGCAGTTCGCGTTCTCGCTCCGTGCTTAGGCCAGCCTTGCGTAGTCCATCGTTCGGCTGGCTCGCTCGATCCGCAAGAATATCCTCAACCGTTTGCTCGAGTGGCCGCAATCGTAGCCCCGTAGCGAGCGCGCGATCGTTCCTGATGGCGCAAAAACTGTTGAGCTCGTGCAAATTTGGGATCCAAAGCGGCAGCTCGACCCAGGCGCCGACATTCTGCGACTCCAAAAACGCGGACGAAACCCAGACGACCCGTGGCCGGCTCTTCGCGACCGCTTGACAGAGGTCGATGAGATCGCCGATTGTTTGCGCTTGCGGCATTCCGACCAGATTAAATGTCCCGTGAAGACCGCGTGCCAAGGCTTCGATCGACCAGTCGGCGACATCGCGGACATCGATGAACTGGATCGGTAAGGACCGGCCGACGGGTGCGAGCATCTCGCCACCCTGCGCGGTCCGAACGGGCCAATACGTGAAGCGTTCCGTCGCATCGTGGGGGCCGACCATCAAACCTGCGCGCACGACGATTACACGCTCGGCGCCGAGGATGGCGACGAGTTCTCGTTCGCATTCCGCTTTGTGCGCGCCATAGAGTTCGGGTAAGCGCTCCGAGGTGCTCGCGCCCGCCGGTAGTCCTTTTGTCGGCGTCGTTTCGTCGACCGGTTTTTCGGAGGGGTGCGCGTAGACATCGACGCTGCTCATAAAATAGTACGTTGTCACGCGGTCGGCAACAGCACGTGCCGTCGCGCGGACGGAGTTCGGTGTGTAACCACTCGTGTCGATGATGACATCGGCGTCGACGGTTTCGAGCACGTCCACGTCGCGTTTGCGTTCGCGATCGCCGATGATATGCGCGTTCGTGGGAAACAGCGTCGCATTCGTACGACCGCGATTGAAAAAGGTAACATCGTGACCGGCTGCGATCGCCGCCTCGGCGATATGCCGACCGACGAAGCTCGTGCCGCCGAGGAAAAGTATTCGCATGCACAGCAGTTTCGCCACTATGCGAAACCAAGCTTACACGAATCGCTCAAAAGCGGCCACGCGAACGCGTTGCTGGCGGCAACCGTTGAGGGCCTTGGCCGTAAACGAACTGACCATAAAACAGCGCGAGCGCATCGTGCGCCTCGTTCGTGACGGGCTGAGCTTCCGGTCGATCGAGCGGATCACCGGACATCGGCGTGAAACGATCTCGCGCTACGCTCGCGAAGCGGGTGATGGAAAGCGAACCGTCACGACCGCGCCTTTGCTCGACGCGTTTGAGAGAACGATCGTTCCTCCCGAAGGCTCGACGAGGGAGCGCGCGATCGCAAGACCGAGTCCCGTGCCGTCGCGTCCGGCGCAGCGTCATCGCGCCAGAAACGCTCGAAGGCATGAGGACGCGCTTCATCGCTAAATCCAGGTCCGTCATCTTCGACGATCACGTTTGTACCGCGCTCGTCCCGAAGCGTTCGTAGTCGCACGGATCCACCCTCCGGTGCGTTGTTTATCACGTTTTGCAGCAGCGACATGACGACTCGTTCGAGCTCCGATTCTTCCGCAAGAACGATCGCAGCGGGCGTAAGCGGCCGTCGATCGACCGCTTGCAACGAGCTCGATCTCGGGTGGAATCGCCGCGGTCGAACTGATGACAACGTGTCCGGTTCGATCGAAGATGGCAGCGGATCGTGCGCCGACGAGCGCTGCGAATTGTTCGCGATCGGAACCTTCGAGATCGATGCGACCGTGTGAGAATCCGAGACTCGTTGTAACACGGTTCGCGGTCGACGCAAGACTCGTATCCAAGAGTTGGCGCTGCGTGCGGTCGATGATGAAGAGCGAAAGCGTGGCGAACGCGAGCAACGCAACGATCAGCGCTGAGGTATAGGCAAGCGTCAGTCGACCGCGTAGGGTCCTCGGATCGAGCACCGGGTGGCACGGGTCCGAAGCGGTAGCCCGCGCTACGCTCGGTTTGCATGAGCGAGGATTCGCCGCGCGGCGAGAGCTTGGTCCGCAGTCGTCGGACGTGGACTTCGATCACGTTCGAACCGCTTTCGCGAGCACGTTCCCAAAGGGCATGCTCGATTATGGCGCGGGTCAATAAGAGGCCGGCGTGATAGTATCTGGGACGCCACTCCTCGCGCGGCACTCGCGAGCGCGATTTCCTGAATGTTTCTTCAGCGTGCGTGCAATGCCGTTTCGAGGAACGTGAAGATATGCGGCCATGCGTCTGTTGCGGCGGCAACGTTGGCCTTGGCCGTTCCGCCGAAGAGCAATTGCAATCCGCCAGAGAACGGAGCATCGATAAGCGGTCGCTCGGGCGTTGCGATTATAAACAAGTGCCCGGCCGCCGGATAGATGGTGGAGGTGTCGGCAAATCGGTGGTGCTTGTTCTTCAAGTAGGCGATTCCGAGCGTCGACTGCATTTCTGAATTCCAAATACGATCGTCGCCGGCACTGAGAAAGAAAACGGGACCATTGATTTTTTCGAGCGGGAAGAAGGCGCGTTCGATCGCCGCACGATCGCTCATTGCGTCATCGTATCCGAGTCGCAAATCCAGCGGCGTATGCGCGGACAACGCCACACTGAAGGCGCGTCCCATCGCATCGGCGTACGGCACATAGGGGAGCGGTTTTGCATTCAGCGTCCATGATGATTTGCGATCGGTCGATGGCCCGGCGGCGATGCCTTCCCAGGCAAATGGACTCGGAACGTCGGCGATCACCGCATGGATTTCCGGATACGTCGACGCGGCGAGCAACGCGAGTTCGCCGCCTTTGGAAACGCCGAAGATGGCGATACGCCCAGGATCCACGTCGTCGCGTTTCTCGATTGCGGCAAGGGCACGACCCACGATTTCAACCGGAATTTCTTGAAGCGTCTGCGGCAAACCCGGTAGGCCGAAGTACGCAACCGAAGCGGCGACGTATCCGAGCTGCGCATACCTCGTCGCGAGCGGGCCTAGCGAATTCCCCCCTTCCGATCCGCCGAGCAAGAGAATCGCCGGGTGCTTCTCGGAACGTGCGGTCGTGCAGATCGTGCCCATGAACCCCGTTGCCGGTGAGCACGTGGGAGCGGGAAGAGGCGCGGCCTGAACCACGGCGAGCAGGGCCAAAAAAGCAGCATTCATGCTAGTGACATGCTACATCTCCCGGCAACCTCGTCGCCATCTGCAATCGTCACAGCGTCGAGCTGACAATCGTCAGGCCGACTCTGCAAAGCGCTTTCCCACACGAAAGACCCACATTGTGACGAATTCGGACGGTTTTGCGGATTGCGAACCTCCCCAAATACGGGATTCCCTTACTTGGTTAGGAAAACGGTCGGGTTCTATGGGCGGTGCGTGACGGATATCCGGATCGTGCACGTCGGCGGGACGGAATCCGATCAACGTGCCTTAGAAGCCATCCTCCGCAATGCTGGTTTTGCCAGTGTTCGGTCGCTCACGTCCGCGGAGAGCCTGCCGGAGATTCTCGCGCAGCGAGTCGATCTGGTCGTGATCGATCTGATGCAGCCGAGTCGGGACGTACTCGCGCTCATGCGCGCGGCTGCAACCGCCAAAGGTGAGGACCTGCCCGTTCCGGTGATCGTCACGGCGCCCCTCGAGGCGCAAGAGCGCATCACGGCATGCCTCAAACGCGGAGCCGACGACTATCTCGTCACGCCGCTCGACCCCGAACATCCCGAATTGGTCGTGCGTCGGCTCGAGCACGCCGTCGTCCGTCATAATGTCGTGCCGTCGGCCCGCAAAGCGCTCGACGAGACACAGCGCATCACGATTGCGAGCGCTCCGTTACCTGTCGCAATCAGGCCGCCGAGTGGAAATGACGATCAGTCGTTTATCCACCGCTTCATCCCGCGCGAATTTCTCGAAAAACTCGACCGCAAGTCGTTCGCCGATGTGAAGTTAGGCGATCATGTCGAACACGAAATGACCGTGTTCTTTTCCGACATTCGCGATTTCACGCATCTCTCGGAATCGATGAACCCCGCCCAAAATTTTAGTTTCCTCACATCGTACCTGCGCAACGTCACGCCGATCATTCGCAAGAACGGCGGATTCGTCGACAAGTATCTCGGCGATGGCGTGATGGCGCTCTTCGCCGGTGCGGCGATCGATGCGGTCCGCGCATCGGTCGAACTCTTGCACCAACTCAAAGAGTACAACTTGGGTCGCCGCGTCGCCGGTTACGTTCCGATCAAAGTCGGCATGGGTTTGCACCGGGGCAAGTTGATGCTTGGGACGATCGGCGCCGAAGATCAGATGCAGACGACCGTGATCGCGGATTCGGTCAATGTCGCTTCTCGAATCGAAGGCATGACCAAAACCTTCGGTGTGAATCTCTTGCTCAGCAGCACCGTTGTCGATGGTCTCCCGACCGGCCATCCATTTCGTTTGCGTGGTCTCGGCGCCGTTACGGCAAAAGGGAAATCGCAGAGCACCGAAATTTTCGAGTGCTTCGACAACGATCCGCCCGAACTCATCGCGCACAAGTCGTTGACAGCGCCGCAATTCGCACGGGGTATGGAAGAATTTCGCAAAGGTCAGCTGTTGACGGCAGGACGGATTTTCGCACGCATCGCGGAGATGGAAAAGCACGATTCCGTTGCCGTCTACTTTCGCGATCGGTGCTCGCTCTCGGTCGTACGCGAACGCGGCGGCGGCGCTTGGGACGGCGTGGAGCACCTCGAGGTCAAGTAGGTGAATGCGCGGCGACCGGTTCGTCGACGGGCTGACCGTCATCTCGCGCGCTCCGAAGCATGAAACCGTCTAGGACCGCAGGGAGCCCGGTCCAAGCGGGCGATGATTCTGCCACAAAATGGTATACACGGAGACGAGCGCGGCAACGATTCCCGCACCGACGACCACTTCCGATCGCGAGAGATGCGGTGCATACGGAAGAGCGACGACCGCCCCAATGGCGGCGATCAAAAACACGAATAAGGCCCGGCTGAAAGACGCTGCGCGCACGATACCCTCACAAAAGCGATCTGCTTATCGTATCGGCACGAGGCCGCGCATTCGCATGGGGCGCCCCCTCGCTTCCTCGTAAAGAAACGGTTCGGTTGTCCCTATCCGCCGGCAGATTCGTGCGAGACGTTACAATACGATACGGTTGGCAACTTTGTTGCAGGCGCCTTAATTTCTCTGAACGATTTCCGCCAGGGCCGGCCCCGGTGTGGTGAGCCGGTCACTGAAAGCGATAGGAGTAGCCCATTTATGCATCTTGTAAAGCGGGTGTCCCAAGTCGTTTCTGTCTCATGCGTAGCGCTTGCGCTCATCGCCGGCGGCTTGGCCGGCTGTTCCGGCGGTGGCAGCACGCCGCAGGCCGCGGCGACGCAGGTAGCGTCGCCGGTGTCCGGTCCCGCGCTCTCGATCGACGAAACGCAAATCGCCTCGCTTAGCGTCAATCGCTCCGCTGCAGCCGCGATCGGCGCCCGCGTCACGCGAGCTAGCGCCTATGCATCACCCATCGAAGGACGCCAACCGCAAAGTCTTGGACTTCGGCAAACCGAGTCGACCTCGCCAAACGATCTCTCGTTCTACGGCGGCCCGACCGTCGGCTCGACGCAGTCGATCAACATCTACGTCAACTGCGGCAACTCGTGTTGGGGATCGAGTTCTCCCGCGGTGTTCGAACGCAATCTCGGCGCGAGTACGATGATCCATCTCATCGATCAGTACACGGGCTCGACGGCTTCGGGCCGCTACACCTTCGGCGGTAGCCTTACCGAGAATTACGACACCTCGACGACTCTCCAAGATCAGGATATCTACAATCTCGTGCATACCGCTGCCGCATCGTACGGTACCGGTTATGGCAAGATCTACCATGTCTTTCTGCAGCAGGGCGTCTCGCAATGCAGTCAGAGTGCGGGGGGATGTTACGCGCAGCAGTATTGCGCGTACCACGGCAATGTCGATTTCAGCGATATCGGTCACGCGCTCTACTCGGTCGAACCGTACCAGGGCATCAACGGCTGCCAGGCAAGTTCGCTGACGAATTCGACCGCATCGACGCTCTCGCACGAAACGTTCGAGACGATCACCGATCCGGACGTTCCGCAAAACGTGGCTTGGTACAACAATAGCTTGGGCGAGATCGGCGATATTTGCGCGAGTAACCGCGGATACGTCACGCTCAACGGAACGCAATACTACATCCAGACCGAATACTCGAATCGATCGCACGCTTGTCGATTCTCGACCTAGAATCGACAAGCGTAGATTATAAGAAAGACGTCGGCTCGCGAGCCGACGTCTTTCTTATAATCGTCGCAGTTGCAATCGCGCGATCACCGATGTGATGGCAAGCGCGCTCAACCCGACAAGCGTAAGCATCACGGGCGTCGCCAACGCGTCGGCGGGTAGGTCGAGTACGGGTGCATGATTGAGCGCACCTGCGTACCAAACCACAAGGTACATCGCCTCGAAGGCACGTGGCGTCCCACTGAGTCGCCCGATCACAATGGCAAGGGCGGCAGCAGCGAACGGCACGACTGCAAGTGCGGGAAGACGTACGATCGCACCGGCGAGCGGGATGCAACCAATCAGTCCGGCGGCCACGATGCGAGCGGCCACGATGCGCGATGCTGCACGCGGCGCGCTGAGCAGCAATTCCTCGACACCATCGGTGCGATCGCGCGTTCCAAGCGATCCATATTTGCCAAGTGGGACGAGCAGCGCAAGCGGAACGATGAAGCGGAGCAGACCGCTTTGTGGAACGAAGAGACCCGCGACCCCGACCGCGACGGCAACGACGCTCCACCACCAGCCGGATTCGGCAAAGAGTATGCTTGCCTCCGCGCGCAGTAAACGCAGGCCGGGAACGTCGGGAACGAACCGACCAAGTGAATTGGCTCGATCCGTTGTTTTCCGTGCGCCGGTATCCGCGGAGCGATTGAAAGCAAGGCTCGCAAGCCCAACAACGCCGAGCGCGACGGCCGTCCAAGCAAATCGCTCCGCGATGAGAAGACCGGTCCACGTCATGCCGTGCCAGACGAACGTACGCGGTGCGCGGATGTAGTTGCTCACCCCAATCGTCAAACCCGTGAGTTTTGCTCCAGGAAAAGCGACCTGCAGACCCTTGCCCATTTCTGCGATCAACGGTGTCAAACCGAGCGCGTCGAACGGCGATGCCGCACCGCTTTTCGTCCAAGCCATAAGCGGAAATTCGATCGCGAAGGAGACGACGAAAAACCACAGGACGCTGCCCCAAACGCCGCGTAGCGGCCGAACCGTATCGAAGAGGACGGCAAGCGCGGCGATCACCGCGCACGCCGGCAGGACGACGAAGACAAACGGACCGGCATAGGCAAGTCCATCGAACGCGCGATCTTCGGCGCGAACTTGCTGCATGATCATCGCGCCCACGAGCAAAACGGTGGCAACGAATCCCAGGAGAGCAAAATTGCTCGCCCATTTGCCCGTGATGAAGGCAATGCGGCTAACGGGTGATGCCGCCACGATTCCCGCGCACCCCGCGCGCGCGTCACGCAAGACCGCGCCGCGCACCGCGTAAAAGCCGACAAAGCCAAGAATCAAGACACTGCAGAGCGCGTTGAGGGCGCCCATCCAAGCGGAATCGTAGATACCGCGCGTTCCGCCGACGCTAACGGTCAAATACCCGGCGTGTGCGTCGGGCACGAAAAGATAGGCGAATTGTAGCGCGAGCGCGGCAAGGATGAAAAAGGCGAACGTGCGCGTGCGCGCTTGCCAATCGGCAAGCGCAATACGTACGATCTGGTTCATGCCGCGCGGCCCGTTCCGGCGAGCGCGAGATAGGCGCGCTCGAGATTACCATGTACGCCGATGACCTCACTTGGCGTGCCATCCGCGCAAACGCGGCCGGAATCGAGAATGATGATGCGACTCGCCGCGACTTCGACATCGGAGACGATATGGGTCGAGAGCAACACGATGCGGTCGCGTCCGAGTTCTGTGATCAAATCGCGAAACCGAACTCGCTCTTCCGGATCGAGTCCGACGGTCGGCTCGTCGACGACCAAGAGCTGTGGTTCGCCGAGCAAGGCTTGAGCGATGCCGACCCGTTGACGCATGCCGCCCGAAAATCCACCGAGCGGTCGAGTTCGCGCACTGCTGAGATTGAGCTGTTCGATGAGCATGTCGATCTGACGAGCTGCACTTCGCGCCGGAAGGCCCTTGAGCGCCGCCACATAGCGAAGAAATTCATCGGCCGAGAGCTGCGGATAGACACCCGCATCTTGCGGTAGATAGCCGAGTTGGCGGCGTAGCTCGTCCGGCCGACGCGTGATGTCGGTGCCGTTCCACAAAACGCTTCCAGCACTCGGCTGCGTGACCGTCGCGATAATGCGCATGAGTGTCGATTTACCGGCGCCGTTCGGGCCGAGCAAGCCGGTTATTCCCGGCGAGAGCGTGAGCGAAAGAGCATGCAGTGCCTCGAGGTCGCGATAACGCTTCGCGACACCCATGATTTGCAGTGTGTTCATTATTTGAGATACGCCGAACGTGGCACCGATTGTTTCACTCCATCCGGAAACGACCTCAGTCGCGAAGAATGACGTTCCATTACCGCTTGCCCTTGGGCACTGGTACGCTCACCGCACTATCTGCGTTCCGCAGCGCGGTCGTGCCCCGCTGACGAAAACCGAACGTCGCGCCTTCGGCGTTAGCGGTTCGATCGCGACGCGATCCGGCTGTGACGCGGCGGACGGATTCCTCGTGGATAACCTCTACGGTTGGATGACGCACGTCGATCCATTCGAGCCGACGCTCGCCGCGCAGTTTTCGACACGCGGTTGCGCGCCGATTCTACGGGAGTGGGTGAATGTCGGTTGCGGCTTGCGGCGGTGTTTTGAGGGCAAGGATTTTGAGATGGCCGCTGGTTTCGACCGTGCCACCGTGCGGTGTGCCTTTCGGAATGAGGAGCATCATGCCGGGCTTGAGCGTGACTTGCTTGTCGCCAAGCCATTCGGTGCCGTTGCCTTCGATCACGTATTGAATCTCGTTTGCTTCTTCGTGATTGTGTTTGAAGACCGTGCCAATCTGCACGGCACCCGTCGCACCATCTTGCCCGAAGAGCGTCTTCGATTGCAGATTCGGCGTCACGCTGGAAGGCGCGGGGAGGTCGGCCGAGGTCAGTGCGCCGAGGTCGATCAGCTGTGCCGTCATCGGAATCGAAGCGGCTTGCGCGGGCGAAACGAGTCTCGCGGTAGCGAATCCGGCAAGGAAGACGAGAGCGACCGCACCGGCGGTGGGGAGCGATTGTCGCATGGAGTGTCCTCGGGGAAAGCGAAATAGTTGCGACGGACTTTCCTGGAACGTGCGTGCTTCCTCTACGCCTACGCCGTTCGACGGCGCAGAGGGCGCGGAAATGCGTAACCTGAATCTCGCGAGTATGCGATACGCCGCCTGGGTTGGCACCGTTTTTTTACTTACCGGATGTAACGGAGCCGCAACCTCTCCAATTGGTAGCAGCGCAAGTCCGCCGGGCGGAATTCAACCATGCCCGGCGATTGCCTACGTCGCAAAACTGCTCGCACCGCTGCCGGGCGCGGCGAATGTTTCGACGACGGTCGGAAGCATCGAAGTCGGAAATATTCTTGGAATCTCACCCGTCGTCGTGACGCTGACCGCAACCGGCGGATCGGCGATCGTGCAATCGGACACCCCGGTTTCGTCTACGGATGGGCAAGGCGTTAATCTGGCCATACCGGTTTTGGCGTCCAAAACGACCTACACGGTATCGCTCGCCGACACCGGCGTCTGCCATGCGCTCGTTACCGCGCCGATCGGCATGTTTACGACACAGTGACCGTGGCGGATGTTGGCGCGGAGCCATCGCTTGTGATTACGCTCTTCGGAGCGCCGTCCATCGCGTTTGGTGTCGAAGCCATTCGTTTGGACTTGCCGGCCTCCGTGACGCTGCTGGCGTACCTTGCCATTGCGCCCGAGCGTGCGCATCCGCGTGCGACGATCGCCGGTGCCTTGTGGCCAGACGCCGACGATGACGAGGCACGCGCAAAACTGCGTCGGCATTTGCACGCTCTCCAACGCGCGCTCCCGAAGCAGGCCGTCCCGTGGATTCTCTCGAGCGCCGGGACGCTTCGCTGGAATCCGGAAAGCCGTTGGTCGTGCGATGCCGCTGCGTTCGATCGCGCTCTTGCATCGGGCAACGATCTTGCCGCGACGCTCGAATACTATACCGGCGATTTTCTCGCGGGCGATACGCGTCACTGGACGCTCGAGCGGCGCGAACGGTATCGCGTCTGTGCCGCCAAGAGTGCAAGTGCGCTCGCACGCGATGCGGCAACGCGCGGCGAATTGCGCGAAGCCCGCAAGTTCGCGCAGCGTGCTTTCGCTTGGGAACCGGATTCCGATCCTGCTGCGCGAGCGCTGATCGAATTGCTCGGCGCCGTCGGCGATCGCGTTGGAGCCGATGCGGTGTACGCGCATTTTGCGGAGCGGATGCGGCGTGAGGCCGATGCAACACCGGATCCCGAAACGATCGCCGCGATCGAACGCGTGCGACTGCTCGGCGTTGCCGATCGACGGCGTATCGCGCCCGATGTGACGCCGTTCATCGGCCGTAGCGAGGAATGTGAAGCGGTGATCGCTTCGGTGCGAACGACGCGCCTGGTCACGCTAACGGGACCGTCCGGAATCGGCAAAACGCGCGTCGCCATCGAAGTGGCGCGGCGGCTCGCGAGCGACGTACGCGATGGCGTTCTCGTCGTCGATCTCCTTTCGGCACCCGCAGAGGCGACGATCGTCGAGACGATTTCGCGAGCAGTCGGGATCGCGCCGGTCGACTTCGACGGATTCATTCGTGAGCGATCGTTGCTGATCGTGCTCGATAACTGCGATCGTGACGTTGCAACCGAGATTGCAAAGGTGCTTACCGACGCTGCGGAAGTCCGCATTCTTGCAACCGGACTTACGGCGCTTGGATCGCGCTCGGAGACGATCGTCCGCATCGGACCGATGAATTCCGAAGATGCGACGGCGCTCTTTTGCGATCGTGGAAAACGCGCGGCTCCTCACGTCATGGTGAGCGCCAACCGGAAAACGATCGAACGTATCTGCGCGAGCTTGGATGGTTTCCCGCTGGCGATCGAACTTGCCGCCGGACGGCTGGACTCCATTGCGCTCGATGAAATCGTGCCGCGACTCGCGGATCGATTCGCTTTGCTCGCCGACGACGATAAAAACGCGCCGCTACGACATCGCGCGCTGCGCGCTGCCGTGGCTTGGAGTTACGCGGCGCTCGATGAGATCGACCGACGCGTGCTCGAACGCGTCGCTATTTTTTATGACGACTGGTCGCTCGACGCGGCACGAACCGTCTGTTCGTTTGGGACGGTCGGCGTCGAAGCGCTTCAGGATTCGCTCGATCGGCTCGTGCAACGTTCTCTCATCGTGCGCGATGAGCGATCGGGACGCTATCGCACGTTTCGAACGATCCACGAATTCGCGCGCGGGGAGCTAGCCGCTTCGGGTGACGAACTGAGGGCGCGCGATCGGTTTTTGCTTTGGGCCGAGTCATGTGCGGAGCGGATCTACGGCGGTTCGCACTCGTCCGAACAAGCCGATATGTTTGCGCTCGCCGATCGGGAATTTGCAAATTTCCGCGTTGCTATCGAACTCGCGCTCGTCCAAGATCGTCGCCTCGCAGGTCGTCTATGCGGAGCGTTGGGAATTTACCTCGACTCGCGTGCGCGCGAAGCGGACGGTGCGCGCTGGCTCGCGGCAGCACTCGACGCCGAGCAAGATACCGATGGTCGCGCGCTCATCACGGCTTCATTGCTTCTGCGTAACATCGATGCCGAGGCGTCGCTCGGTTACGCGAAACGCGCGACGGCAGCGTACGAGACGCAAGGCGATCTGGTAGGCGTCGCACTCGCGCTTCGCGCGGCCGGCGTTGCAAACGTGTTTCTCGGGGACGTGGACGCTGCGGCTGCGGCGTACGATGCATCGCTTGCCTTACGCGATCGTCATACCGATGTGCATGCCGTTGCCGGCGCCCTCGTGAGTCTCGGGTATGTCTTCGAGGTGCGAGGTGACGCGGACGGCGCGGGTCAGATGTATCAGCGTGGGCTCGACCTCGCCCTGCGCGCTGGCGATCGGCGACTGGCTGCCGCGGCCTTGATGAGTTTATCGGGACAGTATTTTTACGCGGGAGATACGCGCAGTTCGCGCGCGTATCTCGAACGAGCGATCGAGTTTGCTCGTGAGATCGGTCACACGTCGTTTCTCTTACACGGATTACGGAACATGGGTGAGATCGATCGCGCCGAAGGACGCCTCGCCGATGCGCTGATCGACTACGTCGAGAGCTTTCGTCGTGCACGCGAAGCCGGCGATCTTCGTGCGATCGTACTCGCATTGAATTGCATCGCCGGCCTGATTGCAAGCGACGATGCCGAACGCGCGGCGCGCCTCATGGGCGCGGCGGCTGCCCGCCGGGCACTCGTCCCGCCGATTGCGGAATCACCCGGTCTGCTCGCAGAGCGAGAAGAAGCGCGAGAGCAGTCGATCGCGCGACTCGGAGAAGAGGCCTTCGAGGTAGCCGTTCGCATCGGCCGGACCTATCGCGACGTCGACCTCATACGCGAACTCGCGGCGCTTGCGCCGGAGGCGATGCCGCTGTAGGGTTCTGATTGCGGACGCCGTTCGACTGCGGATCGCGGTTGACCACGATGAAGAGGTTGCCGTTCGCGTCGATGTCGACATCCACCGTGCCGGGCACGCCACGGTTCACGAACGTACGCTTCCACGCTGCGAGGGAATTGGCTCCCCGTCACGCGTCATCATCGACCACAGGGCATCGGCTTCATTGACATCCCACTGCTGTTGAGTGAGCACGTGGCGCACGCGCGCTGACAAACGACCCTCGTCCTCGGCGGCGAAAGCGACGACGAAAACGTCCTGACTGCTGACGTTGCGCGGTGGTATGGGATCGAACCAAGACATGGGATGCGTCCTTCGCGGTCGAGCGGTATCGCATAACCCTATAGGCGGAGGCGTCCGAAAACGTCCGGCTCGGTGAAACACGGGAGGCCCTTCGTGAGGTCATGCGAGCGAGATGGGAGAATGCAATGATGAGGATGCTCGATCGCGTGGAACCGGTGTATGCCGCGGAGTACGGAGGCGCCCTTGCCGATCATCTGCCGATGGCGCTCTCGGCGCTCGCTCGGATGGGCGCGGGCGAAGAGCGGCGCGAGGTCTTCAAACGACAGTACGTCGTGGCGAAAGGCTTACGCGTCCTCGGCGCTGAGGAACCCGAACGCCGTGCCCGCTTGGCCTTGCGCGAGCGCATCGAGCGCAATGGTCGCGCGAGCGTTCTTGCCGACGAACTGCCGTCGCTTGCGCGCGGAATCGGCGCAGGCGCCTTTCACGCGCTCATTCGCGTTGCGTATGGAATCGCGGATGCTAACGATGACGAAATTGCCGCCGGATTGGTCTACTGGCGCGCGGTTGCATTCGACATTGGTGTAGCAGTATCGGCGCCCGCCGAGCGGCGTTTCGACGCAAAACATGCACTCGATGTCGCGTGCATTCAGCTCACCGATGTTCAAAATACGCTAGCCGACGGTCTCATCGCCGAACGAATGGCCGCAGTTACTACGCATCTCGCCTTCGATGACGCGCTCGGTCATCCGCGCTTCGAATCGAATTCGCTCGAGCAAATTGCGGCAGTAACGGTGCGCGCATTTGCGGCAACACGGGATTTCACACTATTACACGCGATGACGGCCACGCACGCATTGCGTATCGTGCTTCCTTTTGCCGCCGATCGTGATTTGCTCTTACAAGCTTTTTGGCGCGCGTACGTCGCTGCATACGTTAGCGCCGGAGCGCCTCCGCTTCCCGAGGATGCGACCTTCGCGGCAGACATGGCACGAGTTCCGGAGTGGGGCGCTTTGCTGGAACGCGCTACGGCCTCCAACGACGAACACGTCGTCAAAGCGGCGTTCACGGCGTGGAGCGAAGATGCCGTATACCACGATCCACTCTATCGCGTCGCTGCGGCGCGCTACATTAAATTCTTTTAGATGGTACGTTATTCGGCTCTTGGTCTGCGCGGTCGGCGTTCTTGCCGCATTTGGCTTCTTCGCGATCGCGGCTTCGGCGCAGGTGTCATCAGTAGCTGAACTCGTAGCAGTCTTCGAAAGACGCGTCGTCCGGGAGTCGAGCGTCGGCATCGCGATCGGCCGATACGATCGGGGTGCGATCGAGATCGCAGTTGCGCCGCCGTTGACGCGGACGACGGTCGTCGAGGTTGGTTCAGTCTCAAAGACATTCACGGCGCTTCTCCTAGCAGACATGGTGGGCCGTCACGAAGTCGCGCTCGACGACCCGATCGAGAAGTTCTTGCCCATGGGCGTGAGCGTTCGCACGCGTCGCGGGAAGCATATCACGTTGCTCGATCTTGCGACGCAGTCGTCGGGATTGCCGCGACTACCGACGAACTTCTTCACGGCTAAAACCGATCCGATGAATCCATACAAATTGTACACGAGAGAGAATTTGTATGACTTTCTCTCACACTACGAACTCGCACGCGATATCGGTACTCAGTACGAATATTCGAATCTCCGCGTGGGCCTGCTCGGAGAGCTGCTCGCGAATCGTGTAAAGATGTCGTACGACGTGCTGCTCCGCGAACGAATCACGAAACCGCTCGGGATGACGCACACCTCGGTCGTGCTCGGGTCGGATCAGCTGTCGGCATTTGCGACGGGGCACGATCTCGATGGGAATGCTGTCAGCGCGTGGGATCTTCCGATCTTTGCTGGTGCCGGCGGCGATAGCAAGCTTGATTCTGCATCAAAACGGACGAGATACGCTTGCGATTCGCAAGTAGCTAGGCGATGTCGGCAAGCTCCGTCTCGGTTTGACCGCAGATTTTGCCGTCAAGCAGGTCGACGGTTCGTGTGGCACAGCCGGCAAAACGCGCGTCGTGCGTAACCATCACGATTGTCGATCCCGATGCGTGGAGTTCGTCGAGCAAGTGCATAACGGATTGACCGTTTTGCGAATCGAGATTGCCCGTTGGTTCGTCGGCGAGCAGGAGGGACGGTTCTCCGGCGAGCGCACGTGCGACGGCGACACGTTGCTGCTGACCGCCGGAAAGCTGGGCGGGAACGTGACTTGCGCGATGGGACATTTCAACGCGATCGAGGGCCTGCGAGACGCG
>Ga0123337_10003678_pt1 | contig 16162 bp, 3 predicted proteins | sample frozenSSSSmetaG_FD_89792 | JGI IMG/M metagenome (GOLD analysis project Ga0123337, IMG submission 89792) | Glacier valley bacterial and archeal communities from Borup Fiord, Nunavut, Canada, to study Microbial Dark Matter (Phase II) -... | ecosystem: Environmental > Aquatic > Freshwater > Ice >... | reverse complement strand
GCCGCCCTACCGCGCGTTCTGGCCGCTCGCGCCAGGGCAGCACCGCGCGCGCGTGGAAACGACCGACGCGCAGGGACAGGTGCTGCGTAGCGCGACGGTCGAGTTCGTGGTGGAGGGTACGTAGCGCAAGATCAGTTGAAATCGGTGGCATTGCGTGATACTTGATACTTGATACTTGATTTCTCAATTCTCAATTCTCAATTTTAACTTTCCCCAGGAGGTCTCCCATGGAACGTCTCCGCCCCTACCTCCGCTGGCGCACGATCAATCTGCTGCTGGTCGCGCTTATTCTGGTTGCGCTTGGCACCGTGCTCGGGCCGATTGCGCTGACCGCACCGACCCTGTTGCGCGTCACACCCGCCGATGGCGTTATCGATGCGAATCCCGCCGCTGGTATCCAGCTGGTCTTCAGCCAGTGGGTACGGCCCGATTCGGTTCAGAGTGCGGTCGCATTTGATCCGCCGGTTGAATTTGTGGTGATCGGCGCGGGCTTCCCGCAGCTTGGCCCGGCGACTGTGACGATTCAGCCGACCGGCGGGCTACATTATGGCGCGAAATATCGCCTGACGCTTGGCGCGCGCGTGCGCAATATGTTTGGCCGCGTGAGCGAGCAGCCGCTATCGGTCGCATTCACGACCGCGCCATATGTCACCGTGGCGCAGTTTGGCCCCGCGCAGGATGCGAAAGATATTCCGCTGAATGCGCCGATCACTGTCGAGTTTGGAGCGCCAGTCGTGCCAGCCGCGCAGATCGCCGCCGCCGCCGAAGATCCGCGCCTAGCCGACGCGCTGCCGCAGCCGTTGACGCTGGCTCCCGCCGCTACAGGCGTTGGCCGCTGGCTGTCGCCGACGCTGTTTGGCTTCTACCCGGCGGCGGAGCTACACGCTGCGACGAAGTATACCGCCAGCCTGCGCTCCGATGTCACGCCCGATGGTAGCGCGCGACTCGCGCAGCCGGTCAGCTGGAGCTTCCAAACCGCCGCGCCGCTGCTGGCTGGCACGCGTCCTTTCGATGGCGCGCTCGACACGCCCGCCTCTGGCGAGGTCGAGGTGCGGCTGGCGCGCGATGTCGATGTTGCCTCGGCTGGCAAGGCGTTTGTGCTGCGCGTGCTTGATACCGGCGTGCCAGTGCAGGGCAGCGTGCAGCCGCTTGATGGCGGCTTTCGGTTCAAGCCGGTTGCAGCATTAGAGCGCGGCGCACGCTATGAGGCCAGCCTGGGCGCGGGGATTGTTTCGGGTACGGGCGCGCAGCTGAATGATCGCCCGCTGAGCTGGAATTTCAGCGTGATCGGCGATCTTCAGGTCGCGCTGGTCGAGCCGCTGGCCGATACGGTGGAAGTGCTGACCGACACGCATCGAATCAGCGTGCGCTTTAATCACCCGGTTGTGGCGCTGACGACGATTGATGCACAAGCCAAGTTGCCACAGCCAATCACGATTGAGCCAGCGCTGGTGGGTGAAGGCCGCTGGCTCGATACCAGCACCTACGTTTTTACGCCCAAGGATGGCCTAGCAGCTTCGACCAGCTACAGCGTGCGCGTGGCCGCTGGCCTGCAAGATCAGACCGGCGGGGCGCTACGGCAAGAATATAGCTGGCATTTCAGCACGATCACGCCAAACGTGCTCGCCAGCCTGCCTGCCGACGGCGCGCGCTACGCGGGGCCGCTTGGCCCGCTTCAGCTGGTGTTCAACCAGCCGATGGATCTAATTAGTCTGCGCGGCGCGATCACATTACGACGCAATGGCGCGAATGTCGCCGGCACGTTGACGCGTGCCGCCAGCTCGACGCTGAATCCCGACGCGGCGCTGGTTGCGGCTGGCACATGGACAGCTGGTATGCCAGTCAGCGGCTTTGTGGTCACGTTTACGCCCGATGCGCCGCTGGAGCGCGGGGCCGACTACACGCTGGCGGTCGGCCAGGGCGCGCGCGCTGCCACCGGGAGCGGCACGCTGGTGGCGGGTTACAACACGACATTCCGGGTCGCGCCGCTGCCAGCCCTCGCCAGCTCCGAGCCAGCGAATGGCGCGACGGCGGCTGAAGCGGATGGCACGCTGCGATTGGTTTTCAGCGCGCCGATGGATTGGGATTCGGTCGAGCGCAATCTGCTGATCGCGCCGAAGCCGACTGAGATTTTTACTGGAACGGGACAGGCTGAATTCTACGTTTACTTCCAGCTCACGCCTGAGACCGATTACCGCGTGACGGTTGGCGCAGCTGCGCGCGATGTGTTCGGCGCGGCGCTCGGCCAGGATGCACAAATTAGCTTTCACACCGCATCGCTGCCGCCATCGCTGGCGCTGGTGGGCGCGTATCGGCTAGGCGCCTACAACGCCTACGTCCCGGCGCGCGTGCCGGTTCAGCACGTTGGCACGCCGACGGTGAGCTACAAGCTCTACCGGCTCGACCCAGCCGATGTGATGGCGTTGGCGAATGATTATGATCGCTGGAACGATTATAAGCCAGCCGCATCGACGCTGGTCAAGCAGAATGCTGTTAATCTGCCGGGCGACCGCAACCAACAGCGCATCGACCTGGTGGATCTGGGGCGGCTTGACGCGGGCGCATATTACCTGGAGGTCAACGGCCCAAACAATTCCTTCGACCGCCAGATTATGGCCGTCAGTCCATATGCGCTGACGATCAAACGCAGCGCCGAGAAGCTGTTCGTTTGGGCAATTGATCTGGCGACCGGCAAGCCAGTTGCCGATATTCCGCTGACGGCGGCGGCATACAGCTACGACAATACGCTTCAGTCCGCGCCAGTCGCGCTGGGTCGCACCGACGCCGAGGGCATTCTCCAGGCCGCGTTTGCGCCAGCAGATAGCTCTAGCCCACTGTTTCTGTGGTCGTCGGTCGGCGCGCGCTTCGCGTTTGGCACAACCAATTGGGGCGAAGGAATCGGCCCGTGGGACTTCGGGCTGCCAGCCGATTACGCGCACAGCCCGCTCGTCGGCAATGTCTATACCGACCGGCCGATCTACCGGCCCGACCAGAACGTGTACATTCGCGGCGCGCTACGCATGGCCCAGGGCGAGCGCTACACGCTGCCGAAAAACGGCCAGCAGGCGTTTCTGACCATCAGCGATCCAGAAAGCAACGCGGTCTACTCGGCTACGCTGACCTTGAGCGAGTTTGGCACCTTCAGCACCAGCTTTCCGCTGGAGCGCGGCGCGATGCTGGGCAGCTACACGGTGGGAGTTGGGATCCGGGAGCCGGGGGTTGGGGATGGATCGGCCACCCTGCAACCCCCAACTCCCAACTCTCAGGTGACTGGGTCATTCAGCGTTGCCGAATATCGCAAGCCAGCTTTCGAAGTCACTGCCACCCCCGCCAAGCCCGATTTGATCCAGGGCGATTCGTTGGAAGTGAACGTTGCGGCGCACTACTTCTCGGGCGGCGCGGTGGTGAATGCGCCGGTGCATTGGCGGCTACTGGCAAACCCGCTATATTTCGCGCCTGAGAGCGCGGCGAATTTCAGCTTTGAAAATTTGGACGACGCCTACGCCTGGTATCGCTGGAACGACAACCAGCCGGCGGCGGGCGGTGAGCAGGTGGCCGATGGCCAGGCGCAGACCGACGCGCAGGGCAATTTCAGCGTCAAGCTGCCGGCCACGCTCGGGAAGGATAATCACAGTCGCACGCTAACGCTGGATGTGGAAGTGACCGATGTCGATGGGCAGGTGATCGCGGCGCAGGGCACTGCAAATGTGCATGTTGGCGCGTTCTACATTGGGCTGCGACCGGATGGCTATGTCGTGCAGGCTGGTCAGACGCAGAATGTCGCGCTGGTCACGCTCGACCCGCAGGGCCAGTCGGTGGCGAATCGCGCGCTGAAGGTGGGCCTGTACAAGCGTACATGGAACAGTGTGCGCCAGCAGGGTGCCGACGGCCAACTGTACTGGACTTCCAGCTTCAGCGATACGCTGGTCGAAAGTAAGGATGCGACGACCGACGCGCAGGGTCGCGGTAGCACCAGCTTCACGCCCAAGGACGGCGGCGAGTATCGCATCGGCGCGGAAGGGCGCGATGATGCTGGTCATACAATCAAATCAAGCGCCTACAGCTGGGTGTATGGCGGCGATGTGTTCTGGGGCGTCAACGACACCAATCGCGTCGATCTGATCGCCGACAAGAGCAGCTACAAGCCGGGCGATACCGCCAGCATCCTGGTGACGGCTCCCTACGCTGGCATGAGCGCGCTGATGACGATTGAGCGCGGCGAGGTGATTGAGCATAAACTCTTTACACTCAAGGGCACGACCGAGCTGCTTCAGGTGCCGATCAGCGCCGACTACGCGCCGAATGTGTATGTCTCGGTGGTGCTGGTCAAGCCGGCTGGGGATCAGGGATCAGGGATCGCGAATCAGGGGTCAGGAGCTTCTGCCAATCCCCAATCGCCAAGCGTACCCGATCTGCGCGTCGGCATGGTCAATCTGCCAGTCTCGACCGAGCAGCAAGAATTGACGATTACTGCCACGCCGGATAAACCGCAGGCCGGGCCGCGTGACGAGGTGACGTATACGATTAAGGCGACTGACCACAGCGGCAAAGGTGTGCGCGCCGAAGTTGGGCTGGCGCTGGTGGATAAGGCGATACTGTCGCTGGCCGACGACCCGAACCCGACCTTCAAACAAGCCTTCTACACCAAGCGACCGCTGGGCGTGTTCACGTCGCAATCGCTGACCGCGCTGGTGGATCGCGTGACGCTGAAGCTCCAGCCGGGCGACAAAGGCGGCGGCGGCGGCGTTAATTCGGAAGTGCTGATTCGGCGCAATTTCCCCGACACCGCCTACTGGAATCCGTCGGTGGTGACTGGCGATGATGGCACTGCCAAGGTCACGCTGAAGCTGCCCGACAACCTGACCACCTGGCGCATGACCGCGCGTGGCCTGACCGCCGACACGCGCGTAGGCCAGGCGTCCAGCGATCTGATCGCTACCAAGCCGCTGCTCGTTCGGCCAGCATTGCCGCGCTTTCTGACCGCTGGCGACAAGCTAGCGATCCAGGCGGTAGTGCAAAACAACACCGCTAACGCCATCGACGCGACCGTCACGCTTGAGGTTGCCGCGCAGGACGCGCAGGCTGGCGCTAACCCATTGCTGAAGCTGAGCGCCGACGCCAAGCAGAGCGTCCAGGTGCCCGCGAACAGCACCGCAGTTGTGCGCTGGCCGGTGGATGTAGCCGGGGCTGGCTCGGCGCTGCTGCGCTTCAATCTCGCTGGCGGCGGGCTGCAAGATACTGTCGAGCAGACGCTACCGATCCAGCGCTTCACCACGCTGGAAACAATTGCCAGCGCCGGCCAAGTGCAGGATACGACAGTCGAGACGATTGCGGCGATTGGGGATCAGGGATCAGGGGCTGGGGGTCAGAACTCCCAACTCCCTGCTCAAGGCGAACTGGCTCTGGAGCTGACGCCCTCGCTGGCGGCAGGCGTGGACAGCACGTTGAGCTATCTGGAGCAGTATCCGTACTATTGCTCGGAACAAACTGTCAGTCGTTTTCTGCCTAACGCCGTGACCTACCGACTGTTCAAGCAGCTTGGCATGGACGACCCGCAGCTCAAAGCGTCGCTCGAAACTAACCTGACCGCCGGATTACAGCGCCTGTACGCCTTGCAGCACCTCGACGGCGGCTGGGGCTGGTGGGAGGATGATGACAGCCAGCCATACCTGAGCGCCTACGTCGTCCAGGGCTTGGTCGAGGCGAAAAAGGCTGGCTACGCGGTCGACCCGGATCGGCTCGACAAGGGCATCGCGTATCTCGCGTCGTTCCTAAATGAACAAACGGGCAGCGAGCGCGGTGTTCTCAATGCTCAATTCTCAATGCTCAATTCACGCAGCTACGTGCTCTTCGTTCTCGCCGAATCCGGCCAGCCCGACCGTGGCCGCGCGGTGGCACTGTACGATAAGCGCGAGCAGCTGAGCATCTATGGCCGGGCTTATCTGCTGATGACGCTGAAAGCGCTCGGCGGCGAGGACGACCGTGTGCGCGTGCTGGTGGGCAACCTGATGAGCACGGCGATTCTGCACGCCGCCGACGCGCATTGGGAGGAGCGTGAGCAGGATTCTTGGAATATGGACAGCGACACCCGCAGCACCGCGCTGGCGCTTCAGGCGCTGGTGCGCGCCGACCCCGGCAACTTCCTGATCCCGAATGCGGTGCGCTACCTAATGGGACAGCGCGGCGAGGGCCACTGGCGCACCACCCAGGAATCAGCCGTGTCGCTGATTGCGCTGGCCGAGTATATTGCGCAGAGCGGCGAGCTGGCGGCCGATTACTCCTACCGCGCGTCGTTGGATGGCAAGCTGTTGAAGGAGGGTGCGGTCAATCGTGACAACCTGAAGACGCCGATCAGCATCGTCATGTCGCTGGCCGATCTCAAGCTGGGCGGCGGCAGCCAGCTAACACTTCAGCGCCAAGCCGCCGCCGGGCAGACCGGCAAAGGCCGACTGTTCTACACGCTGCGCATGCGCTACGAGCAGGATGCCGCCGCTGTGCAGGCGCTCGATCAGGGCATCGGCGTGGCGCGCGAATACAGCGCGGTTGACACCAACACACTTTCGCCGACCGGCCAACTGGTCACGCAGGCGCGGCTGAGCGACGTGGTGCAGGTGCGACTGACGCTGACTGTGCCCGCGGATGTGCGTTACCTAGCGGTCGAAGATATGCTACCGGCTGGCCTGGAGCCGCTCGACACCAGCCTGAAAACTACCAGTGCCGCCGCGCGCGCGGCGCGACTCGATCAGACCGATCAGCAAGACCCGTACTGGTGGTATTTCAGCCAGACCTCGATCCACGATAATCGGGTGGCGCTATTCGCGACCTACCTACCGAAAGGCACCTATCACTACACCTATCTGGCGCGCGCCACCACCGCTGGCGAGTTCAAGAGCCTGCCCGCGACCGCCTACCAGATGTATGCGCCGGAAGTCTTTGGTCGTAGCGCTGGCGCGACATTCACGGTGACGGGGCCGTAAGCGGATGCGGCCGACTAGCTCGCACTGGCATTGATCGCAGTGCGAGCGCGCACACGGCGCGCCCCGACATCAGTGTTGATCGTTGCTTTCGGCGTCCGCATGCAGCATCATACATAAAAACGGGCCAGGCGCATCCCATGCGCCTGGCCCGTTTCTCGCTCTAGCGTCGAACTGCTAGACCTTGCCGTCCGGCTTGATCGCGCCGTCGGTCGCGTCCGTGCCGTCCATCTCGTCCAGCGCGTCCATGAACTGCGCCAGATCCTCTTCCTCGGATGCGTTGATGCCAACGTCATCCTCGGTGCCTTCGAGCAGTATCCGCAGCCGCCGCCGAATCTCGTCGTCATCGGGCGTGCCAGCTGGCTTGCCGCCATCGGACTGACCGAGCATCTCGCTTGCACGCCGTACCTCGGCCATCACCGGCTTGCCCATGTCGTCGATCTCTGGTCGTCGCCCGCTGCCGCCAGCCAGTTCGCCCATCAGGTCTTCGGCCAGCGCGCGGCGCTTCTCGATCCCGGTTCCCGCCGGGATAAGCTTGCCGATCACCACGTTCTCCTTCAGGCCGCGCAAATAGTCGACCTTGCCGGTGATCGCGGCCTCGGTCAGCACGCGCGTGGTTTCCTGGAACGATGCCGCTGATAGGAAGCTCTCGGTTGTCAGCGATGCCTTGGTGATGCCCAGCAGCACGGTTGCAGCCGTCGCTGGCTCACCGCCCTGGCTGACCACCTCGGCGTTCATTCGTCCGAAGTCGGCCGCTTCGATCAATTCGCCCGGCAGCAGCCCGCTGTCGCCCGGCTCCTCGATTCGCACGCGCCGCAGCATCTGGCGAATGATGATCTCAACGTGCTTGTCGTTGATATCCACGCCTTGCGAGCGGTAGACCTTCTGCGCTTCATTGGTCAGGTAGCGCTGCACGGCCTCTTTGCCTTGCAGCTCCAGCAGCTCCTGCGGGTCGGCTGAACCGTCAGTCAGGTGCTGTCCAGCCGTCACGCGCGCGCCATTTTCGACGCCAACTTTCAGCCGCGCCGTGTGCGGAACCACAACCTCGCGCTCCTCGCGATCCTCCTGAATGACCACGATCTGCCCAGCGCCAAAGTGAACCTTGCCGCCCATACGGGCCAGCAGCGGCTCACCGCCCAGGTCAGTTCGGTTGCTCTCGGCCAGCAGCTGGCCCTCGCTCACCTCTGCGCCATCGGCGATCAGCGGCATATAATGCGCCGGTAGCTCGTGCTCATCGGTGTAGACCTCGCTGGAAATCACGCGAATCTTGCGAATCTCACCCTCGCGCACAATCTCGACCGTGCCGTCAATCTCGGCTAGGATAGCCTTGCCCTTCGGCGAGCGTGCCTCGAAGATCTCCTGCACACGCGGCAGACCCTGCGTGATGTCGTCGGCCGAGGCCACGCCGCCGGTGTGGAAGGTACGCAACGTCAGCTGCGTGCCTGGCTCACCAATCGACTGCGCCGCGATAATGCCGACCGCCTCGCCGATTTCGACCAATTTGCCGGTCGCCAGATTGCGGCCATAGCACATGCGGCAAATGCCGTGATCGCACTGGCAGGAAAGCCCTGAGCGAACAAACACATCATGGATCTTCAAGTCTTTGAGCCGCGCTGCCATATGCTCATCGACCTCGCCGTTGCGATCAACCAGGATTTCGCCCGTCTCAGGGTGAACAATCGCCGACGCCAACCGGCGACCGATCACGCGCGCCTCAAGCTCGGCCAGCATCTCGCGGTCGTCGGCGCGATGCAGCCACAGCCCCTCTTCGGTGCCGCAGTCATCCACGACAACAATCGCGTTCTGCGCCACATCAACCAGACGGCGGGTCAAGTACCCAGCGTCGGCGGTTCGCAGCGCCGTGTCGGCCAAACCCTTACGACCACCGTGGGTCGACACGAAGTATTCCAGCACGGTCAAGCCTTCACGGAAGTTCGACTTGATCGGCAGCTCGATGATTCGACCGGTCGGGTCGGACATCAGGCCACGCATACCGGCCATCTGGCTGAGCTGGTTGAAATTACCACGCGCCGCCGAGTTGACCATCATCGTCACTGGGCCGTGCGGGTTCAGATTTACTCTGACCGCCTCGGTGGTCTGCTTGGTCGCAGATTGCCAGATTTTGACGATCTCCTGGTAGCGCTCCTCCTGGGTGATCAAACCACGGCGATATTGCTTCTCAACATCAACCACTAGCGCGTCGGATTCGACCAGGATCTGCTGCTTTGCCAGCGGCACCTGAATATCCTCAACGCCGACAGTCATGCCGCCGCGTGTGGCATACTTGAAGCCCAGCGACTTGATCTGGTCGGCCTGTTCAGCCGTGCGCTCCGAGCCAAAGATCCGCGTCAGCTCATCGACCGAGCGATCACCATGCATTGCGCGAATCGTGTCAAGATCGGCCTCGGTCAGGTTATCCAGGTTGGTATAGTACTTGTAGCAATCGGCGATGATCTCCTGCAAGCCCTTCTTCGGCACCTCGCGATTGCGGAACTTCATCGGCTCCAGCAGCTCGTTGTTCAGGATAATTCGGCCGATGGTGGTTTGCAGCATCATACGCGGCGTGCCATCGTCGGCGGGTGGCAGCGGGCGCACCTGCAAGTCGTTCCGGCCTTGCACCGTGCCGGTCATTCGCACCCAGATCGGGGCTTGAATTTCGACCACGTCTTTTTCGTAGGCCAGCATGGCCTCATCAATCGACGCGAAGGTCTTGCCCGAGCCTTTAGCACCATCCTTGACCATCGAGATGTAGAAGCAGCCCAGCACGATATCCTGCGAAGGCGTGATCACCGGGTTGCCGTGTGCTGGCGAAAGCAGGTTGTACTTCGAAATCATCCGCAGGCGCGCTTCTTCCTGCGCCTTGCGCGAGAGCGGCACGTGTACCGCCATCTGGTCGCCGTCGAAGTCGGCGTTGAACGCCGCGCAGACCAGCGGGTGCAGCTGGATGGCCGAACCCTCGATCAGCTTGGCCTCGAACGCCTGGATCGAAAGCCGGTGCAACGATGGCGCGCGATTGAGCAGCACCAAGTAATCCTTGATCACCTCTTCGAGCACATCCCAGACCTCGGGGCGCACGCGCTCGACGATCCGCTTGGCCGATTTGATGTTATGCGCAAAGCCCTTTTCGACCAACCGGCGCATCACGAACGGCTTGAACAGCTCCAGCGCCATTTTCTTAGGCAGACCGCACTGGTGCAATTTCAAGTTCGGCCCAACCACGATCACCGAGCGACCGGAATAATCCACGCGCTTGCCGAGCAAGTTCTGGCGGAAGCGGCCCTGCTTGCCCTTGAGCATATCGCTCAGGCTCTTGAGGCGATGCTTGCCCTTGCCGGAAACCGCGCGCCCACGCCGTCCGTTGTCGATCAGCGCGTCGACCGCTTCCTGAAGCATACGCTTCTCGTTGCGAACAATGATCTCGGGCGCGTTCAGCTCCATCAGCCGCTTGAGGCGGTTGTTGCGGTTGATCACGCGGCGATACAGGTCGTTCAGGTCGGAAGTCGCGAAGCGCCCACCATCAAGCTGCACCATTGGGCGCAGATCAGGCGGGATCACCGGCAGCATGGTCAGAATCATCCACTCGGGCTTGTTGCCGCTCTTGCGGAAATTCTCGACTACGCGCAGCCGCTTGGTGGCCTTTTTGCGCCGCTGGCCCTGCGTCGTCTGCACCTCGGCCTGCAAATCCTCGGCCATCTTTTCCAGATCGACCGTGCGAATAATCAGGTCGCGGATCGCGCCAGCGCCCATATCGGCCTTGAACACGCCCGGTGCCAGCTCGCGCAAGCCGCGATACTCGGCCTCGGTCAGAATGCGGCGCATTTTCAGACTATCGACCTGCTCCAGCTTGTCCTTTTCCTCGCGCACCAGCGTATCAAGCTCGCGCTGTAGCCGCTCGTGCAGCCGCTCGCGCTCCTGCACGACCTCGTATTCCTTGCGCTCGCGCTCGGCGTCGGTCAGCAGCTCAGCCGCCGACATATCGCGTTGGCGGTTCTGCTCCATCGCTTCCAGTTCCTGGTTGAGCAGCTCATCCAGCTGATCGATCACCTTCTCAGTGATCATTTCGCCTTCTTCAACCAGAATTACGCTATGGAACGAGATGTCTTCCATGGCTGGCTCGCCGGATTTTTCCTCCAGGTCGGTGCGTAGCGTCTCGCCCTCGGTGGTCAGCGATTCGCTCTGGAGCTTGTAATCCTCCTCGATCCGCCGCTGAGTCGAAACTTGCGCCGTTTCCATGCCGCCCAGATCCTGGGTCAGCGAGGAAGCGATCTCGACGCGCTTGCCCTCGGCTTCGCCCTGAATGCGGTCGCGCTTCAGATTGAAATCGGTCTGCATCTGCTCGCGCAGCGCCGCCCGGCCCTCCTCATTCACGGTTGTGATGATGTAGGACGCGAAATAGAGCACGCGCTCCATGTTGCGCGGCGAAATATCCAGCAGCAGGCCCAGGCGGCTGGGCGTACCTTTCACGAACCAGATGTGACTGACCGGCGAGGCCAGCGCGATGTGGCCCATACGGTCGCGCCGAACCTTCGCGCGTGTCACCTCGACGCCGCATTTATCGCAAATAACGCCCTTATAGCGGACACGCTTGTATTTTCCGCAATAGCATTCCCAATCCTTCTGAGGCCCAAATATTCTTTCACAGAAAAGACCGTCGCGCTCGGGTTTGAGCGTACGGTAATTAATAGTCTCTGGCTTGGTCACTTCCCCATGCGACCAGCTCAAAATATCCTCGGGCGAGGCTAGGCTGATCCGGATCGCGTTGAAGTCGTTGATCTCTAGCATTTTTCTCTCCAGTTAACAGTGACAAGGAACGAGTGACGAGTTGAACGCCTGCACAACTCGTCACTCGCTACTCGTTACTTAAAACTCGCCCCGCTCCATACCCGACAGGTTGATACCGTCCAGCGCTGCCATATCGCTGTCCACATCGTCGTTCAGCTCAACCAGCTTCTCGTCGGCCGAAAGCACCTCGACTGAAAGGCCTAGCGACTGAAGCTCCTTGATCAGCACCTTGAACGACTCAGGCACACCGGCCTCCTGGATCGGCTCGCCCTTGACGATTGCCTCGTAGGTCTTAACGCGACCAACCACATCGTCGGACTTGACCGTCAGCATTTCCTGGAGAATGTAGGCTGCGCCATAGGCTTCGAGCGCCCACACCTCCATCTCGCCGAAGCGCTGACCACCGAACTGCGCCTTGCCACCCAGCGGCTGCTGCGTCACGAGGCTGTATGGCCCGGTCGAGCGGGCGTGAATCTTATCCTCGACCAAGTGGGCCAGCTTGAGCATATAGATATAGCCGACTGTGACCGGATGATCGAACGGCAGACCGCTGCGCCCGTCGTAGAGCGTAATCTTACCGTCAGAAGGCAACCCGGCCTCAACGAGCATATCGTGAATCTGATTCTCGTGCGCGCCATCGAACACTGGCGTGGCGATTCGGAAGCCCAGCTTGGCGGCGGCCCAGCCCAGGTGCGTTTCCAGAATCTGGCCGATATTCATACGGCTCGGCACGCCGATTGGGTTCAGAATAATATCGACTGGCGTGCCATCGGGCAGGAACGGCATATCCTCGATCGGCAGCACGCGGCTGACCACACCCTTGTTGCCGTGGCGACCGGCCATCTTATCACCGGCGCTGATCTTGCGCTTCTGGCACAGCAGCACGTCAACGCGCTGGTTCACGCCCACCGGCAGCTCGACATCGTCATCGCGCGCGAACACCTTCACGTCGATAACCTTGCCGCGCACGCCGTTCGGCACGCGCAGCGATGAGTCCTTGACCTCGCGCGCCTTCTCGCCGAAGATCGCCCGCAGCAATCGCTCCTCAGCCGTCAAATCAGTCTCGCCCTTGGGCGTGATTTTGCCGACCAGAATGTCGTTTGGTTGCACTTCCGCGCCAATATAGATAATGCCGCGATCATCCAGGTTGCGCAGGCTATCCTGGCCCACGTTTGGAATGTCGCGCGTGATCTCCTCTGGCCCAAGCTTGGTGTCGCGCGCCTCGACCTCGTGCTTCTCAATGTGAATTGAGGTGAAAATGTCCTCGCGCACCAGCCGCTCGCTGACCAGAATAGCGTCCTCGAAATTGCCGCCCTCCCAGGGAATGAACGCCACCAGCACGTTCTGGCCCAGTGCTAGCTCGCCGTTATCGGTCGAGGAGCTGTCGGCGATAATCTCGCCCTTGCGAACGCGCTGGCCGCGCCCGACGCTTGGCCGCTGGTTGATACACGTATCCTGGTTCGAGCGCATGAACTTCCGTAGCCGATAGCCGCGCTGCTCGCCGTCATCTTCCAGCACCGTGATATGATCGCCGGTCGCCGAAAGCACGATGCCATCGCCCTTGGCCACGACCACTTGCCCGCTATCACGCGCCGCCAGATATTCCATACCCGTGCCGACAATCGGCGCATCGGGGCGCAGCAGCGGCACTGCCTGGCGCTGCATGTTCGAACCCATCAGCGCGCGGTTGGCGTCGTCGTGTTCCAGGAACGGGATCAGCGCGGTTGAGACGCTGACGACCTGCTTGGGCGAAACATCCATATAATCGACGCGGTCAATCGGCTCGCTGACGAACTCGCCATCGCCGAAGCGGCAGGCGATAATGCCTTCCTTGAAGCGATTGAACTGATCGAGCGGCGCATTCGCCTGCGCGACAACGTACTTCTCCTCCTCGTCCGCCGACAGGTAATCAACCTCCTGCGAAACGATTGGGCGAATCTTGATCATCTTCAGCGGCGTGGCGGCGATCCGCTCGGCCAGCGTGCGATTGATCTCTTTACCGGCCTCGGCAATCACGTCGCCGCTGGCCGGGTCAACAATATCTTCGCGTAGAATCTGGCCGCGAAGTAGCGACACCGCCATGCGCTTCGCAATCGCAGCATCGACGCGGCTGGCACGCGCGCCCAGCAGATCGCCGTTGCGTAAATCGCGCACATCGCGCAGCAGCATGCCCTGACGCTCCCACTCGGCGGCGTTGGGCACTTCGCGATATACCTTGCGATAGGGTGTCTCCAGGAAGCCCATCTCATTCACGCGCGCAAAGGTCGACATCGTGCCGATCAAACCAATGTTCGGGCCTTCCGGCGTCTCGACTGGGCAGATCCGACCATAGTGCGAATGGTGAACGTCGCGAACCTCGAAACCGGCGCGGTCGCGGCTCAGGCCACCAGGCCCAAGTGCCGAAAGACGCCGCTTGTTGGTCAGCTCTGCCAGCGGGTTGGTCTGATCCATGAACTGCGACAGCTGCGAGCCGCCGAAGAACTCGCGCATCGCCGCGACGACCGGCCGGATATTCACCAGCGCGTTCGGCGTTGCGGTATCGGGATCTTGCAGCGACATGCGCTCCTTGACCACGCGCTCCATACGCAGCAGGCCGACACGGAACTGCTGCTGGATTAGCTCGCCGACCGTCCGCACCCGCCGGTTGCCCAGGTGGTCGATATCGTCGGCGGTACCCCTGCCATTGTTCAGATCGATCAGCCGCTCGACGATCTTATAAATATCGTCGGGCCGCAGCACGCGCACCTTGCCCTCGGGCGCATTGGCCCGCATCTCGGGGCGCGGGTCTTTTTCCCACAGGTTCTTGTTGAGCTTGTAGCGCCCGACCTTCGCCAAATCGTAGCGGCGCGAGCTAAACAGCAGCGATTCAAGCAGCGAGCGCGCATTATCGAGCGTGGGCGGGTCGCCCGGGCGCAGCCGCTTGTACAGCTCCATCAGCGCCTCGCGCGAATGGCGGGCTGGGTCTTTATCGAGCGTGACCTTGATATACTGGTGGTCGGACTGCTCCATATGCTGGAACAGCTCAAGCACATCTTCATCGTGGCCCTTGTGCTCCAGCTCGTTGTCGGGCACCCAGCGGCCCTCGCCGTTGGCCTGCGCCTGCCATGCCAGCACCGCCCGCAGCAGGATCGTGACCGGGATCTTGCGCTTGCGGTCGACCTTGACCGAGACGACATCGCGCTTATTGGTTTCGAATTCTAGCCATGCGCCACGGTTAGGAATCAGCTTGGCCGAGTGCAGGCTGCGACCGCTGGTAGGATCTTTTTCTTCCTTGAAATACACGCCCGGCGAGCGGATCAACTGCGAAACAACCACGCGCTCGGCCCCGTTGATCACGAAAGTGCCGTTTTCGGTCATCAGCGGGAAATCGCCCAGGAATATCTCGCTCTCCTTGAGCTCGCCAGTAGCAAGAATGTGCAGCTGAACGTTTACACGCAGCGGCGCGGCATAGGTCATGTCGCGCTCGCGGCACTCATATTCATCGTAGCGTGGCTCGCCGAACACATAGTCCAGAAAGCGCAGTTCCATATTTTTGCCGGTAAAATCGGTGATCGGGGAAATTTCGTCGAACAGCTCGCGCAAGCCCTCCTTGCGAAACCAATCAAAGCTATTAATCTGGGTCTCGATCAAGGTTGGCACTTCGATCGCATCCTGAATACGCGCAAATGAACGCCGTTCCAGGCCAGTGCGATGCAGGCCGTCCACACCAAGGTCGTTCGCCATAATCAGCGGCTGAAGGACAACAGGCTCAATTAATGGGGGCATGGGCACCTCTCCTGCTCTGCTAGAAGCCAGAATTCAGGAGTCAGGAGTCGGAATTCGCGTCTTCTGACTGCTGGCTGCTGAATTCTAAATTCTAGCTACTGACTCCTAACATGCCAAAAACACGAAGCCTCGACTCCTCGATGTTGATCGCCGGTGAGCAACACGTGGGATTGGCGTTCGTGCTAACGAGAAGCTTCTCATGAAGGGTGTGCCGACTGGCGCGCACCAGAAAAGCCGCGATTTATGATGGAGTGGACTCCTTCTCTCACACCTTTGAGGATGCACAACATCCTGAAAACTGCGAAAAGGAATGATACCACCAGAGCGAGAGAATGTCAAGGGCGATTCTGAATGAATATTGAGTAGTATTTCGAGGCCACGCGCCTGCTTGTCGGTCGGGCACGCGTATGCTATAGTACGATCAGTGCGGGCGTAGCTCAATGGATAGAGCAACGGTCTTCTAAACCGTAGGTTGTGGGTTCGAGCCCCACCGTCCGCACCACACCCCAATGCGGTAAACCGCCGTTCCACGAAGCACCACACGCACTCCTCATACGTGCAGGATGTAATTTAGGATGTAATCCGTTCAAGTATTGCATTTATGTGCTCCTCTTGAGCAGCCGATCAAGTGCATCAGCGTC
>Ga0123337_10003672_pt1 | contig 16189 bp, 13 predicted proteins | sample frozenSSSSmetaG_FD_89792 | JGI IMG/M metagenome (GOLD analysis project Ga0123337, IMG submission 89792) | Glacier valley bacterial and archeal communities from Borup Fiord, Nunavut, Canada, to study Microbial Dark Matter (Phase II) -... | ecosystem: Environmental > Aquatic > Freshwater > Ice >... | reverse complement strand
GGCGACCCCAAGGTACTGGCCCCGGCCAAGGCCGCCTTCGCGCAGAATGGCGGCCTGAAGCTGCTGGCCGGCAATCTCGGCAAGTCGGTGATCAAGGTCTCCGCCGTAAAGCCCGAGAACCGCGTCGTCGAGGCCAGGGCGCGCGTCTTCCACACCCAGGAAGGCCTGCAGGCCGCCTTCAAGGCTGGCGAGCTCAATGGCGACGTCATCGCCGTGGTCCGCTTCCAGGGCCCCAAGGCCGTCGGCATGCCCGAACTGCACAAGCTCACCCCGCAGCTCGGCATCTTGCAGGACCGTGGCTACAAGGTCGCGCTGTTGACCGACGGCCGCATGTCCGGCGCCTCGGGCAAGGTGCCCGCCGCCATCCACATGACGCCCGAAGCCAGCGACGGCGGCGCCATCGCCAAGATCCGCGACGGCGACCTGATCCGCCTCGACGCCAACGAAGGCACGCTCACCTTCCTCGGCGACGAACGCGAGTTCTTCTCCCGCACCCCCGCCACCGAAGACCTCCGCCGGGAGCACTACGGCATGGGCCGCGAACTCTTCGCCGGCTTCCGCGCCCTGGTGGGGACCGCCGACAATGGCGCGAGTGTGTTTGGGTAGAGCCCGTAAGTGGTCAGCTAGAAGGAAAATCCTAGCTGCAGATCGCCTACCTTGACCGACAGAGAGATCTTTCGCTCAGCATCTTCCAAAGCACCATCAGACATCACACCAATGAGTTTTTTTAGTCCGTCCATGTCGCGGACGACCGTGAATGCGTGGTCGGGTGCTACATACACAACGCTAATCTTCCCCACTTTCGTAAGCTCGATCACGTTACTCAATGTGCCAGTGCTCTTCGCATCCCACAGCATTAGGCCAAAGTCGGCCGTAGAGGCCATGGCAAGGTCTTTGGCGGTGTAGAACTCCCGCGTACCTGCGGGAGCATCACTGTGGATTTCCTTCGTGGGCCAGTCACCCAGATTGTTTCTAGGCCGAAAGCCGGCGCAGAAGACCGTCACCGCTGTGGCGCCGCGATCTAAAAGCTCCTGCTGAACAGCTTTGTCTGTGCCGTTGGCGTCGCCAACCAGCACATCCAGTCCGGAGTCGATCAGACTATCGAGGCGCTCCACAAACGCTGTCGGAAGGCGCTTCAAGGTTATCGATCCTGCGACAAAGACTGACTGCATCGCTACTTCCACGTGAGAGCCACCGCGTAGACCCCATCGATCTTTTCATAGCTGCGTAGCGCAGTCGTCGCAGCCTCCATAGAGGCGCCAGAATCGAACAGGTCATCGAGAAGTAGCGCATTCCATCGGCCATCACTACCGATCCCATCGTTGATCGAGAAGCGCCCCGAAAGCTCTGCCATCTTCTCTTGCTTGGTTGCGAGGTTCTTAAGTGACTGTCCCGTTGTGGATGCAGCCTTGGCAATAATGTTCTCGAACGAGGTGAGTTGCATGCGCTTGGCGAGCGCGGCGGCGATCTCGTACACGGGCTGCCTCGCCCTAATGTTTGATGGTGGCATCGGCACGATTAACCCAATCGCCGGCAGCAACGGGACGATGTGCTCATGGACAGCGGTCGCTAGAATATCCGTCTGCCCCCAATCCTGCCGGTACTTCAACTGGTAAACGCTCTCCCCTGCCTGAGAGCGTTCAGTGTCGAATTTCGCATAACCATGCTCATTGTGCCCGGCAAACGAACTGCTTAGGACGTGCTTATCCAGCGCGTAACCGTCATTCCAGTTTCCAGACAGCCTGCGAATGTTGATCTTCATACGCCCCCTCCAGATGGACGGACATATAGTAGATCGACCGAAGGATAGGTAGCGTCGTTCCAGAACTAGACTAGGCCCGGCGGTTGACCGCACTACCACGGTACCACCGCCACCTCCGGCCACGTCGCCTGCACCCGCGCCGCCTTCTTCTCGTACCCCAGCCGGTTGGCCAGCGCATAGTTCGGCACCACGCGGAACGAGAAGATATCGTCGAGCCCGAACGGCGCGGTCAACTCCACCTCGCCATCCACCAGCCGCGCCGCCACCGAATGCGTCTTCGACGCGTAGCGCCCGAGCATTTCCGCCGCGGACGACAGCGGCGTGAACGGCGCGCCGAACTTCGCCTCGAACCATAAATGCACCCGCGCCTGGTTGCGCACCTGCACCGGCAGCGGCAGGTGCGCGAAGCGCGCCGCGAGCCGTCGGATCACCACGTCCTCGGCCGCATAGCTCAGGTCGGCCGCGTCGAAGTAGAACACATCGATGTCCGCCACTCCGCTCAGCGGCGCCCGCCCGGTCAGCCGGTTCCAGGCGAGATTGTAGAGCGCCCCGGCCACCAGCAGCCCTTCGGGCAGCTCGGAAATCCCGGCCAGCACCTCCATCAGCACCGGCTCCTCGCGCACCATCGCGATGAGCGCCGCGCGCTGCTCCTCGAACGGTTTGCCGGATAGTCTCAGGTGATCGGACATGCCCGAAGGCTAGCCGATTCTGGCGCGGCGGGCGCTACTCCGCCTCACCCGGTTTGCCGGGGCCTCGGATCAGGCGTTACCAATGGGCCTCAGATATTGCATCGGCTCGGATGAAATCCTGAGCTGCACATCCTGCTCCCGCGATTGCTCGGCCAGCGCCTGCACGGCTTTCGGCGACAAACCGAACGTCTCCTTGAAAGCGCGGGTGAAGGCCGAGGGATGGCTGAACCCCAGTTCCGCCGCCAGCTTGGAGATCCGCCCACGCGGCTGTCGTGTGTCGGAGAGCAGCCGGAAGGCGTGATGCAGCCGGCGTTGCACGATGTAGGCCGTGACCCCGCCCGACGGCTCGAACAACCGGTACAGTGCCGATCGGGTAGTGCCGAAGGCGTCGATCAGGGCCGGCGGCCCCAGGGCCGGATCAAGCAGGTGCTGCTCGATGAACGCCTTGATCGCGACCAGCGACACGGTATTCCGCCCCGCCTCGGCCGACTGGCGGGAGAGTGGCTCGAGGCATGCCGCCACCACTCGCAAGGTCGCATCGGCAATGCCGCGGGCATCCACCACCGGCATGGTCGGGCCCACGGCGACGATAGTCTCCAGCATGCCGCGCAGCAGTTTCGACAGCGCATCGACCGGCCGCACGAGGCCGTGCGCACTGTCGAGGAGCGGTACCATCGCCTCCAGCTTGCGTCGCGATATGGCGAGGCTGATATTGTCGACGAGTGGCGCCTCGATGGTGATTTCCTGCGACAGGTCCATGAAGGCCAGTTCGCCCGCCTCGACCCGTCTCGTCTGCCCGCCGGTCGTCATGTCGAAATGGCCGTTGCGGTAGCAGACCACCAGGATCTGGTCGGTGCCGCGGGCGGCGATTGTCCGCGTCGTCCGGGTGAACCGGCTTGCCGTGATTTTGGCCCACGACACGGTGACATCGGGCAGGAAGAACAGTTCGGTGCTGGCGGCAAAGGCCCCACCGGCGGCGTAGGCGGGGATCTCGAAATCGAAGGCCGCCATGAGCACCTTGGCGTAGGCGGCGGCGTCGTTCCGGTCGCCGGCCTGAAACTGGGCCGCGTAGCATTCGATCAGCCCTGTCCTGTCAGCACCGGGCTGCGTCTCGTTCATCGCGGAACCGAACCTGACGGACTGACGATCTTACCCATTGTCCCAATTCCTTAACCCGGGGTCCCAGCGGCCACGTAGCGCTTGAACGCCCCGGCGCGCGGATGAAATAGCGGTTCTCGGTTCGCGGCAAGGACTGAGTTGATAACGGGTTAAAGCGATGTCTGAAGTAATCGAGCGCGCATCGGCAGCTCGTGGCAACCTGTTCTGTGGCGCCTTGCTGTCGGTGATCGGCCTGCTGCTCGCCCTGGGCCTCGCCTCTCCTGCTGCCGCTGCCCCCATCCAGGGGGCCGACGGCGGCGATGGCGGCGACGGCAGCGTTGCAACTGGTCGTGGCGATGGCGGCGATGGCGGTGGCAATGCCGGCAGCGGCGGCGTCGCCGGCAGCGCCACGGGCCTCGTCGGCACCGGTGGAACCGGTGGTGGCGGCGGCCGCGGCGGTGGCAGCGCTGGCGCCACTGGCGGTGACAGCGAGTTCGGCCTCGGCGGCCTCGGCAGCTCTATCGGCAAGTTGCCGCCCGGCGGCGGCGAAGAGGCCGGCGGCGGCGGCGGCCAGAGCAGCAACCCTGGCGCCGGTGGCGGCGGCGGCGGTGGAGGACAGCGCGGCCTGACCATCATCACCGACACAGCAGCCATCTCGGCCGCCGATACCGTGAGCGGCGGTCAGGGCGGCAAGGGTGGCAACGGCAGCGGCAACAGCTACGCCGATGGTGGTGGCGGCGGCGGCGGTGGCATAGGCGTCGTCTATACCGGAACCAACAGGCTCACCGTCGACGGCACGATAGCCGGCGGCGATGGCGGGCTTGGCGGCAACGGCGACGCCGGCTTCTACACCTCCTTCCCCAACGTCGATCCGATTACCCAGATGCCCTACACGCAGGTCATCGGCAGCTTCGGCGGCAGCGGCGGCTCGGGCGGCACGGGCCTCCGCAGCACCGGCGCCGCCGCGACCATCGAGGTCAATGCCGCAATCACCGGCGGCGACGGCGGCGATGCGGGATTGGGCTCGAACTATCCGACCCGCGCCCGCGGCGGGCCGGCCGGCGCTGGCCTGATCGTTACCGGCGGCAACACCACCATCACCGTCAACGCCGCCATTTCGGGCGGCACTGGCGGCCTCGGGAGTCGCGACGGCGAGGCCCCGACAAATTATGAATGGCCAAAAGGCCCCCGACCCAGCACCTACGGCGTCGGCGGCGCTGGCATCATCGGCGCCGACCTGACAGTGGTGCTTGGTCCCGACGGCAGCATTTCGGGCGGCCTCAGCGGCAACGCCACCATCCGCGCCAACGCGATCACCTTCACCGGCGGCGCCAACAGCTTCGAGCTGCAGGCGGACGGCTCGACCGTGGTCGGCAATATCGTCGCCGATGGCACCGGCGATGTGTTCCGGCTGGGCGGCGCCAATGCTGGCCGCAGCTTCGACACGACCCTGCTGGGCACGCAATATACCGGCTTCGAGAGCTTCGAAAAGGTCGGCACCGGCACCTGGACGCTGACCGGCACACCCGGCGTCACCACCGCCTGGGCTGTCACCGATGGCACGCTGGCGCTGCCCGGCGCCATGACCACCGACATCACCACCTCCGGCCCCGGCACGTTCGCGCTGCAAGGCGGCACGCTCGACGGTACGCTCGACAATGGCGGCACCACCAATGCCCATGGCGAGATTACCGGCGCCATCACCAACGCCGCGACCGGCACCTTCAACCTCGATGGCGACCTCGTGGCCGGCAGCCTCATCAGCAATGACGGGCTGTTCACCGCCCATGGTGCGGGTTCGGCCGCCAGCTTCGCCGTGACCGGCGGCTCCGGCTTCACCAATTCCGGCACGATTTCCCTGAGCCAGGCCGGCGGCATGGCCGGCGACGTGCTCGATCTGACCGGTGCCGGCGCCTTCGACGCAGGCTCGGGCAGCGAACTCGCACTCGACATCGATCTTTCGGGCACCGCGTCGATCAAGTCCGACCAGCTGCTGCTCGGCGTCACCACCGGCGCCTTGCAGGTGAGCTTCAACCCGGACCCCTCGCGCTATGGCGCGCTGACGGGCGGCGTGCTGGTGCTGGAGACCGCCGATGGCAACCTTCAGGCCACGGCGACCGGCCTCCAGGATCGCGGCCTCGTCGACTATGCCTTCGAGCAGATCGGCACCGACTGGTACGTCACCAGCCGCCTCAACGCCGCCCCGCTCGGCGGTATTGTCGCGGGCATGCAGAGCGTCCAGAACCTCACCGACGCCTCGTCCCGCCCGGTGGCGCTCAACTCCACCGGGGCATGCGCTGCCGGTGTCTACAGCGACGTTCATGGCGGCACGCAAGGCACCACGGCCACCACGGCGAGCGATGGCGAAAACGTTCAGTCCGATGTCGCGGTGACCTATGGCGGCGCCCAGTTCGACCTCGATTTCGGCTGCCTCGACCTCGGCCAGGGCGACGCCACGATCCGGCTCGGCCTTGTCGGCGGCTTCAGCACCGGCAACGCCCAGCACCAGCAGGCGCTGAGCGGCAACACCTCGCTGCAGTCGAGCAACGACTTCATGACCGGCTACGCCGGCATCTACGCGCAGTTGCGCTCGGGCGGACTCATCGTGGATGGCCAACTCGGCTATGACCGCACCGGCTTCGAGCTTACCGCCGATATCGCCGGAGGAACGGGCACGATCATCGACGCCCAGCAGACGGATACCCAGCGCCTCACCGCCACCGGCTCCATCGGCTACGCCTTCGAACTCGACGGTGTGACGCTGACCCCGACGGCTGGCCTCGGCGCCTCGCATGCCCAGACCAGCGCGATCCAGCTGGCGGACCTCGGTGGCCGCCTCGACATCGCGGACCGCGGCGCCGTGACGGCATTCGGCGGCATCGAGATGAGCACGACGGTGGCGCTCGCCGATGGCGGCGGCCTCCGGTACTTCGGATCGGGCATGTTGTACGCGGATTTCGGCGGCGCACAGGCCTTCACCTACAGCGACGACATCAACGGGCCGATCGAACTGGAGACCACGGCGACTAGCGGGCGTGGCACACTGGGCGCCGGCGTGAGCTACGAGGGCACCACGGACGGCCCCGGCGGCACGTCGGTCGGCCTGCGCGGCGACCTCAGCTATTCGGGCGGCCAGTTCGGCACTGGCCTCACGCTCCAGGCAGGGGTGTCGTTCTGATCGCCTGAACGGCGAACCCGGTCACGCCCCGTTCAACCCTCGCCTCCGACCTCCTCGATCGAAAACCGCACGAACGGGAACAGCTCCGGGACATGCGAATCCCACACCCCGTGGGCGCTCCACGCCCAGCCCCCCGGATCGTTGGCCGGCGGGGCGGCGCGATAGGTGTTGAAGCGGGAGAAATCCATCCGCCAGCTGTCGCCGTCACGCGGCGGCAACGCGCGTCCGTCGCCCTGCGCCAGCACCTGCAGCCCGGCCCACGGGATAGCGATCTCCACCGTCCAGCCGCGATCGCGGTCGGAGTTGTCGTTGATCGTGCCATCGACCGCCACCGCCGTCTTCAGCCCCGGCAGGTCCCACTTGAAAAACCCCAGCCGCGGCCCGCGCGGATGCGTGGTGAACCCCACGCCGTTCCACGGCTTGTATCCATCCACCCCGCGCGCCAGCTCCGGTAACCTGTCGTATCCGCCCCGCTCATAAGCGTCCTCGAACACGAACAGCGCCTCGTACACGGTACCGAGCGCGTTGATCTCGAACTCGTAATAGGCATCCTGCCCGGCAATGAACAACTCGACGTCGTTCTCGCTCCAGATCAGCGCATCCCGCTCGGTGAGCTTCGCCTCGACAAACGGCTCCTCCACCCAGAACCCGACATAGAGATACTGCTCGTCCCACAGCACCGCCGCCCGCGTGTCGTGCACCGTCGGCTCGCCATTGACGAGATCGACGAAGCGCGGTGAGCGCACCGCCTTCGCCCACGCCGGCTTGTCGAGGTTGCCGTCGATCGTAAGCGGTTCGGCCACGCGAAAAGCCGTGTAGCGCGCAACCTGCGCCTCCGGCCAGGGGAACGGCCAATCCGCCACTAGAACCCGCCGCCCGTCTTGAAGCCGCCGCCCGAACTGCCGCCGCCACCGGTACGGAAGCCACCGGGCGCGGGGCCCTGTCGCGGCCGCGAGAAGCCGCCGCCGCCGCTCGGCAGCTTGCCCCAGCCGCCACCAAAGCCGCCGCCATTGCCGCTCTGCCGCCGCGACGAGCCGCCGCCACCGCCAAAGCTTGAGTCCGGCCACTGGAAGCCGCCGGAAGACCCGCCGGGCGCGGCGCCCGAACCGCCCCAGGGACCACCACCGGCGTCGTTGCTGGCCGGCCGCTGCTGCCGCTGCGTCCAGCTCTGGCTGCGCTGCCACTGGCCCCAGTAGTCCGCCGCCGTAATGCCGCCGCGCAGGAAATCGTTGAGCACGTCGCCCACCAGCTTGTCGTTGCCGAAGCGCGAGCCGGCAGTGTCGAAGCCCTGCTTCTTGAACTCGTACTGGATGTCCTCGAGCTCGCGCCGCCGCGCCGCCAGCGTCTTCAGCCGGTTGCGCTGTTCGCGGCTGTCGGTCTCTTCTTCGGTGGCGCGCTGCCGCACCTCGTCGATCTGCTTGACGATGGTGTCGTCCTGCCCGGTCTGCGTCGTCCGCGCCGCCGCCAGCAGGTTCTGGATGTCCTCGCGCCCCAGCGCTTCGGCCAACCCGTTCACCGCAGCGGAAAAGGCCGGATCGCTGCCCTGCGCCAGGTCGCGCTGCGCCTTGAGCTGTTCGTCGCGCTTGTCCTCGAACGTCACCATCTGCGCGTCGATCTCGGCGATCCGCGCCTGCGCGGCCTCCCGCCTCAGTCGCGCCGGCTTGCCGCCGCCCGCATCCACCGCCGCCTTTTCGAGCGTCACGACTTCCGCTTCCGCTGCGTCGGCGATCTGGTCCTGCCGCTCCGCGTGCTCGCGCAGCCGCATCGGAATCTCGTTGAGCATGGCGAAATTCGTGCGCGCCTCGGGGTAACCCACCAGCCGCGCCACCCAGCCGTCGAGGGTCTGGATCAGGTTGTTCTCGCGATAGTTCCTGGTGCCGAAACCGCGCTCCCACAGGTACATGAACAGCGGGTCGTCGCGATACGGCTTACCCTTTTCTTCCTTGTCGGTCTCGGCCTGGGTGGTCTTGGCCATGCTCTCGGCCGCCACCGCCGCCAGCTGCTCGGCCGCCTGGCGCTTCGCCGCGTAGGCCGGGTCGCGCGACGTCTCGGCGCTCACCCTGTCGGCAATCGCCTTGAGCTCGGCCTCGGCCGTGGCCACCACCGTGGTCTGCTCGCCCCGCTCGGTGGCAAGGCCGGCGATCTGCTTGTCGAGTTCCTTGAGCCCGGTCTCCACGGCGCTGAGGTCGCTGCCGTGCCGCTCGAGCATGTCGCGCGCCTTGAGCTCGGCCTGGCTCAGCCGCTCGCCGAGTTCCTGCTGCGTCGCCGGGTCGAGCCGAACGCCTGCCAGTTGCCGGAACAACTCGCTCTCGCTCTCGCGGAACTTCGTCACCAGCTCGGCCGAACGCGACAGCCGCTTGGCAATCTCGTCCTCCTCGCGACGAATGTCGCGCAGCGCGTCGTCCATCGATTTGAGCGCTTCGGGGCCAGTGAGGCTCATCGCAAGGCCTGCAGTAGAGCCCAGGTGCGGGTTTTTACCATTTCGTCACCGCGCCGCCTTGCACCGGCATCACGTAGTCGGGGTCGAGGAAACCGTATTCCTTCAGCCCCAGCGTCGTCCGCTCGATGATGCCGTCGTCGCGCTTGTCGTTTTCCACCGTGCGGTAGGTGCTTTCCGGCACCCGGATACCCCAGGTGTCGACGCTCTCGCTCTTGCCGGTCTCCTCGTTGATGACCGGCAGCGTCAGGGCCTTCCCGTCCGACCCGATCGCCTGGACGATAAGGTAGTAGTTCGTTGCGTTGGGGTTGAGGTCCGGCACCCGCCAGAAGGCCGAGCGCTGGCCCTCCTGGTTGAATATCTTCAGCGTATATTCGGCCCGCAGCCGGTCGCGCAGCGCCGTCAGCTGGGCGATGACCTGCTCGGCACCAGCCCTGTTTCCCTCGCTCGCCGCCGCCTTGCCGCGCACCCGCAGCGCGTCGGCATCGGTGGCCGCCTGCTGCACCTTGGTTTCCTCGTAGATGCTCTGATACAGCCCATCCATCTGCTTGGGCAGGCCTTCGGAAAGCTCGATGCGCGCCGCTTCGACCTGCGCCGCCTGGAACGGCTGCCAGGCGAGGAAATAGCCGCCCAGCCCCACCACCAGCACCAGCACGAGGGCGAGCGTCGCCGGCCCCCAGCGCTTGCGGCTGACATACAGCCGCGCCAGCGTGGTGGTCAGCGATGGCTTCGGCGGCGTGTAGGCGAAGCGGCTCTCGGCCAGCGCCTTGACGCCGGCGCGCAGCACCTCGTCGGTCACCTCGATGCCCTGCTGGTGATAGATGTCGCGCAGCTTGTCGAGCAGCTGCTTTTCGCGTGCATCGCCAGCCAGCTCGCGCTCGACCAGATCCTGGCGATGGCGGAGCGTATCCACCACGTCCATCGCCAGCATCACTTCGTCGAGCGGTGCCTTTTCGGCGGTTGCCGTCACCGTGCTCAAGGTAGGGGGAGGTCCTCAGCCCTGCTTGGTTTCGAGCAGCAGGGCGTTGCCCTCGGCGGCGAGCGTGGCGAGGCGGCGCTTGCCGTCCTCCACCGCATCGCGGATTTCCGCCGAATTCCGGGTCGCCTGCTCGCGCATGTCGTTGATGATGACGCGGGATTTCTCCTGGAACGTCACCACCGAGTCGACCAGCTTCTTCACCGCGTCGGCGCGGATCGTCGGGCCGTAGCCGGCGCGCACCGCCGCTTCGCCCACCCGGTCGCCGATCTCGGACAGGGTCTCGAGGCTCTTGCTCATCCCTTCCTTCATGGCGTTCAGCGTCTCGGTCGATTCATGCAGCCCGAACAGCCCGGTGAACGAGGCACTGAGCGCCGTGAACACCGTCTCGTTGGTCGAAAAGAACGAGATCGCCTGCTGGTAGACCCGCTCCTTGGCCTGCGTGGTCTGCATCAGCCGCGCCATCACCACCTCGGAGGTCGAGTAGGAAATGGTGAGGTTGTCCGAAAGGTCCTTGGCGATCTGGTAGCGGCGCTCCTCGTTCTGCAGGTCGCGCAGCTTCTCGTCGCGGTCCATCTCGAGCTTCGCCCGGTCGGCCGGCGTGCCATCCTTGAATGCGGCGACAGCCTCCGACGCTGCCGACAGCGTCACCTTACGGCCATCGAGCACCTTGGTCGCCGTGTCGAGCAGCTCGAGCGCCATCACCTCGGCCTGCTTCAGCGCACCGCGGAAATCGCGATAGGCCTCGAGGATGGTGTACTCGCGGTCGATCTGGTTCTTCGTCTCCTTGGAGACATCGAGATAGATGTCGCGGATGCGGTCGAAGCGCGTCGCGATATCGCCGCGCGATACCTTCATCCAGACGTTCGATGCCCGTTCCAGCAGGTCGAGCTTGCCGTCGTCGAGCTGGTCGACCATGCCCTTGGCATCGTCGCGGATCGAATTGAAGTTCTCGGTGATGGTGTTGTAGCGCTCGCCGACGTTCATCGCCGCGACCTGCGATCGCACCACTTCGTTGAAGGCGCTCGCCTGGGTCAGCGTGCGGCCGATCAGAATCACCTTGGTCTCGTCGAAGCCGGTGATCTCGTTGAGCAGGCCGGTAATCGGCTGCTCGGCCGGCTGTTCCGGCCAAATGCCCAGGTTCTTGATCGCCCCCATGGCCTTGTCGAGATACTGCAGGGGCTTTTCCATCACTTCAGTGGCCATTGGACGGTCTTCCTCTTCGTGGTCACCGCGATTGGGTGACATGATTCCTCGTGGCGGCGTAACAAGACAACCAAGCCGTTCGTCCGGCCCCGCCTTTTCCGCGATATGGTGCTCAAATGCCGCACGAAAAGGGCAGGATGCATTGTGACGGTGCGACCGTTGCAGAAAGTCCATGCATTGCGGCGGAAGCCGGGAGCCACTAGCTCTCTTCTACCACCGATATGAAGGAGCATTGACGGCATGGAATTTGGCGGCAGGTACCTGTTCTCGGCCTCGCGCGATCGCGTCTGGGCCGCGCTCAACGACACCGCGGTGCTCAAGGCCGCCATCCCCGGCTGCAGCCGGCTCGAGTGGACCGGCACCTCGACGCTCGAATGCGAGATCAAGGTCAATTTCGGCCTCGTGCAGCCCACCTTCACCGGCGACCTCGAACTGAGCGACGTCGTCGCGGCCGAGCGCTACACCCTCGCCGGCCGCGGCCGCGGCGGCCTTCTCGGCAAGGCCGAAGCCGCCGCCGACATCGCGCTCGCCGACGCCCCGGGTGGGACCCATCTCACCTTCACCGCCAATGGCGGCGCCGACGGCGGCATCATGAAGCTGGGCAAGGCGGTGATCGGCAACTCCGCCCAGAAGATCATCGACGGCTTCTTCGAACGCATCGGCGAAGCCATGGCCGTCGAAGTCACCCCGCTGCCGCGGGGTTGATTGCCGGGATAATGGCGATTGCCGCAACTTTTGCCCAATTGGTCAAAAATCCGCGCGGTTACCTCTTGCCTTGACCCACCTTTGCAGGATTGTATTCCACCCCAACGCGTCCGGTCGTCAGGGCGGCATCTGCCGTTGCCCGGAACGTGGAACAGGGAGACTATATCATGACCAACATTTCGCGGCACCTTGCCGCTCTGGCCGCTGGTGCCGCCACCGTTGCGCTGCTCGCCGGCGCCGCGCTTGCCGACCCCGCCATCATCTATGACGCCGGTGGCAAGTTCGACAGCTCGTTCAACGAAGCCGCCTATAACGGCGCCGAAAAGTACAAGGCCGAGACCGGCGCTGCCTATGCCGAACTCGAGATCACCGACGACAGCCAGCGCGAGCAGTACCTCCGCCAGTTCGCCGAGCGCGGCAACAGCCCGATCATCACTCCGGGCTACAACTTCGCCACGGCGCTCGCCAAGGTTGCGCCGGAATTCCCGAACATCCACTTCGTCATTCTCGACGACTCCAGCGTCGACCTGCCGAACGTCCGTTCGGTGACCTTCAAGGAGGAGGAAGGCTCGTACCTCGTTGGTATCGTGGCCGCCATGAAGTCCGAGTCGGGCAAGATCGGCGTCGTGCCGGCCTTCAACCTCGACCTGCTCGAGGCGTTCGCCTGCGGCTACAAGCAGGGCGCCAAGTCCGTGAAGCCGGACGTCACCGTGCTCGAGAACTACATCGGCACCGGCTTTGACGCCTTCGGCGACAAGCCCAAGGCCATTGAAGTCGGCCGGGCCCAGCTCGATCAGGGCGCCGACGTTCTGTACCAGGTCGCCGGCGGTGCCGGTGCTGGCGTGCTGCAGGCCGCGGCTGACGCCGGCAAGTTCGGTATCGGCGTCGATTCCAACCAGAACGGCATGTTCCCCGGCAACGTCCTCACGTCGATGGTGAAGCGCGTCGACGTCGCCACCTACAACGCCATGATGGACGAGAAGAACGGCGCCTTCACCGCCGGCCACGTCACGCTCGGCCTCGCCGAGGACGGCGTTGGCGCCGCCTTCGACGACAACAACGCTCCGCTGATCACGCCCGAGATCAAGGCCGCCGTCGACAAGGCCACCGCCGACATCATCTCCGGCGCCGTCGTGGTGCACGATTTCCGCACCGACAAGGCCTGCCCGGTCTGATGACCAGCGGCTTGTGCGCGGCATGACCGGCGTCAATCCACCACCCGAGCAGCGGCCCCAAGGGGCCGCTGTATCTTCGGCCGCTGTATCTTCGGCCGCTGACTCGGCTTTGGCGATCGAACTCGTCAACATCAACAAGCATTTCGGCGCTGTTCGCGCCAACCGCGACATCAACCTCAGGATCCGCCGCGGCACCATCCACGGCATCGTCGGGGAGAACGGCGCCGGCAAGTCGACGCTGATGTCGATCCTCTACGGCTTCTACACCGCCGATTCCGGCGAGATTTTCGTCAACGGCCAGCTCGTCCACATCACGGACTCGAGCCACGCCCTGAAGCTTGGCATCGGCATGGTGCACCAGCACTTCATGCTGGTCGATAATTTCTCCGTGCTCGAGAACGTCGTGCTCGGCGCCGAGGATTCGCCGCTGCTCGGCCGCACCTTGTCGCGCGCCCGCGCCGAGCTGCATCGGCTGGAGCGCGAATACGGCCTCGAGGTCGATCCCGACGCCATCGTCGAGAACATCTCGGTGGGCCAGCAGCAGCGCGTCGAAATCCTCAAGGCGCTGTATCGCGGCGCCGATATTCTCATTCTCGACGAGCCCACCGGCGTCCTGACGCCCAACGAGGCGGACGACCTGTTCCGCATCCTCGATGTGCTGCGCTCGCAGGGCAAGACCATCATCCTTATCACCCACAAGCTGCGCGAGATCATGGCCGCCACCGACGCCGTGTCGGTGATGCGCCAGGGCGCCATGGTGCAGACGCTTGAGACGAAGAGCACCAGCCCCGAGCAGCTCGCCGAGCTGATGGTCGGCCGCCGCGTGCTGCTGCGCGTCGACAAGGCGCCCGCCAACCCCGGCAAGGTCGTGCTCGATGTCGAGAACCTCGTCGTCACCGACGACCTGAAGGTGCCGCGCGTCAAGGGCGTCAGCTTCTCGGTCCGCGCCGGCGAGATCGTCGGCATCGCCGGTGTCGCCGGCAACGGCCAGTCCGAACTGCTCGAATCCATTTCCGGCATGCGCGACCAGAAGTCCGGCACCGTCCGGCTCAACGGCACCCCGCTGTCGCTCGAAGGCGACGACGGCGCCCACCGCGCCCGCCACGCCGGCCTCGCCCATGTCCCCGAGGATCGCCTCCGCATGGGCCTCGTCCCCTCGTTCGAGGAGTGGGAGAATTCCATCCTCGGCTACGAGGACGAGCCGCAATACGGCCGTGGCTTCCTCGATATCGAGGCGGCCAGAAAGCAGGCCGGCGCCCGCATGCAGGCCTACGACATCCGCCCGCCCAATGTCCGGCTGAAGACCGCGAACTTCTCCGGCGGCAACCAGCAGAAGATCGTGCTGGCGCGCGAGATGGAATCCGACCCCGACGTGCTGATCGTTGGCCAGCCGACGCGCGGCGTCGATATCGGCGCCATCGAGTTCATCCACCGCCAGATCATCAAGATGCGCGACGCGGGCAAAGCCATCCTGCTCGTCTCGGTCGAACTCGACGAAATCCGCTCGCTTTCCGACCGCATCCTCGTGATGTTCGACGGCCAGATCGTTGGCGAGGCCGACCCCGCTACCGCCGACGAAGGCGAGCTCGGCCTGCTGATGGCCGGCGTCAGCAAGGGCAGCGGCAAGCCCACCGAAGGAGCCCCCTGATATGCGCGCCGATCTCCCGCGCTGGGTCGATATCGCCCTCCTGCCGGTGCTCAACGTGGTGCTCGCCTTCCTGATCGGCGGCGTCATCGTCATGTCGGTAGGGCAGAACCCGTTGCAGGCCGTCGGCGTCATCCTGCATGGCGCCTTCGGCTATGGCTCGGGCTTCGGCTACACGCTCTACTACACCACCAATTTCATCTTCGCCGGCCTCGCCGTGTCGCTGGCCTTCCATGCCGGGCTGTTCAACATCGGCGTCGAGGGCCAGGCTTATGTCGCCGGCCTCGGGGTGGTGTTGATCGCACTGGCCATGAACGGCACGCACTGGCTTATCATGATGCCGCTGATGCTGGTGTCGGGCGCGCTGTTCGGCGCCGGCTGGGCCGCGATCCCCGGCTATCTGCAGGCCAAGCGCGGCAGCCACGTGGTCATCACCACCATCCTGTTCAACTTCATCGCCACCTCGCTGATGAGCTACGTCATCACCAAGCTCCTGAAGCCCGAGGGCGTGCAGTCCGACGAAAGCGCCCCGCTCGCCGATATCACCCGGGTGCCGCAGTTCGGCGATTTCCTGCCCATGTTCAAGAACTCGCCAGCCAACCTGACCTTCCTGCTCGCCATCGCCATGCTGGTGGCGGTCTATGTCCTGCTCTGGCACACCAAGTTCGGCTACGCCATCCGCACCCTCGGGCAGAACCCGACGGCCGCCCGCTACGCCGGCATTTCCAACGAGAAGATGATCATCATCGTCATGGCGCTGTCCGGCGCCATCGCCTCGCTGGTGGCGCTCAACAATGTCGGCGGCGTGCAGGGCCGGCTGATCCTCAATTTCGTCAACGGCGCCGGCTTCGTCGGTGTCGCGGTCGCCTTCATGGGCAAGGGGCACCCGGTCGGGGTGGCGCTCTCGGCGCTGTTGTTCGGCACGCTCTACCAGGGCGGGCAGGAACTGGCGTTCTCGATGCCGGGTGTCACCAAGGACATGATCCTCACCATCCAGGCGCTGGTCATCCTGTTCACCGGCGCCATGGGCGACATGCTGCGCACGCCGCTGTCCCGGCTGTTCCCCAAGCGACCGGCGGGAGCCAGCTGATGACCAGACCGGCGGGAGCCAGCTGATGACCAGACCAGCGGGAGCCAGCTGATGGATCTGATCGATATCAACGTCCTCAACTCCACCATTCGCCTCGCCGTGCCGGTGCTGCTGGCCTGCCTCGCCGGGCTCTATTCCGAGCGCGCCGGCATCGTCGATATCGGCCTCGAGGGCAAGCTGCTGGCCTCCGCCTTCGCCGCTGCCGCCGCCTCGTTCGCCGTCTCCAGC
>Ga0123337_10003671_pt1 | contig 16191 bp, 11 predicted proteins | sample frozenSSSSmetaG_FD_89792 | JGI IMG/M metagenome (GOLD analysis project Ga0123337, IMG submission 89792) | Glacier valley bacterial and archeal communities from Borup Fiord, Nunavut, Canada, to study Microbial Dark Matter (Phase II) -... | ecosystem: Environmental > Aquatic > Freshwater > Ice >... | reverse complement strand
GTAAAATATAAACTGATAGCATTTCAAAATGTAAATGAAGCGTTGGATGAAACAGAATCTAAAGCCTGGCAAAAGCTGCTGAGTGTCCTGACGCACGAAATCATGAATTCAATTGCTCCCATATCTTCGCTTGCCGAGACTTTAAAAAGCAGGTTGCATGAATCTATGAAAAGTTCAAAGAACGAAGGCGGCAGTCTGGATGACCTTGAGCTTGGCATAGACACGATCAAAAGAAGAAGTGAAGGCTTATTGAAATTTGCCGAAACATACCGCAACTTAAATAAGATAACAACGCCTAATCTTAAAAAAGTATTTGTAAGGGATATCTTCGAAAATCTCCAACAGCTGATGCAGCCGACGCTCGACCAGAAGAAGATAGATATAGAAATCATTCTTATGGATACCGAGCTGGTGTTATACATTGATGCAAGTCTTATTGAACAGGTGCTGATAAATTTACTTGTAAATGGAATTGAAGCAGTGAAGGAAAAAACAAACGCCAAAGTAATATTATCAGCCTTCCTGGCTTCCAGTCGTAAAACAGTGATAAAGGTTGCTGACAATGGAATCGGGATGAATGACGAAGTAATGGATAAAATTTTTATTCCCTTCTTCACCACAAAAAAAAATGGAAGCGGAATCGGATTAAGTCTCTGTAAACAAATTATGATGCTGCACAAAGGAACAATACAAGTGCAATCAAATGAAGGAGAAGGGACGGCTTTTATATTACAATTCTAAAATCTCAGGTTGAACTAAAATGCAATGATTTACGTTGAGAGTTCTCTGAACCCATCACCCAGACTGTCTGTTATATCCGAAGCGATCATCGATTCCTGCGTTTTCTTTTCAGCTGCGTAGTCTCCGGCCATACCATGGATGTAAACACCCAGCAGCGCTGCAGATTCAGGCTTGTATTTTTGTGCTAGCAAGCCCGTAAGGATGCCCGTTAGTACATCACCACTACCACCCGTAGCCATTCCTGCATTACCGGTATTATTAAAATAAGCTTTTCCATCTGGCATAACTACCAATGTTTTATGTCCTTTGAGGATAATGATCACCTGCAGTTCTTTTGCTTTGCTTTTTGCGAGTATTATCCGCTCGAAATCATTTTCAGTTTTACCAAACAATCTTTCAAACTCTTTGGGATGCGGAGTAAGGATTGACAACGGCGCCAGCTTTTTAAATAACTCAGTATGCTTAGCAAGTATATTCAGACAATCTGCATCTATAACAACAGGCAATGTATAACGCGAGAATAAATAGTCAACCGCCTCTGCGGTAGCATCCTGCGTCCCTATACCCGGACCGATCCCAATTGCATTAAATATTGACAAATCAGCGTCGGTACTATTTTTAGTAAGATAATTTTTTTCCGTATCGGGAATAGCCATCGCTTCCGGGACAGAGGTCTGCAAAATATCATAACCACAGGAAGGTATACACACGCTCACCAAACCTGCACCAGATCTAAGACAGGCTCTGGAAGATAACACCGCCGCACCCATCTTACCATAACTACCGGTAAGCATCAGTGCATGACCAAAGGATCCTTTATGAGCAAAGGATTTTCTCGGCTTGTAAATTGATCTGATCAAAGGTTTATCCAGTATTTCAAACATTGTTTTTAAACCACTAAGAAAAACAGGGGAGAGCCCGATAGCTAAAACATGTACCTCACCAAAATGTTCTTCATTTTCCGGAAGCAGCAATGCCAGCTTATATGTTTGAAAGGTGAGCGTATGATGAGCATTTATTATTGAGTTCCCTTTTGAAGTTTTATCTGCAAACATACCACTCGGGATATCTATGGCTATTATATCATTACCGCTGTCGTTGATGTGATTAATCAAATTTGAAATTATACCATCGGCAGGCCTGTTCAATCCGGATCCAAATATTGCATCAATCAAAACAGCGCCAGGAGGAACAAGATTAAACTGATCTTCTGATCGTACAAATGTTACGGGAATACCTGTTTGTTCAAGTCTTGCAAGGTTAGCCTGAAAATCTTCCGTTCCTTTATGGTGCGACTCTATAATAAATACTTCTGCTGTAAAATGTTTCAATAATAAAAGCCTGGCGAGGGCTAACCCATCACCACCATTATTTCCCTTACCGCAATATATAATGAAATGCCTGTTGATGTAGTGATGTTCAAGCCAGGTTATACATCCGGATGCCGCTCTTTCCATTAAGTCAAGCGAAGTAATTTTTTCCTGATTGATGGTGTAAGTGTCCCAGCTATGTATTTGTTCAGAGGTTAGCAGCTGCATATGTTGTATGGTTGTAACGATAAATAGAGTATCAAATCTTTGCTGACAGTTATTCTTCAAAATCTCCCGCCTGCATGTAATCACCGAAAAGATTACAAATATTTTTCGTAGTATATATCCGACGATTAAATTTATTGCTTAGTACAATAATGACCGCATCTTCATCTATCAACCTTATAAAAACAGTATTGCTGCCATGCCACCAGCCATTGTGGTACAGCAGTTTTTTGCCGTTTGGAAGGAAGGTCATTCTCCAGCCCAGTCCATAATTACGGTTACCCTGCTTTTCAAAGCTGTAGCCGGAGAAGGCGCTGTCTAATGTTTGTTTGGTGAACATCCTGCCAGGATATAATGCCTGGTCCCACCTTAGCATGTTTTCAGCGGTGCTGTAAATATTCTTATCCCCATAAACAACATCCAGAAATTCCATAGGATACTTCCGGTTGTTCCATTCAAAAGAAGGCAGGGCACGACTCATATCTGCAGGAGAGAATACATAAGTATCATTCATCTGTAACGGACGAAAAATATTATTCTCCATATAATTTTTATAGGGCTCACCACTGACAATTTCAATTATCAGTGCCAGTAAAACGAAATTTGTATTGCAATAAGCGAAATGTTTTCCGGAGGGAAAATCCAATGGGGGATGATAAGTATACAGCGAACTTAAAACGTCGGCATTGGTCACCATTTTTTTTGTATCCCATTTATATTTTTCCAGGTAATGCAGGTAATTAGGCAAGCCGCTGCGGTGACTAAGCAACATTTTTATAGTAATGCCCTGATAGGGAAACCCATTAAAATATTTAGAGAGCGTATCCTGCAAACCTAGCTTGCCTTCTTGTTGTAACTTAAGTATCGCCATCGCAGTAAATGTTTTTGAGACGGACGCGAGGTGAAAAGCTGTATGGGATGTTAAAGTATCCTGTTTTAATTTCGGATCAGTGAATCCGGTATTTTCCTCAAAAACAATAGTGCCTTTTTTTGCCACAAGGATGCTTCCATTAAAAACGCCCGGAGGTAATATCTTACCAAAGAAATCTCTGCATGAATTATGGTAGTGTAAAAACTCCGCTTCAGTAAGGCTGCCAACAGTATCCACTACCTGCCTGACGGTAGTATCTATTGGAGCCTTTGCCGCGTTATTTTTATTTCCGGAACCACTGCACGAAATGAAGCATATTAAAGTAATGAACAGTCTGAAAACATTTATCACCAGGGTAGATTTAATTAACAAGGACGCAAAAATAAGACCCTGAAATGATTCCAACGCACATTGGTGGTATTTCTTTTGTTTTTATTGTTTGAAATTTAAATTTCATATTTGCACAACTGGAACAAATCTTCAGAAAGTGTATTTGTTATAATGGAAAATCAGCGAACAAGTTATCCCAAAGAGAAAGTCAACATTTTACTATTAGAGAATATCAGCGAAGCCGCCGCGACTCACTTTAAAGATGGAGGTTATGCCTCGGTAAAAAGAATCAGTACTGCATTGAGCGAAGATGAGCTGATCCATGAAATTAAAGATGTACACCTGCTTGGAATCAGGTCTAAAACTCAAATTACTCCTGCGGTATTAGATGCTGCAAGGAAACTTCAGGCGATAGGTTGTTTTTGTATAGGCGTAAACCAGGTAAATCTTAAAAGCGCCCGGCAGCATGGGGTAGTGGTATTCAATGCGCCTTATTCCAACACGCGGTCTGTGGCGGAACTGGTTATCGGCTTATCAATCATGCTGATCCGAAGGATACCTGATAAAAATAAAGCGGCACACGAAGGTACCTGGATGAAAGAAGCTAAAGGAAGTTACGAACTGCGCGGCAAAACATTGGGTATCATCGGTTATGGTAACATCGGCACACAGGTAAGCGTTTTAGCGGAGGCGCTTGGAATGAAGATTATCTTCTACGACGTAATCACCAAACTGCCGCTGGGAAATGCCATCGCCAAAAAATCACTTAAAGAAGTGGTGGCACAGGCAGACATTATCACCCTTCATGTGCCTGAAACAAACCAGACAAAAAATCTTATCAATAAAGCGGTGTTGAAAACTTTTAAAAAAGGTGCTATACTTATTAATTACGCAAGGGGAGAGGTTGTTGACCTGGAGGCATTAAGTAGAAGCATTACTGAAGGATCGTTGTCAGGAGCGGCAATCGATGTCTTCCCCATTGAGCCTGAAAAAAATGGTGCAAGTTTTAAAAGCCCGCTTCAGCATTTGCCGAATGTAATTTTAACGCCACATATTGGCGGCTCCACTGAAGAGGCTCAACAAAATATCGGGGAGGATGTCAGTAACAAACTTTACCAATTTCTTGAGATGGGCATGACCATTGGTTCCCATACCATTCCTGCTATCAGTATGCCTCCGCAGGAAGGCACTCACAGAATTCTACACATTCATAACAACGTTCCGGGGGTATTGTCCGCCATTAATACAGAGCTTTCCAAACATCACATCAACATACTGGCGCAGTATTTAAAGACCAATGAAGACATAGGGTATGTTGTGCTGGACGTCGACAAGAAGCTTTCTTCCACTGCTTTTGAATTGCTTAAACTGGTGAAGGATACTATTAAAGTTCGTTTGCTTTATTAATTATTGATATCACAATTAATAAAAGTTTAAATAGATAAGTCATTTATTTTCAATCTTAAGGTGAATGATTACGTGTAGTATGCAATAACTTTTTATAATTTGAACGGTTTGAAGTATACTGCCAGTCCGGCAATATTTTGAAACACTTTAAGATGGCAACATTAATTTATTGTGGTGTCTCGGTGCAGCGGTGACAGAAACCAGGAGTCACCAGTTACTAGTCACTAAGAAATACAATAAATAAATTCCTGCGACCAAAGGCATTTAAACTTATTAAATTTAATACTGTTAAATAGCTTATCAGGAAATTAATACGGTAGGTAGCATTTTAAAATGATTCCTATATACGAATTTTCCTAAAATCAAAATATTCAACATGAAACTGGTTATAATTGGCGGTGGCTTTGGTGGATTGCAACTGGCGAGAAAATTAAAAGACCGCGCCGGTTTTGAAATTACTTTGGTTGACAAATTTAACTATCATCAGTTTCAACCACTCTTTTACCAGGTTGCTACCGCTGGCCTTGATGCGAGCAATATTTCTTTCCCGCTTCGTAAAGTTTTTCAGCACAGCAATAATATGCACATCAGGATGGCAAAAGTCCTTGAAATTGTACCGGCGGAAAACAAGGTGATTACCGATTCAGCGAATATAGATTATGACATACTTGTATTGGCAACAGGGGCTACAACTAATTTTTTTGGTAATGAAAGAATTGCTTCAAACGCTTTCCCGATGAAGTCTACCACCGAGGCGCTCGAGATCCGCCATCGGATGTTACAGAATTTTGAGGAAGCATTGATTGCTCCTACCAAGGAAGAACAGGTAAAGCTGATGACGATTGTAATCGTAGGGGGAGGTCCAACGGGAGTGGAACTTTCAGGCGCCATCGCGGAGATGAAAAAATACGTGCTACCCAAAGATTACCCTGAATTGGATTTCAGTCTTATGAAAATATATTTACTGGAAGGCGGCAGTGAAGTGCTGGAAAATATGAGCGACATAGCTTCTACTAAATCGTTAAAATACCTCGTGGACCTGGGTGTTACCGTTCTCCTTAAAACCCGCCTGACAGATTACGACGGGCAAACTGTTGTACTTAACACCGGTCAGCAAATAGAGGCTTCTACTGTAATATGGGCAGCCGGTATTATGGGCAATCTGCCTGGAGGTTTTAATCCTGACCTGGTGGTCAGGGGTAACCGTTTAAAGGTTGATCGCCATAACAGAGTGCAGGGCTTTGAAAACATCTATGCTGTAGGAGACATTGCTTCGATGGAAACACCGCTTTATCCTCACGGTCATCCCCAGGTTGCTTCGGTAGCTATTCAACAGGCAAAACTGTTAGCGGACAATTTAATAAAGATAGAAAGAAGATCCGCCCACGAGGTTGAAGAATTTGAATACTATGATAAAGGCTCTATGGCTACCGTAGGCCGTAACCTGGCGGTGGTGGATCTTCCCCATCCAAAATTGCATTTCGCCGGTTTCTTTGCCTGGTTAATATGGATGTTTCTTCACCTCATGCTTATTCTCGGTGTAAAAAACAGGCTGTTTGTTTTTACTAACTGGGTGTACAATTACTTTACACACGATCAATCGCTTCGCCTGATCTTTAAAGATTTTTTCCGCCCTAAAAAGATACCTGAAATAGAGAAGGCTAAAGCCATGTAGTAAATTTTTATACTTTAAGATTTGCGCTGCTTTTAAAGTGACTGACTCATGACAACATCTTGCTTCAACTACTGATTTTATTTCGGGGAAGATCTCATAATAAAACCGTACAAGATTATTAGGAAGATTCATGTGTTTTAACAGTGTAGTGTTTTATTAAATTAAAGAGTTGCCCGTAAGTAGCTAATGCGTAGCTAATAATATTCGGTAAACTGATTTTAAGACTATTTTTCAGTATAAAATAAAATACAAAGCAACCGGAGATCAAAGAAAAAGTACTGGCATAAACTGCACCTATTAAATTACCAAACCACTTGATACCCAAGTAGGTAGATAATATACTCACAAATAAAAACAATACATTGACCCGAAAATTAACCTGTGGTTTTCCAATGGAATCCATGGTATATCCGAACTGGGTGAAGAAGGGTCTTAAAAACGAAAAAGCCATGGTAAGTTGTAAAATAGGCACAGCCTCCAGGTAAGCTGGGCCGGCAATAATTTTTATTACTAACCGGGGCAAGAGAAGAATGACAAGGCTTGCTGGAATAATCAAAGCGGTAAGTGTGCCGACCATTTTTTCGAAATAATAACTGACCAGGCCTGTTGCTTCAGCCGACATCGCCTGGGCGTTTTTTGGAAACAGCACATCGGCTACTGCAAGAAATGGTACGTCCAATACTCCTGCTATCCTCGAAACCACACTATAATAAGATACATATATTTTACCAACTACCGGATCTCCGATAGCATAAGCTGTTACAAAATGGTCGGCAAATTTATATATATGAGAAAGCAGCGCTGTGCCAAAAACGAACTTACCAAAACTTAACAGCCTGGTAATAATTTCTTTGTTTAAAGTGAAATTCCTGCTAAGCAATTTATTGCTGGCAATTAAAAAATAACCGGAGGCAAGTATCAATGATACGATCTGAGCTATAACCAGGTGTGGTAAAGTAATCACCGGCGCGTTGAACAAAAAGGAACTAACGATAAATAAAAACAATAATCCCTGCCTGATGAAATAAGCATAAAAAGTTTGCTTGTACTGCATCCTGCTTTGTTGAACAATCTCACAGTGATTAAAGGGTATCTGAAAAATAATCAGCACGATACTCCAGTTTAACAAGTTCTCCAATTCAGGTGTTTTTAATAATCTGCTAAGCCAGCCACCGCATAAAATAAAAAATACGATGACCAATATTGAAAACATAATATTTATCAAAAGGGAGGCACATTGTATTTCCCGAAGCTTTTTTTTATACCGAACATCGTAGATAAATTTGATAAGCGCGTTTCTCAAAAGGCCCATCTTTACATATTCCATCATTGTAATGATGGTTTGAAACAGTGCATAGGTACCTACCTGCTGATTTGTCAGCGCATAATGAGTAAGAATAAAAAATCCTATCAGGGCGAAAAAAAAAAGAGAAAAACGTTGTAAAAGAGTTATTGAAAGTGAGTTAATCCAGAAAGAAGGTTTGAAGGGAAGTTTCAATGATAATATTTTATGAAAAGAATTTTTAAATCGCAAAGCTAGTCTTTCAATCCCCCATGTTTTCGCTTACATTTATACCAAGTTCCGAAATTTATCGGGTCTTGCAAAATCACAGTTAACAAAAAAATATACGGCAACTTTCACAATGAAAATAAAGAATCCCAGGAACCGTTCAGATCTCTCTATCAAACGTTCCGACCATGTACTTGAGATTGGAGGCGGACATAACCCTCATCCCCGGGCTGATGTTGTGGTTGATAAATTTCCTGATATCAATTACCACCGAAGCGGTGACATAAAAGTTTTGAAACACCAGACTTTTATACCTGCCGACGGAGAGAACCTTCCTTTCAAGGACAAGGAGTTTGACTATGTTATCTGCTGCCAGGTGCTGGAGCACGTTACTAATCCGGCTAAGTTTCTTGCGGAACAATTTCGTGTTTCAAAGAGAGGTTATATTGAAACGCCTTCTATATTGGGGGAGCATCTCTTTCCCAAAGACGCTCATAAATGGATATTGCACGAACACAATAATGTATTATACCTTGTAGATAAAAGCACAATAGATTTCCGGGTAGGATATGATCTGGGAGAATTGATTCAGCTTTATCTGCCAACACATTCCATTGGATTTAAAATTATGGAACGAACCCATCCCAACCTCGTTACCATACGTATCGAGTGGGAAAATAATTTCGAATTTGTTGTTCAACCCACTGATCCTGTCATCCTTAATTTTTTCACTGGTAAATGGCAATTGAGTTGGGGTGATGATTTTTTTCCGTCAAAAACTATTATTCAGGAATTCAGGGAGGCTTCCCTGGCATTTTTCGAAATCTCCCGAAGAGCACTTAAAACAAATTTTTTTAAAAAGTAAGCACCCGGTCGGTTTTCGTTGTCACAAAAAATAATTTAAATTTGTCTTATAATTAATATTATGTTAAGTAGGATTATTTGTTGTTAGCTATTGATAGTGTGATTTAAATAATTTACTGCGTTATAAGCTTTCCTTTCAATAATTGACGGCCGGTAGCGCAAACTTAATAAAGGCTTACCGGGCATAAAAATGGCCGGTTAAATAACCGGCCAGCCATTGTAACAGCATTTTAAATTGTTAATGCGCTTTATCCACGTTGTTAAATTTACCCTCGTACTCCTTTATCTTATCCTTAGCACCTTTCTGCTCGTAAATGTTTATAAGCAAATCATAAGTGTCTTTAAGATTTGCCTTTTCATCCATCTTAAGCTTTCCCTTGCTACCCAGCAACTCTTCCACCTTTGCAAAATATGGTATCGCCTGATCGAACTTAGCTACCATTTGTAATTTAAGATCATCCTTTAGCTTTTGATCATCTGGCTTTAGTTTACCAGTTGCAGGAAGCTTGATCTCTTTCATCTTCTTACTTATGTCAACTCCTTTATTAAATAAAATCTGACCTAAAACAAGATTGGCTTGTGGGAAATCCGGTTTAAGCTCAATCACTTTTTTCATATTATTCTCTGCTTTGTCAATCATTTGCTCCCAGTTAGCGGGACGTAAAGCAACGGTATCTTTGTAACCTTCCTTGTATAATTCAACACCGTAATTAAATACATACAAGTAATTGTTTGGCTCCTTAGCTACCACCGCTTCGTACTTGGTAAGAAGATCTTTTTTGTTACCTGATTCACCCGCCATCTCAAGTTCGAAGCTGTCCCAGAAAGGATCTTTAGGATACAAAGTCTTACCGGATTCTACATACCTGGCAGCAGTGGCATTGTCTTTTTTATTTCGATAATAATCAGCTAGCCACTTGTAAATTTCCACATACGTAACATCTGACACTTTCGCGTCAGCCAGTTTAGCGTAATAGAATGCTGCTGTATCTTTCTGATTAAGTTTTTCCGCTGAGATACCGGTATATAAAGTCACCAGTGTATCTAATTTTATATTGGCAACTCCTTTCTCATTTATAAAGGCCCCCACTTCAAGGCTCTTCTTAAAATTAGTGAAAGCGTCAGCGAAATTATTACTGTTGTAAAAAGCCGCACCCGTTTTAAAATAGCCCTGGTAAATATCAATCATCGTTTTATGATTTTCGATCGTACTCAGCAACATTTTCTTATCATCAATTTGGGTATACTTTTTAATGGCGTCAAAAGCTTCGTTCCTGGCTTCGGCAGAGCCGGACTTTTGAGTAGAATCACTTGCTATGTCAGAATATATTTTGGCTTTTGTGTACCAGGCTTCAGGATCCTTGGCTCCCTTATCGCTAGTCACAACCTTGTCAATCTCCGCTTTGGCTTCCGGCAATTTTTTTGACTTTAGCAAGTCTTTTGCTTTATTGGCAGACTGGGCAATCGAGCTCAGCGCTGAGGCTAGGAGAAAGGAAACAACCAGTATTTTTTTCATATTATTTTTGTTTAGTGAATAGATAATTATAATTGATTATCAGTATTATCTTCAGACGGAGTGATATCACCCGGCGTTGTATCGTCCTGTGTGGCGGACGTTTCTTTAACATCATTTTTTTCTTCTGTAGGTTCGGTTCCGGCTATTTCCGACACCTCGTCCAATTTTGTAATAGCGGCAATTTCATCGCTGTCATCCAACCTGATTAATTTCACACCTTGTGTGGCTCTGCCGGCTTCCCTGATATCTACGATTCCTGTTCTTATAGTGATACCACTCTTACAGGTGATCATAAGATCCTCCGTCTCCTTAACATCCAGCATACCGACCAGCGGACCGGTTTTACCCGTAACATTAATTGTTTTAACACCTTTACCACCCCTGTTGGTTATGCGGTACTCCTCCACCAGGGTGCGCTTGCCAAAACCTTTTCCGCTTACCACTAAAACTGTTCTGGATTTGTCCTCCTTTTTGACACATATCATGCCAATCACTTCGTCTTTTTCATCATCAACTTCTATGCCTGTCACCCCAATTGCTCCCCTGCCTGTTGAACGAACTTTTTCTTCAGGAAAACGTATCGCCCTTCCACTTTTAACAGCCAGCATAATCTCGTGGGTACCATCTGTTAATTTAGCTTCCAGCAATTCATCTCCTTCTAATATTGTTATTGCATTCACCCCGTTCTGTCTTGGGCGGCTAAACTCCTCTAAGGAAGTTTTCTTTATAATCCCTTTCTTGGTACAAAGTACAATATAATGAGCGTTTACGAATTCTTTGTCTTCAAGGCTTTTAATATCAATGATAGCGCGGATCTTATCATCTGAAGGTATTTGGATAAGATTTTGAATAGCCCTGCCTTTACTCGTTTTATCGCCTTCCGGAATTTCGTAAACCTTAAGCCAGAAACACCTTCCTTTCTCTGTAAAAAAGAGCATGCTATGATGAGTGGAAGCTACAAACAGGTGTTCTATCCAATCTTCCTGCCGGGTTTTACCTCCGCTCGATCCTCTTCCACCCCTTCTTTGCTGGCGGTATTCTATCTGAGAGGTTCGTTTAATATATCCAAGGTGCGAAATAGTGATCACCACATCCTCGTCTTCTATCAGATCCAGGATGTTTACATCGTCGGCAAGGTAGGTAATCTCCGTTTTTCTTTCATCACCAAAACGATTTTTTATATCTAAAAGCTCCTCTTTGATTATATGGAACCTGATGCCCTCATCACCGAGTATCTCTTTCAATCTCGCAATAGTCTTCATGAGTTCCGCATGTTCATCCCGGATTTTTTCCCTTTCCATTCCGGTTAATCTTTGCAGACGTAGTTCCAGCACTGCTTTAGCCTGAATTTCAGTCATACCGAAACTGGTCATCAATCCCTCCCTGGCGATCTCCGGATTGGATGAGTTTCTTATAAGGGTGATTACTTCATCAAGATGATCCAATGCGATAAGATAGCCCTCAAGCACATGGGCCTTTTTTTCCGCCTCTCTCAATTCAAATCGTGTACGCCTGATTACAACTTCATGCCTGAAACCGACGAATTCGCTGATCATATCCTTCAGGTTGAGTGTCCTGGGACGACCCTTGACAAGCGCCACATTATTGATTCCGTAAGAAACCTGTAATTCAGTAAACTTATACAGCTGGTTTACAATAACAGAAGCAACCACATCTCTTTTCAGATCGATGACTACACGGGTACCTTCTTTTTGATTAGACTCGTTGTTTACGTGAGCAATACCCTCGATTACTTTTTCATTAACCAGTTGACCGATCCTGTCGCACATAGCGTCACGATTTACCTGGTAAGGTGTTTCTGTAATAATAATTTGCTCCCTGCCACTTGATTTTGTATCGATATGAACTTTGCCTCTTAAAATTACCCTCCCCCTACCGGTGTGCAACGCTTGTCGTACACCTTCCATACCCCAGATCAATCCACCGGTAGGAAAATCAGGTGCTTTTACATGTTTGATAAGATCTTCTATTGATATCTCTTTGTCTTCAATGTATGCAATGCAGCCATCGATTACTTCGCTGAGATTATGAGGCATCATGTTGGTAGCCATCCCTACCGCTATGCCGCTTGATCCATTTATTAATAGATTGGGAAGCCTGGAAGGAAGTACAACAGGTTCTTCCAGGGAGTCGTCGAAATTTGGCTGAAAATCAATTGTATCCTTGTCGATGTCTTCAAGCATCGTTTCCGCGCGGCGGTGTAAACGGGCTTCTGTATACCTCATTGCCGCCGGGCCGTCACCATCCTGCGATCCATAATTACCCTGACCGTCCACCAGCGTGTAACGCATGCTCCATTCCTGTGCAAGGCGAACCATAGTATCATAAATAGATTTGTCGCCATGGGGATGGTATTTACCCATCACTTCACCCACAATACGCGCGGATTTTTTATAGGGCTTGCTGCTGCTGTTACCCAGTTCTCTCATGGCATATAAAACACGGCGGTGCACCGGTTTAAGTCCGTCACGAACATCTGGTAAAGCCCGGCCCACAATTACCGACATAGAATAATCTATGTAAGCCGTTTTCATCTGCTCTTCAATGTTAATTTGTATGATGCGATTGTCATCTGCTGTTTCTTCCGGTACTAGTTCATCTGCCATAATGTAAAGAAATTTAAAAGTTGCAATACCTCTTCAGGGGTTGGCAAAGTTATTGTTTTTAGCCTGTAAATTTACATTAATACAGCGCTGATGGAATTGAATTATCCACTCATGTTAATAACGCAATCGGATGATTCTAGGGGTGAAGCATGAGTTTACAGGTATGGACATTAGGTAAAACAACAGGGAGAATAGCTTACATAAGTAATATGACCGGTCATCCCTCGCAACCTCTTACCTCACACCTCAAAATTCTTGTCTTATATTCGAGCATGAATAAGCATATTATTCTTTTCGGGGCCGGAAAGTCTGCCTCGATTCTTATCACATACCTGCTTGAACAATGTGCCGTCTATAACTGGCGACTCACCGTAGCGGATATTGATATTAACCTTGCACAGTCAAAGACAAGCCAGTCATTATATGCTGAAGTTAAGCAGATGCAGGTGGAAGACGCGGAACAACGTGCGGCCCTGGTAAAAGAAGGCGACCTTATCATTTCAATGCTTCCCCCTGCCTTGCATTTTTTAGTGGCAAGTGATTGTTTGCTATATAGCAAAAATTTACTCACAGCTTCCTACCTTGATGAAAAAATAAAGTCGCTTGCACCGGCTATTAAAAATAAAGGGCTGCTCTTTTTGTGTGAGATGGGACTCGATCCGGGAATAGATCATATGAGCGCAATGCGTTTAATAGATCGTGTTGAACTTCTGGGTGGGGAAATTAGTTCTTTTAAATCGCACTGTGGTGGACTGACAGCTCCTGAAAGTGATGATAACCCCTGGCACTATAAAATTAGCTGGAACCCGGCAAATATTGTAAGAGCAGGAGCATCCGGCGCAAGATTTATGGAAGACAGGCTGGTTAAGGAGATTGATTATAAACAATTATTTAATAATTGTAAAAGCGTGACCGTCGAGGGTATTGATCACCTGGTATACTATCCGAACAGGAATTCGCTTCCGTATATGGCACTATACAATCTGCAAAATGCTGCCACTTTTATGCGCACCACGCTTCGTCATACAGACTATTGCAAAGCGTGGAACTGTCTTGTCAATGCAGGCTTAACAGACGATTCATCGCCGGCCAATTATACCGGTCTTACTTTTAAAAAGTGGTCAGCAGCCTTAACGCCTTATATCAATTCGATTAATAAAATCCAATTTGGGTATTTAGGATTATTCGATGAGCAGGTTATTCCCGGTCACTTAAAAACATCAGCAGCTATACTTCAATTTCTTCTTGAAAATAAACTGATGATGCAGCCAACAGATAACGACATGATTGTAATGTTACATGAAGTTGAATATTACAGGGAAGAAGTGTTGTACAAAACCAATAGCCGCCTTATACTTAAGGGAGCCGGTAATATAAACACCGCAATGGCTAAAACAGTTGGATTACCTTTAGGAATTGCAGCAGGATTAATTTTAAAAAATGAATTGTTACTAACGGGATTGCATATCCCAGTCATACCGGAAATCTATAACCCGGTGCTGGATGAGTTGCATAATGAAGGTATCACCTTTATAGAATGTGACTCCGTGGTAAAATAAACGGACGTTAAGTTAAGGTGGCAATGACAAGTTTAGCGATGAGCCTTTAATGCGCGGGCTGCAAGTGGCTTACGATTATTCATGGTTTACTCAATGCTATAAATGACTATGTAAGATTTCCTAACATTTTAATAAGATCTTTGATCCCTTCCGTTGCGGGCTTCTCAATAATAGTCAGGTTAATTAATGCCACCGTATAAGGAATACGTTTGTCGATAATAAATTTTGGGATACCTCTGTGCGCATAATTTACCAGTCCAGCCGCCGGGTAAACAACCAATGAGGTTCCGGCGACAACAAAGATGTCCGCATTACTTACGATGCTCACAGCGGTTGGTATCATGGGTACTTCTTCTTCAAACCAAACAATGTGCGGACGAAGTTGTGCACCGTCTTTTGCGGTGTCTCCCAACTTTATGTCATCGGTAATGTTGTATACCAGCTCCGGATTCCTTTCACTACGCATTTTAAAGATCTGACCATGAAGATGCACAACATTTGTTGAGCCAGCCCTTTCATGGAGGTCATCAATATTTTGCGTGATGATGGTTACCTGGTAATCCTGCTCCAGCGCAACAAGACCATAGTGAGCGTCATTAGGTTCAGCAGCTAATATATCTTTACGACGGAGATTATAAAATTTCAGGACTAATTGCGGATTTCGTTTCCAGGCACCTGGTGTTGCCACCGAAGTTATCTCGTACCCTTCCCATAATCCATCACTATCACGGAATGTTTTTAACCCGCTTTCCGCGCTTATGCCCGCGCCAGTAAGTACTACCAGGTTTTTTTTCATATTACCGTTATTAAAAATCCAAGACTTACAAACGCTAAAGAGTCAGACACCCTCCTTTAATAAATTAATATTTTTATTTCTCCCCTGACATCTCTATCACTATGTCCCATTCTTCTGCAGTAACCGGTTGTACCGATAAACGCCCTAATCTTACCAGGGCCATTTGAGAAAGTCTTTTGTCATTTTTAATTTTAGTAAGTGGCACAGCGTTTTTTAAACGGCGGACAGGTTTTAAATCAACCGCTACCCAATTGGTATCATCGGTAGAAGGATCCTGGTAAAATTCTTTAACAACTTTTGCGATCGCAACTATTTCAACCCCTTCATTACTATGATAATAAAATACTTCATCCCCTTTCTTCATCGCTTTAAGGTGAATTCGCGCCGAATAATTCCTTACTCCCGTCCATGCGGTCTGTTTGTCTTTCACAAGTTGATCCCAACTATAAGAGGATGGTTCCGATTTTACAAGCCAGTACGCCATGAGTTTGTTCTTTAGAATGGAAGTTAATAATTATAAATATGGATGGACTTAATTTTAAGATAACACTAAAACCGTTAATCGCAAGTCAAAAAAATTCTTTTATTACATTTTATAAATTTCCAATCCAAGATTAATTCATCACCGTATGTACTTAAATTATACAAACCTGGAAGGGAGAAAATCAACTTAAATATTCAGGTATTGGTATCATGCAAGAAGATTTTATTCTTTCAATATTTGAAAACAGTTATAGTATATTATCGTTGCTATACCAGT
>Ga0123337_10003670_pt1 | contig 16191 bp, 13 predicted proteins | sample frozenSSSSmetaG_FD_89792 | JGI IMG/M metagenome (GOLD analysis project Ga0123337, IMG submission 89792) | Glacier valley bacterial and archeal communities from Borup Fiord, Nunavut, Canada, to study Microbial Dark Matter (Phase II) -... | ecosystem: Environmental > Aquatic > Freshwater > Ice >... | reverse complement strand
GCCTGACCTCTACAACTCGCTGACCGTCAAGAGCACCATCGGCCCGGATCAGGTCTTCACCGTCGGCTTGACCAGCCTGAACTTCTCCGTGACGAACGGCTTGCAGACTTTCTCGCAGTACGTGGAGTTCACGGCGCTTGCTGGTGCCAAGATCACCGACCTGATCTTTGCCTCGCCGGCGCAGGACGCCTTCGAAGCCACGAACTTCACCGTCACGGCAGTTCCGGAACCCGAGACCTACGCGCTGATGCTCGCCGGCCTGGGTGCCGTCGGCTTCATGGCCCGCCGCCGCCGGAACGGCTGAGCGAAAGCAGTGGTTGCCCGGAGACCTCCGGGCAAGCAACAAAAAGCGGACCTCGGTCCGCTTTTTCGTTGGTGCCTGAACTCGGGTTTGAGAAGGTCGCCGCTGGTTCTCAACGCCAGGTGTACTGGGTCGTGCAGCCGATCGTGTTGTCGTTGTATGCGAAGGCCGTTGTCCCGGTCACGTCGCGGTGGGTATAGGCTGCGTTGCAGTTGAGGCCCCAGTTCCGGGTGATCGCGTAGTTGGCGCCGATGAAGATGCTGCGCTGCTTGTCCAGTGTCTCGCGACCAGCTTGCGATCCTGCACCGACGACTGTCGTCGTCAGCTTGGCGCGGCTGTAGTTGACGCCCGCGTTGGTGCCGATCTTCGCCGTCACCTCGTAGTTGACTCCCAATGCGATCGTATCGGTAACCCGGTTGTTCTTGTATCGCCCTGCGATCGTGGTCAGGACCGGAACGCCCTCGCTGTTGGTCGTGAACCCCACGGTGTTGAACAGCGAGGCGTCGAATCCCGCGTCACGGGACGCATCGATTCGAAATGACGTTCGTGCGGTGGGCCGATACGTCACGCCCAAGCCGCCGGTGATGCCTGAAAAGTCTGTGCCGCTGACGCCCGAGTTCTTTTGCTGGGTGTAGCTGACCCGACCATTGGCCGACAGGAATCCGCTCACTTCGTAGCTGGCAGTGAGATCGACGTTCTTTCCCTTGATCGTGTTGGGCAGAAAGTTCCCGGTGTTCGGATCCAGGAACGCCTTCGGAGACTCCGTTCGATTCACCCGTCCAGACAGGCCGACGCGCAGCAGCGCACCGGGCCGGTAGAAGACGCCGAGGCTCGCCGTGCGGCCCTTCGACTCGGCCGCGACCGACTGGGGATCGGAGTACTTGAGGCGTGAATAGCCTGCCGTCCCCTCGAGCGTGAGCAGCGAAGCGCCGCCCCAGCGCACGCGCGTGTCGACGTTTTCGGTCGTGGCGACATTGCGAACGGCCCCGGGCGCGGCCAGCCCCGCCACCGGTGCCGAGAGGCTGCGGTTCGCGCCGAGATTCAGGTTGCCCGACAGGTTTTCGACGGTCTCCCAGTTGACGCCGGTGCCGAGGTTGTAGCTGGTGTTGTCGAGTTGCGACTGATCGAAGTAGCGGTTGAGGCTGACGCTGCCGCGGCCGAAGATCTGTTGCCTGCTGAACCGCTGATCGAAGCCGCCAGACAGGCTCGTGCTCGAAAAGGTGTCGCTCGGTCCCGAGGGAATCCGAAAGACGTTCGAGTCGTGCGTCAAACCCTCGCTGACCCCCACGTAGTACGGATTCGGATCCGACGCCAGCGATCGCCCCGAGCCCGCGTCCTGCGCGAAAGCCGAAGTGCCTGCGCACGCCAGCGCTGCTCCGATCGCCACCGGTAGGGCGCGCCGGCGTGGGCTTGTCGTCTCGTTCATCGGTGCCTTCTCCCGCTGGCGTTGCGACCGCGAGGGTCGCGCTTGTCATGGATGCCTAGTACGCGTGCCGGTCGAAAAAGAGCAGCCTGACCGTGCTGACGATGATCCGCAGATCGAGCCCGAGCGACCAGTTGCGCAGGTATTCGAGATCGTATTCGACGCGGATGCGCATCTTCTCGATCGTGTCGGTTTCGCCACGCTGCCCGTTGACCTGCGCCCATCCCGTGATTCCGGGCTTGACCTTGTGGCGGACCATGTATGCCTTGATGATCTGCCGGTATTCCTTGTTGTGCGTCACCGCGTGCGGTCGCGGCCCGACGATGCTCATCGTGCCCTGCAGCACATTGAAGAACTGGGGCAGCTCGTCGAGCGAGGTCCTGCGCAGGAACGCGCCGAACGGCGTGATGCGCGGGTCGTTGCGCGTCGCTTGGCGCACGACCGGGCCGTCGTCGACGGTCGTCATCGAGCGGAACTTGTAGACCACGATCTCGTCGCCGCCGAGGCCATTGCGGCGCTGCTTGAAGATCACCGGCCCCGGCGAGCTGAACTTGACGCCGAGCGCGATCGCGATCAGCAGCGGCGAGATCAGGAGGACGATGATCGACGCGAGCACGAGATCGCTCACGCGCTTGACCAGCTCGTTCGTGCCTGTGAAGGGCGTCTCGCAGATGCCGACGACGGGTACGCCGTTCATGTCCTGCAACCGTCCCTGGATGATGCTGATGCCGAAGACATCGGGCACGAAGAAAAGCGACGCGGTCGTGCCCTGGAGTTGCTCGAGCAGCTCGACGATGCGCGGCTGCGAGCCGAGCGGCAGCGTGATGTAGACCTCACGCACGCCCTTGGCCGTGGTGTACGCGGCCACCTCGGTCAGCGTTCCGAGGACGTGCGATTTCGCGGCTTCGTCGATCCGGTCGTCGCCGCGATCGTCGAAGTAGCCCACGAAGCTGGCGCCGTGCCGTTCGCCTTCCTGCAAGGCTCGCGCGACCTTCACCCCGAGCGCGCTCGCGCCGACGATGACCGCGGTGCGACGCGAGCTCGGCTGCGCCGCGTGGCGATTGACGATCGCCCGGCCGGCCCACGTGGCGAGCCATTGCAGGAACGGCGTGGCGATCACCCAGGTCAGCAGGACGTTGCCTTCGAAGTAGTTCAGGCTCTTGGTGGCATAGGCGCAGAGCGCCAGGATCGCCACCAGAGCGATCCACGACGACGCGATGTCGACCGCGGCGCCGAGGAGCGAGTCGCGAAAGCGGTTGCGACCCGGGAACGTGAGCGCGAAGACCAGGAGGCACAAGGTCAGCGCCGGTCGATCCATCGGCTCGTCGGAGGCCAGCGTGGCCGTCACGAACGTGAGCACGGTGATGCCCGGCTCGAGGAACGCGGCCACCAGCGAAGTGACCGATTGCGGGGCGCTGAAAAAGGCTCGCTTGCTGGAATCGTCGAACATCGGTCGCTGAAGGAATCTTCGATCCGTCGACGAGCCTGCGAACTGAGAGATCCGGCTCGACTCCTGAGGGCTTGGCACAGCGAGACGCTGTGCGCGGGGGGTGAACTGCACCTTACCTCAGTATTCGGACGTTCGCGATGCCTGGCGCGACGGCCGGCACCGCAAAGCCGATCGACCCCCTAGATTGCGTGGGGCTGGGTGGCCCGTCGACCCCGGCCGAACAGGCCGAGTCGCTGCGCTTCGAGCGCCGCTTCGGCGCGAGAGCTCACGTTGAGCTTGCGATAGATCTGCTTCACGTAGTCGGAGATCGTGTGCCGCGACAGGTTCAGCTGGACCGCGATCTCGGGCAGCGTGTAGCCCTTGGCGACGCGCAACAGGACCTCGTTCTCGCGGTCGGTGAGCACGACGTGCGGCATGCTCTTCGGGCGCTCGCGCTGCGACGAGCGCGAGGCGAAGTGCGCCATCACGCGGCGAGCGATCGCCGGCGACAGAGGCGGTTCGCCCTGACTCATGCGCCGGAACTGGTCGACGATGACGGCGCCGGCCTGGTCCTTCAACAGATAGCCGAACGCGCCGGCTTGCAGGGCAGGGAAGAGGTGATCGTCGTCGTCGTGGATCGTGACCACGACGGCTTGCGCCTTCGGCTGGGCTTCGCGCAGCGCGGCGACGACGTCGACGCCGGATCCGTCAGGCAGGCCGAGGTCGATCAAGCCGACGTCGATCTGGACCTTGGCGATGATCGCGAGCGCGGCGTTGACGCGTGATGCATCGTGGAACACGGCATCGGGAAAGACTTCGGCCGCTTGAACCTTGAGCCAGGCACTGGCTTCGGCGACGTCCTCTAATAACAAGATATTCGTCATGCGAAACTCCTTTCGAGTCGCCCGGCCGGCTTCATCGGAAGCCGGAACACGCGCAACGGGCTAAAGCGAAAGATGTGCCGCAAGGTACGAACCGACGCTCGCGGCGTCTGGGCCGATGGTACCAAGCACCGTGTTCTGTCGCTGTCTTCCGTCAGAGCGGAACCGTGAGCGATATCACGACCCCGTAGCCCGGCCGGGACTCGACCAGGCACTGGCCGTTCATCTTCTTCGCCCGCCGTTTCATGCTCGACATTCCCTGCCCGCGGTGCAGGTCGGCCGCGATGCCGCGACCGTCGTCCTTCACCATCACGCGCAACGATCCGTCGGCCACCGTGCACTGCACCTCGCAGCGCCTCGCGCCGCTATGTTTGATGACGTTGCTGACAGCTTCACGCAAGATTCGTGTCAGTTGCATGAAGACGCGGGCCGGCAGCGTGCTCGAGACACCCGTATCCGCATGCGCCCACACCGCTTCGATCTTGGCCTGCCCGAGACGGACGATCGTTTCCGCTCGCCAATCGGCCAGGGCATCGTCGAGCTGCACCGGCTTGCCCGCCAGGCCACGCACCGACAGACGCATCTCCTCGAGCGCCTCGCGCGCGAGCTGCGGCACGCGCGAAGCGTCGCCGGTGTGGACGATGGTGAGCAGCTTCGCGCCGAGGTCGTCGTGCAGGTCGGAGGCGATGCGCTTTCTCTCGCGCTCGGTGAACTGCTCGACGCGTTGCGCCGTCAGCTGCTCGACACGGACGTCGAATTCGGCCGTCAACCGGTGCAGCTGCGCCGAGAGCTGGTTGCGATCGACCTCCGTGGCGCGCAGGGCGAGCGCGAACATGAGAAAGAGCCGCATGCCCACCGCCGCGAACAGCAGCGGCAGGACGACTTCTGCGATCGACACCGTCGGCGGGTCGACGAGGCCCGCCTGGACTGCGAGCTCGCCCATCAACGTCAGCGTGCCCGCAGCGATGACGAGGGCCATCGGGCCGAAGTCCTGCGGCCGCTGGCGCCGCGTCACGACGAGGTAGATGCCCATCACGAAACAGAGCTCGAGCGCGAGCAGGAAATACCACGTGAGGGCGAGGACGAAGAACCAGTCGGCGCCGGCGAGCACGAGCGACAGCGGCAGGAGCACCCACTGCAAGGCGACGAGGTTCTCGATGACCCGCGAGCGCAGGCCCGCGAAGCTGAGAAAGAACTGCACGGCGAGCGCGAGCAGCACGGCCCAGAACGAGCACAGCATGAACTCGGACACGTCGTTCTGCCACGGCATGTCGCGCGCGTGCGATGCCAGCGACAGCACAGCCCAGGCCAGGCACAGCCATCCGGAATACGAGAAGTAGACCTCGCGCGAATTGAGCCAGCCGACCGCGATGAGCACGCAGCCGAGTCCGATCAGGAGCAGGCTGCTCGCCTCGATCCACTTGCCGGCCCAGGTCAGCCGTGCAGCGTGGGCCTGGGTGAGCGTCGACTGTTGTCCGATCTCGATGCGCGACAGGCCGGCCGCCGCCTGACGCGACGTGACGCGATCGAGCGGATGCCCCTGGACGCGGAAGTCGAGCACGTTGTCCTGCGCGCTCAGGAGCGCGGGCGGCAACGCGATGAGCTGCGGCCGCGAGCAGTTGCGCGTTACCGGCTCCTGCATGCGACCGCCGCTGAAGATCAACGCGCCGTTGAGATGCACCTGCAGGTTGCTGCAGGCGCGTTCGACGTACACGGCGACGAGATCGTCGGCCGGCACGGTGCCGGTGAACTTGAACCCGGCCCGGTACCAGACGCCGCCGCCGTAGCCGGGCCGCGTCTGGGACCACACGTCGGGAAGCGACAGCTCGGTCGCGACTTCCGTCGTCGGAAATCGCGCCTCGCCGCTCACGACCGCGAACGCGCGATCGATGATCAGCCGGGGCGCCTCGGCGCCGGTGGCCGGCATCGATGCGACGACGAAGAGCGACGCCAGGAGCAGGAGCACGAGCCGCCACGCCCGCGATGCGGGTCCGCGGCTGGCGCGTGCGAGGCGTTCGGACATCGGCAGCGATTGTGCTGGATGCACCTGCCTCCCGAAATGCGGAAAGGCGAACCGAAGTTCGCCTTTCGCCGAGAAACGCACCGATCGCGCGGTGCGTCGGCCGGTCAGGCCTTGCGACGCCTCGCGACGTAGCCGACCACAGCGATGCCAGCGAGCAGCAGCGAGTACGTCTCGGGCTCGGGCACCGGCGCGAAGATCATGTCCTGGTGCTCGCGGCTTTCGAGCACGGAGATGTTCGGATGCGCGCCGTCCGTGAGGCCCGAGAGCCAACCCGACGCGAGCGTCAGCGCACCCGACGTGAAGGCGGTGCCGCCACTGAACGTCGCGCTGCCGCTGCCGAGCCCGTAGGTGCCGGTCGTCTCGTAGGCGATCTCCCAGACCGCGATCTGGAAGGCGGCCTCATGGACCGAGTCGGTGATCGCGCCGGCGGTCGCGTAGAGTCGACCGAGGTCCGTGTAGGCGTGGCTGTTGGCGAACGTGTGCGTGGTGTTGGGCGCGGTGTAGTCGGTGTAGGTCTCGCCGAAGCCGATGTGCTGGTAGAGGTCGACGCAATAGGTCTCGAACGACGGACCACCATTGAGCGAGCCGAGCAGGCCGCCGGCCGAGCCGCCGCCCGACAGGACGCTGTTCGGTGCGGTGAGCGAGAAGTTCACCGACTCGGAGCCGTGGGCAAAGCCCGAGAAGGACATGCTGTCGGCGTGGGCTTGCGTGATGCCCGCTAACGCAAGGGCTGCGAGCGACAGGGTGAAACGGATCTTCGACATCTTGTGCTTTCGTTGAACGCCGTGGGTCCAGCGCTGATGGCCGCGACTGTATTGATCGGCCAACTTCGCCAGCAACCCCGTGACTCCGGGATCGGCCTCTGCATCCCGACCAACGGTCGACGATGACTGTGCAAGTGGGTGTCCACGAGCAACGGCTCGTGACAAATCACACGGTCGCGACTCGACGGGGTCGCGACTACTGATGGCACCAGGGCTGCGTCTCGGGCCAATCGGCGCCGTCGCTCCGGCGCCGTCTCGACGTCGGTGAGCGAACGGCCGCCGCATCGCGCGGCAGGAACGACACCGCAGGAATCGCTCTGAATGCAGGCGTCGAGCGAGGACGAGGTGCGAGAGGGCGATGCTCTCGCGGCTTCTCGGACCATCGGTCGAGGACAGCAAGGATCGCGTCGAGCAGGAGCTTCATCGGAACGCCGTGCATAGCCCACGACTGTGAGAATGTTCGGACCGGTCCGCATCCCTCTGATTGACGAGCCGCGTCGCTGCTTCTGTCATCGTGCCGTCAAACATGACAGGCGATGTCACGTGTGGCATCCGCAGCGTGGACGGCGATGCAAGGCCTGGCGGATGACGTGAGGGCGATTGCGCTAGCGACGGCCGCTCACGCGGAACGTCCAGACCCTGACATCACGCGCTCGCAATGCGCGAACGCCTCAGCGATCAACCGCTCGTTCGCCTCCGGCGTCCGAAACGCCGAGTGCGCCGAAAGCGTCACGTTGGACAGCGTCGTCAGCGCGTGGCCGGCCGGCAAGGGTTCGACCGCGAACACGTCGAGCCCGGCGTGGCGCAGGTGCCCCGAGCGCAACGCGTCGACCATCGCCGCCTCGTCGACGAGCGCGCCGCGTGCGGTGTTGACGAGGATCGCGCCCGGGCGCATCGCCGCGATGCGCTCGCGCGAGAGGACGCCGCGTGTCTCGTCGCAGAGGAGGAGGTGCATCGAGACCGCGTCGCTGCGCGCGAGCAGGTCGTCGATCGATGGCACGAATTCGACGCCCTCGACGGCGGGCTTCGGCGTGCGGTTCCAGGCGATGACGTTCATGCCGCAGCCGCGCGCGATGCGTGCCGTCTCGGCGGCGATGCCGCCGTAGCCGACGAGCCCGAGCGTCTTGCCGTCGAGCTGCACGCCTTCGCTGCGCAGCCACTGCCCGGCGCGCATCGCGCGGTCCATCGCCGCGAAGCCGCGCCCCGCGGCGAAGAGCAGGCCGATGGCGCATTCGGCGACGGCAGTGTCGCCGTAGCCCTTGATCAGGTGCACGCCGACGCCGATCCCGGCGAGCGCCTCCGGATCCATGTAGCTGCGCGCGCCGGTGCCGAGGAAGACGACGTCGCGCAACCCCGCGCAGCGTTGCGCGATCTCGATGGGCAGCGCCGTGTGGTCGATGACCGCGATCGGCGCGCCGGCGAGCGCCTCGGGCAGCGCGTCGGGCACGATGTCGGCCGAGCCGAACTCGATCGCCAACTGCGGCAGCACCTTGGGGCCGATGCGCTCGGCGAGCGCGCGCAGCGCGTCGTTGGCATCGACGAAGACGGCGCGCATGGTCGGGGATGGTCCTTGTTCTTCTCTCGTTGCGCGCTCAGCCGAGATCGGCCATCGCTTCACCGAGCCGGATCGCGCGCCCCGGCTCCCATTGCGGCGCGAAGTGCAGCGCGTGCGCCGGAAAGAGCAGCACCACCGTCGAGCCGAGCATGAAGCGGCCCATCTCCTCGCCCTGTTTCAGCGTCACGTTGCGCTCGGGGTAGCTCCACTCGCGCGTGCGGCGCACGCGCCGCGGATTGACGGCGCCATGCCACACCGTCGCCATGCTGCCGACGATCGTCGCGCCGACGAGGGTGAGCACGAAGCTGCCGAGGCGCTCGTTGTCGAAGACGCAGACGACGCGCTCGTTGCGCGCGAAGAGGCCGGGCACGCCGCGCGCCGTCGTCGGGTTGACCGAGAAGAGCGCGCCGGGCACGTGGATCATCCGCGTCAGCGTGCCGTCGCACGGCATGTGGATGCGGTGGTAGTCCTTCGGGCTCAGGTAGAGGGTCGCGAAGCTGCCGTCGCGAAAGCGATCGGCGAGAGCGGCGTCGCCGCCGACGAGCGCGGTGGTCGAGTAGCGATGGCCCTTGGCCTGGACGATCTGGTCGTGCGCGATGCGGCCGATCTGGCTGATCGTGCCGTCGACGGGGCAGATCAGGTCGGCGTCGGCGAGCGGCCGCGCGCCGGGCTTGAGCGCGCGCGTGAAGAAGTCGTTGAAGGTCGCGTAGGCGGCGATGTCGCTGACCGCGGCCTCGTTCATGTCGACGCCGTACTTGCGCACGAACCAGCGCACCAGTCGCGTCGTCGTCGCGCCGCGCTCGCGCGATGCGACCCGGCCCGCGAATGCTGTCAGGCCCCGCTTCGGCATCACGTATTGGGGCAGGACCTTGCGGCGATCGGACACGTTCAGTCGGGCTCTCTCGAAAGCGGCGGATTCTATCGACGGGTCGCGCCATGCAGGTCTCGTGGCTGATACCCTCGCGCCTCGCCCGCACCGGTCGATCACCCACGCAATCCGCCATGGCCCGCCGTCACCTCGAACGTCACCGCACGACCCGTATCGGCTGGCTGCGCGCGGCAGTGCTCGGTGCCAACGACGGGATCGTCTCGACTGCCAGCCTGCTGGTGGGCGTCGGCGCTGCGCACGTGGCTCACGCGAACTTGCTGCTGACGGGGGTGGCCGGACTCGTCGCGGGCGCGATGTCGATGGCCGCCGGCGAGTACGTCTCGGTGCACTCGCAGGCCGATACCGAGAACGCCGATCTCGCCAGGGAGAGCGCCGAGCTCCGGCACGACCCGGCCTCGGAGCACCGCGAGCTGGCGGAGATCTACGTCGGCCGCGGCCTCGATCCGCATCTGGCCGATCAGGTGGCCACCCAGCTCACGGCGCACGACGCTCTCGGCGCGCATGCGCGCGACGAGCTCGGCGTCAGTCAGGCCCTCGCCGCACGGCCGGTGCAGGCGGCGCTGGCCTCGGCGGGCAGCTTTGCCCTCGGCGCCGCACTGCCGCTGGCGGTGACGGTGGTCGCGCCGCAGTCGCAGCTGCTCGCCTGGATCGCGACGACCACGATCGTCTTTCTCGCCGGCCTCGGCGTCGTCGCCGCTCGCACCGGCGGGGCGAATCCGTGGCGAGGCGCGTGGCGGGTGACGTTCTGGGGCGCCCTGGCGATGACCATCACGGCTGGCGTGGGCACGCTCTTCGGCGCGGGCCCATGAGGCGCGCGGCGATGTCGTCATCCTGCATCGATTTCGCCGCGGTGGCTCCCGACGCGGCGCGCGCACTCATCGGCGCGAGCCTGTTTGTCGACGGCGTCGGCGGCGTCATCGTCGAGACCGAGGCCTACGACCAGGACGATCCGGCGTCGCATACCTTCTCGGGGCCGACGGCGCGCAACGCCGTGATGTTCGGTCCGCCGGGTCGGGCCTACGTGTACCGCTCGTACGGCCTGCACTGGTGCCTGAACGTCGTCTGTCGGCCGGCCGGCCACGGCTCGGGCGTGCTCATCCGCGCGCTCGAGCCGACCGCCGGCATCGAGACGATGCGCGAGCGACGCGGCGTCGAGCCGCTGCGTCTCCTGTGTTCGGGCCCGGGTCGGCTCGGGCAGGCGCTCGGCATCACGCACGCATTCAATGGCGCAAGGCTCGACCGGCAGCCGTTTCACGTCGTCGCGCCATCAGACGGGCAGATCACGGTGGCGAGCGACGTCCGCATCGGCATCAGCAAGGCACGCGAGCAGCCCTGGCGCTTCGTGCTGGCCGGCTCGCGCTACCTCAGCCGGCCGTTGACGGCCTCGCCCCTGCTGCCGGCGAAGCGCGGCACTGCGGAGTCGCTCTCGGACCACAGACCGGGCTGACTCGGCCGCGCCGCTGGCGTCGCGCTGAGCAGCACCTGGCGCAGCGCCGCCTGATCGATCGGCTTGCTGAGGCAGGCGTCGAAGTGGCGGCCGACTTCGGTCGGCACAGTCGCCGCGCTCATGGCGACGAAGCGCGTCGCGCGGTTCGGGCCGTTGCCGTTGCGCGTGTCCGCGGCCAGCGCGACGCCGCCTTTCAGCGGCATCTCGAGGTCGAGCAGCGCCAGGTCGTAGAGACGCGACGCGAGCAGGTTGGCGCCGACCGCGGCCGACGGCGCGCGGTCGCACTCGAAGCCGAGCTCATCGATGACGCTGGCGAGCGCATCGAGGACGTCGTCGCGATCGTCGACGACCAGGATGCGGCCGGTGGCGCTGCTCGAGGTGGCCTGCTCGTCCTGTGCGTCGAGCAGCGGTTCGGCAGGAATCTCGATCGTGAACAGCGTGCCCTGACCGAGGGTGCTCGAAACGTCGATGTCGCCCCCGAGGTGATCGACCAGCGTCCGCACGATCGCCAGGCCGATGCCCGAGCCTTCGCCCCGGCGCTCGGCGCCGGTCTGCGCACGGTCGGGCGCGAGCAGTGTCGGCAGCACGTCGGCCGGGATGCCGGGCCCGGTGTCAGCGACGGTGAATCGCAGCAAACGCGTCGCCGGGTCGAAGGGCTGCATCGAGAGGCGCACCTGACCGACATCGGTGTAGCGGATCGAATTGATCACGAGGTTGGTGAGGATCTGGTCGATGCGCGCGCCGTCGGCGACGACGAAGACGGTATGCGGTGGCAGGTCGACGACGAGCGAGAGGCGCTTGGCGGAGGCCAGCGGCCCGGCCGCGGCAGCCACGCTCTCGATCAGCGCACATGCCTCGAACGGCTCGGGCCGCATCTCGAGCCGCCCGGCCTCGCCGCGCGCGAGCGTCAGCAGGTCGCGCAGATGCGTGTTCAGCAGCAACGAGGACCGGCGGATGCGGCCGATGATCTCGTCGTCGTCGTCGCGCCCGTGTCGCAGCTCGAGCACGTCGAGCGCCGAGACGATGCCTTGCAAGGGCGAGCGCAACTCGTGGCTGACCTTGGCGAGGAAGGCGCTGCGGGCGGCGACGACTTCGTTCATCACCTTGAAGCGCGCTCGTTCTTCCTCGATCGCCCTGACGTTGTGCACTCGCCTGATCAGGGAGGAGAAGAACACGGGCACGGACATCAGGATCAGACAGAACGACAGTGTCAACTCGACCTCGGTTCTCCAGAAGGCGTTCGTCAGCAGGATGGGCGTGGCGAGGACCGCTGTGCTCCAGGCGAGATACATCGTGCGAAGTCCGTAGCGGATCCCGCTGCGGACGATGATTACCAGGACCAACGGATGCAGGAAGCCGAAGGTGATCGGATCCAGGGCGAGCGCGACGATCAGATAGACCGGATCGAAGACGAGGAACACGTAGAGCAGCGCAAGGCTCGTGCTCGACTGGAAGTCGCCGCGTTGTCGATAGAACAGACCTGCAGCGACGTACGCCATGGTGAAGCCGAGCGCGGCGTAGTCCTGGATCTGGTTGAAGCGACCGAACCAGGCTTCGATGCACCAGATGGCGCCGACGATTGCGCAGACGACGACTCTCTGCATCGCCCGATCCCGCTCGTGAAGTCGGAGCGCCGGAACGGATTGCGCTCCGAAGTACGACGACATCTTCGCGAGGATCGCGCGGAGGCTTGGCATGGGCGATTGTCATCCTGGCGTGGACCGAACCATGTCGGACTGGCGGTCATCCGGCAGGGATCGCCGCGTCGTTGTCACTCGGTGGAATTGGAGGGCTTCGCGGTCGACTTCGCGCGATATCCTTGGATTTGATGAACTCCGAGCCCGATACCGAAGTTGCGGTCCGCCGCGAGCTGCTGCACCTCGCCCTGATGAATTCGACGCGAAGCGTGCCCCTCCAGCTGGTGGCGGTTGCCGTGGTGGTGATTTTGGGCTGGCAGGCGGGAGCAACGTGGGCTCCGATCGCCGCGGCGGTGTTCGGCATCTCCGTGGCCGTGTGGCGGTTTTCGCTGTCGAAGCGCTACGACACGCGGACAGTTCTGAGCGAACAGCTCGTGGCGAAGGCGACCAACGAGCTCGAAGGCAACTCGATCCTGGCCGGCCTGCTGTGGGTCATCTGCTCATTCGGCATCTATCCGTCCCTGGGCGGCACCCGGGCCACGGCCTACGTCGTGATCGCGATCGGATCGGTCGCCACCGCGGCGCTCTTCATGTCGCTGGTGGGCAGATCTTTCAATTGGCTCGTCGGGCTGTCGATGGGCTCCGTCGTCGTCGTCAGCCTCGCCGTCGACAACGTCCGCTCGTTCCCTCTCGCGGTGCTGGTCGGAATCTTCGGTCTCACGATGGCGAGGGCGTCACGGGAGGTGAGCAATACGACCTCCAGAGCGATTCGCCACGGTCTCGAAGAGGACCTCGCGAACGCATCCTTGCAACTGGCCAAGGACGCCGCAGAAGCGGCGAACCTGGCGAAGTCGCAATTCCTGGCGACCATGAGCCATGAGATTCGCACGCCGATGAACGGCGTGCTGGGCTCACTCGACTTGCTGCGCCATTCGGAGCTCGACTCGCGGCAGCGACAACTGGTCAACACCGCTGCTATGTCGGGTACCTCGCTGATGGACATCCTCAACGATGTGCTCGATCACTCGAAGATCGAGGCAGGCAAGCTGAATCTCGGTCACGCTCCGATGTCGATCCACAACATCGCCGCCTCGGTGACCGCCCTGTTTCGTGCGAACGCAGAGGGCAAGGGTCTGCTACTCACGATGGATCTGGATCGAGCCGTGGCCAATTGGGTCATCGGGGACGCCCAGAGACTCAAGCAGGTGCTTCTCAACCTTCTGGGCAACGCGATCAAATTCACCGAGAGCGGAGCGGTCACGCTCGCGTTGCGCACCGAAGATGCGTTTGTTGGCAGCGCCCGGGTCAGATTCGAAGTCCTGGACACCGGGGTCGGGATCCCGGCGGAGTCGTTTCCTCGGCTGTTCCAGCCATTCCACCAGGTGATGAGCCAGGACAAGCGACTCACGGGCGGCACGGGTCTCGGTCTGGCCATCAGCCAACGGATCGCGGAAGCGATGGGTTCTCGGATCGAGTTCGAGAGCATTGTCGGCAAGGGTTCGAAGTTCTGGTTCTCGGCGATGTTCGAGGCTGATTCGGCCGAGACCCATCCCGCTCCGCTCGATTCCGCGATGGGCGGTCTCGAGCGCGACGTGACTTTTTATGGAGCGGCGCTGATCGTCGAGGACAACGACGTGAATCGGATGATCGCCCGCGAAGTCCTTCAATCGCTGGGGCTTGACGTGCACGAGGCGGCGAACGGAGTCGAGGCACTCGACGCCATGGCCGTGCAGTCGTTCGACCTCGTGCTCATGGACTGCTTCATGCCGGTGCTCGACGGCTACGAAACCACCCGGGAGATTCGAAGGCGGGAGGCCGCGGCTTCACAGCCGCGGGTGCCGATCGTCGCCGTGACGGCGAATGCGTTCGACGAGGACGCGACGAAAGCACTGGCGTCCGGAATGGACGCGCATCTTGCAAAGCCCTACACGCGCGCGCAACTTCGCGACGTCCTGAAATCGTGGCTGTGAACGCGCGTCGTCCCGAATCGTCTCAGGTCAGGGTGCTCCACTCGCTGAGCCCAGTCCGTTCGAATCCCCAAGCAGTGTCGAGCTCGATGCGTTTGATCTCCTCGACAGCGCCCTCGGCCGCACCACCGACCTTGCGCACTTGTGCCCTGGCCAGCCGTTCCATCAGACGCAGGTCGCGGTCTTTTAACCTCAACGCGCTGGCGGCCCAGAGCTCGACCACCGACTGCAGCGACTCGTAGGTGATCGGCGCGGCGAGCCTGCGCGCCTGCAAGGCCGTCAGGGTACCGCGCAGTCTCGGGTGCGCAGATCGCACGACCTTCTTCAAGGCTGCCTCGCCACCGCCGATGTCCACCACGAGGTCAACCAATCCAGCGCGTTGCAGCTGATCCGCGGTGTAGATCCCTCCCGACAGGATCATGTCGTTGGCAATGCCGAATCCGCCCTTGCGGATTGTCAAGTGCCACGCGCCCATGCCCGGGAACAGGTTGAAGAGAACCTCCGGGTAGCCAGCCTGGGCGTTTCGTTCAAAGATGACGTTGTGGTGAAGAAGAGCTGACTCCAGCCCGCCGCCGAGCGCATCGCCCTGCACCAGCGCAGTCGTGTGCACACCCACCTGCGCCGCGTTCTCGAGCCACCACACGAGATCGACGCATCGCCTCGCGTAGAGCTTCAGCGAATCGAGATCGCGTGCGCGAACCAGCAGCACGAACAGCGAGAGATCGCCGCCGAAATTGAACACGCCGGGCGCGCCGGAGGCCATGACGAAGTGCTTGACCAGCCCCGGGTTGGCGCTGATGTCGTTAAACACCTGTTGGAGCTCGGCCATCGCGGCGAGGCTGTAGCACTGGATCGGCTTGACGCTGATCCGCGCGGTGAGCACGGCAAATTCCTCGTCCCACTCGAGCCACAGATATTTGTACGGCCGCTCGAGCGCGGTCGGTATCACGGACGCGGCGCTCATATCGCTTCCAGGACTCGCGTGAACTGCTCGAAGTTGAAGATCGTGGATTCCGTGATCGCGGCCCTGGACTTCTCGTCGTGCAGCGTGTTGAGGATCACGCGCAAGTCCGCCATGTGCTCGGCATCCATCGTCACGTGGGAGGTGATGAACGAGATGCCGCGATCGCCTTCGAGGAGAAGCGACTCCTTGATCGCGGCCGCGATCGGACCGCCGTACACCGACGCGATGACTTCCAGTGCATACAGCATGCCGAGGACGGAGCAAGGATGTCGCCGATCCGCGGCCCAGTAGTTGAAGCCGTTCAATGCCAGGATCGCGTTGCTGGGCTTGTACTTGACGACGTCGTCGCGCGGCACGCCAACGACCTCCAGATCGTTTGCCACCCATCCCTCGTGTCCCTTTTCCTCCATCATGTGGTCGTAGAGGAAATAGCGGATCTCGGCGTGCTCGTCGCTCATTCGACTCGCCGCTGCCGCGCACGTCGGGTTGAAGTGCCACACCACGTGGTACAGCTCCAGCATCAGCCTGCGGTACCGTTCGACGGAGAGCCCGTCGGCGACGATCTGGAGCACACGCGGGTTCGTCTCGAACGAACGCCGCGCTTCGTCAGTCTTGGTGATGAGATCGATGAAGAACGGTTGGGTCACGGCAAAACGAATCGCTCGCTTGAAAGTTGGTCGCATTGTCGCTGGCGCTGCGGCCGGGTACCCTAAGTAACAAGTGCGCTTGTGTCACATGAAACTTGTCGAGATCGCCATCACATGCCAGTCAACCTCCTCCCTGTCGGCAACGACGCCCTCCACCCCATCCCCGGCCTCACCCTCGGCACCGCCATGGCCGGCATCCGCAAGCCGAACCGGCGCGACCTGACTGTCGTCGTGCTTGAGCCCGGCGCGTCGCTCGCCGGAGTG
>Ga0123337_10003668_pt1 | contig 16192 bp, 13 predicted proteins | sample frozenSSSSmetaG_FD_89792 | JGI IMG/M metagenome (GOLD analysis project Ga0123337, IMG submission 89792) | Glacier valley bacterial and archeal communities from Borup Fiord, Nunavut, Canada, to study Microbial Dark Matter (Phase II) -... | ecosystem: Environmental > Aquatic > Freshwater > Ice >... | reverse complement strand
TTGGCTTGCTTGGATAAATCCAAATGCAAGCTTATTACCGCCGCCCGTTGTATTACCTGCGTACGCCATACCACTAACAGTTGCTTTTCCAGGACCGGCAGGCCACAAATTAAAGTCGAATGACCTGACTTTTTCTCCGTTAACATACATCGTTGCAACTTTCGTGCTACCAGCAAACGTGAAAATAACATTAGCCCATTTGTCCTTGAAGGCAGTTGCTGTAGTTCCAACTCCGACTTTAGTGAACGTAGAACCCTGCCATCCGTTAAGCACTCCGTTCCATGAGGAATTCTCCGCGTCTGAACCTCCGGAAGCCTGTGCATACTGTGCGGCCAAATTAATACCCTTGTCATCCGCTGTCCAGGCACCTCCCTGGATCTCAAACTGAAATCCTTTGTATCCGGCAAGACCTAATACAAAATGTGCGTCTTTAGTACTACTTGCTTTAATCCAGAAGCTAACAGTGAAATTGGTAGTACTTAGGTATTGTTCGCCGTTTGGAATTTCAACGATAGTAGTTGTTCCGTTGAAATCTCCTGCGAGGCCAGCAAATCCGAATCTGTCAGCAGCAAACGTCATATTCTTGATGTCGGCAGCAGAAGGTGTATGAGTTCCAGCTTCATCATTTACATTTCCAGAGAAAGAGAAATACGAAAGCTGATTCGATGCCTGAGGAGGCGTTACGTTGGCACGTCCAAAAGTCTTGAACGTAAATTCAGCTGCAGGAGCTGGTGAACCATCTTTTCCCTTCAACGTCGATGCAACCGATACAGTATAATTTGTACCATTTGCAAGATTTGCTGTAGGTGCGATTGTTATGGCAGCACCGGCAGTAGTAATCGTTGCAGGTACAGCTGCCCCATTAGATACAAGTGCGATTGAATTTGTATTAGCCGTTGCAGCGTCGATCTCTTTATCGAATGTCGCAACTACCGTTGTATTAGTGGCCACATCAGTTGTTGATGTTGTGCCATCCAAAGCAGTACCGGATCCTGTTTTCAAGCTCACCAACTTCAGAGGAGCGACAGTCTTCGAATCACTCTTGCAACTCTCCAGGAACAGCGCGACCATTCCGGCCACCAGTACCATTGTCAGAAATAATTTTACTTTTTTCATAATTTTAATCAATTGGGTTTATTTAAACATTTACCTATTACTTATTCTCCACTACTTATTCTTTGTTATCATTATTGCCATCCCGCATTCTGCTTAAGTCTGTTCTGGGAGATATCAATCTGTGTTTGGGGTATTGGCAACACAGTGTATTTGATTGTAAATCCTAACGATCCCAGCACCGCCGCTGCTTTTCCTGTGCGGATAAGGTCCCAGAATCTGTGACCTTCCATTGCTAGCTCATGCCTCCGTTCATTGAGTATTATGTCACGCAAGAGGTCCTTGTTGGTTTCGATAACGTCTGGAAGGATAGCAACATTACCGCCGCGTGCACGGAGTCGAACTTTATTTAAATTAGTTAAGGCCTGAACTGTCTTGTTATTTTCATTGGATGCCTCCGCTGCAATTAATAGCACATCCGCATATCGCATCAGGCGGCGATGGTGTCCCCACTGCGTAGCAGGAGTTGTTCCCGGGGTCCAGACTTTTTGATTGTAACACTCTATCTCAGTGATAACGTTATTAACTTTGGTGGTATCCGGGGCACTCCCATCACCAAGTATTATAACACCATCCGGCATAACTTCTTTCAGGAAAATAACGGTAGCATCTTTTCTTGGATCATTGGTCTCAAATGAGTTAATGAGATCAATAGACGGTCTGTTAAATCCCCATCCACGATTCGGTGATCCCCGAACTCCCTGGGTGTTGGCAAACTGGTCGCCTCCATTATCATTACCCTCCAATGGCAATGCACCGATCTCAAAAATAGATTCAACACCGAAATTGCCGGCTAGTCCGTTCGCGTTATTGAAATCAGGCTCCAATGAATACTGGCCTGAGTTAATAACATCCAAGGCATATTTTTCAGCATTGACATAGTCCTTTTTAAACAGATATACCTTAGCAAGGTAAGCATTGGCTGCACCCTTAGTAGCCCGGCCAAGGTTAGTCGCATTATAAAAACTTTGCTTAGGAAGATGATCTACCGCAAAAGTCAGGTCTTCTATTATCTGCGCGTAAATCTGATCCACCGTTGCATTCCCGAGATCAAGCGGTGGCTCTGGTACAGTAACAAGTTGAACATTCCCCCATGCTCTTACCATATCAAAATAAGTAAGTGCTCTTAAAAATCTCGCCTCACCGAGATATTGATTTTTCACTGAGTCACTCAACTGAATCTTCGGAACATTTGCAATTACTACATTTGATGCTCTGATACTCTGATAAGCGGCACTCCACCAACGATCCAATCCATCCTGTTGCTTATTGATCGTAAAAGTATCGTAAGGGCCGAGGTTGGTTAGCTGATCGCCGGGACTACTTCCCTTTCGTGCATCATCCGACATGATATCCAGGATCGGGTAACCACCTGAATGAAAAGACCACGCACGGATGTAAGCGTATGCTGCATTTGTCACCAGAAGCGCATCACTTGCCGATACAGGAAAAGATGACTGCAATAGTTGTCCCTGTGGCTTTTTATCAAGAAAATCCTGGCAACTGACTGATATCAGTAAGGCTAGCAGAACTAATCTGCTTTTATTACCTGATATATTTTTTATAAGATTCCTCATACTGAAAATTAAAAAGTAACATTTAGTCCTACTGAATAAACTTTCGCCACGGGATAAGAACCGTTGTCAATGTTGTTGGATAAGACGTCTCCACTTCCAAAATCAGGTGAATACCCTGTAAAAGCTGAGCGAGTAAACAGGTTAGTTCCTCTTACGTAAACTTTCACGCTTTTTAGCGACACTTTGCTGAGCCATGAATCTGGTAAAGAATATGTAAGTGTCACACTTCTCAGTCTCACGTAAGCGCCACTCTGAATAAATCTGTCAGATATTGAAAAATTGTAACCTCCGAAAGAAGACCGGGGTTCAGTTGTGGAAGTCCCCTCTCCAGTCCATCGGTTTATGACATGTTTTTCAAAATTGTAAGGATCGGGGCGGACAATTTCTTTTCCGTTAAGAATTTGGTTCCCGTATTGTCCCTGCAGATCAGCATTAAGCTCGATGCCCTTCCATCCGATCATTAAATTGAATCCGTAAATAAAAGTTGGGATGGGAGACCCAATATTGGTCCTGTCCGCGTCTGTGATCTTGCCATCTTTATTGATATCAACAAATCGAAGATCTCCGACATCAGCATCGGATTGGTGCGGGTAAGCACCGAGTTCAGCAGCATTTTGAAAAATTCCATTGGTCTTAAAACCATAGAAAGAGCCAATGGGTAGACCTACGCGACTAAGTGTAGACGCCTGACCATTACCCAGATATCCTCCTACCAGCGTTGAATCGATCCCTTTTGATCCACCCACCGCCAGGACTTCATTATGAAGGGTATTTCCTAAAAATGCAATTCTGTATTTCACGCCTTTCACCTCATCCTGCCACGCTACATTAAATTCAAATCCTCTATTTAATACGGTTCCGGCGTTAACAGTAATCAGTGATCCGTTACCATTTCCAAAATAACCCTGGGTACGGAGTGGTACCAGTATGTCTTTTGTCTCTTTATTGAAATAATCGAACTCTCCCGTCAGGCGATCATTCAAAAATCCAACTTCTAATCCTATGTCTGTCTGGTAAGTTGTTTCCCACACCAAATTTGGATTACCCCCTACGTCGAACGTAGCTCCTGAGTTAAGATTGTTGCCGGTTCCAAAAACCGGGCTGGTATTACCATTCGCAACAACCAGGGAGTATTGTTTGAGATAATTGATCTTCTCGTTTCCGATCGCACCCCAGCTAGCTCTCACTTTAAGATTTGTGAAAGCCGGAAGGTCTTCCATAAACTTTTCGTTGATAGCATTCCATCCAAGTGCAAAAGATGGGAAGTTCCCAAACTGATTTCCTTTGGCAAACTTTGACGATCCATCTCTCCTGTAAGAAGCCGTTAACAAATATTTATCCTTAAAAGTGTAATTCACCCTGAACAGATATGAGATGAGGGAGTAATACATATCAGCATTCACTCCGTTGTTTATGCCTGATAGTGTATTAATGGCCGGCGTAGTAGTGGTATTATAGAAATAGAGGGGGCTATTAAGATACCGTAGCTCAGGAAGATCACGGATAATATTGTTTCCTCTGATATTGATGAATTCATTCGAAGTCTCTTGCATCGTATACCCACCAAGAACATTGATGCGATGATCTCCCATCACCTTACTGTAGGTGACTGTATTCTCCCATATCCATGTTGAAGAATTGGAAGTACCCTTGCCTAAGCCACTATAAATATTTTGCTGCTGATTGGGTGTGCCATCGGGGTTGTATACTGTAAAAGCCGGAGTAAAGTCTTCACTCTTTCCAAAAGACAGATCTGTACCAAAACTGCTGTGGAAAAGGAAGTTCTTCAGGAACTTAACATCCGTAAAGACATTCCCTACTAACCTAAAACCCTTGTTCTTGTTATTTGAATATTCAAGCTGCGCCAGTGGGTTACCAACGTTTGGAACAGCGCCGAACGCCCCGTCCGAATAGAAAGGTGCTCGTAATGGCTGCGCTCTATAAGCACCATAAACAACATCCGGCGCTACCTGCTGCTGAAAAGGAGTAAAGGTTATATTATTGCCAAACTTGATCGCATCAGAAACTGTATAAGAATTGTTAAACTTGAGAGTGATTCTCTCATAGCTGGATTTTGGAACAATGCCTTGCTGATTGAAGTACCCAACGCCAAAGTAATATTGAGATTTGGCGGAAGCACCGCTGACAGATATCTGGTGATTCTGGATCGGTGCATCGCGAAAAATTAAACGCTGCCAGTCGGTATTCGGAAGTGCATTGAGATTGTTGTAAGTACCAGGTAATATTTCGTTCGTGATCTGTCCAAATTCTTTTCCGTTAAGAAGGTCAATTGTTTTACCAACCTGCTGCACACTGTACTCGCTGCTTAAGGTTATGGTTGGTTTATCCTGACCAACTTTGCCAATTTTCGTTGTAATGATGATAACTCCATTGGCGCCGCGTGACCCAAAGATAGCGGTGGATGAAGCATCCTTTAAAACCTCCATTGATTGAATATCTGCAGGATTTAGAAATGAAATATCATCCAGTATCACACCATCAACAACATAGATTGGTGAAGAGTTATTAAAAGTTCCTACACCCCTTACTCTTATTATGGGCGAAGCTCCTGGTTGTCCCGAGGAATTAAACACCTGCACACCAGCGATCTTTCCTTGCAACGATTGAGCTGCATTGAACGACGGTATTTTGGTTATATCCGCTTCCTTAATGGAGGCAATAGATCCTGTCAGATCACTCTTTCTCTGGACGCCATAACCAACGACAACAACTTCATCCAGCGCCGTCTCATCCGGCGCAAGTGTTACGTCAATCGTTGTCTGATCTCCAACGGTGATCGTCTGCGTTTTAAAACCGATAAAAGAAAAGCTTAAAGACGTCTCTCCTTCAGCGAGATCCAATGTATAAGCTCCATCTGCGTCAGTTACAATTCCTTTAGAAGTACCGGTAATGGCAATACTTACCCCTGGAAGAGGCTGATTATCATCTCCTGAAATTACTTTGCCCTTTACAGGATGTGTTTGTGATAGTGCCTGAAAACCCAGGCATATTAAAAGACATGAAATAAGTAATCGTTTATTCATACAAGACTGATCTATAGTTTATTCTCTTTCTCGGATTCTTGTATTAACATCCTGTACTCGCTGGAAGAGGAAGCCAAATGGTTAGGGTGTTCAGAAGATCCATGTGAAAGTGTGTGAAAAATTGTGCCCGAGGCAAGTTGTTTGAAAAACGACAACAACTGTCGGCCAGGATGTGCACTATTATTCAACTGTGGATTATTCTCCGCAATCGATTGCTTTGGCAAATTCTCAGAAGTACCCGGAGGGCCAGCTACGATCGCATTCTTCCGCAAAGAATTGACAGGCAAAGTTTTACGCACATCCATGACCTTCAATTTTTGATTTTACCGCTTACAACTATGTCAAGTTAAATATAAGTCAAGCGGGAAGTGGATAAATCATCAAAAATCGACCGTCACTTCTCACTAAGAATACAAAATTGAGCGACCATTTTAACGCTTAAAAAACATCAATTCAAACGATTGATTATCCATTTTTATATATACAGAGGGTTGTGATTGCACTATAAAAACAATTGATTGAAATGTCTTTTAGGGAAGTGTATATGTTGTCTAATTTTCCGCGCTGGATTTGCGTTTCCGGGGAGAGGACTTTGTCTCATTAGCTTTATAAAGAACAACCTCCTCCCATCTGCTGGCGGTAGGTCGCTTGCCATATCCTTCAAGATCCTTGATTCTTTCAAGCACCTTTCGTCTGAAATTCCAGACTGTATTTATCCTAAGATCTACTTTCAGTGAAAGCAACTCCAGCGTAATATCCTTCTTGCCAACAACGGCTACATAAGCGATGTAGAAAGCCTTTTCAATAGGGAATTTAATGCCATGAAAGATAGTGTATGACGTGATCGATTCATTGTATCCGCAACGTGTACATCTTCTTCCAAACTTCTGAGCACCCGGGGAAAACTTATCGTTGTTACATCTTTTGCATTGAAATCCCGCTGGCCATTTCAATGATTCCAGAAATCTGAAACAAGCCAATGTATCCGCATAGAGCGTCCTGAACTCATCATAGTTCATTGTTGTCTCATGAAGCCGCTCTTCAAGAACCTCTTTCACTCTGTTCTTCAGTTTCCAGTTATCAAGATCGAGCAATGAATTGATCTGGTTGATCTCCTTTGATTGTGCCGACAACTTCTGATTACTTTCTGCCAGCTCACTATTCTTCAAATTCAGTTCAATGGTGCGCTCGCCAACTTTTTCTTCAAGTTCCCGGTTGACCTTATCTTTTAGGTGGAGATTCGTTTCATTTTGATTGATGATGCGCTTCAATGCGCGGTCCCGCTTATTCTTTAATATTCTGATTCTATCTCCCAGCGCAAATGTCAGGAACAGCATTTCTATCACGAAGCTGAAATGAAGGCTATAGTGCGAGATTGTGGTGATGGACAAAAGATTGAGGTAAACGAAACTTCGCAGTAAAAAACCGGCAAGTAGCAGACCGTATGCAATGACAAAGAATCTTGCCGGGCGATAACCACGCATCCATATTTTAATGCCAATATAAAATATCATTGAAAGTGGTATCACTTCAATAACTCTGTAAGCAAAGAACTCAGGATAAAATAACAACTCGAAGAGAAAAACGAGGGAGCGGGCTGCGATCATAATTTTCAGAGCATTGTCCATTCCTTTCGACTTTGCCTTCGTACTGAGAAAGCGTCGTGTGAAAATCAATGCCCAGAGGATAACAGAGTAAAGAGAGATTCCTATCGCATAATCATTCCAGGAAGGATGATTGGGCCACAAATACTGAAAACCGATACCATCCATACTCATGGCATAAAAACTAACACTCAGTATGTATAAAATGTAATAGATGTTCTTTATCTCGCGGATCGCCAGGTAAACTAGGAAATTATAAAGGGCAATAATGAAGATCATTCCGTAGAATGTTCCATACAGAAAATATTCATTCAAGGCATAATAAATAAATCTGTTTTCCGAACGGAATGCTATGCGGATATCCGCAAACTCATGTGACCTGACTTTAAAATAATAGACAAGCGTTGTGTCTTTCTTAACATCCAATTGAACCTCAAAATTCTTATGTTGGAATGTGCGTTCTGTAAAAGGGTAACGATCACCCATTTTCAACTCTGTATACGTTCCCTCCTGCGAAGGCACAAACGCATCTATATAATCAATCGTTTGATCATAGAATTCAAGAAGCCATATTTTTTTTGTTTTCCTGGTGTGATGAATAGGAATTTTTATCCAATAGGACACATTCACTTTAAAATCCTTGTTTTGATAGGAATCGTTTCTTTTGAAGTGTCCCTGAGCGCTATCGTTTAATATAGTGCTGAACATAATAGCGTTACTGGAGTCAGCAAAGTATTCCAATTCGTGTAAGTACAGAATTTTTTCATCTCTGTCTTCTTCAATCGTCATAGACTGACCAAAAGCAGATTGCACTGCACATAAAAGCAGGATGAGTAACCTGCCGGAATAATTACCTTTTATCAAGCCAACCACCTTTGAATCCTGTCTTTTTCAGACCCTCCACGATGTACTTATTCTTTTTCATAAGCTCCCATATAAGTCCGCTTCTATAATTCTCGATTTGTATGACGATCGGGCCCTGGTCAATCCCAAGATAGTCGTTATCAATCCATCCAATACTTCCATCTTTATTTAGTATAGATAAGTTAAAGGCATCTTTGAAACCATACGTACTATAAATGGCATTACCATATTTTGCATGCATATCTTTAAGCGCAACAATACATATCTCAGGCGCAAATGGAATAGATCCTCCTGCCGCCGTAGGAGAAATAGTCCCATCATCCTGAACGTACCCCTGAGCTGCACCACGCGCACTGTATCCCATATAAGAAATGTTTGGATTTGAGTTCTGATCATTGCCTGGTCCATCACATGCCGTAAGCCCCCAAATACTTGAAGCATAACCTGTCCATCCTCCAGGATTTGTAATACAATATTGCCTGTTAGCATAGGTAGCTCTCCTGGAATTTTCGAAATAATCAATTCCCTTCTTTGTCATGTATTCATCTTTGATTCCTCTGTAATCAATGAACATGTGTGAATACTGATGTCCGAATAATGGACCAAAATTCACATGCTCCTGCCCCTGGTATTTTGCCCATTGATATGTTTTTGTCCAATCACTCCATGCCGATGCCTTGATGGGATGAGTTGGTGACGCCGCTCCCATGATATAAAGAAGCATACCTTCATTATATCCCCGCCATGAAGCATTGATAAACCCATGCTCGGGATTCCACCCCATGCTCATAGTTGAGTTATTGTTCATCGCCCAATCCCACTCAACCGCAGTGTATATATCATCGGCCAGGCGCCGTATCTCCTGTTCAACAACTGTATGTTTATCAAAGTATGTCTGACAACAAAGTATCCCTGCCACAAGTAATCCTGTATCTATAGTAGATAGCTCTACCTCGCGAAATCTCAGCCCTGTCGTCATGTCAATGAAGTGATAGAAGAATCCGTGATTACCGGTAACTCCTGTAGTAGCGTCCCCTTTGGGGGAATTTTTAAAAAACTTAAGCGTTATTAATACTCGTTTCGCCGCTTGCTCACGGGTTATATAACCTCTTTCCACTCCGATCAAATAAGTTGCAAGTCCGAATCCAGTGGAGGCTATGCTGGAAAAGCTTGATGAAGGCCAGCGATCAGGTATATTCCCATTTCCAGGATTGGCAAGATCCCAGAAAAAATAGAAAGTCTTTTTTGATAACGAATCCAGAAAGACATCCTTTTTCAGATCGATCTGGCCCTGGCTCACCTGGGCAAAGACAAGGCTCAAGAAGGTAATAATAAAAATCGTTCTACTGATTCTCATGCAGTGATAGAGATTAACCAAATTTAAGGAACTATAACTACCAATCACATCTTTTTAATCTGACTTATACGGTAGTTTAAAATCATCACTCAAAAAAAATATAAGATTATACGATAATCAAATAAACTCTTCGTGTAACTTTAAACTTTATCAGGAAATCTGATGGTACAAAAATTGAAAGAACACTAAAAAAACATTGCTATGGCAAAGAAAAAAGTAAAAACAGCTGCGAAAAAGGTAGCTAAAAAAGCGGTGAAGGCGACTAAGAAAGTAGCCAAAAAGATTGTAAAGAAAGCAGCTAAAAAATCGATTGCCCGTAACATCGGTGCTGCTGCTAAAAAAGCATTCGATACCAGGAAGGCTGTTGTAAAAAAATCAGCAAGCGTGAAAAAAGCCGTGGTGAAGAAGGCTGCTAGCGTGAAAAAAGCTGCAATCAACGAAGTAAAAGTGGTGAAGAAGGCCGTTTTTAGTAAGGCCAACCAACTTAAAAATGCTGTCGTCCATACCGCTTCGGATGTAAAGGCAGCCGTAGAAAATTCAGTTGAGCAGGCGAAGCTTGACTTCAATGACGGGTATTCTAAAGGATAATTACTAATTTCATACGTTGATATGAAAGAGCGACCATAACAGGCCGCTCTTTTCATTTGTATATTTCCTCATTCATACAGGAAAATTGAATAGCTCTTTTAAGTCCTTCTACTCCCTCGCTGCCATCCTGGTTCTCGTGATGGTTTCATGGCAACTATATCTGAGGCCCTATTATAACTGGGACATGTTTCCTTACATGGCTATTGCTATTGAGAATGAAAATCCTTCTTTCGACTCAATCCATAGCAAGGTCTACACGGAAGCTTCTTCAACGATGCTTCCAAAAGACTTCGAGGCAATCTCAAGCAGGCAACCTGAGCTACTGCAAAATGCAGATGCATTTAAAGCGACATTGAAATACTTTAAGATCAAGCCAGGATATAACCTCTTGGTGAAAATATTTCATTCCCTGGGATTTAACCTCCTTGCGTCGACCTATCTCCCATCCGTCATCAGTTATTTTATTATTGGATGCATCTTGATGGCTTGGCTTCAGCGGATCTCGTTTCCACCCCTCTATCAATTTACTACCCTGGTATTAATGGCTTCACCTTTTTTATTTACAACAGCAAGGTTTTCATCTCCGGATATGCTGTGTGCAGTAATGTCGTTCGCCGGATTGTTTATACTGATTGAAATTTCAGTCTTACCGGGATTGATCATTCTATCACTGGCAATAACTGCCCGGCCAGACGCTGTAATCTTTAATATAGTGGCTTGCCTTGCATTGTATAAAAGTAAAAAATTAAATATAAAACGAGCGATCCTCTTCATCACAATTAGTTTAATCTCCTCACTCAGTATCATCCATAGTCCTCAACTCATAAAAGAATATTTCTTTACCAACACTTCCTATTCTACCGAATGGAGTTCTGGCGAAGTACTAATCAATTATTCAAAAAGCCTTGTTGCCGGTTTCAATTCTGTTTTGTCTTCTCAGATAATATTATTCACTTTTATTGGGGCGATCCTGGTATACCTGAGAAAGAGAAAAGGACTTGCACTAATGAAAGACATGTGGTCGCTGCTAATGATCGCTTCTACTACAACCTTTATCATCCGATACTTATTTCATCCGGATGTGGAAGATAGATTTCTGATTGGATGCTATCTGATTATTCTGATGGGTTTGTGTGTGACGATGGGCGAGTTCCTGTTGCCCCGGAAAGCAAACGTCATTACACTAGACACACTGGAATAAGCAGCTATTTCAACAAATTGAATCCCTGTTTTGAAATCCCCAAAACCATTATCTTGCATTGACTTCCCTTATGTTTAAATTTTCTCTTCTTCAAATTCTTTCTAAACGCGAACTTCAGCGCGAAAAAGCAAAAGACTATCGAAATGTAGTACTCATGCAAATTCTGATTATCGTCTTTGGTCTCACCTTATCAGGACCATTACTGGAAGATTCCAAAAGTGAAATATCCAAGTTCATCATTGCTATATTCTCCTTTTTTGGAGCACTCTATGCATTCTTATTGTGGGACTTGCTACGGGATTTTACAAACAATAGAATTTTACTTGCCACTATTCTCGCCGTATTAATAGGTATTGTAGTGGTCGGAAGCCTGGTTGAATTTCCCTACTATCAAATGATTAAAGTCCCGAATCGTCAGCTATATTTATTAACGATCCATAGTTTACTTTTTCCCATCGAAGTTACCGTAATATCCTTTGCGATCGTGGACATTTTTTCAAGCGGCTATATGTCCGGTGAGAAACTATGGGGTGCGGCGTGTATTTTTCTTATGATCGGCATTTCATTCGGAAGTCTGTTTGATTTGCTGTCCATTATTAATCCGGGTTCTCTTGGTGCTGACATCGAACTTGGATTACCAAATTATTCTGAATGTGTAACCTATAGTTTTTGCATTCTGGGAGGCGTGGATACGGGACTTGAGCCTACTCGCTTGATTCGCAATATTGGCGTAATAGAAGCCGTATGGGGAAATATCTATGCCATGCTGATCATTGGCAAATTATTAGGATTACCACGCCAGGAAGATCAGCCGGCACAGTAGCTGATCATTTTTAAATACTAACTTTAACATTCTTAACTGAATTTCAACCTTACCTATTATGAATAACCGCAGATTACCCATTATCATCATTGGAATTGTAGGCATCATTATTTTGATGTCAATCTCCTCAAGCCTGTTTTACACGATTGAATCGAATGAACGAGCAGTGATGTTCTATCCGTTTACAACCGGTCTTGACAAAGAGAACGTTATTGATCAGGGAACTCACATGAAAGCGCCATGGAACACCGTATATCGCTACAAGGTCAATGAAATGTCATCGGATGAAAATATGGATATCCTCGACAAGAATGGTCTTTCAATTCACGTTGATATTACAGTTCGCTATTTTCCAATACCTGAAAAGATCGGGTACGTTCATCAGAAGTTTACGCAATCGTACGTTGAGGTTTTGGTAATTCCTGAAGTCAGATCTACCGTTCGACAAGTAATGGGTCGCTTCACAGCGGAAGAAATTTATTCTACCAAACGTGCCGAAGTAGAATCAGCTATTCAAAAAGAAACAGAAAAAATACTAAGCTCGAATAACGTTACTGCCACGGCGGTATTGATCCGTTCTATTGTGTTACCAGAACAGATCAAAGGAGCTATTGAAAATAAATTGCAACAGGAACAGGAAGCTCTTGCCTACCAGTTCCGTCTCGACAAAGAAAAAAGCGAAGCGGAACGCAAAAGAATTGCAGCGGAAGGCGAATCGCGTGCAAACAATATTATCAACAATAGCTTATCTGATAAGTTATTGAAAATGAGAGGCATAGAAGCAACTTTAGAGCTTTCAAAATCCCCTAACTCCAAAGTGGTTATCATAGGATCAGGAAAGGACGGGATGCCATTGATACTGGGAAATAATTAAATTCACCAAAGAACTTCCAACTACAACACTCACGATCTACTTTAGAGAAAAATAGATGTAATCATGGCAAAGACAGCGCAATTGATTTTGGATGGAAAAACATACGAGCTTCCGGTATTTGAAGGTTCTGAAGGCGAGATGGGTATCCAGATCGGGGATCTCCTGGAGAAAACAGGGGCCGTTACTCTCGACCCTGGTTACAAAAATACGGGTGCAACAAAGAGTGCAATAACATTTCTGGATGGAGACAAAGGTATTCTTCGGTATCGCGGATACTCCATTGAAGATCTCGCTGAGAAGTCAAGTTTTCTTGAAGTGGCATACCTGTTGATCTTCGGCGAATTACCGAAGACAGATCAGCTTGGAAAATTCTCCAACGATATTAAGACTCACACATTGGTTCATGAAGATATCAAGAAGATCCTTGATGGGTTCCCTTCTACTTCCCATCCGATGGGCGTTCTGGCATCAATGTTCTGCGCACAAACAGCTTTCTATCCTGAATCACTTGATCCAAATCGTTCCGCAGACGCCGTTTATTTAAGCATCGTTCGTTCATTGGCTAAAATGCCAACGTTCGCAGCATGGGCCTATAAAAATGCGGTAGGCCATCCGGTAAATTATCCCGACAACTCGCTGGATTATTGCTCCCGATTTCTGAAGATGCTATATGCGCTTCCGGCGGAACAATATGAAGTTGATCCGGTTGTGGCTGATGCCCTTGACAAGCTGCTTATACTTCATGCTGATCACGAACAAAACTGTTCAACATCCACTGTAAGAATGGTTGGTTCTTCCAAGGCAAGCATCTACTCCTCCATCTCAGCCGGTATCAACGCACTGTGGGGGCCACTTCACGGTGGTGCCAACCAGGAAGTGATTCTGATGTTGGAAGAGATCAAGAAAGATGGAGGCGATACAGAAAAATGGATTAATAAAGCAAAAGATAAAAATAGTGGCTTTCGCCTGATGGGATTCGGCCACCGTGTGTATAAGAATTTCGATCCGCGTGCAAAGATCATTAAGAAAGCTGCTGATGATGTATTGAAAAAGCTAGGTGTAAATGATCCTGTTCTTGAAATTGCATTGAAGCTTGAAGAAGCTGCATTGAAAGATCCATATTTCGTGGAGCGAAAGCTTTATCCTAATGTAGATTTCTATTCAGGTATCATCTACAGAGCTCTCGGAATTCCGGTGGATATGTTTACAGTAATGTTTGCGATTGGTCGTCTTCCGGGATGGATCGCGCAATGGAAAGAAATGCGTGAGAACAAAGAGCCTATCGGTCGTCCAAGACAAATTTATACGGGCGAGAAACTTCGTCCATATACTGAAATCGCCGAACGGAAATAAGATCCAGGATCAATGTCTTTTAGTTTAAGCTCGGAAAAATTTAAACGCATAGAGGCATAGTTCTTGTTTTAAACTGCATCAAAGAAAATATAGCTGCCTGCGGTAGTCATGCGGAAATAGTATCTTTTCGTAAACATGCCGAAGACACCTATATGACCTTTGTATTACTATGCTTCTATGTGTTTAAATTTTTGAATTGTCGCAGCTAAACGAAATCAATTACAGGATTAATAGAGTATGGCATTAGAAGACGATTTTCAAGCAGCGGCCTCACGATCAAAAGATTTTACAAAGCGCCCTTCGAACGAAGAGTTGCTTGATATCTATTCATTATTCAAGCAAGCGACAGAAGGCGATGTTTTAGGGGATCGCCCTACAGGTTTTGACTTCAAAGGTATTGCAAAGTATGACGCATGGGCAGAGAAGAAAGGCAAAGCAAAAGAACAAGCGATGCAGGAGTATGTTGACCTGGTTGCCAGATTAGAGAAAGAGTACAAGTAGTTTATTAATCTCGCAAACATAGAACCCAGCACATAGAACATAGAACATAGAACCTCGAACCTCGAACATAGAACATAGAACATAGAACCCCAACGTGCACATATTCTATCAGCCAGCAATCGAAACGAATCATCTGATCGAAGATGAATCAAAACACGCCGTTAGAGTGCTGCGATTGACATCTGGTTCAGAATTCCAAATCACTGACGGCAAAGGAAATTTCTATCGTGCGAGTATAACCGATGTCGATCCTCACCAGTGTGGATTTCAAATCATCGAAACCATTTCCGTTCCTGCAAAAGAATTCTCTATTCACCTCGCCATCGCCCCTACCAAAAACGCTGATCGTATCGAATGGCTTATTGAAAAGTGTGTTGAGATCGGTGTGGATAAAATCTCATTTATTCAATGTAAAACCTCTGAACGCAAAACCATCAACATGGAGCGCATCGAGAAAATTGTAATCAGTGCAATGAAGCAATCACAAAAGGCGTGGTTGCCTGAATTGTCGATGATGGTCCCTTTCAATACATTTATCAATCAAAGCAACGCATCTCAAAAATTCATTGCTTACGTTGACGATAAAAATCCCGATCAATTAAAAAATATGGCAACACCATCATTGGATTATATCATTGCCATCGGACCAGAAGGTGACTTTTCAAAAGATGAGCTTGATCTTGCCGTTTCCTTAGGCTTTAAGAAAGTAGGGCTCGGTCCCTCCCGCCTGCGTACTGAGACTGCTGGGGTTGCTGCGGTGATGACTTTGAATTTAATCAATCAATAATTCATTGGTTGCGTCCATTGGTGGGTTGCAACGATCAATACTTATAACATATATACGTCACAATAATAATAACCATTTTATAGGAAACGCATTAAGCAGCGCCCAATGGTATGAAGATTGATTTGATTTTTCCTGTGACGCGGTGCAAACTATCGTCTTGGCCCAGGGCTACAAAGCTATCGACCTTGCGCCTGCGCTGTAGCTTCGGCTTAGCAGCAACGGCGAGACCGATAGAATCCAAATCATGATGTACCATGCTTCCTTATTTGTTTGAGATATAGCTTAGCACTTAGTCACGTAATATGGATTTACTTTTCGAAGGAATACGTATCATATTCATAAAAAGATTTCATTCGTAAGCCGTGGCGGGCGGGCGTCCACGAATGGCGCGGCGCAAAGCGGTAAGATAACTGTTCAGAAAGAGTGTAAAGTTTGAAATCGCTGCGCAGCATTCGTGGTGCCTTTTCTTTTGTTACTTTTCTTTGGGCAAGCAAAGAAAAGTAAGA
>Ga0123337_10003667_pt1 | contig 16194 bp, 11 predicted proteins | sample frozenSSSSmetaG_FD_89792 | JGI IMG/M metagenome (GOLD analysis project Ga0123337, IMG submission 89792) | Glacier valley bacterial and archeal communities from Borup Fiord, Nunavut, Canada, to study Microbial Dark Matter (Phase II) -... | ecosystem: Environmental > Aquatic > Freshwater > Ice >... | reverse complement strand
GCTGGAAGGTACGTGCACTGGTTCGTGACCTGGAGAAGCCTGCAGCTCAACATCTGGCAAAAAACAACATTGAACTGAGACAAGGCGACCTTTTCACGCCAGCATCGTTAGATGAAGCACTCAAAGGGGTCTATGGAGTCTTCAGCGTTCAGACTCCTGCTGAGAGTGTAGGAGCCGAGATCGTCCAGGGCAAATTCTTGGCGGATGCAGCCCAGAAAGCGCAGGTCCAGCATTTCGTCTATAGTTCAGTAGGAGGCGCGGAGCGAGAGAGCGGAATTCCGCACTTTGAAAGTAAATGGCAAATAGAAAAGCATATCCGAGCACTTGGCTTACCTGTAACGATCCTGCGTCCAGTCTTCTTCATGGACAACTTTGCGAGTTACTTTGGTGCGTCTATCAAACAACACAATACGCTTCTGTTGCCCTTGCACCCCCAAACGCATCTGCAAATGATTGCAACACAGGATATCGGAAACTTTGCCGCGCTCGCCTTTGAGCAACCCACCAGCTTTGTGGGCAAGGCACTTGAGATCGCAGGTGATGAACTCAGTATGCTGGAACTTGCCGAGACCTTCAGTCGAGTGATGAAGCAACCCATCACATTTGCCGAACAGCCAATGGAGCAGGTGATCCAGAGCAGTCCAGAGAACGCACTGATGATGGAGTGGTTCAATAAGGAGGGGTATCAGGCAATTCTCCCCGCTCTCCGCGCACTCTCTCCATCATTATTAAACATGGAAACATGGTTACGTGAGACCGGGTGGCAAGCATGACGATCTGCGACGACTTCAAATAGAGACCAAGGAGCCGACGGTGCTTCGACGTCTGCATGAGCCGACGTAGTTCGGCGGCTCATGCAGACGTCGAAGCTAGTTCAGGAAAGAAAGGAGAATAGCTACCATGCAGATTGATCCACAGAAAACCTTCACCGCACTTGGCGACAAGGCATTTGTGTCTCTCACAACGTTTCGCAAAAATGGGGAACGAGTATCATCACCCGTCTGGGTTGCACGAGATGGAGACGCCCTTATTGTCCTCACTCCCGAAGAAAGTGGAAAGGTGAAACGGCTGCGCAACAACGGACAGGTCGAAATCCGCCCATCCAGCCGAATGGGCAACGTCGCTGATGGGAGCGAACCCGTCCCCGGCATCGCTGAGATTGTCATCGACCCACCCACCGCAGCACGCCTCACCCACGTGATCCAGAAAAAATATGGATTTGAATACCATGTCACCATGCTCATCGAACGGATCGCTGCACGCAGGCAAAAGCCTCGCGTGATCCTCCGCATCACTTCGGGAGCACCGAATGCCTAGCCGAGACATGTGCGACGTGGTCCAGAAGAGAACGTAATGTTGTATAGATCATCCCGAACGTCTGAAAAGTTCTCAAAACCCAAGGTGCAGGAAGTATTCCTACACTCCTGATGCTGGGTTTTTTTGCATATCCCCCCGAAACAAGTACACCGTTTCGGGGGGATATGCAAAAAAAACCAAATACCTTTTTTAAATATGTGGTCAACTCAGAGACAATGATAAAGTAAGCTATCACTGAGAGTTATTGCTTCGTGACGTACCCCTTTGTTCAACGAGGGGGCTTCTACACTCTTGTAAGTGTTAGGTGCGTCCCACCCGAAAGTGTTTTCAATCCTTTTGACAGAATATTGAGAGCGGCATTATGGTCTCGATCTAAGTCACATCCACACTCGCAACTATGCCAGCGTTCGGAGAGGTCTTTTTTACGGACCTTCCCACACCCACTACACACCTGACTGGTATATTTGGGGTCTATTTGTAGCACGGTGACAAGGCCAGCGTATGCTGCTTTGCTCTTGACCATGCTGACAAACATGCCCCACCCAGCATCGAGTAGAGACGTATTGAGACCGCCTTTGGCCGCCGCGCCGTTGGGAAGATACGCGCCCGTCTCATCCTGTTTGGCTTTCGGGGCTTTGGTGATGGTGACGATTTGCAAATCTTCAAACACAATTGTTTCATACGTGTTGACCAATTGCCTTGATTGTTTGTGAAGGAAGTCAGCACGTTGGTTCTTGATTTTCCTCTGTGCCTTTGCTCCCTGTTTCCGTGCCTTCTCTTTTCTGTGAGAGCCGCGCTTACACCTGTCTTTGTGCTGTTGCTTGCGCTTCGAGTCCGCTTGCGCCTTGCGGTAATAACGGGGGGTCTCTATCGTGTCTCCTGTCGAGAGCGTGGCAAAGTGCAAGAGTCCTAATGGGTCAGTTACTTGTGTTGGTTCGTATAGTCTTTCCCCACATACACAATTGTCGGCGACAATGATACCGCCTGGACGTGTCAGACGTAACGCCCATTCGAGGTATTGGGGATAGGGGGTTTGTCGGCATCAATAAAAATAAGGTCAAAGGGTGCTTCATCGAGCAATGTTGGAAGGGAGTCAAGGGCTTTTCCAACACGCACCTCGGCACGGTCTGCAACACCCGCGCCAACAAACGAGTTACGTATAACCTCGGCATGTTTTACGTTCATCTCCAACGTCAAGAGTCGCCCAGTAGCAGGAAGGGCGCGCGCAAGCCAGATGCCACTATAGCCAGCAAGCGAGCCAAGTTCCAGTATTTTTTGCGCGTTACATAGCGTCGCCAACATTTGAAGCAGTTTGCCCTGAATGGGCGAGATTTGGATTGGTGGTATCCCTGCTGCTTGTGCCGCGGTAAGGGCGTGGTGTAACCCTTCGTCTTCGGGGGCGAAAAGCTGTGTGATGTGCTGCGTGATTGTTTGACGGGTATGTGTTTGTGCTTGCAAGGCGGCGAGTGTGTCGTCAGGCATCTAAGAAACTCCTTCTTTTATGGCGTGTGCGGTATAGTTTGAGAGTACAAGATCAACCCATGAGAAGTCAATGGTGGCATGGGAGGCGTTGAAGATGGCGCGGGCCTCGTGCAGGTAATCGATACCGCGCTGGTACGTGCTGCTCTGCTGGGCCTCGTTTGAAATAGTGTGTGTAACCTCGGATATACCAGGACTGCGTTGTACAAGAGTGACGCCATAGCCATGTAGGGTGCGGGCGTAGTCTACCCGCAATCCCTGCTCCCGAAAAATTTGTACTGCTTGCTCAAAATAGGCGTCGGCCTCGTGGTAGCGGCCCTGACCCGCGAGGATGCGTCCCAATAAGCGTTGGGCGCGACCAATGACGCGAATAGTTTCTTGCTCTTGCGCCTCGCGCAATGTTTGTACGACTATCCGTTCTGCCGTTGCGAGATCGTCGCGCAGGAAGTGGACGGTTGCCAGCAGCAGCTTGCAATCTATGATGGTCTCTATCTCAACATCTTCCTGCGAAATGGCGCGTTGTAACGTTGATTTCGCGCGGAGCAGCAGACGCTTGCACGTGGTTGATGATTGTTCGCCCTTATCATCCGTGAGCGGTTGGAGCTTACAGGCGATGATGGCCTCGGTGATACGGAGATCGCCCAGGCTGGCGAGGGCGAAACGGGTGCAGCGCGAATTTCTAATGGTACGGGCAACGCGGAGGGCACGATGAAGGTTGGTAGCGGCTTCGTGAAGATAGCCCAGGTCTTGCTGGACATCGGCCAGGACGACACAGCACCAACTGATATGCTCGCGGTCATTGATGCGTTCCGCCAGAGTGAGACTACGCTTGAACCATGCTTCCGCTTCGAGCAGGTCGCCGGAGCGATAGGCGACATCGCCCAGATTGCCCGTGATAAAGGCGGTGTTGGGAAGATCGCCGGAGCGTTCCGCCAGGTCGAGTGCGTGATGCAGCACCTTGCGAGCCTTGGCGTGTTCACTTATCATGATGTAGACCGCGCCCAGATTGCCACTTATTCTTATAACTTCTGATATACGTTTTTGCTGCTCATACTCTGCCAGCGCGACATGCATGTAACGATGAGCATCGTTGATATGTCCAGCACTTGCTTCGAGCACACCTAATAGTTCGTAACCATACGCTAAATCTACAGGGTCGCCATAAAGCGCGCGCTCGGTTCGTGTCTGTAGCGGGGCCGTTTGCTCCTGTGCTGTTGGGTCTTCTAGGCCACGCAATGATGCGCTATTCTGGGTTGGTGTATGCTCTACAAATTGTTCAAGCAAGGCAATGGCTTCTTGCGAATAGCGTCGAGCCTCTTGATAGTTGCCCTCATAGCGCAAAAGAGAACCGGTTAAAAGATGCAAACAGGCCCATGCGGGACTGTGACAAATATTTGCCTCCTCCAAAACCGCTTTGCCCTTTTGACACCCTTCATGGGCTTTGTCATACGTGCCAGTCGCCAACCAGGTAAGCACGATTTCGTGCCAGAAGAGGGCTTGACGCTGGGCCTCTTGTTGATCGATGACCTCTCTGCTGGTGGTAGTGGCGTAGAGTTGTTGCTGAAACGTTGTACTGGTGCGAAGCGAAAGGATTGCTTCATAGAGGGTACGGGCCTCTTCAGAGCCACCTAGAATAATGTTACACTGGGCGGTTAGCTCAAGCAGACGGCAAAGATGTGGTAGGTCGAGCGTGGCGACCACCTCATAGGTAAGGAGGCGAGCGGTTATGTGCTGCACGATCTCTTTATCTGGTGTGCTATCAGGAAGGTTCATGGCGACGGTGGCGAGCATGGCTTGCAAGTAATAGTAGTGGGCTTCAAAGTATGCTGTGAGCGAAAAGGCTTGATTGCCCGCAAGTTCAGCATAGTACGCGATATCTTGTGGATTACTGCCACCTTTGCGTAGATGGTTGAAGATGGCCGCCGCGATTTTCCCGGTTGCCGAGAGCGGTTGGGTTGCTTTGATGGCTTCGGCGGCGCGTCTATGCATCTGCGCGCGTCGCGCCGCTGAGAGGCGTTCGTAGAGGTGGCTCACAATCAAGGGATGCCAGAAATGGTACGTGATATTTGCGCCCGTCCCCTCTTCGGTGAGCAAGCCTTCTTGTAACACCTCATCCAACAGGTCAAGCACAGTGTTCTCTGTATATTCCTGCGCCATCGGAAGCAATTGGCGTAGCTCAAACGAGCCACCCAAGACCGCCGCCTTACTTAACAGCGTCTGGCACTCATTGCTCAGGCGACGGAGCCGCCGCTCTAAGAGAGCTGCGACAGCATCGGGTAGCGAGTGACGCGGGAAAAGGTCGTTGCTTGCCTGGGTGATACTTTTTGCAAAAAGAGAGGCGTGGGGAAGCGTGTCCGGTTCATCCTGGACTATTTCCGGTGCTATCTTTTCGTTTGTAGTTGTTTCAACATAACGGGCCAGTTCTTCCGCGAAGAAAGGGTTGCCCGCCGCCTGTGTCTGAATACTCTCGATCATATCTTTTGGAAGGTACGAGACCAGCGTCCCGATCTGTGATTGGGTCAGGGGTTGTATCGCAAGCGTCACGATAGACTGTTCGCGGCGAAGGTCGCCAACAAGGGCACGAAGTTTGTGCGCGGGTGTCAGCTCGCTGTCACGGCACGTTCCAACCAATAATACACGTTGCGAGTGCAAGTGGTGGGTCAAGTAGGTAAGTAGCTCTAAACTACTATCATCAGTCCAGTGCAGATCGTCCAATACGAGTAGCAAGGGATGCATTGTGCTGAGGGTGCTAATAAGTCCTAGCACGGCCTCCCAGAGATAGAGGCGTTCTTGCTCATAAGAAAGCATGGGCCTTGCAGTGGTGGACAGACGCTGCGAAAATTCTGGAAGAAGCATCCGTAGCCGCTCAAGTTGCATGTGTAATGGAAGGTGGGTCGAGGTTGTATCTTCTGCATTCTCCACGTTTATTTCGGGTATTACTGACGTATCCGCGTTAAGAGGGACGCCTTTGAGAAGGGTGCGGAGCAGCTCCATCCAGGAGTGATAGGCGATGTTGCCCTCTTGTTCATAGGCGCGACTCCACACGACGGCCCAACCATTCGCGTTCGCCTGATTGCTCAATTCTTCCGCGAGCCGTGTTTTACCGATACCGGACTCGCCGGTCAAAAGGAGAAAATGTGGCTGTTTGGGGACGAGCGATGGCTGGGCGTTGCCAGGGGTATACGCGCTTTTGGATGACACCACGTGTGCTGGCGTCTCCAGCGAGAGCAATAGCTGATGCATGATGTGGCGTTCTCTGCTGCGGCCAACAAGCGGGCTTTGGTTGTGGCGGCCTTTTTGAAAGGCCGGGCGTGTAAAGGTAGGGGGTGGCTGTGTGGTGGACTGGGCTTTGTTCTTTAATGACTTAACTGACTCTAATGGCTGGATTGCCTCTTCTGATGGCTGGATTGCAGGCGGTTTGGCCTCATGTGCTGATGAGAGATTGCCTTTGCGGAGGGACTCATAGAGTGCGCGTGTTTCGGGAAGTGGCTCGCTCTCGTATTCTCGTTGCATCATTATGACATGTTGACGGTACATTTGGAGGGCCTCGCCGCGCCGCTCTAACTGGGTAAGCAGGTTCATTAGGCGTTGCAGGGCGGTCTCGTTGGTTGGGTCGGCAACACGCAAACGATCCAGCGTTTCGATTGCGCTAACAAAGGTCCCGCGCTGGGTGCGAAGCGCGGCAAGTTCCAGCAGTAAGCCAATCCAGCGACGCTGGAGGGCATCGCGTCGATGCGCAGCCCATTCGGAGTAAAGTTCTTCAAGCAGATAGCCGCCGCCGTAAAATGATGCGGCCTCTTCAAGCAGGCGTTCAGCCTGTTCTGGCTGTGTGTTCTTGTCGAGAGCCTCGGCCTCTTTAAGAAGATTTTCAAAAGCTTCGACATCCACCCAGATGGCTGTACTGTCCGCGAGTTCGAGGACATCGTGTTCGAGACGAAGCATTCGTGAGGTTGCTGGTCGTGCAAGGTCAGGCTCTAAAATCTGGCGTAGTTCGTGGACAGCTCCATTGAGTCGGTTAGAGGCAACATCAATATCAAGGTCGGGCCATAACTGCTCCATGACCTGTTCGCGCCCAAGTCGGCGACCAGAGGTACTCAATAGACACCCTAAGAGTGCGCGGGCGCGCCTCCGTTGCCAGATATGGTTATCCACCAGCTTCCACTCGTTTTTTATTTTGCGCTCAACGCGAAACTGGCCTAGAAGGTACACCCGTAGGAGAGGGCTGACAACGAGCGGCGCAGGCGTATGCGAAGTTTCCTCGGTTGCCTCACCGAGACGCGTCGCTATAATTTCTGGTGGAAGCTGTATCCCTATATACTTGCTAACCGTGCGGCCTTTTTCGCTCCAATAGGCATACCAGTATGGCCCATGACCCTCACTATCCCTACATCTGCGACATCGCTGCTTGCCGCAACGTGTGAACTGTTGTCGGTAGGTGATTTTGCTGTTCATTTTTGTTATCTATCCGCTTGGTACACTGAACTTAGAAAGAGAGGAGAAGGTCAACAGTACGAATTGCCAACTACAACGTTGTGGTATCCTTACATAATATTAGTATAACTGAGAAGAGCGTATATAACAATGTTTTAGCCCGTTTTGCTTAGAAGGCAAGAGTAAATCGCGTCGAATACAGATAAAAAAGGTGGAAATGGGCCATATATAGGGAGACCGTAAGGGTCTCCCCTGCTTTTATTTTTTGCGACCTTTGAGCAATACGTAGTCGTTGCTGATGCTGGCGAGGTGGCCGTCGGCGCGTTGAGTAACGTCGAAGTAGGCGTGGGTACGGGTGTCTTGGCCGAGAACGAACTGCTCCAGGGCGGCTTTTTCGGTGGCGGGAAGTTGTGAACGTTTTGTCCAATCGTCGTAGTCGAGTGGGCGGCGAAAGACCTCTTCGTACTCGACCTGTAAGCCAGCGTCGCTGAAAAAGTGCTTCCACTCATCAATAGTACAGGAGCGAACGTGTGAGCCATCGCGCCGCTTTTCGAGGGTGTTCAGGAAAGTATCGAGTTCGGTTTCGCTTGGAGAGATGCTATCAATCAAGAGGAAAAGGCCACCGGATTTAAGGACGCGGGCGATCTCACGAACCGCCTGTGCGACATTGGGGAAGTGATGCGGCGCGATACGGCAGGTTACGCGGTCAAATTGGGCATTCGCAAAGGGGAGCCGCTCGGCGTCGGCCTCCTGAAATTGCGCGTTAGTGACGCCTTGAGCTATGAGGTAGGCGCGGGCATGGTCGAGCATACGGGGGGTAAGGTCCGAAACGGTGATGTGTTTGACGTGTGGCGCGACTGCCAGGGCGGTATGACCGCCACCTGTTGCGACATCTAGCGCGTCCTGCTGGCTGTTCCACTCGCCAATCTCGATGAGTCGTTCGAGGTCGTCACCGGCTTTGTGCGAGAAGCTAGCAACATAGCTTTCGGCGGTACGGCTAAAATACTCCTGAACCTGTGCTTTTTTGTGCTGATTGTCTTGTGTCATGAGCAAAAGCTTTCTCTATAAAGAACGATAACCTTCTCTCGACATTTTACCCCACAAATAGTTGGGTGTGGGTGTAAAATGCCGAAGGTAGAGATTGCACCGATATGCTACTATAAGAGAAGAGATTTCCACCACATTACTCTTGCCTCGGAATGGGTCAATATGCCGAAACTTGATGGGTCTGTAGAAAATATCGTTTTTCGCAACGAAGAAAATCAATATACTGTTGCGCGTTTCCGCCTGAACGATGCCGGACGCCTCTTCCGTGATGATTTGACAACGGTTGTAGGCATTTTGCCCGGCATTCATGTTGGTGAACTGCTTTCTGTTGAGGGCGAGTGGGAGAACGACCCTAAATATGGGCGGCAACTCCACATTTCTAGCTATATACAGCGCCTGCCGGCCTCGCTCGAAGGGATGACGCGCTACCTTAGCTCTGGCCTGATTAAAGGAATTGGTCCAAAGAAGGCCAAGCTGATTGTCGATCATTTTTGTGAGCAGACGCTGGCGATTATTGAGCAGCAACCGGAGCGTTTAAGCGAGGTAAAGGGAATTGGGCGCAAAGATCGTGACGAGATCAGCAAGGCATGGTCGGAGCAGAGCGAAATCAAGGAGCTGCATCTTTTCTTACAGACGCACGAGGTATCAATCAATGTCGCGGCGCGGGTGTATAAGCAATACGGCAAAGAGTCGATCAAGGTTATCCGCGAAAATCCCTACAAGCTGGAAAAGGATGTTAAAGGGATTGGTTTTCGTACCGCTGACGAGATCGCGGTCAAGTTGGGCCTGCCGTTCGATAGTGTGCCGCGCCTAGCGACTGGTCTAAAATATGTGCTGTCACAGGCGGCCAACGACGACGGCCATTGTTTCCTGTATGAGAACGATTTGCTGCATCGCGCCTCGGATATTTTGAAAGTGCCACTAGAGACACTGCCCACCGCAATCGTCCAACTGCAAGCCGAGGGCGACGTGTTTATTGGTGAGCCTTCCCCTCCCCGTGTTGACCCAATCAAGGTTGCGTCGCAAGCTACCGATGACATACCCGACTATCCTGATTATGGCGATGATGAAGACGAGGCACAGGAGCCACAGCGTCACATCTATTATGGCCCCTTCTGGCACGCGGAAAATGGCTCTGTGCGTATTCTGCGCCAGTTACTGCGCGAGAAAAGCACATTGCCGCCCACGACACAACAACAGTGGGACACTGTGTTCGCGCTGCTCAAGCAGAAGCGCGATATGCATCTCACGGAACTGCAACGCGAGGCGGTGCAGATGTCCTATGAGCAAAAGGTCAGTATTCTTACGGGGGGGCCAGGCACGGGCAAATCAACCTCTATTCGCGCGTTGCTGATGCTGCTTCGGCAACGTAAGGTTGACGTTGCGATGGCCGCGCCAACGGGACGCGCGGCGAAGCGACTGGCCGAGGCAACAGGTTCCGAGGCAAAAACACTGCATCGCTTGCTTGAATACGCCCCACACGACAACACCTACCAGCGTAACGAGGCTAACCCACTCCCATGCCAGTTCGTAATTGTGGACGAGTTCTCGATGGTTGATATTCTGCTCTTTTACAACCTGTTAAAGGCTCTTCCGAAAAACGCGCACCTGCTGCTTGTTGGCGATGCCGACCAGTTACCTTCTGTGGGGCCGGGGAATGTGTTGCGTGACCTCTTGCGAAGTGACGCGCTGCCAATGGTACGTTTGACCGAGCTGTTTCGCCAGGCGCAGCAGAGTAAGATTATCGTCAACGCGCACCGCATTAACGCGGGCCAGATGCCGAATACAAAGATTGAGGCGACCAGCGACTTCTTTTTTATGGCAGAGGAAGACCCGCTACGGGTGCAGCAACTTATTCTCGATCTGGTGCAACGACGTTTGCCTGCCCGCTATCACTTTAACGCCACAACGGATATCCAAGTGTTGGCGCCAATGTATAAGGGGCCGGTGGGTGTGTTGAGTCTGAATGAAGAGCTACAGGCGCGGCTCAACCCACACGCCAGCGCGCAGGTAGAGTGGGGTGGCAATACGTTGCGCGTGGGTGACAAGGTGATGCAGACGCGCAACAATTATGATAAGGGCGTGTTCAATGGCGACGTGGGCTGGATACGCGCGATCAATCGGGAGAACGCAACCGTCAAAGTAGAGTTTGTTGAAGAGGCGGGGCCGCTCTATGTCGAGTACGAGTTCCACGAACTAGATGAGCTGACCCTTGCCTATGCCACCACAATTCACAAGAGCCAGGGAAGCGAGTATCCCGCGATTGTTGTGCCACTTGTGGTGCAACACCGCATGTTATTACAGCGTAACTTACTCTATACCGCGATTACACGCGCAAAGCGCTTTTGTGTCCTGGTCGGGCAACCCTATGCTTTAGAAATGGCGGTGAGAAATGACCGTGTAGCACTACGCAACACAGGCTTGACCAATTTCCTGATGGCACTGAACAAAAACAAAAGCAAGACACTTGTTTAATTCCGACCTACGGGGTAGAATATAAAGCAGACATGTTTTGTTGTATCTAGTGAGGGTTTTTCGTGATGGAATGCGGGAAGTGCTGACACTATACGATACAGCGAGAGTAACATTGACTTTATTTGCTTTGGACGTTTGTCATTGGCGAGCGCCTGGAGTAGCAGCAATAGCGTAGTTATGTGAGAGGAATGTAGCAATGTCTGGAACAGAAACAGTAGGCATGAGTTCAGCATCGGGGTACGCACATCCTGGAGTGCTAGTCGAGACGGCATGGGTTGCCGAGCATTTGAACGACCCAAAGGTACGGCTGATTGAAGCCGATGAAGACGTGCTTTTGTACGAGGTTGGGCACATTCCGGGTGCGGTCAAACTTGATTGGCATGTAGACGTGCAGGATAAAATCGCTCGTGATTTCATTAATCAGCAAGGTTTTGAGCAGTTGATGAGTCGCTATGGGGTTAGCAATGACACTACGATTGTGCTTTTTGGTGATAAAAACAACTGGTATGCATGTTATTCTTTCTGGCTGTTCAGCATGTACGGCCACAAAAACATGAAGATCATGAATGGCGGACGCACCAAGTGGGAGAGCGAAAAGCGCGAATATACAAAAAATGTTCCCCATTTTGAGCTGACGACCTACCATGCACAACCGATTGACGAGTCGATTAGAGCATTTCGTGATGAGGTGCTTGCAGGATTGAAAAATCCCGCGCGTCGCCTAATTGATGTTCGTTCGCCACAAGAATTTAGCGGTGAGTTGTTGCATATGGTTAACTATCCACAAGAGGGCGCACAGCGCGGCGGTCACATCCCAGGCGCGAAGAGTATTCCTTGGGCAACGGCTGCGAACAGCGACGGCACATTCAAATCTGCGGAAGAGTTGCGGCAAATTTACGGCGGCAAGGACATCACCCCTGACAAAGAAGTGATTTCGTATTGCCGCATCGGTGAGCGTTCGGCCCATACCTGGTTTGTACTGACCGAACTGCTCGGTTTCCCGCGTGTCCGCAACTACGACGGTTCATGGACAGAATGGGGCAACGTTGTCCGTGCGCCTATCGAGAAGTAAAGAAAAAACAGGCATCATATGAGCATGGCGACGGTAAAACCCGCCACTATTATACTTCGTACTAACGTATGGCTTGCCACGCGAGTTCATATATAGTAGTGATGGCATCTCGCTCCGTCGTGCTCACTTTTGGCGGTCCCCCAATAGAGGTAGGAACAGAAAGATATGGATAGGCAAGAAGCTATTGATTTTTTAATGGATCATTATGAAAACCCGCGTAACAATGGGCCGTTGGAAGATGCTGATGTGAGTTTAAATGGTGGCAATCCAGGTTGCGCAGACGTGATAACTATGCATGTGCGCTTTGGAAAAGATGGTAAGGCGGAGGCGGTTCACTGGGAGGGTGAGGGTTGCACGATAAGTCGTGCGGCGGCTTCATATGTGACGGAGATGGTGGAGGGGATGACGGCGCAGGAGATTGAAAACACCAGTTTCGAGGACCTCGTGGAGCAACTTGGGCGTGAGCTTGTGATGACCCGCCCGACGTGTGCGACCCTCGCGCTCGGAACGCTAAAAAAAGGTGTCCACGAGTATGACATGCACAAAAGAGCTGATAACGCTGTGTATCCTGCGCGAGAAAATGTAGCGAAGTAATGGTATATGGGAGACCCTTGTGGTCTCTCGTACACCGTTGCACCTAAGATGTGGGCTTAATGGGGCCAATGTGAGAGAGACCGCAAGAGTCTCCCACACATTGGCTCATTTTTTGACCGTTTAAACAAGAGGTTTCTTGTTAGTCGTCTATCAATCCATACTCCACCCGCCAACTCGCGAGTCGGGCTAATGCTGCCGTGTGTAGTTGCTGGTGGGCGGGATGATTGAGCCAACGGCTGACGCCTGATGGATGGGGCAAGGGCAGCAGAAACATTCCATCGCGTTCACGATATGTGCCGATAACGTCTTCTAAGCGCGTCTTGCCAAAGAATGTTTCGATTGCCATTGTACCAACCAGCAACACGATTTTGGGATTGATGAGCCTGAATTCGGCGTCGAGATATGGGCGACAGAGCGCGACTTCGGGGGGCGATGGGCGGCGGTCTCCATCGCCACGCGGATTCTTGCCGGGGTCGCAACGGGTGAGCGAACTCAGGTAGGTGTGTTCGTGCAAGTAGCCAGGGGGGAAGCCTGCCTGTTCAAGCCACTTTTGCAGAACGCGTCCACCGGGGCCGCTAAATGGTTTGTCGTTCGTGATGGAGCGATGGCCTGGAGCTTGCCCAATCACGAGAATGCGGTCACTTGCGCGACCACTTACGATTGGGTGAGCAACGGGAATATACCCATGCTCCTGACAGAGGCGACACGAGCGGATGCGTTGCTGGAGAACTTGCACGGCTTGCTCTGTGTGGGCGTCGTCTGGCGGCTCGTTAATCTGGAACTTTTTCATATGTGGTATTGGTGTCCAGGCTTGGCTGTTTGTAGGTATTGGAAAAGTGGCGGTACTGACCGCGATAATAGCCGAGGGGAAGGGTGTCTTCGCCCGCTGGCAACTCCGCGCTTGTGCTGTGTGTCTTCTGGTCAGTGTGCGCGAATTCGATGGCATTCGACATGCCGATGGCTTCAACCTGGCCGAGAAAGATGATGTGGTCGCCGCCGGGGTATTCCGCGACGACGCGGGCATCTACAAACGCGAGTACGCCATTGAGAATGGGTGCGCCAGTCGCGGCGGTTGTGTAGTCGGCGTGACAGAAGTTTTCGTAACGCTTTGCCGAGGGGATCGCAAAGCAGCGCGAAAGATGTTCTTGTTGATCGGCGAGAATATTGACCGCGAAGTTTTTCCCTTCACGAATAAGTGGAAGTGTGTTACTTTGTATATCGACGCACACCAGAACCAAAGGTGGTTCAAGTGAAACAGAACAAAACGCATTTACCGTTAAGCCGCCTATTTTGCCGTTATTATTTGTTGTGACAACCGTAACACCCGTTGCGAAATGTCCCAGAACCTGGCGAAAGAAATCTTTTTCAATGGTCATGCTACTCGTATCCTTTGTAGAGACGTGTGTTGTTTTATAGTAGTATCATCCTCGCCGCGCCTCTTGTCAACTGTTCATAAGGACAGTTGACAAGAGGCGCGGCGTTTGACAACGTTAGCGGCGGCCTCTATACTACATCAAACCACTGGTGTTCCCGCAGCAGGTGGCTGAGTGCAAATGCCTCAGCAGAATAGGGAAGGCGGCGTAAATCCGCCACAGTCGCGCTACTGTGACTGGCAAGTTGTCGCTCTTTTTCTCTTGCGAGAGATGGTCACTGCCCCGCTTTTGGGGATGGGAAGACTGGAAAGGCAGCGTTTCAAGCCAGAAGTCAGGAGACCTGCCCGCTGCCTACTCGCGTTCCTTCGCGTCAAAGGAAAAGAGAAAGATGGCTACAGAAAAACGGCGTTTTTTTTCAACGCAACTGATGTTACTTATTTTGAGTGCTATGCTCGTGTTTGTGATGCTCCTGGCGGTAAGCTTTGGCACAACCGCTATTCCTGTCAACATCATTGTACAGGTCGTCTTAAATGGGACCCGTCTATTCCATTTTCCCCGCTTGTGGGACCCCTCCATTGAAGTAATTATCTGGCAATTGCGTCTCCCAAACGTGGTTGCGGCTGCCTTTGTTGGTGCTGCGCTCGCGGTTGCGGGAACTCTTTTTCAGGGTATGTTACGCAATCCACTCGCAGACCCATTTCTGATAGGCACGTCGTCTGGTGCTGCGTTCGGAGCTTCAATCGCGTTTGTTTTGCCGCTTGATAGCGTGTACGGCTCTTTTTTTTCATGGACGCCAATTTTTGCGTTTGTGGGAGCGATTGGCACGGTTCTTTTCGTGTACGCGATTGCTCGAATGGATGGCCGTACACCTGTTGTAACGCTGCTTTTAGCGGGTGTAGTCGTAAATGCTGTCTTGATCGCTGTACAGACGCTTGTGCTGACACTTGTACCGCATTCGTCGTCTGTTGTGCAGTCGCTATATAACTGGTTGGCTGGTAGTATAGAGGTGATAAGCTGGCCGCCGGTGTTGGTTGTGGGTGGCATCACGATTGTGGGTATCTTGCTTTCGTTGAGCTTCGCAAATGTGCTTGATGTCTTTGCGCTTGGCGAAGAGAGTGTATCACACCTGGGACTACACAGTGAATGGTATAAATTCGCGATTGTGCTTGTGGCGTCGTTGCTCACGGCTGCCGCCGTCTCAATCAGTGGTCTAATTGGGTTTGTAGGACTGGTGACACCGCATGTAATGCGTCTCATTCTGGGGCCAAAGCACCGTTTTTTGTTGCCGACCACCGCGTTGGGGGGCGCGATTTTTCTTGTGCTAGCGGACCTGTTGGCCCGTGTTCTCGTTCCCGCTACGGTGCTTCCTATCGGTATTTTTACCGCTCTCGTGGGGGCGCCCTTCTTCTTATTTTTGTTGCGACACAGAAAGCGAGAGTATGCATGGTAAAGCAGCAAAGAGCAGGAAGGGATGAGTTTCTATTAGAGGTGCAAAACCTCACCTTTGGGTACGGTGATAAACCATTGTTGTATGACGTATCATTGCAGGTGCGAAAGGGCGAGATGATTGGGTTGCTCGGTCCCAATGGGTCTGGCAAGACAACATTGCTACGGCTGATAAGTGGTTTGTTTTCGCCACAGCGTGGGACTGTTACCGTAGAAGGGCGGACGTTGCGACATTGGGGACGCCGTGGTGCTGCACAGCGTATCGCGGTGGTGCCACAAGAGTTACATGTTCCTTTCGCGTTCACCGTTGGGCATATGGTGAGTCTGGGACGAACCCCGTTTGTGAAGCCGTTCCTGGGTACGCGCACCGCGCACGACCAACGGATCGTTACAGAGGCGTTACATGCGGCAGGTATCGCGTCATTCGCTGATCGTGTCTTCAATGAACTGAGCGGCGGCGAACGGCAGCGCGTGTTGATTGCGATGGCATTGGCACAGGAGCCAACGCTTCTACTGCTTGACGAACCAACCTCACACCTTGACATAAAGTATCAGATCGAGACGCTTGAACTTGTGCAACGTCTCAATCGAGAGCGCGGGGTAACGATTATCGCGGCGATACACGATCTTAACCTTGCATCGCGTTATTTTTCTCGATTGCTTTTATTTCAGCGTGGCATTGTCGCTGATGGTGGGCCTGCTGAAGTGCTAGCACCTGCCGTGCTAAGTCGTGTCTACGGCATTGATGTGCGGGTGGGTATTCTGCGTGGCGCGAAGCATTTGAGTGTGCTACCACCTGATGACGAAGAGCGTGATGAGACACGACGCCAGCAAGCGCATGTGCATCTTTTGAGTGGTGGTGGCTCTGGTGAGGTGATGATGCGAGCGTTGGCCGACGCGCACATCCCGTTTAGCTGTGGTGCGCTTAACATCGGCGATAGCGATTATACGTTAGCATTG
>Ga0123337_10003666_pt1 | contig 16199 bp, 15 predicted proteins | sample frozenSSSSmetaG_FD_89792 | JGI IMG/M metagenome (GOLD analysis project Ga0123337, IMG submission 89792) | Glacier valley bacterial and archeal communities from Borup Fiord, Nunavut, Canada, to study Microbial Dark Matter (Phase II) -... | ecosystem: Environmental > Aquatic > Freshwater > Ice >... | reverse complement strand
CTTCGACTTCCTCGACCGCTGTTTATCTCTAAATCTTGACCCTCCTCCGCGCTTTTTACCTTCTCTTGATCTGGTGTTGGGTAGCTAGTGGAGCCAAAACGATAGGTGTCAAGTTAACGATCTGCAAGATTGTTTTGGTCATCAAGCCCGCGCATACGGCGTTCACGCTGGAAACCTGAAGCGCCCGGTTGCGTATAGTCCTTTTATACAGGACGAGGTACGCAGCCGATGACAACTCCACGTCAGTTCCCACCCGGACCGCCGGGATTGCAGGCCGCCCGCCAGCTTCGCGACCCGGCAGGGCGGTTGCAGGCGGTTATCGCGTGGCGCAGCCGCTACGGAGACATCGCGCATACACGCATTCTCGGCAAGGATTATTACCTGCTCAATCACCCGGAAATGGTGAAGCAGGTCCTTGTCGGGGATGCCGAACATTTCCGGTCGATGCCGATTGGCAAGCGCGCAAATGCCGCCGCGCTGCGCCCGGATGTCGTCGCGGAAGATACGCAGTTTCACAAACAGCAGCGCAAATTGCTACAACCCGCCTTCACCCCGGCGGCAATCGCGCGTTATGGCGGGACGATGCACACCTACGCCGATCAGATGGCCTCCGGCTGGCAGGCTGGGAGCGCCATCGACGCCGTGCCGCAGATGAAGCAGGTCGCGCTGCGCATCGTCGCGCGGGCGCTCTTCGACTCGGATGTGACGAACAGCGGCGACTCGATTGCGCAGGCGGTCACGCTCGGCATGGAGTACCTCGCGGGGCAGAACCGGCTCCCCTGGTTCATCCCAACGCGCCAGAATCGTCAGCTTATCGGGGCATGGCTGCGCATGGACAAATCCGTGAAGGACCTCGTTGCGGAGCGCCACCGCGACCCGACGCCACACAACGATTTGCTCACGGCGCTGTTTGCCGCCAACGCAGCGGAGGAGGGTTTCGCGCTCTCCGACAAGCAGGTACACGATACTGTCATGGGGATGCTCATCGCGGGGTACGAGACGACCGCCAATGCGCTCAGTTGGGCGCTTTACCTGCTCGCCAGCCGACCGGAAATTCAGCAGCGAGCGCGCGACGAAGCAAACGATACCGACAGCGCACAGGAATACATCACGGCCATTATCAAGGAAGCGATGCGGCTCTACCCGCCTGCGTGGGCAATTACGCGCTACTGCGTCAAGCCTGCTATGCTTGCCGGGTACGAAATTCCGGTTGGCGCGACGCTCTTCATGTCGGCCTACGAGGTGCAGCGTGACGCGCGCTTTTTTGCGCAGCCGGAACAATTTACCCCGGAACGCTGGCTGAATGGTGCGGATAAGCAAATGACGCCCTACGCCTATTTTCCGTTCGGTGGCGGCGCGCATGTGTGTATTGGGCAATTCCTCGCGATGCTGGAGGCGCGGATCGTCCTCGCGGCAGTTCTCAAGAGGTGGCGAACTCGCGGACTCCACGCCCGTAGAGCCGCGCGCCTTGATTACGCTGCAACCGGGCGGTCCGGTGCTGCTTCGGCTCGCGAACGCCTAGCGGTAGATCGCTTCGGCGCGGCGCGCGAAAGCGCCCGAAATCAGCAACGCGACGAAGGCCAGCGCAAGCAGGATCACGCTCGCCCAGATTGCGCCGTCGATGCGGCTCTCCCAGACGTTATAGATAAATAGCGTCAGCGTCTGTGTGTAACCGATGCGATTGCCCGCGAAGAGGATCGTCGCGCCAAATTCACCGAGCGCCCGCGCCCAACTCAGCGTGAGACCCGCGAGCAGCGCCGGAGCGCATAGCGGTAGCGTCACGCGCCACATCAGCGCGAACCCAGCCGCACCATCGACGCGCGCCGCCTCTTCGATTTCAAGCGGAACGCTCGCGAAACCAACCTGTGCCGCGCGAATGTAGAAGGGTCCCGCGATGAAAACTTGCGCAACCACGACCGCCGCCGTCGTGAACGGTAGCTGTACCCCGAAAACCATCAGCGCCGGACCGAGCAACCCTTGCCTTCCATAAGTGAGCAGCAGTGCCAACCCCGCGACCGTCGGCGGGATGACGACGGGTAACTCAACGATGACCTGCAACACGCGCCGTAATGGGAAGCGCCGCCGCGCGAGGACGAAGGCCAGTGGTGTCCCGCTCAGAAAAATGATCGCCGTCGAGAGCGCCGTCGTGTACAGACTGAGCGCGATTCCCTCGGCCAACCCATTGACGGGCAGCCCTTCCCAACCGCGCGTCGCGACCCCGCGCACGACCGCCACAATCTGCGGGAGCGCGTAGAAGGCGACCGCAAGAAAGCACACCGTAACGAGCAAGATGCTTGCTGGCGAGGAAACAGAACGACGCATCAGGCGAGTATATCACTCGTGGTCAGAAAATCTCCGGGGTCGGCGTGGCAGGTGCGTCTTCGATGACGGACTCGAAATTCCACTTGAGCAGCAGCTTTTGGCCGTCTTCGGAGAGCAGATAATCGATGAACCTGCGCGCGAGTTCCGGGTTGGCGCTGTCGTTCGTGACTGCTGCCGGGTACGTTGCGAGCGTATTAACCGCGTCCGGGATCGGCAGCGCGATCACTTTATCGTTGATGTCCGGCGTCACATCCGAACGGTAGACGAAACCCGCATCCGCTTCGCCAAGCGCGACTTTCGCGGAGACCTGCCGCACGTTGGCCTCTTCCGAAACGACATTTTTCAAAAATGCAGCTTTATACTCGTCGCCATAGCCTGCGGTTTTCGCCAGTTTGTCGAGCATCGTATCCGTATAATCGCGGACGGGGACCTTTGGCGCAGCAATCACGATCTTCACACCCGTCTTCGTCAGGTCTTTGAGCGTGCCGATCTGCGCCGGGTTTGTCACTGGAATAATCAGAACAAGGCGGTTTTTGGCAAAGGTGCGCGGCGTCCCGGCGATGCGCTTTGCATCCTGTGCGACGCTCATTTGTCTGGCATTCGCGCTCGCAAAAATATCGGCGGGAGCGCCCTGCGCAAGCTGCGTTGCGAGCGTGGATGACGCGCCGTAACTGAACTGCACTTCCGTTCCGGGGTTAGCTTTCTCGAAAAGCGGTTTGATTTCGTTGAAGGCATCGGTCAGCGACGAGGCGGCGAAAACGACAAGCGTTTTGTTGCCCTGTGCGTGCGTGGGCGCGTTGAACGTGAAGAGCAGGGCAGCAGAGAGCAGTAGCAAAGAAAGTTTACGGAAGGACATGGGCGGATTACTCCTCGATTTTCGGGGTGAGTTCACAACGTTCAAGCCAGAGCAAAATCGTATCGAACTGAGCAAGCATCAGTTCGTTGGTGAGCCGTCCGACACCCGGCTCCGCATTCGCCACAATCTCCGCGAGTTCATGGCGCTTCATTTCACAGGTACGCCGCTGCGCCTCGACGATTGGCACAGTCGGGATGTTGAGCAAGCGGGCGAGGTACAAACGGCTCAGGAATTCGACGCGCACGCGCCGCACGCTGGCGGGTGGACGCGGTTCATGCAACCATGCATGGAAACGCTCTGCGCCCACATCGGTGAGTTCGTAAATCTGCCGCACAGGACCATCCCGCGAGGCGACTTCACACCGCGTCGCGAGACCACCCGACTCCAGCCGCTTCAAGACGGCGTAAAGCTGGCTCGTGCTAAGGTCCCACACGACGCCGAGACGGTGTGGGTCGCGGAAGCAGTCCAGCAAGTCGTAACCATGCTGTGACCGGAAGGCGAGCAAGCCGAGCAGGGTATCATCGGGCGTGAGTTGTGACATAATCAGTATTCTAGCATGGAATACTGATTGGACGTTACGCAGTTGAGCAAACCGGACGCCAAGAATGGCGTCCCTACCCAGACGGCGCGTGTTGTAGGGACGGCATTCTTGCCGTCCGCAAGCCTCAATCGCGTTCAACTGCGTAACGTCTACTAAAGTGGAACAAAAAGACTGCGCCCTGATCCTGCCGCGAGTTCTGTCTAGTTCTCGTCGCCGGGTAGCAAGCGCCCCAGAAAGTTCTTGAAATGCTTGTACAGCGGATTATCGCGAAGCGCGGGCGCACGGCTTCCGCCATTACGCGAATGATCGTCACGATCCAGCATGGAGCCACGCCGCGCGTCTTCCTGATCCATGATCAGGCCGAGCCGCAGCAATCCGACGCTCGTGCTGAATGACGGACTGAGCAATTGGTCGGTCATCCCGGTGATGTGTTCCGGCTGCGCGATGCGGACCGGAATTTTCAAAATATCTGCTCCGAGCGTTTTCAATCCGGCAAGCTGCGCACTGCCACCTGTCAGGACCGCCCCCGCACCAAGGATTCCCGCACCGCTCTTCTTGATTTCCGCGCCAATCAGGTCACTGAACAGTTCTTCCATTCGATAGAAGATGATTTTCGAGAGTTCGGCACGGCTGACCTGCACCATCGTATCTTCACCGAATTGTGGGACGAGGAATTGCTCGACTGGATCAATCGCTTTGGTGTCCGTGCTGCCATACTCGATTTTGACCGCTTCTGCCGTCTCGAAGGGCAGGTGAAAGCGGGTCGCAATATCGTTCGTGACGTGCCAGCCGCCGACCGGGATCACCGCCGTGTGCCAGATGCTACCATTCACGAAAATCGCAATATCGGTCGTGCCGCCGCCAATATCGATCACGACCACGCCCATATCGCGTTCGCCCGCGCTGAGGACCACATCGGCGGAGGCCAGCGGGTTCAATATGAAGCGATCCACCGTCACGCCCGCCGCGTGGACGCACTTTTCAATATTTTGCAGGACCCCTGCCGCCGCCATGATGATATGCGCTTCGACTTCCAGCCGGAAGCCGTGCATCCCCAACGGACTGCGCACGCCATCTTGCCCATCGAGCGTATACGAGCGCGGGATGACATGCAAGACTTCGTTGTTGTGCGGGATCGGGACTGCGCGGGCGGCGTCGATAGCGCGTTCGAGATCGGTGAGCTGTACGCCGTTCTTGTTGGAAATGCCGACCACGCCCTTGCTGTTGCGTGAGTCGATACTGCCCCCCGCGACGGAGACGAACGCGCGCTTGATCTGGTAACGGCTGCTGCGTTCCGCTTTGTGAACCGACGCCGAAACCGCGTTGATCAGCGCGTTTACATCGGTAACGACGCCCTTGCGCATCCCACGTGAAGGCTCGACGCCCACCCCGATCACGTAAATGTCGTCGGCGCGCACCTCGCCCACAATCGTACAAATTTTGGTGGTTCCAACATCAATTCCGACGACGACTTCACCCATGTTCTACCGATTTCGTCCTATTTCGCAGCCCAACTATAATATGGGCGATCCGGGTCAATCACGCTGATTTCGACTGGTTGGCGCGGCGGGACTTTGGTCAGCGCGTCGGCCACGATAGCATTATACACGACCAGTTTGGTCTGGATGTCGGTCCCTCTTCCCATCCAGAGCGTCCAGTTGCGCCCATCGTGGTAGCCGAGACCTTTGACCGGATCATACACCATCTCGGTCACGTCTGGGTAGAGCGCCTTGAATTGCAGCACGCCGTTCACAGTATCCTGATCGACGCACGCGCCGGGACCCAGTACGCGGTCCGTGCCTTGCAGGTCGCAGCGCGTGAGGTGAATATCCTTCGAGGGCTTTTCCACGATCACGCGCACCAGTTTGGGCAAATCCTGCCGGAGCGCCATCACGCGCCCACGCACATCCACCCAGACGCGCTGCCCGCTCTGCTCCCAGATGAGCGCGGGTTGCCGTTCAGTGATGAGGACCTGCACGAGGTCCGGCGGCCAACCGATGCTGACTTCCGCACTCGCGATCTGCGGGTCCTGTTTCAGCAGGCGTTCGATCTCCGGCGGGTCGATCCAGAACAGGTGAATATTGGCGAGACCGCTCCGCTCGAAAATCTCCGGCGGCGAGAGGAAGCGCGACTCGCCATTGTAACCAACCGCGATGCTATGCACGTAAAACGCATCGTTGCGCAGCAGCACGTAGAGCGCACCCAGCATCGCGAGGACGAGCAGCAGGCTGAACCAGCGCCAGCTTATATATACGTTACGCGCCTTGTCGCGAGGTATCGCAGCAGGCTGGTCGGCGGCGGTCTTGCGAGCGCGGCGGTCGCGGCGGCGCTGGCCGAGCGAGCGGATTTCCTGCGAATCCGGTGGGCGCGCAAACGGATCGCTATACGGGGAGGTGCGATCCTGTACAGGCGGGGGCGCGGCATCCGGCGAATAGCCGTCGAAATCCGGCGCGGGTTCGACCTGCGGCTTGCGGCGCGTACTGCGGGAGGTATTCATGGCTCACCATAATACCGCGCGCGAGGCCACTGCGCGAGATACCTTCACAAATTTTGAGGTTATGCTACCGGGGTTTATCAGTTTTTGCTGTTGCATTCAGCTTGTAACAAAATCCGCTGTGTTGTAACGCAAAAATCTGATCGCCTGCTTGATTTAGTGATGATCATGTGCCAGACCCACCCTCGAACGGCACTGCACCTTGCGGAATGCTGACCGCCGGAGGCTCACCGATTTTCGAGAGGCGCACCAAAAAATGCAGGTTGGCAAGTAGCGGCTTTGCATCCGACCCCTGCGGTCCACCGCCACCCGCCAGCGGCGTAAACACCACCGGGTCGAGCGTACCAGTCGCGTCGATGCCGATCCCGTGCGGCAGCGCATCGGCAACCCCGACCCAGCGTGTATACGTCACGTTCAGATTTCGCGCGTAGGCTCCGAAGATCGCCAGTAGCTCCTGTAAATCAGCGTCGTTAATCGTTTCGCCGCCGAGTTCCAGACCACGCTTGATCAGCGGAAACAACGTTTTATCGGCAAGCAGCCCCACTAGGTTCAGCGTGAATTTGAACACTGCGACTTTTTGGCCGTTCTGGTCGATGTCACTCAACCGCGTACCCATAACCAGCCCGCCAGCTTCCGCACGGAAATCACCCAGCGCGGCGATCACACGACCCAGCCGCAGCAGGGCAGTCAGCCCCGCGCGGGCGCTTCCGTCACGAGTGCTCAGGTTGCGCAGGTCCGCGAAGCGCCACTGATTGGCGGTGAGCGCATCGCCCTTCGCGTACAGCGTGCTGTTCAGGATGCGCAGTTCGAGCAGACCCGAACGGTCGAGGTCCGGCATTTTCAGGCTTGCCTTCGTCGTTGCCGTCAGCGCCAACGTGCCTGCCCCGCCGTTCAGGTCCCCGCGCCGCAGCCGGGCGAGCGCATCCGCGTCGAGCGCCACCGCGCCACTCCCTTCGGTGGAAAACATGATGTCCCGTTCCGCACGCCCACCATCGATCACCAGCGCGGCTTCGTAATCGAAGGCAAACGCATTCAGCTTCGCGAGGGCTGCCGGGCTGCCCGCCGAATTGAACAACGCGCAATCTGCCGCATTCAGGCCGTAGCAGGGTTCTGCCGCTCGCACAGGTCCAAAGCCCGAAAGCAGGACCGCCAGTACAGCGGCAAGCATGATCCAAAAACGATTCAGCGTCATTTACCCGCCTCTTAACGTCGTCGCGAACGAAGGAATCCGAACCCAATCGGCAGCCACCAGGGAATACGAAACATCGTTCCGAAGGCACGCTTGAGGATTATCTCAATCGCGCGGCCTGCCACCATTTCCAAACCAACCTTGAGGATGAACGCGAAACACCCTGCCAACATAGCACTACTCCAGACATTACGTGAGCGAGAACAGCGTCACGACCCCCAGAATTTCTTCCGTGTCAAAGGGCTTGACCAGATAGGCGTCGGCGTGCAGCTTTTTGGCCTCTTCGCCGTGTTCTTCGGTCGCGCTGGTGACGACGACCGGAATATCACGGAGTACGGGGTCCGCATCCAGCCACGCGGCGACCTGCCAGCCATCGACGACGGGCATCGTCAGGTCAAGGATGATCATCGATGGAAGGACACCACTCAGTTTCGCCGCTTCAAGCACGTCCATCGCTTCCTTGCCATTGATGCAGACCTGCACCTCGAAACCCTCTTCGTTCAACACGATTTTGAGCAAATCGCGCAGCAAGTCGTCGTCTTCGACAATCAGAATATCATTCATGGCAGGCTTCCCCCGTTTTCGGGAGAGTATACCGTGATCACTATTCACCTACTACGTATGCGATGGCACAGCCGTTGCGGAATAATTCGCGCAGCGCTCCGGGCGGGCGAGTGTTGGAGGCGCACGCGCTCGGCAAATAGAGCAGGCGTACCGGATAGCCCGGCCATTGTTTCAACAACGCCGCCGGGTCGCCCGCGAGCCACGCCGTGAACCAGGCCACCTTCTCGTCACGCTGGATCGTCTCCGGTCCGTGACCCATAAACGCGCGCAAATCAGTGAACGCCGGGACGATGTTGCCGACTTCATACGGCGTAAGCAGGACAGTTCCGCGCGGATACGCCGCCGAGAGGCGCTGTAAATCGGAGACGCGCGCCGCATCCTGAAAGACAGGCGGCTGCACTGTCGTCGCTGCGCTGAACCCGCCAATGAACAACAGCGCGCTGCTCGGCAGCAATAGCATGTAGAGCAACACGCGCCCGCGCTCAAAGACGATGCGCCGTGTACGTTTGCGATAGCGCAGCGCTCCCGACCAGCCGAGCCGCAGCCCCAGCACTGCGAGGATGCACAGCGGCACGTACAGACCTTCGAGCAAGCGGCGCTGTACGGTCACAGGCAGATAGGCGAGCAGCGGCGCGGCCAGTACCCAGGCCAGGAGCAGCCCCGCTCGTGACCCACTGCGCCGCCATGCCCAACGCAGCGCGGGCAGCGCGAAAGCATATAGCACACCAAACCCGAAAACATAGTGCAACGGATTTGGCGACGGGAGTTTATTTTGGACTTGCCACGCGGCCATTACTGGATTTGCGGTGAAGGCGACCGTGCTGTAAATCAGCAATGGGAGCGGCACGAGCGCCGCAATTACCGTTTTTTTGAACAAATCCGATGGGAACGTGCGCCGCCGCACCCACGCCAGCAGCCCCCATACGCCGAACAGCGCATACAGCACCGCGATATAGAACGGCACACACACGCCCATCACGAGGAAACACGCGCCCGCAAGCAGCCACCCCGCCACACGACCGGAGCGCAGCAGTAGCACTAGCCCGGTAAGCAGCGCCGCACGCGCCAACGCGAGATGTGGCAGCGTGAATAGCAACAGGAAGCTATAGCCTTCCGGCAAATAGAAATCGACCGGGAGCGAGCCGAATAAATTGCTTTGCCCGATCAGGATCAGCAGCCAACCGAGGCCGCCGCCCAATGTTGCGAGGACCAGCGCCAGCCAACGCGCCGCGCCGCGCCGAATGAACACTGCAATGAATCGATGCGTCGCGAGGATGCACAACACGCCGCAAACGAAGCGCGCCGCGTGATAGACGAGCATCGCCACCGTTGCGAACGAGTCCGAGGCCGCAGGCGTGTACAGCGCCGTGACCTTGCCGAGCAGCAGATAGGGCAGGAAGGCGAAGATCGGGTCGTGCGGCTCACTCGTGTAGACCATGTGGAACAGCCAATCGCCATTCGCGCCGAGCCGCATTTTGGCGAGATAGCTATAGCCGTCCTCGACACCGATCAGGAACCCGCCGAAAATCAAGCCAAGCTGCCGCGTAGTGGTCAACAGCCCGGCGAGATAGGGCAGCAGCAGCGCGGTCATGACCAGCAGCGCGTAGATCAGCACGCGCCGCCGCTCGTCCGGCGTGGTCAATTCACGGCGCATAGCGTTCGTTGCGGTAGAGATACACGCCTTCGATTTGCCTGAGCAGTGTCAGGCCGGGAACCTCCAGCGGAAACGCGGCGACCACATGCGAGACGCGCAGCGCTGCGAGCGCAATCAAATCCGGCTTCGCATCGCGGTTTACGGTCGCGGGGTCGCCATCCAGTGCGGGCAGCGTGACGGAATAGCCCCGCGCACGGACGCCGGACGCGGCTTCGACCTGCTTCACATAGCTTGCATATTGAAACGGATCGATCCCACCGACGATTGGGATTTGGTAGAACACGGCGGCTTGCTGCGGGAAGCTGTAGCTTGGCGAATAGACGTGATCGACGCCATCCGCGCGCAGTGCAGTCACGAGCGGCGCGTAGACATCCACCCAATCGGCCTGCCGCACGCCTTCGACCAGCGTTGAGTTGAAGACAAGCATCTCAACCACGATCAGGATCGTCCAGGCGCGGACGACGCCCACGCGCCCCAACCCGCCCCGCCGCGATGCGAGCAGCAACCCCACCGCTGCAATCGTAAACAGTGCAGCGGTGGCGGCAGACCCCTTATCCAGCCCGAAGAATAGCGCGGCGCAGATCAGCCCGACCAGCCCAAAACTCAGGCCGAAGCGCGGCAGCCAGCGCTCGACTCGCCGCCGCAATCCTTCCTCGACGAGCGCACGCAAGCCATAGCCCGCGAGGATCGTCAGCGCGAAGACGACGATAATCCATGCCCGCGCTGGCACGCGCCACCAGCGCAGCGCAGGGACATTATTCGCGAGGACTGCCCACGGACCATGGATGCCCAACGACCACAGCCCTGCCACCAACACGGCCAACAGCCAGAACAGCACCTTGCCCCGGAATGCCAGCGCCCCGACCAGCGCGAGCGCGAGCAACGCAACGCCGCCAAAGGCCATCGTTTCGTCGCTGAACCGCTGATCGCCAACGAACAACCCGATCAACGACGCGGGTCCCATCGAATAAACGCCTGCATCCTGCAAACCAATCCCCTGCCGGGACAGCTTCGGGAGTTCACCGATCAGCGGAATCCACAACGGAGCCGCCAACACGACCGCCAGCACGAGGCCGCTACCCATTAAAAGCAGCGTGCGGCGCGGCGGCTTCACGACGAAGCCGACATACGCGGCAGCAAGCACGAAAATGAACGAGGAAATCCGCACATCCGCGATGAAGCACAGCGCCACCACGACCGCAAAACCAACCGCCCGCAGCATACGCCAATCGCGCTTCCCGACAATCCAGAGCAGGACCGGGAGCCACGCTTCCGCATAGATAATATCGAAGTGACCCAACCCGGTCGCGAGTGCGAGGCGCGGCGCGAATTGATAGGCGAGCGCCAGCGCGACCGCAATGCTTCTACTAAACCCAAGCTGCCGCGCGAATGCGAACATCCCGCAGCCTGCGACCAGCAAGTGCAACCACAATAAGAAATTAAGGTGAATAATCGGCGGCAGCAGCGCGACCAGCCATTGAAACGGATACCATGCCTTGTTGAGCGGATTCGGCGCGAAGGGCGTTGTGCCATTCATAATGAACGGATTCGCCGCCGGGAACAACCGCCCTTCTGCTATCGAACGCTGCATGAGTAGCGCGTTCGGCCAATGCTGCGTCACCACGTCCGAATAATCCGCGTAGCGCGCGAATGGGAGCGACTCGCCGTTCAGCCCCACGCCGAGCAGGAACGCCGCTATCGTCGTGCCGAGCAGCAAAACGACTTTCAACCAGACTTGCGGCGTATCGCGTTCTAAAACGATGATTGCATCCGGCGCGTTCATTTTTGTATCCTAAGACTGCTCCTAAGACTGCTCCGGCGCGAAAATAAAAAAGGCGCGGTTTTTCAACCACGCCCCTCTTTTTGGAACGAACCTATTCGTTCGAGACGCCGTTCATCACGCTGTCCGGGTTCAGGTGAACCGCCGGACCCATCGTAGTCGTCAGCACGAGGCGCTTGACGAAAATACCCTTTGCGCCTGTCGGCTTCGCGCGCCGAATCGCATCGAGGACCGCCGTCAGGTTTTGCATGATCTGTTCTTCGGTGAACTGCACCTTGCCGAGCGGGATATGCAGGTTGCCGGATTTGTCGTTGCGGAATTCGACGCGACCCGCACGCGCTTCGCTGACCGCGCGCTGGAGTTCTTCCATCGGGACGACCGTGCCAGCCTTCGGGTTCGGCATGAGTCCCTTACGACCCAGCACTTTGCCCAGACCGCCGACCTTGCGCATCATATCCGGGACGGCAATCGCGACATCGAATTCCGTCCACTCTTCATTGCGAATTTTCGCGATCATCTCGTCACCCGCCACGAAATCCGCGCCTGCGGCTTCCGCTGCACGGGCAGATTCGCCTTCCGCGAAGACGAGGACGCGCACCGATTTACCCAGCCCCGCCGGGAGCAGGACGGTTGTACGCAACTGCTGATCGCTGTGACGCGGGTCGATATTCAACCGTGCGTGCAGCTCTACCGTCTCGTTGAATTTGGCGAAGCTGGCTTCCTTCGCAGCGCGAATCGCCTCGTTCGCCGGGTACTGCTTGTCGGGATCGACCTTTTTGGCCGCTTCAATGTACTTCTTGCCGTGTAGCGCCATAATCGGTTAACCCTCGACCGTAATGCCCATGTTGCGGGCTGTGCCTTCGATTTGCTTCATTGCGGCGTCCATATCGAGCGCGTTCAGGTCCTGCATTTTCACTTCCGCGATTTCCTGAACCTGCTTGCGGGTCAGCTTGCCGACCTTCGTCAGGTTCGGCGTGCCGGACCCCTTTTCAACGCCCGCTGCGCGCTTGATCAGGAACGTCGTCGGCGGCGATTTCAGGATGAATTTGAACGATCCATCAGTGAAGATGGTGATTTCCGCCGGGATGATCTCGCCGATGCGGTTGCCAGTGCGGGCGTTGTACTCTTTGGTGAACGCCATCAGGTTGATGCCGTGCTGCGCCAGCGCGGGACCGACCGGCGGTGCGGGGGTCGCTTTGCCAGCATTGAGCGCCAGCGTCACGACTGCCTTGATTTTCTTTGCCATGCTTTTCCTCGTTTTCGATGTTCAAACAGGGCGGCGAGATGCAGCCCCTCCATCTTCGATAGCCCTCAGCCATCAGCTTTAAAAATCCAGCTCGTTTGTCGAACTAGCAACTGAATTCCAAAAGCTGAGGGCTGAAGGCTATCCGCTAATCGCTTTCCTACGCTTTTTCGACCTGCAAGAAGTCGAGTTCGACGGGCGTTTCGCGTCCGAAGAACGAGACCATCACGCGCACTTTCGCCTTTTCCATGTCGATGTGATCGACCGTGCCGGGAAAGTCGTTGAACGGACCGTTGATGATGCGGACCTTGTCGCCCGGCTTGAACGCGACATTGATGTGATGCGCGTCGGCTTCCATGCGGCGCATGATTTGCGTCACTTCCTCCGGGCGCAGCGGCGTCGGCTCGTTGCCCATCCCGACAAAACCCGTCACGCCCGGCGTGTTGCGGACGACATACCACGAGTCTTCGTCCATCTTCATCTGCACGAGGATGTAACCGGGGAAGACGCGCCGCTCGACCGTCTTGCGCTTGCCTTCCTTGATCTCGATCTCTTCCTGCGTGGGGACCACCACATCGAAGATTTTGTCTTGCATCCCCATCGTTTCGATGCGCTGCTGAACGGAGTTGCGCACCTTGTTCTCGTAGCCACTGTAACAATGCACGACATACCACTGCTTGGTATCGTCAACCAGGATTTCGACGGCTTCCCCGTCGATGTTGCCACCGATAAAGGTGCGGCCACTCTTCGGGGGCGGCGCAGTGAACGGATTGTACTCCGGTTCACTTTCCACCTCTGGCACGTCGCGGTTACGTCGAAAATTCTTGCGCTTTTTAGGCTCGTCGATATACACCGGCTCGGCGTCGTAATCGACCTTGCGTTTATTGTCGTCGTCTTCGTCGAAATTGGGACGAGTGATCATCAGGTTTGCGCCCTCATTCGTAGTTCGGGAACAATCTATCGCGCATGAGCCACAGGATCGCGACGACGACGATGATCGCAATCGTGAATAGCCCCGCCAGCGTCCCCCAGCTTGCGTCCGCGACGGAGGCCGTCAACGCGCCGAAAACGAAGCTGACCGCGCCCAGAACGACAGCTGCAAGCGCGGTCACGGCCAGGACGATGCGCGTCAGACGGTTGACTTCTTCGCGGTTCGGCCAGGCCACCTTGAGCAGCTCACCGCGCACGTCACCAAAGTAGTCCCGGATGCGGGCGACGAAGCGCGAAATGATATTGCCTTCGACTTTGCCTGCCTTCTTCTCGCCATCCTCTTCGCGAGCGGGCGTCGGGCGTCCTTTCGGCGCGGTCGAGGTCGGGACCGAGTCGGGGTCCAGACCCTGCGCGATCATGCGGCGGCGGCGGCGGTCGGAAACAGCCGGAGAAGTCGAGGTCTCTTCAACGTCTTCTGTCTCTTGCAGGATTTCTTCGTCTTCATCCTTGCGGTTACGAGTCGATAGGGCCATAGCACATCCTCCGGCCAAAGTTTTTTCATAGAGTGGACATCAAAACACCGTCACTAGGACGGTGTTTCGCGTAGCAGGGGCGACAGGACTCGAACCTGTAACCTTTCGTTTTGGAGACGAATGCTCTGCCAATTGCGCTACGCCCCTAGTTATGCGTCTGCACAGCCATCTGCCGCGTGCAGTTTACGACAACTTGTGAAGTATTATGCCGTACTTTGGCGCGCGGCGCAAGATGCGGTTTCGCGCGAATTTGTGCAGGCTGACCGCCTCGCTTATGATTGCCGGAGTCTAGTCTATGGAGAACGCGCGTGATGAAAGTGCATCTGGATACAGACATCGGCGGCGACATAGACGATCTATGCGCGCTTGCGATGCTCCTCAAATGGCCGGGTCTGGAGATCACGGGCATTACCACTGTTGCCGAGGAACAGGGCAGACGCGCGGGCTACGTTCGCTATGTACTGAATTCGACGGAGCGCGCGGATATTCCATTTGCTGCGGGCGCGGATTTGGCCGACGGGTATTTCCGCTACAGCAAACTGGATTATCCCCCTGACGCGGAGAACTGGCCGGAACCCGTCGCGGCCTGTCCCGGTCCGCTTGGTGACGCGCTTTCGCTTCTGAAACACAGCGTCGATCAGGGAGCGGTGATCGTCTGTATCGGACCGTTCACCAATCTGCTGCTGCTCGATCATCAATATCCGGGTATTCTGAAGCAGGCAAGGCTATTTCTGATGGGTGGATACGCCTATCCGCCGCCTGTCGATTTTCCTCAATGGGACAATAGCAGCGACTACAACATTCAAACCGATGTGCGCGCGGCCAAATACATTCTTGAAAATGCCAACCCGACCCTCATCCCGCTAACCGTATCCTGTCAGACAGCTTTGCGGCAGCGCGATCTATCACGACTCGTGCAGGCCGGGCGTTTAGGCGAACTGCTGGTTCGGCAGGCAGAATTGTTCGCACGAACTGAGAGTTTCGAGCAGAAATATGGCCTTACCTGCCCTGCGCTCCCGCCCGACATCATCAATTTTCACCACGATCCGCTCGCGTGCGCTATTGCGTTGGGGTGGCGCGAAGGCGTTCAAATCGAGACAATCCCGCTCCGCTTCGATGTCAGAGACGGCTGGTTACATGAAGTGCCGGATGCTGATGGTATACCCACACCTCTTGTAACCCGCATCGACGGCGAACTATTCAATAATTTTTGGTGCGATACCGTTTGTGATTAATTCTGGTTTATAAAACAAAAAAGGGCGAGTCACATGGACCCGCCCTCGCATTCCCGAACTCTCAGTTAGTTGAGAACTTCGGTGATGACACCCGCGCCGACGGTCAGGCCGCCTTCACGGATCGCGAACTTCGACCCTTTTTCAAGGGCAACCGGGGTGATCAGCTCGACGGCCAGGTTGACGTTATCGCCCGGCATGACCATCTCGACGCCTTCCGGCAGCTCGACTTTACCCGTCACGTCCAGCGTGCGGATGTAGAATTGCGGCTGGTAGCCGGGGAAGAACGCCTTGTGACGCCCGCCCTCTTCCTTCTTCAGCACGTACACTTCGCAACGGAATTTCGTGTGCGACTTGATCGAGCCTGTCTTGGCGAGGACCATCCCGCGCTCGACTTCTTCACGTTGCGTACCGCGCAGGAGGATACCCGCGTTGTCGCCGGCCTGCGCCTGATCGAGTTCCTTGTGGAACATTTCGATGCCCGTCACGGTCGTCTTGAGGTTCTCTTCGCGCAGCCCGATGATCTCGATTTCCGCGCCCTTTTGCAGCGTACCGCGCTCCACCCGTCCGGTCACAACTGTACCGCGCCCCTTGATGCTGAACACGTCTTCGACGGGCATCAGGAACGGCTTGTCCATGTCGCGCTTGGGCGTCGGGATGTACTCGTCAACGAGGTTCATCAGGTCCCAGATCGGCTTGTACTCAGGAGCCGCCGGGTCCGTCGAATTGCTTTCCAGCACGGCCAGCGCCGAACCGCGAATGATCGGGGTATCCGCCGGGAAGCCGTAGCCGGAGAGCAGGTCGGAGAGTTCCATCTCGACCAGTTCCAGCAGTTCCGGGTCGTCCATCTGGTCGATCTTG